>ENA-OFCI01000015-OFCI01000015.1-metagenomes-genome-assembly--contig:-NODE-15-length-117891-cov-31.133448_pt1 | contig 117891 bp, 89 predicted proteins | sample MGYA00153391_OFCI01 | MGnify analysis MGYA00153391
CGTTCTCAAAAATCAACCGAAGAAAAAGAGAGTCAAAGATGGCTTGATGCTTTAAAAAATACGTGATCTATTATACCTGATTCACAACAAGTAGTCACAATTGCCGACCGAGAAGCAGATTTTTATGACTTGTTTGCCTGTGCGAACCGTGAGGGAACAGATTTTTTGATTCGAGCTACTCAAAACAGATGTTTAGAGTCCTCGTCCAACCATCTTAAAGAAGAGATGGGATTGGTCGAACCGCAAGTCACAATGACTGTGGAATTGAAACGCAACCCGACTCGACCATCACGAAAAGCGACTTTAACTATTAGGTATAAAACCTTAACTATTCAACCTCCTAAAAATCGTCCTAAACAAGAGAAATTAAGTCCGATTAAAATGCAAGTTATTTTAGTTAAAGAATCCGAGCCACCTTCTGAGTCGCCAGCAATTGAATGGTGGCTAGTGACCACCTTACCTATTACTTGTATTGAGGATGTGACTACTTATGTGAGATGGTATAGTTATCGTTGGTTGATTGAGCGCTATCATTATGTGTTAAAGAGTGGTTGTGGAATTGAGAAGCTACAATTAGAAACAGCAAAAAGGTTAGAAATGGCTCTAGCTACTTATTCTATTGTAGCTTGGCGTTTGCTTTATCTTACTCATCTCGCTCGGCTCGCTCCTGATGTCAGTTGTGAAATTATGCTAGAACCTCCAGAATGGCAGGCTCTTTATGCAACAATTCATCACAAAAACTATCCTCATTCTTACCCGCCGACTTTAGGGGAAGCGGTTGGTTGGATTGCTAAATTGGGAGGTTTTTTGGGAAGAAAACATGATGGTGTTCCAGGAGTTAAGACTTTGTGGCGTGGTTTGAGAAGATTGGATGATATTATGATGGGTTGGCTACTATTTAATCAACTGAAAACAACTTGAATTGGTATTTTTACAGGTAAAATAGCTATGATGACAAATTGTGTCGCTCGCCTAAGTGATAATTTTGGGTTCCCGCCGTGAGCCAATGGCAGAAAAACATTTTATTCTGTTTGTCGAAAATGTGCGAGGAGGGAAAAATCCCGATCGCTCTTGAGTAAACTCATTGAAAGAGGGAGATATCAATGAACACTATGAGGCAGGATAATTCGTATTCTATCAGAAGCGATCGCCCCAATAGCTCCCACACAAATAGTTACTTTTGTCAACTTTTGTGTTAAGAAAGATGTTTATAAAGCATAGCTTAAGAAGGGGGATTTAGGGGGATCGAGATATGTGCAACGACCCATTAAATTGGTATTAAACAGAACAAGATATCTTTGATTAAGTCTATCAATATTTTGAGATTTTGGGAACTACTCCCTTCCCGTCATGGGGTCAAAAGCAGAAAGTTTCTGTCTAAAATCCCAATTTTGGGTAGTTAGGCAGAAACTTTCTCCGTTTCCATGACTATTCCTCTCCCTCTTCTTTTCCATCCTCTGTGCCCTCTGCGGTTCCTTCACTCTTTCCCCCATTAACCTCAATCTTTTTCTGCTGACGTTCCAAGGCAGTTGTTTGCAGCATTTTTAATTTTTCCGGGTCAGAATCCGATCGCCAAAACAAGCGATGTCCCTTAATTTTGACACAATTTTCGTCCAAACAGTTCAGCAATTCCCGCTCCTTAAATCCACCCCACTTATCAAAGATTCCCAACTTTTCCTCTTGGCGACTGAGTTTCGCAAACTTCTGATAATGCGGATAACTCGTAGCCACAAAAGCTTCTTTTTTCACTAAAATTGGCGGATTTGGTAAATTAGAATAGTCTTGATAGCTCACAGAAAGACCGCGCAAGTTGATGTGCATGGAAGTGTGGAGAACTGGATGTGGATTCGTATCAAAATCGGGATAAAATAAATAAGATATTTTCGGCTGATTAGCATAAAATTTGATGATTGTCGCGCCGTCAAGTCGGCCGATTGTGCGATTAGCGCAGCCTTCGTAGAGTCGCAATAAAGGGTCTAGTTCTTCTAATGCAGAGACGTGAACGGAAAGAGAACCGGGAAGTTTGTAGCCGATCGCACTATCTTCGCAACAGTCACCAATAATCTCACTTTTGCCCAAACTGTACAGCATTAAATCCGCCAAAGTGCAAGCTTTTTGATAACTGTCAAACAAACCTTTGATGTCATTGCGGATTTGAGCCGGGAGTTGGCGCATCGAAGGTCGGTCGTCCAAACCGTTGAGAGCGAGATATACTAGCAAATCCTGGCGACGTTTATCGGCGATCGTCTCCCAATCATCCGCGTCGGTAGCTTGCAAAATCACCCGCCAAGCGCGATTAAAACTGTGAAATTCCCCCTTAATCGCCGATTCTTCAGCTAATTCGCCTTTGATGGGAAGGCGGCCGCGATCGCTCACAAAGGCCATCAGAGGAGCCAGCATTTCCGCATAATCTTCAAAACGCTTGACTTGCGATCGCACTCTGGGAGTCAATAAGTGCGATCGTAACCGAGAAGCCCGAAAACCTTGACCCTCGGCTGCATCTCGAAACACAAAATAAATCCCCAAAGCCACAGGAATCGCATCAACATTCAAAACTTGGTCAATATAAACCTTCAACTCTTCCTGTTCATAATACTTTTGAAAAGTGTTCCAAGAAGTAATGATTCCATCCCCATAAGCAATTTGACCTCGTTCGCCATCATCAATCAATACCTGAGCCGCCACTATCAGTAATTTGTTAGTTAATTCCCAAGCATTCAACAAAGCTTCTCGCCGTTCCCCCAAAGATTCAATCACATTAATTACATAACCAATATTCACAATATCAGCATTCATTCGCGGAGTATCTGGTTGATAATATGGGTCCCATCCAGAAGCAGCATAACCTTCTTGTCCAAGATGTTGAATATCCCCGCCATAGCCACAACCGTAATCAAAGAAAGTATCACCATCAATAAATAAATCGGCTTCCAAAACTAAACGCACAGGTTTAGAAATAGAGTTTCGCAGCATAGCAGCTTTGTGTCGTTCAATCTTCGGGATTGATAACTGGCTATTTTCCTGTTTCGCAAGTTCAACTACAGCATGATCTCGAATTTCAACACCACAATATCCCAAGTATTTCAGCCAACCTTCGCGAGTACCAATAACGCTAGTATTGTCAAGCAGTCCCCATTTCTCTTCGGAGCGAGTTAGTTGAGCAAACTTGTCGTAGTTGGGATAATCTGTAGTGATAAAAGTTTCTTTGCGGTGCAAAACTGGCGGATTTTCGCTGTTGCTGTAGTCGATACATTTGACTTCGCCTGTTTCCAGATTAATTTGGATGCTTCTTTGTAAAGCCGGGTGAGCATCTGTATCAAAATCTGGGTAAAAAAGATAAGATATTTTTGGTTGACGAAGCTGAAATTTAACTAAGGTTGCTGCATCAATATTTGGGACATTTTGTCTGGCACAATTCTCGTAAATTGTGAGGACAGGATTTAGTGTTGCTAACGCTGAAATATGCACATAAAAAGCCGTAGGTAATTTTTTACCAACTTTGCTTTCTCGACAGCAGCGAGACACCTTTTCCACAATCCAATCCACTGCAACTTCCTCGTTACCAGGCTCTGCCTGGCAACGCATATCCAGAGGCTCTGCCTCTTTTTCATGCAATAAAATTTGTTGACTAAAAGCCATCAAAGGCGTTAGCAGTTCTCCATTATTTTCTAATGTTTCGCTATCTAAAATAGTATTTGTAGTGGTATCGTAGGTCATAGCTAAATTAATTAATTTTTTGAATTAACCGCAGAGAACGTAGAGTGAAGAAAGAAAGAATTTATTTCGGAGTAGGGAAACGGCAGTGCCGTGTCCCTACCTCTGAGGAAACGGCAGTGCCGTGTCCCTACGATCGACTAATAGATTAACCAAACATTCGATTTTCCACAAATTCTTGAACTCGGGCTAAATGACTGGACAAACTCACTAATATATTCTCAATCGCCTCAATAGTTAATAATTGGGTGGCTGGCAGTTCAGATTGAAAACCTCGGGCTTGATACTCTAATTGTGCGGCCAAATCTGACATCAAAGCAACTCCGACATTCGCAGCAGTTCCCTTGAGACGGTGTGCTTGATATTCCACAGTTTGCCAATCTTGAGCTTCTACGGCAATTTTGGCAGCAGCGACATCAGCTTGCGCATTTCCGACAAATGCTTGCAAAAGCCGATCGGGCAATTTAACATTAACCCGTCGGAGTTGCTCCAATCTGCTCCTGTCGAACAGTCCGTCGCAGTCTGCGTGCTCCCAAGTTTGAAGTGCGTGAAGCGAAGCTATCCCGCAGGGAATCGCCCTTGGTGTCGGCACAGGCACAACCTCTATTTTTTCCAAAACTTCTGTATAGTCTGTTACTAATTGAGCATTATTCTCCAAGTTAATACTTTTCATTCCATACTTATTTTCAAACTCAATATTTTGGGCTTCATACTTTTTCAACACCACCGCCAAAGCATCTAAATCTACAGGTTTGCTGAGATAATCGTCCATCCCTGCCGCCAGACACTTTTCTCGTTCCCCCGGCATAGCGTGAGCAGTTAAAGCAATTACAAAAGTATGCCGATCGCCCTTTTCTTGTTCCCTCAGCTTTTGCGCCGTTTCATAACCGTCAAGAACAGGCATTTGACAGTCCATCAGCACTAAATTGTAGCTTTTTTTTGCTAGCAAATCCAGCGCTTCCTGACCGTTGGCGGCGCAGTCAGCATGATAGCCTAAAGCTGCCAACTGTTCAACAATAACTTGTTGATTTATCGGGTGATCTTCCGCCAGCAAAATTCTCAGCGATGAGGGCAAATTGGAAGTAACAGATTGAGAATTAACTGGCAACTTGCAATTATTAGTAGCCACATCGCTCTCAAACTCTCCCGTTTCCTTCACAGAAGCTAGCAAAGCTTCAAGCAGGCGGGAAGGCCGCACCGGCTCGATCAAATAGCCACTAAAACCTACACTGCAAAGCGCTTCAGCTTTCGCCTGATCCTGCGAAGCAGTCATGGCGATTAACCAGCCAACTCCCTGGTTCGATCGCACTTGCAAGCCAAATGCCTCCGCATCCAAATCCGGCATTTGCAAGTCCACAAGCACCGCATCGCAGTATTTTTCCCCTTTCCCCGAATGCTGAGAAATCCCGCCCTGAGCATTTTTCAACCAAGTCAAAGCAGCAGCAGCAGTTTCTGCTTCGTCGCAGCCAGCACCCCAACTTTGAGCGAGCGATCGTACCGCCGCCCTCCTCAAAGCACTTGCAGAGACTACTAACAGCTTCTTCCCCGCAAGTTTGGCAGTCTGAGGCTCAATTTGCAACTGTTTTTCCAAAGGTACACCAAACCAAAAAGTCGAACCGTTGCCGAGAAAACTGCGAACCCCAATTTCGCCTCCCATCATCTCGACTAACTGCTTGCAAATAGCTAAACCCAAACCCGTGCCGCCGTACATCCTCGTAGGCGAATCGTCTACCTGAGAAAAAGATTGAAACAGCTTTATCTGCCCTTCCGGCGAAATTCCAATCCCCGTATCGCGCACCGAAAATAGCAATTTTGCCGATTGTTTATCGTCGCTGAGTCGATCGCCCCGCTTGACAGTTATATGAACAAACACTTTACCGCGATCGGTAAATTTGATCGCATTTCCCGTCAAATTAAGCAAAATCTGCTTCAATCGACCCGAGTCGCCGACCAACTTTCGCGATACCGAACTATCAACTAAAATATTCAATTCAATACCTTTTTCCTCTGCCAAAGGCGCAACCATTTCGATCACCGATTCAATGCAGCTATTTAAATCAAAATCAGCCTTCTCCAGCCGCATTTCTCCAGCTTCAATCTTAGAAAAATCGAGGATATCATTAATCACGCTCAGCAAATGTTCAGCACTGCGGTAAATAGTCTGAGCGGACTGCCGCTGTTTCGGTTCTAGAGGAGCGCGCAGTAGCAATTGAGCCATGCCCAAAACCCCATTCATCGGAGTGCGAATTTCGTGACTCATATTCGCCAAGAATTGCGACTTCACCCGGCTCGCTTCTAGGGCTGTTTCCCGCGCTTCCACCAACTCATTAATCTTGTCAGCAACCATCACAATTCCCCCGACTTGGCCGTCGGGATCGTACCAAGGGTGAGCGGCCCAGCGCAGGTACATCACAGAGCCGTCTGCTCGTTCCCAAGCATCTTCGCTCACAGAAACCACCTCACCTTCGAGCACTTCTGCATACATTGCTTTCCAGCGATTCGGCGTATCTGGAAACAATTCATAATGACTAAGATTAATCAGAGACTGCCACTCCAAATTATATTGAGTCAGCCACTTGTGCGAGTTAGCTAAATAGCGCATTTCCGTATCGAACATCGCCATTGCTACTGGCACGCAAGTAATAATTTGTTTGAGTTGCTGCCGTTCTCTTTCTAGAGCATTTTCCGCCTGTTTGCGATCGGTAATGTCGCTAATCATGCCGGCCATCCGCAGCGCTTTTCCTTGGGAATTCCGCTGAGCTTTTCCCTGAGAAGTGCAGTAGCGGTATGCACCGGATGAATGCAGCAGCCGGAATTCTACATTGTAGTCGATTTCTTGTTCCAAGTGAGCGCCGATCGCCCGGACGATGCCGTCCTTGTCCTCTGGGTGCAGGCGGTTGTAGAGCGCATCCATCGTGCTGCCAAATCGATCGCGCGACAAACCGATAATTTCCAAAAGGCGATCGTTCCAATAAACCTCATTTTTACTTAAATCCCAATCCCAAATACCGTCGTTCACTCCCTCTAAAACTAATCTGTACCTTTCCTCGCTTTCCTTGAGTTTTTGACTGGTATGGAACGCCTGAGATTCGGCGCGGTAAACGCGAAGCGCATTGTACAAACTGCGCGACAAACTCTCTGGAGACATCTTGCCTTTTGTGATATAATCAGAAGCTCCAGCCTTCATCAATTCCACAGCAATTTGTTCGTCGCCTTGACCTGTGAGCACAATTAAGGGAACTTTCAGCCCCGCTTCCCGTACCTGTTGCACCAAAGACAGTCCGTCTCCGTCTGGCAAGCCGTAGTCAAGGAATACGCAGTCAAATTGGCAGTCTAATATCGGATTTAATAGCAGCGAATTTGCGGTCTCTTCAACCTCGCTTAAATGTTTAGATGTATCTTGTATCGCCTGGGTAGAATTTCTGCCGATCAAGAGTTTTGCCAGCGCATCGGCGCAGTCTTCTGCTTCAGTAACTTCTACTGAAACCCCAGCGGACTTGAGCGAGCGTTTCACCGCGAGCCGATCGACTTCATCGTCATCTACTATCAGAATTTTGATAATTTTGTCCATAACAACCGAATTGTGGATTAAACCGCAAAAGCTGCGGTATACAAAAAGGAATTAAAACAAATGCACTGCTGAAAAATCGCAAAAGCCACCTTGAATTTTTTTCTGTTAAATTTTCCCTCTTTTTAGGGAATTTCGCTCAGCATCCAGTATCTGTTGAGGGTAGCCATCACTTCCACAAAGTTAGAAAAAGTAACTGGTTTAAGAATATAGCCCGCTACATTCAAATTATAAGCTTCTACCTTATCTCTATCTTCATTAGAAGTCGTGAGGACGATGACCGGAATCGACCTCAAATTTTCATCCAGACGCAATTCTCGCAAAAACTCGATCCCGTTCATTCTCGGCATATTCAAGTCCAGCAAGATCAATCGGCGCGCTTGAGGCATTGCACACTCTATTTTTCCTGTGCCGCGCAATATATCCAGAGCTTCTAATCCGTTTGCAGCCATGTACAGGGGATTGAGGATGTTACTTTTTTTGAACGCTCGCTGGACGTTCATCACATCAACCTCATCATCTTCTACCAAAAGGATATGAATTTTTTTTTCTGCCATAAATCAGCCATTTTACAGATGTTTTTTAAGCGCGAGTCTGTGGAGCGAGGTTCAGTCAAGACCGATCGCGAACCCATCAGGTCTAATCTCTATTGTGCTTTGTCAAGAATCATTTACGCCTGGGCCGATCGATGGCGGTATCTATCCGCAGACGTACTTGCTGGTGACAGGCAGGAGTGGGACAGTCGATCGACAAAAACTCGCCAATAACGCCCTCAGAGAGCTACGGTAAAATCTACAACTCATCTACATTATTACTTAATCGCCATGTTGTCAGCCGATCGCAAACTCTACGAAGGCAAAGCCAAAATCCTCTACTCCACCGAAGACAGCGAAATTTTGCTAACCCACTTCAAAGACGACGCCACCGCCTTTAACGCCCAGAAACGCGGTAGCATCGCCGGCAAAGGCGAAATCAACAATGCCATCTCCGCCCATCTGTTTCGGATGCTAGAAGCCAAAGGCATTCCCACCCACTTCATCGACACGCCAGCCCCCAACCAAATGCGAGTCTGCCGCGTCCAAATCTTGCCCTTAGAAGTCGTCGTCAGAAACATTGCCGCCGGTAGTCTTTGCCAACAAACCGGACTCCCTCTCGGCACAATTGTCAATCCGCCGCTGGTCGAGTTTTATTACAAAAACGACGATTTGGGAGACCCGCTGTTGACTCGGGGCCGACTGCTGTTAATGCAGCTAGCCACCCCCGAACAAGTAGACCAACTAGAAATCGCCGCCCGCGAAATTAACGAAATACTCAAAGAATTTTTCAGCCAGTGCGGCATCACCCTGGTAGACTTCAAACTGGAATTCGGTATCGACCAACATCAAAACCTAATTCTCGCCGACGAAATCAGTCCCGACACCTGCCGCCTCTGGGACAACGCAGAAACCGACCCCGACGCGCGTGTTATGGACAAAGACCGATTCCGTCGCGACTTGGGATCGATCGAAACCGCTTACCAACAAGTTCTTCAACGGGTTCTGGCTCAGAAAGTCTAGAGCACTTAACAATGCGTTAGAATTGCACAGTTTGTCACAGGCATTCAGCACTCAGCACTCAGCAGTCAACAGTTAGCAGTCAGCGACAAATTCAACCGACTCAATAACTAATGACTAATGACTGATGACTGATGACTAATGACTAATCTGGTGTGTGGATTCCAAAAAAGTGAACAAAAATGCGTTTATCTGCTGTATTGGTGGCAGTTTTTACTGCCTCAGCAACATTCGGGTTATCAAATTCGGCAAGCGGCCAAACATCCTACTCTGAATCAGGAGAGGCAACTGTCGCGGCCGTTCCCCCCGCCCAGTCGATCGAATTACCCGATCGCCCCATTCCAGAATTAACCCAAAACCCTCCTCAAAACCGCTTGGCCGCTAAAACCAGCAAAGCCGAAGCCCTAAAAATAGCGGCGGCCCCTTCCAGAGGAGAGAACGATCGCGAACCCCCAAACCGAGTCACAGACCCGGCCTCCCCGGTTTCGCCTGCGGGTGTTCAACTCAACTCCGAGCTAGCAGCCAACCCTTCCCCCGCATCTAGCAGCGAAAACAGCCTGCCAGACGTACAACCCGGTAGCCAGCTCCCCTCCTCGGAAGCCGCTGCAACACCTGCCTGGATGGCAGTAGAGCCTCTGAAACAGGACGAATTGCGGGCGATCGCTCAGAATCCCGAAGTTACTCCTGCGCCAGTTAGACCTGCGCCAGTTAGACCCGCGCCAGTCAGACCCGCTCCAGTCAGACCAGCCCCGGCAGTCCCTCCGACTAACAGCGTTCCCCCATTGCCCTCGGCCCCAGCACCGCAGCCCAGACAAAGCCCAGCACCCGCCGGGCCAGCCGAACCGCAAGTGCTAGTGGCAGAAGTTACCATCACCGGGGCGACGGGAGACCTCGCCAGCGAGATTTACCGAGTCATCAGCACCCAACCGGGACGCACGACCAACCGCACCCAACTGCAACAAGACATCAACGCCATTTTTGCCACAGGCTTTTTCAGAAACGTGCGCGCCGTACCCGAAGACACCGCGTTGGGCGTCCGGGTGACTTTTATCGTGCAGCCAAATCCGGTGCTGCGGGGAGTGACAATCACCGGCCAGCAAGTGCTGCCCCAAAGCGTAATTGACCAAAGCTTCGGCGATCAGTACGGCAAAATTCTCAACCTCCGGCGCTTTGAGGAGGGAGTGAAAAAAATTAATACGTGGTATCAAGACAACGGCTATGTCTTGGGCCAAATCACTGAGGCGCCGCAAGTCGCAGATGACGGAACAGTCACCTTGCTAGTGGCAGAAGGCCAGATCGAATCCGTTGATGTTCGCTTCCTGAACAAGGAAGGAGAACCCACTGATGCCACTGGTCAGCCGATTCGAGGCAATACCCGTCGCTTTGTGGTCACCCGCGAAGTAGAACTCAAGCCCGGAGATATCTTTAACCGCACTAAGGCGGAAAGGGATTTGAGGCGGGTGTTTGGTTTGGGGATTTTTGAAGACGTGCGGCTTGCCTTGGAACCGGGAGCGACTGACCCGCGCAAGGCAAGGGTAATTGTCAACGTTATTGAGAAAAATACTGGTTCTCTCGCGGCGGGTGCGGGTTTGAGTTCGGCGACGGGTTTGTTTGGTACGGTGAGTTACCAGCAGCAAAACTTCGGCGGTAGGAACCAGAAGTTGGGTGCTGAGGTGCAAATTGGGGAACGCCAAAATCTGTTTGACGTGAGTTTTACAGACCCCTGGATTGCGGGCGATCCTTACCGGACTTCTTATACGATTAATGCGTTTAGAAGACGATCGATCAGCGTGATTTTTGACGGCGGCGAACGGGAAGTCTTTCTCCCCAATGGCGATCGACCCCGCATCAATCGCACCGGCGGTGGCATCAATTTTACCCGTCCCCTGTCGCGGAATCCTTTTGCCGATTCTGAGTGGACTGCTTCTGTGGGCTTGCAGTACCAGCGTGTCTCAATTACCGATCGCAAAAGTCGGCGCGAAGCCCAAGATGAACTCGGCAACCAGTTGAGTTTTAGCAATTCCGGTTCCGATGACTTGACAACCTTGCAAGTAGGTGCTGTGCGCGATCGACGCAACGACCCCCTGCGCCCCACCAGCGGTTCCCTGCTCAGGTTTGGCGTCGAACAGTCGATTCCTGTAGGTTCCGGCAGCATCCTGCTCAACCGCCTCCGAGCCAGCTACAGCTTTTACCTCCCAGTCAAGTACACGAACTTTACCCCCGGCCCTCAAACCCTGGCATTTAGTTTTAAAGGTGGCACCGTCTTCGGAGATTTGCCTCCCTACGAAGCTTTTGCCTTGGGCGGCGCAAACTCGGTGCGCGGATACAACGAAGGTGAAGTCGGAGCCGGCCGCAGCTTCCTAGAAGCTAGTGTAGAGTACCGTTTCCCGATTATTTCGTTTATCGGCGGAGCGCTATTTGTGGACGCCGGTACTGACTTAGGTACGGGCAAAGATGTCCCCGGCAACCCGGCAGGCGTCCGCAGAAAGCCCGGTAGCGGTTACGGTTACGGCCTCGGCGTGCGGATTCAATCTCCCCTAGGGCCGATCCGGATCGATTACGGTATCAACGACACCGGCGGTACTCAAATTCACTTTGGGATTGGGGAGCGATTCTAAATACTCGTTACCAGGCTCTGCCTGGCAACGCAGATCCGGAGGCTCTGCCTCCATTGTCCCTTCGCCACGCGAGGCAGAGCCTCTGGATATCGGTTTTCAGGCAGAGCCTGGGAACCAGTTAACTGACAACTAACTAATGACTATTCACACCCTAAAATCTGAATTTGAACTGTCGGGAATTGGTTTGCACAGCGGCGAACAAACTCGCGTCCGAGTCTTGCCCGCTGCTGTCGGAGAAGGCCGCTATTTTGTCAGAATTGACTTGCCCGGTGCTCCGATAATTCCGGCAAAAATTGAGGCGGTTGGTCAGACTGCACTTTCAACTGAACTGACAGGTATCAATGCTCAAATTCGCACTGTAGAGCATCTATTAGGCGCTTTGGCGGGGATGGGAGCAGATAATGCTCGAATTGAGGTTGATGGGCCGGAAGTGCCGTTGCTGGATGGTTCAGCCCTGGTTTGGGTGGAGGCGATCGCCCATACCGGCTTAGTCCCTCAAGCATCCAAGGAAGACTCGACTTCCTCCTTTGTCGTTAGTGAGCCGATTTGGGTGCGTCACGGGGATGCTTTTGTAGCTGCTTTACCGTCGGCGGAAACTCGGTTTAGTTACGGAATTGATTTTGAGGAACAGGCGATCGGCAATCAATGGTACAGTTGGTCGCCAGAGGTAGAAAGTTTTGCCAGCGCGATCGCCCCGGCTCGAACTTTTGGACTTGCCCGCCAAATTGACCAATTGCGACAAGCAGGTTTGATCAAAGGTGGTAGCCTAGAAAACGCCTTAGTTTGCGATCGATCCGGCTGGCTAAACCCGCCCTTGAGATTTGCCAACGAACCAGTGCGCCATAAAATCCTAGACTTAGTAGGCGACCTCAGTCTGCTGGGCACTTTGCCAAAAGCTCACTACTTGGCTTACAAAGCCAGTCACAATCTGCACATTCAGCTTGCCAAAGCCCTGAACTCCCAAGCTCTAGCCACGCTAGAGACGAGTTAGGAAAAAACAGGTTATAGCCGGAGTCAGGAGTCATTCGTCAAGATCGTTAACTATTAATGGTTTTAATAATCTTGAATGTCCTAACTGCCCCATCGACTGCTATCTTTGAAGATTCCTTCTTCCTTCTTCCCTAATACACTCAAAAATCTTCAAGTAATGTCTACGCTGACTGAAGTTAACACTATCAATACGGCCGATCCAGAATCGATTCAAACCGAGAACGGTGAGGATTCTCCAGCGGTTAAATCTACTTTTACTGTCGAAGAAATTCAGAAATTATTGCCTCACCGCTATCCTTTTGCACTGGTAGACAAGATTGTTGATTACGTGCCGGGAGTGCGGGCTGTAGGAATTAAAAATGTGACTTTCAACGAACCGCATTTTCAAGGACATTTTCCCGGAAGGCCGATTATGCCTGGGGTTTTAATTGTCGAAGCGATGGCTCAAGTTGGCGGTATTGTTCTCGCTCAGTTACCGGATATCGAACAAGGATTGTGGATGTTTACCGGAATTGATAAGGTCAAGTTCCGCCGTCAGGTTGTACCAGGCGATCGGTTGCTGATGACTCTAGAATTGCTGTGGGTAAAACGTCGCCGATTCGCAAAAATGCAGGCTCTAGCTGAAGTAGACGGACAAAAAGTTTGTGAAGGAGAATTGACGTTTTCGATGGTAGATTAAATTTGTTATTTGTGATTGGTTATTGGTTATTTGTTATTGGTTATTTAGAGATTTTTATTTATTTCTGATGACAACTGACAATTGACAATTGACAAGGAACTACTGATACTAAATCCAGGTTTGTTACTCCTTGATGATTCGGCGATTGAAATCGCTAATACACAAGCGAAGTCTGCCTCCGCAGACTAAGAACTAAACGGGGTATTTAAGCTTGATTTGCTATGAAAACTGAAAACTGAAAACTGAAAACTGAAAAATGCTTACTTTGATTCACCCAACTGCTGTGATTCATCCCCGCGCTGAACTTCACTCGACTGTAGAAGTGGGAGCTTATGCTGTAATTGGGGAAAGAGTGAAAATCGGGCCGCAAACTAAGATTGGTGCTCATGCAATTATCGATGGGCTAACAGAAATAGGTGCCCGCAATCAAATTTTTCCCGGTGCGGCTATTGGTTTGGAACCTCAAGATTTGAAATATGAGGGTTCTCTAACTAGGGTGGACATTGGCGACGATAATCTGATTCGGGAATATGTGACAATTAACCGCGCTACTGGAGCCGGAGAAAGCACGACAATTGGCAATCATAATCTATTGATGGCTTATGTTCATGTTGGTCACAATTGCGCGATCGCCGATCGAGTAATCATCGCGAATGCTGTAGCCTTGGCCGGACACGTCAAAATCGAGTCGCAAGCCCGATTGAGTGGTGTTTTGGGGGTTCACCAGTTTGTCCACATCGGCCGCTTGTCGATGGTGGGCGGCTTGAGCAGGATCGATCGAGATGTGCCTCCTTATATGCTAGTCGAGGGGAATCCTTCGAGAGTGCGAGCCCTCAACAAAATAGGCCTCGAACGTGCTGGTTTAACCCCCGAAGATTTGCTAGTTTTGAAGAAAACTTTTCGGATTTTATATCATTCTGGCTACACTCTCGATCGAGCTTTGGAACAGTTGGATTTATTGCCAGAAAATCCCCACTTGCAGCACCTGCGCAGATTTGTGCAACAGTCTATCACCAAACCCCGGCGCGGTTTGATTCCAGCCAAAAAATGAATGAGGTAGAATAAATCTAATTAACTGAGCAATTCTTGCCCTATGAATTTATCTACTTTAGCCAAATCTATATCTCCCGATGCAGGAAAAGATGGCTGCATGACTTTCAACGGCGTTAGCTGGGAGCAATTTGAAGCGATAGAAGCAGCTTTTGAAGACATCGGCGGTGTAAAATTTTTCTATCTCGATCGAATACTGCAAATTATGACTGTCTCGCCCGAACACGAAATAATCAAGAAAACTCTCTGTATGCTGCTAGAGGCATATATGAGAGCAAATAGGATTCGATTTTACGGTAAGGGCGGGCCGACTCTGGGTAACAGAGAATTAGGCGGTAGAAAAGAGCCGGATGATTCCTATGACATAGGAACCCAGAAAGTAGTCCCAGATATTGCTATTGAAGTGGTAATTACCAGTGGCGGGATCAATACTCTAGAATTCTACAAAAGATTGGGCGTTCGTGAAGTCTGGTTTTGGCAAAATAGTCAGTTATCTCTCTATTACTTAACAGGTGAAAATTATCAGCAGATCGCCCGGAGTACATTCCTTCCCAATCTGGACTTAGAATTACTGCTGCGCTGTGCTAATATGCCGGATCAATATGATGCTGTGACCGAGTTATTAGCAAATATTTAACCTGTTTAAATTGAGAATATGAAAATTTTTATTAGCACTGGTGAAGTTTCTGGCGACTTGCAAGGAGCTTTGTTAGTTGCAGCCTTAAAACGTCACGCTGTAGCGGCTGGTTTTGAGTTAGAAATAACTGCATTGGGCGGCCGACTGATGGCGGAAGCTGGCGCTACTATTTTAGGCGATACTGTGAGCATTGGTTCGATGGGAATTATAGAATCAGTGCCTTATATTTGGCCAACGATCAAGGTTCAGCAAAAAGCTAAACAATATCTCAGAAAATTCCGCCCTGATGCAGTTGTGTTGATTGATTATTTGACTCCAAATCTTGGTATTGGTAGCTATATTCGTCGCTGTTTACCTGGTTTGCCGGTGGTTTGGTACATCGCACCTCAAGAATGGGTTTGGTCGATTTCTCCTCGCAATACTGAATTGATTGTCAATATTGCCGATCGCATTTTGGCGATTTTCCCAGAGGAAGCTCGTTATTATCGCGCCAAAGGCTCTCAAGTCAGTTGGGTTGGCCATCCCTTGGTGGATAGAATGCAATCTGCGCCCTGTCGGGAGGTTGCCCGCAAAACTTTGGGAATTGGGCCGGAACAGGTGTCGATCGCCCTAGTCCCCGCTTCCAGACAGCAAGAACTCAAGTACCTGATGCCGGTGATGTTTGAGGCTGCTCAAATTATTCAGGCTAAATTGCCGCAAGTTCATTTCTGGATTCCGCTTTCTCAATCGGCTTTCCGCAGCAAAATCGAAAAGGCTATTGCAAATTACGGTTTGCGGGCTACTTTACTAGAAAATCAAAGTCTGGAAATTTTGGCGGCTGCGGATCTGGCGATCGCGAAATCTGGTACTGTTAATCTGGAATTGGCTTTGCTCGACGTTCCGCAAGTTGTTGCATATCGCGTCAGTCTGATTACGGCGATTATTGCTCGCCACGTGCTGAAATTTTCGATTCCGTTTATGTCTCCGCCCAATTTGGTGCAAATGAAGTCGATCGTCCCTGAGTTGCTGCAAGACGAGGCGACTGCGGAAAATATAGTGAACCATGCACTGGAATTGCTGCAAAATGCCGATCGACGCCAGGAAACTTTGGCGGGTTATCGCCAAATGCGGGAAACTCTCGGAGATGCGGGTGTGTGCGATCGCGCGGCTGCGGAAATAATCAAACATCTAAAATTAAATACAGCAAATTAAAACAAATTTGGTATAAAAAGGTGATTTCAAGCTATCGGAAAAAGCGACCGATCGCTGTCGATTTATTTGCAGGCGCGGGCGGGATGACTCTGGGTTTTGAACAAGCAGGTTTTGATGTACTTGCTTCAGTCGAAATCGATCCAATTCACTGCGCTACACACGAGTTTAATTTCCCGCTGTGTTCTATTTTGTGCAAGGATGTCGCACAGTTGACGGGAGCGGAAATTCGGACAAAATCGGCGATCGGGCGACGCGAGATAGACGTAGTGCTCGGCGGTTCGCCCTGTCAAGGATTCTCGATGATGGGTAAACGCGATGTGGACGACCCGCGCAATTCTCTACTTTTTCACTTTCATCGCTTAGTTTTGGAACTAAAACCCAAATTCTTTGTAATGGAAAATGTGCCGGGAATCGCCTCGGGAAAACACAAAGAACTCCTGAATATTTTAATTAGCTCTTTTCTGAAAAAAGGCTATCAAGTAGAAGAAAACTATCAAGTTCTAAACGCTGTTAGCTACGGAGTGCCACAAGCTCGCAAACGATTGTTTCTGATTGGTTGCAAAAAAAAATATGAGCTGCCAAAATATCCTCAGCCAACCACTGTACTGCCGAAAATTAGAATTCCTAAACGCTATAAAAAAGTTGATTTACCAGCGGTTCCGACAGTTTGGGATGCGATCGGAGATTTGCCGGAAGTGGAACAGTACAGCGAGTTGCTAGACCGAGATTGGGTAATGGCGGAGTATGGAAATTACAGCAATTACGCGAGTATATTGCGCGGAATCGATCGTTTGGACGATGATTATTCCTACGATCGCGAGTACGATCGACAAATCCTCTCTTGTAGTTCACGAACCAAACATTCTCTGGAATGTATGGAAAGATTTCAGGCTGCCAAACAAGGCGAAAAAGAGCCGATCAGTCGTTTTTACAAGCTGCATCCCGACGGAGTTTGCAACACTCTCAGGGCTGGAACTGACAGGGCTAGAGGGGCTTATACATCGCCGAGACCGATTCACCCGATCGTCCCTCGGTGCATTACAGTCAGGGAAGCGGCGCGACTGCATTCCTATCCTGACTGGTTTAGATTTCACGTCACAAAATGGCACGGTTTTCGCCAAGTCGGAAATTCTGTACCGCCCCTATTGGCAAAAGCTGTAGCAGCGCAAATTATTGGCGCTTTGGGAGTACAAGCAACTAAGCCGAATTCGCAGAAGCTGACATGGGGAGATGATTCGTTGCTTAAACTGAATTGGTCGGAAGCAGAACAATATTATCTCAAATCAATTCCGGTAACATCGGAATTAATATAACCCGAAATCAGGACACGGCAGTGCCGTGTCCCTACAATTAATCGACGTAGGGAAACGGCACTGCCGTCTCCTCTATATCTTGGCCTTAGTCCCTACAATTAATCGAGGTAGGGAAACGGCACTGCCGTCTCCTCCGTATTATTCCGGTGCAACCGGAATTGATCTAATATTATTTACCATGACACCGGATTTGAGATGAGGACTAAAGTCTTCACTACGAACATTAGAAATCAATTTCAAATCTTCCTTTTAATAAATAAGCTGCCATTTGTCCTTTACCTTTGACACTAATTAAACCGCGTTTTTCAAACTGATACTTGTCTTCGATGAGCAAGTAAGTTGCTTCTGTAATCTGAATTCCGTCTGGGATACCATGAGATTCCATGCGGGAAGCGGTATTTACCGTATCTCCCCACAAATCGTAAATAAACTTTTTTGTACCAATGATTCCGGCTACGACTGGCCCGGAATGAATGCCGATGCGAATGCTGAGACTGATGCCGAGTTCTTCTCTATATTTAGCAATGGCTGCTTGCATATCTAGGGCCATTTCGGCGATCGCATCTCCGTGATCGTCTCTCGGATTTGGCAGTCCGGCTACTACCATATAAGAGTCACCAATTGTCTTAATTTTTTCTAAACCGTGCTTTTCGGCTAGTTCGTCGAACTTAGAAAATATATCGTTGAGTAAATGTACTAATTGTTTCGGCAATATCGATGCTGACAACTGGGTGAAGCCCACAATGTCGGCGAACATGACGCTGACTGCTGCGAATTCGTCAGCGATTATGCCTTGTTCTTTTTTTAATCTTTCGGCGATCGCCTCTGGTAATATATTTAGCAGCAACTCCTGGGATTTTTTTTGCTCTATCTCTAGCTTTTCCAAATAATCCTGCATGGTTTGATAGGCGAGATTCCTTTCCAACAGGTGCATATAAGCTTTGGAGTGATAGCGGATTCTAGCTATGAGCTCGACTTTATCTGGCAATTTCACCACATAATCGTTAGCACCCAAGGAAAATGCTTGCGCTTTTAGTTCCGCTTCTTCTTTGCTCGAAAGCACAATCATCGGAATGTCTCGCGTCAGCGAATTTGCTCGAAAAAATCGCAGCAACTGCAATCCATCTATTTCGGGCATTACTAAATCTTGGAGGATTACTGTTGGCTTCACCTCTAATGCTTTATTAATTGCTTGAGCCGGATCGTTACAGTAATAAAATTTTATATCTTTTTCACTAGCAAGCATTCGGCGCACCGCTTCGCCGATCATTTCCTGATCGTCAACCAGTAAAACTGTCACAGTGTATTCGGTCAAGCTGGATGATTTTTTGCTTTCTGAATTTAAGGGTAATTGTAAGTCAATACTGTGGCGGCTGCTCTCGAACTTGATGTTGTTGACAACTGCGCTATCTCTTGCTGTAACTGGGTTTTTTGGATTGTTTGCCCTATCCTTAAACTTCAACGTTATTAGGTTGTCGTTGAATTCTTCGTTTTCTCGTTGACTTAGTGCATAACTGCGATCGAATTCAACAGCCTGAGAGTGAGTTAAGTTCATAACTGGATCGGACAACGGCTATTGTCTGGAGAGGACAAAAACTTTTACTTGAGATTCCTGAAAATTGTCAATAGCGACCCAGTATTATTTAATTACCTTTACCTAGCGATCGTACTAGGTTCAGAATCATGTTACCGACTCATTTTTGTAAAATCTTTACAAAGCCTAGCACGCTTGAGATTTATTGCAATAGCTGCGGGCGCTAGTTTTTCGGTCAACAGGGTTTTGCTTGCTAGCAATGGGCCGTGAACCTACGGACTGCTATGAGAAGATACAAAATGCGATCGACAAAATTCCAAAACACCACCCCATAGGTAGATGATCCTCGGCGAGAGTCTCGCGAGTCATCGGCCATTGTGCTTAAGACCTTAAGCCATATGGCCCATAGGTCTGCGATGTTTCTACACTAAGTATTTCATGCAGGCTGAGCCGATCGACTTGATCGACAAAATCTGCACGGCTGCGTCCAACTCGGCCGCTGCCTTCGGCATCCCGTAAACTACTGAACTCGCGCGGTCTTGGGCGATCGTATGCCACCCTGCCGATCGCAAAACCTTGAGTCCTTTAGCGCCGTCTTTTCCCATACCGGTTAACAGCACTGCCACACCTTTGCCCGGCCAGTATTGGGCGACACTCTCAAAAAAACTGTCTACTGAGGGACGGTAAGGATAGTCTAAAGGTTCCTTCGTATACTTAAGTGTTAAGTTCGATTGTAATACTAAGTGGTCGTTAGTGGCCGCAATTACCACCTTACCGACTTCCAAAGGTCGATCGGGCACAGCGACACTCACCGACAAATTAGTTTTCTGACTCAGCCATTCTGCCAAACCAGGAGCAAATTCAGCATCTACGTGTTGGACGATCGCCACAGGCGCAGATAAATTGGCAGGTAAAGCCGACAGCAGAGTTGCCAAAGCTTGGGGCCCGCCAGTCGAAGAGCCGATCGCCAGCAGCGGCGGAGTCAGGCATTTGGGAGTAGTGCTGCGAAATATCGAAGTCGAGTTACTTTTGCCAATCAATCTAGCGACTTTAGAAATAGTTTTTAACAATTCCAACCCGCCGCTTTGGGAATTACCCATCGAGCCCAAAATCGGCGTATTAATCGCATCCAAAGCTCCATATCCCATAGCTTCAAACACCCTACCGGAATTACCCGTTACCGAAGATGTCACCAACAGAATCGCGCAGGGAGATTGCTTCATGATCAGGCGCGTCGCCTCAACGCCATCCATCACCGGCATAATCAAATCCATCAAAATCAAATCAGGGGTATTGCGGGCGCACTTTTCGACAGCCTCGGTCCCGTCGCCAGCTATCCAAACAATTTCATATTCCGGTACTGTCACCAAAACTCGGCGCAAGGCTTCAGCAGCAATCAATCTATCGTTGACGATCGCTATTTTCATGTTGAAATTAACCATATTTTATTAATTTTTGGTTGTAAGTAGTTGCCGAAGTCGGTTGATACAGTTTCTTATACTGCGGAACTTTATTTAAAACAAAACTGATACAGCTAAATATTTAATACCATATTTCGGGTAATATCAATTCCGATTGCATCAGAATTAATATTACCCGAAATCAGGAGACTGCACGTGCCGTGTCCCTACAATTAATCTGGCGCGCCAGAAACGGCACGTGCAGTCTCCTCTATATTATTCCGGCAGCGCCGGAATTTATATCATTTTAATTTAAAAACTTAAAATTAGATTTTTTTCAAGCCTCGCCGATTAAATCAACGACCGCATTTAACAGCGTATCGTCGTGAAAACTGCTTTTAGTTAAATAATAATCCGCTCCCACTTCCAAGCCTCTAATTCTATCTTCCTCACGGTCTTTGTAAGAAACAATAATTACCGGAATCGACTTTAAACCAGAATGATTCTTGATTTGACTAACCAGCTCGATTCCAGTCATGCGCGGCATATCAACATCGCTGATTACCAAATCAAAATTCCCGGTACGCAGAGCATTCCAACCATCCATGCCATTAACAGCTATCTCTACTTCATATCCTTGATTTTCTAAAAGTTTTCGCTCTACTTCTCGGACTGTAATCGAATCATCCACTACCAAAACGCGCTTGCGAGTTGTTGCTTCAGCAGTTTGTGCAGTTTGACTAACTTTTTGCAACCGAGATTCAGTCAGCAATTTGTCAGTCGATCGCACCAAATCTTCAACATCGATAATCAGCACCGGCGAACCGTCTTCCATAAAAGCAGCCGCACTGATATCCGCAACCTTACCCAAACGCGGATCTAAAGGCCTCACAACCAAATCGCGCTCGCCCAGAAACTTGTCTACAGCTAAACCGTAACTGCTAGATCGATCGCTGATAACGATCACCGGCAGCAAATCCAATTTATGAGATGGTGGCGGTAACTCCAACACTTGATAAGCTGTCACCAAACCAATGTTTTGATTGTCGAGAGTAAAATACTGTCGGTTTTCGGCGATCGCAATCTGTGCACTGTCAACCATCACAATGCGATCGATCCGAGTCAGCGGAAAAGCATAAGGTTCCCCCGAAATTTCCACCAACAGCGTCCGAATTACCGACAGAGTTAGCGGCAACTGCAAGTGAAAACTCATACCTTTTCCCGGCACAGATACCGCCCGGAGAATGCCACCAACCTCCTGCACCATGCTCTGCACAATATCTAAACCGACGCCACGACCAGAAATTTCCGTAACTTGACTCGCAGTAGAAAATCCCGGCAAAAACAGAAAATCCATCAGTTCCGGTTCAGTCAATTTCGCCGCCATTTCCGCACTTACCATCCCTTTAGTCACTATTTTTTGACGCAGTTTTTCCGGTTCGATTCCCCTACCGTCATCCGAGACAGTAATTGACAGCATCCCGCCCCGATGTGCAGCTTCCAGCCTGATCGTACCTTCGGCCGATTTCCCCGCAGCTAAACGCGCTGATGGTAGTTCGATACCGTGGTCGAGAGCGTTACGCAAAATGTGCGTTAGCGGTGCTTCTAATTTTTCTAAAATATCTCGATCGACCTGAGTAGATTTGCCAACAACTTCAAATTTTACTTGCTTATCTAACTGTCTAGCCAAATCTCTCAGCATTCGCGGAAAAGCTGAAACGCCGTCGGCAAACGGTCGCATATTACTAGCAATAACTTCTCGGTACAAGCGGTCAGATAAGTTGGCAGAACGGCGGGCAAAAAGTTCTAGTTCATTTAGGCGATCGGACAAAATGTGGCGACAATCATTAGCTTTTTTGCGAGCACTGCCGAGATAATCTTCCGATCGCTGATCCAGCACAGAATCGCCTAAAGATTCCTGCAACTTTTCCAACAAATTATACAGTTGTCCTTGATGAGTTCTCAGTTTCAATAATGAATCAGCAAACGGTTGCAGCCATTTTGCCTCTACTAAGGATTCGCCAGCCAAACCCATGATCCGGTTCAAGTTTTCGGCATTGACTCGCACTACACGGTCTCCCGCTTTTGGCTTTTGAGCGTTTTCTCTGAGATGGGAAGTTGCAGCTTTGCCGTTAGCGCCGCCCTCGGAGACGATCGCCATTTGAGTCGCGCCTTCCTCTACAGTTACTTCGGTAGAGTTGCCAGTTGGAGAAATATAACCGTTATTTTCTGTTAATTGACCCGCATTATTTTTAGGCTTTGGTTGCGGTGGTGGCGTTGTTTGAGAACGCGTTTTTTTAGCAGAATTTTGTGAGGCGGCTGCAATTGCTGCTTGTTGAGTTTTTGCTCCTTCAGAAATCAGAGTGATAGCTGCGACAATGTTATCTATTTCAGCATCTCGTTCTGCCAGCCAATTTTCAATTTCGAGAACCGGAATTTCCCGCATATTTACCAGAAAGTCTACTCCGGCAAGCAGATCATCAATTTGACTAATATTTAAGCTAGCTTTGTACTTCTGAAGTGCCACAAATGTATCTTCAATCGCCCGGGAAAGTTTGACAACTTCATTGAACTGAACTATTCTAGCAGCACCTTTGATTAAATGAGCGGATTTAACAAGAAAGTCCAAATCTAAGTATTCATCGGGATTATTTTTGAGCGATAGTAAAGTTTGGTTTAACAGTATTGATTGGGCTTCTACTTCTCCTAAAAATAAAGCTAACATCGATACATCGGTTTTTAGCAGCCGAGTTTCTGGACTTTCAACCTTCTGCAACTTTGGCAACGTTTTTTGAGAAATATCTGGATTTGATTGTGGATAGTCTGTTGTTTCTGCCGTAAAATCAAGATAGATTTCCGGTACTGATTCCGGCGAATTTTCGCTCTCAAAAATCGTCGGAGGTTCTATTTGTTCTGTTTCATATTGGTTGCCAAAATCTAATTGTTCGTTGTTGATAATTGCTAAAATGGCAGTTTCTAAGCTTTCAATTTGCGATCGATTAAGCGGGAGCCAATTTTCGATCTCGGTTTCTGGGATCACGCTGATTCGGGCCAGTAGGTCGATCGCCCGCAGCATCACATCTATCTTATCTGCTGCATCCAGGGCGATCGACCCAGACTGAGCCGCCACAAAGCAATCCTCCATCACGTGAGCGATTCGCACAGCAGCATCCAGTCCCACAATCCGCGCCGCACCTTTGAGCGAGTGAGCCGCGCGCATCAAAGATTCCAGTTCAGCAGGAGAACTCGGGTTATTTTCCAGTGCCAAAATGTTCTCATTTAATATTGCTACTTGGGTTTCCGCCTCCATACGAAATAAATCCATCATGGAGAAATTGCTCATATCTTGGTTGCTCATTTTTATTAGTCCTAAATAACAGGTAAGTTCGGCAACAGATTCTGTAAAAGATTTAACTACACATCCCAAAAAAGTTCACAATGCGCACCCTAAATATAGAAGTTATGCGTATAAGTCCTGTAAACGATAATTAATTTTTTTTGTACTACAATTACTCATAATTGTTACCAATTCCAATTCCCCATTCCCTATTCGCAACTTAATTATATAAACTTTTTATTCAACGTATAAAACAGCAAATCATCATCCAGATAACAAACACTTTGCCCCTGCCAACTGATCATCCCTTTAGTATAAGTATCTGGCACTTTAGAAACAGTAGCCGGGACATTTCTGATTTGCTCCGGCAGAATGCGGTGAATACCATAAATTTCATCCACGCCAAACACCCAGCGGCTACCTTCTCTTTCAACAACTACCATCCGTTCATAAACAACAGGACTAATATTTTGACGGTTAGCATCGGTCGCTTCCAATCCCAAAAGTGCTTTTAGCGAAATGCACAACTGGATTTCGCCGCGAATATTCACCAAACCGATAAGTATATTATTGCTGCGATGAGGCAAAGTGTGGGTAACAGATATCTGCGTCACTTCTTTAAACAGTGCCGCCGGTAAAGCCAACCATTCGCCGTTGAGCCGAAAAATACCTACAGATATAGTACCCGCAGCCGTGACGGCGTTAGTTACTCCTTGACTCGATCGCAGTAAATTAGTCCACTCTTCGAGATATCCTGCCGGCAATTCTTGTTCCAGCAAACTGCGGCCAGCGTCGGAATAGACAGGACAGTTGCGACAGTGTATAAATGTTTTTAATTGGGGACAAGTGCGATCGCCCCCAACTCCGATCCGATTCCAGCAATCATCAGTCATTCGATTTTAGATTTTAGATTTTAGATTCTAGATTTTAGATTGTCTTCATACTTGCCCTTATTTTACAAAACAATTCGATTTTAGATTTATTCTCCCCACAGCTAATTATTTTCAAAAGAAACAGAGTTGATGAACGTCAGCCCTATTTACTTTAAAAAGGCTAGCATTTCGTGGCGCAAACCGAGTGTAGCATCGTTAACTTGCCCGATCGCCCCATTGATGTCCCGCAGCGCCGCAGCAGTTTGCGAAGAAGCATCACTCAACTGCACCATTGCCTCGCTGATTTGCTGAGCACCCTGAGACTGCGCGTCCATCCCTTCATTCACCTCTTCAAAACGCGGAGTTAAAGCTTGCACCCGCTGGATGATCGACTCTAACTGCAAACTAATAGTTTGCACATCTTCCACCCCCCGGCGCACTTCATTCGTAAACTTATCCATTTCCATGACACCAACTCCCACCGCAGACTGCATTTCTTTAACCATATTTTCAATGTCCAAAGTAGCCACAGCAGTTTGATCGGCGAGTCGGCGAATTTCCCGAGCCACAACCGCAAAACCCAACCCGTACTCTCCCGCTTTTTCCGCTTCAATAGCCGCGTTTAGCGAAAGCAAATTAGTTTGATCTGCCACTTTCGTAATCGTCGTAATAATACTATTAATATTATTAGCTTTTTCGCTAATTACTCCCAATTTTCCAGAAATTGCACTGGTAGAATCAGCTAATTTATTCATCGTTGATTCCATGCGACCAATTTCTTGTTTCCCGCCACCGGCCGATTGAGCAGCTTGGTGCGACATCTCGGAGACTTCATCCATTGTTTTCGCCAGTTGCATAGCAGTAGCAGCAATCTCTTTAGCCGTAGCTACTACCTCATTAGTTGAGGCAACTTGTTCGTTCATCGTCGCTTCTAATTCCTTGCCAGAAGCTGCAATTTGGTTGGTAGAACCGCTAATTCTGATGCCGGACATATCTATTTGATTTTCCAGAGTTTGGGAAACTGCACTCGTGAGGAACAGTCCAAACAGTCCCGCCGTTAGCGGCCCGAGAATCATGCCCAAAATTACCCAGAACGTGGTTTGAGTAATATCATTTTTTGACTGCTGTTTAGCTAGTTCTCCCCTAGCTTCATTGATTTTTATATCCTCCAAAATTAAGTTAGTAACTGATTTAAACGAGGGGCGGTTCGCTTTTGCCAGATCGCTCAATTGATTGTAAAATGCGCCCGCCCTTCTAGCCGCCTCGATATCGGGGGACTTGGTATTGCCTTGGTTTATCAGTTCGATCTGCCTTTTAAACGGGTTGAGAATCCCCAAACTCTCAAATTTTTTGTTGAAATCTAAAAACGTTTCGTGATTTTTCTTCCAGATATCCCATTTTGCCAGCAATTCTTTGTAAACCTTGTCTTCCTCCGCACTCCTGAAGGCTGGTTCGTACTCTTTAAAACCCTGATTAATCTGCTCCCAAGCTTCCTGAATTCTCGTCAATTCAGCGCTTCTTTCCTGTGAGTTTAGTTCTAGATCCAGCAACGCCCGTTCCGACGACTCAATTTGCGTTTGTCCTTCATTAACTTTCCACAATCCGCTAATGCTCGGCAGCACATTATTAGCCAGCGTATCAATATGCTCTGCGAGCCGAGAATTGCCGCTCCAGCCGATAGAAGCCACTGCTAAAACAATCACTGCTAGAAAAATAAACGCTGCATTTAGCCGCTTTTTGAAACTGATATTTTTAAACATTTTCTGCTTCCTTACTGCTTACTTTAAACCGAGAGATTTCTTGATGTAAACCTTGAGATGCGTCATTTAATTGAAAGATAGCACAGTTAATATCGCGCAGCGCGCCCCTCGTTTGCGACAATGATTGACTCAGATACATCATCACCTCGCTAATTTGCCCCGCTCCTGCCGATTGAGCCTCCCTACCCTAATTTACCAGTGCAAAACGCGGAGCGATCGCCTGCACCTGCTCGATAATAGACCTCTCCCATAATTGTGGAACAGGCATCCTGCCTGTTCTTCACAGGCTTTTTGGGAGATGTCTAATTATCGTCGTCACAATGCTGTTTCAGCACGATCGCCCCCATGAACACGAACGCAGCGATCATGCGTCTTTGCAAAGTCATATTCTTGAAAATATTGTCCATGATTCCATTCTCAAATATTGCCTGTCAGGCTATTTTTCTATTCGCTGAATGCGTTGGCGGACGATCGCAGCACCGACAACATCTCCTCGTTCTTCTTTGAGCAAAGCTAGGTGAATTAGTCCTTCATAGTGATTGGGTTTCAGGTAAGTTGCTTTTTGGAAAGATTGCTCGGCTTGTTGTCGATCGCCCGTAGCTTGGTAAACTTGGCCCAACAAAACGTAAGCATCAGGATTCGTGCGATTTTGACTGAGGTAAGTTTCGCACAATTTGGCGGCTTCCTGCAATTGTCCGCGATCGGCCAAACGGCGCGCTGCGTCTAAATCCGCACTTGCAGATTTGCCACCATCTGCTATCGGCTCGATCGCCCGAATCGGCAAAATCTGCGAATTACCGCCCTCCCTCGGATATTTTTGATAGGAAATAGAAGACTTACTACTAACACTTGGCAACTTGTAACTACGGACATTATCGCTATTATCTGCGCGTTTATACTCCCGAACCCGCGTCGAATTAATCTTAGTCTGCTCTTGCTTAACCTGCACTGACGGGCTGTCGGGAATATCGGTTTTGCGGTAAGCAAATGCTAAGGAATGACGCACCGAAACAAATTGATTCGGCAATTTTTGCCCGCTTTCCGAGTGACCTAAAAATAATATTCCGGTCTTTTTCAACAATCGATTTAAAAGTTGTACAGTCTGAATTCTGCCCGCCTCATCAAAGTAAATTAACACGTTGCGACAAAAAATTACATCATAAGGAATTTGGTTAACTAAAAAATAGCTATCTAGAATATTACCCTGAATAAAATTAACTTTCCCTCTCACCAAGTCGTTCAACTGATAAATGTCTCCCCCGAGGCCAGTAAAATAGCGATCGCGAAAATCTAAGTTTTTGTCGCGGAAAGAGTTTTTGCCATAGACTGCGCGATCGGCTTTTTTGAGAGCTACTTTGCTGATGTCTGCCGCATCGATACTGAAGTTTCTCGGATTTAAACCGGCTTCTAGTAGGGCGATCGCGATCGAGAAAGGTTCCTCTCCCGTGGAACAAGGAAGGCTCAAGACGCGCAGGGTTCTGCCGGGATTTTTCGGCAACCATTCCGAAACCGCGTAACCACTCAAAAAAACAAAAGGTTCTCGATCGCGAAAAAACCAAGTTTCCGGTATCACAACAGTTTCGATTAATTCCTCCAATTCTGTCGCAGATGTTTGCAATTTTGCAAAGTAAACATTTGCATCAGTTAAACCGCAATCTGTCATGCGACGGTTGACTGCTCTAGTAATTGTATTAGAACCAACAGTCAGGGCATCCAAACCAATTTTTTGTCTGAGTAGAGCTTCAATTGCTGCTTGTATCATTGATTTTTGCTCGTAGATTTGCCGTAAAAATATCAACTTTTTTCGCGCTATTGCCGGCAAAGCAATCTGCCAAATTCAGAGATACTGGCAAGTACGCGATACTAGCTTTCTTCCTGAATGGCTTCTAGTTTCTACATAAGTGCTTTCTACCTTAATATCTCAGTTTTCTGGCTGAGGAAGCAGATAAGTTTTTTGGGATTCAGGCAGCAGATGTTCTACCCTGACAAATTGAATCATACCGCGATCGTCTGCGATCATTTCTCCCAAATAAGGAGTGCTGTCAATCTTAATCCCAGGACTAACGAATTCCGTTTCCGGTTTGTCGAGAGTTTCTGTCACCCTTTCCGCCATCAGTCCTAAAATTAGGGGGCCTCTTGAACTGCCGGTGTTCCCCTCAGAAGTATCAGGAAACTGGCAATTGACTAAGACAATTCGCGTGCTCAAGTAAGCGCGGGCCGCCGTTCCCTGTATCATTTGGCACAGGTCGATAACTGGGACAAGATGTCCTCTGTAGTTAAACAAACCGGGAATGTATTCCGGCGCGCTGTGCATTTTTTTCAAGGTGACAGTGGGAACTACTTCGACTACGCGCCTACTATCCAAGGCGTAGCGATCGTCCCCTACATAAAATAGCAACATCAACATAGAGATACCATTGAAGATTTTAGATTTTGAAAGTCTGGTCCGAAAACATTTTGAGAAATTTTGCTGAGTTTTGCAACAATTAGGAGTCTTTTGGAATTCTAGAGGTATCTTAGAAAAAGTGTATTTTCTGGAGACTCAACTACTATGGGTTGGTTTAAAAGACTGTTCGGACTCGAAAAGCCTGAAGCCCCGGCTGAACCGATGGCACAAGTAGTACAGCAAGCAGCACAAGCGCAATCCATCGCTCCTGCTAAAGTCGGCCCAGACGGAAATTTTGACGAAAGTGGTCTGGCGAAGCGGGTTGCTTTAGCTTTTGACGGCGATTCAGAAGTTGCTGATATCGAGACTGTTTATGTGGCTCAGCTCAGCGGCACGGTTGTTCTCAAAGGTCAAGTTCCCAGTCAGGCAATTCTCGACAAGTTAGTGGCGATCGCCTCTGCTGAAGAAGGTGCCGCAGGCGTGCAAACCGATCAAGTAACAGTCGGGTAGTTCTTCGGAACACAAGCAATTGCGAGCCGAGTGCGACTCAAATTACTCACAAGCTCGATTAAACCCGCTACGGCGGGTTTTTTCCTGCCTTCTCCCCCCTCAAAATATTAATTCTTGTAAACAAAACCGCTTTATCTTAAAAAACAGTATAATTGAATACAGAAACTAAAAAAAGTTTTAGCCAACAAAAGCAAAGCTGACCGGACTGCCCTTTTTATCTGAATATAAGGATCGAAAAATATGCAACTCACTTATCGCGGCGCCAACTACGAGTACGACATTCCGACAGTGGATATGGTCGAAGGCGAAGTTGCGGGCAAATATCGGGGTCAAAACTGGAACTATCGGTATCCCAGACACATTCCCGTTCCCAAAACCTACGGCGGTGTAAACCATAGCGCAAAGCGAGATACCGCAGCAGCTAGCGCCCCAGCGGCGGTTAAATCTGCCCCAACATTTGCGGAAGTCGCGCAAGTCCACCGGGTGCATATTTGCAATATTCTCGATCGTAGACAGCAAGTAGCCAGGGCCAAAGGCGATGTAAAACTAATGACTTTACTAGAAATTGAGTGGCAGCAGATGGCCTGCTAGGAAAAAAGCTCACAAAGACGAATATTTGTCAAGAGGGGGAAGTTGAAAAGAGTTCAATTTCCCCTTTTTGATGCTGTTTGTGCGATTAGCTTTTGCCTATTCGCTGCAAAATGCGATATGATTAAACGAATAGACTGAAGAACTAAAAATGCTAAGTCAAATAACCTATAATCAAGCCTCTAAAAACTTTGAGCAAATTTACGATGAAGTTATCTCCACACGCGAACCTGTAGTTGTGAGTCGAGAAGGCTGCGAAAGCGTATCGGTTATTCCTAAAGATGAGCTAAATAGAATGATTGAAACCATCTATTTGTTCCAGTCCCAAGAGAATGCCATACGTCTCCTCGACGCTCTACAACGTGCCAAAAAACGGACGAATAAGCCTCAAACTTTAGATGAGTTGCGTAAGAATTTTGGACTGATTGAGAAAGTATAAAAAGTTTATGTCTGAGAATAAAGCAAGAACTATGACACTTACAAAGACCGAATATAAATATATAGAACTCAATGAAAACAATGTTCCCATCATAGCCGGAACTACGATGAAAGTCGTTGAATTAGTCGAAGCCCAGATAGCTTATGGTTGGAGTCCAGCAGAATTACACCTCAATCATCGCTACTTAAATATGAGCCAAATTCTTTCTGCCTTAGCTTATTATTGGGATCGCAAACAAGAACTCGATGCCGAAATCAAGCGACGAGAAGAGTATGTTAAACAGGCAGAAATTGAAGCTGGTGAATCTCCTTTTGCTGCTAGATTACGCGCTCAAGGGCTATTAAAATGAGTCTAGCACTTTATATGGATGAACACATCCATTCAGCTATTACAGTTGGTTTACGTCTTCGAGATGTAGATGTTTTAACTGTTCAAGAAGATGGACGTGCTGGTACACCAGATACTATTTTACTCGATCGAGCTATGGAGCTTGGGAGAGTTATGTTTTCACAAGACCAAGATTTTTTAATTGAAGCAAAACGTCGTCAAGCTGAAGATATAAACTTCTCTGGTGTGCTCTTTGCTCGTCAGTCTCGCGTTTCCATTGGTAATTGTATCCGCGACTTGGAAATAATTACTAAACTTGGCGAACTGGAAGAATTTGCTAATCGAGTTCAATACCTACCTTTGTAGCTTCCCTTATATTTAAATCATTCCTGAATATCCCTTCGCCACCAAAGCAATCTTATTCAGTTCTCGCCATCACCCCTTGACGCAAACCACCTGCTTCAAAGTCGCCACAACTTCCACCAAATCCGACTGCTGACTCATCACCTCCTCGATCGGCTTATAAGCCCCCGGAATTTCATCTAAAAACTCCGCATCTTTGCGACACTCAACCCCCTCAGTTTGCCGTACAAAATCATCCAGAGTAAATACATTTTTTGCTTGAGTCCGAGACATCAATCGCCCTGCACCGTGGGAACAAGAACAGTAACTTTCCACATTACCTTTGCCCTTAACAATGAAAGACTTCGCGCCCATAGAACCCGGAATAATCCCGTAATCCTGTACATTTGCGCGCACAGCACCCTTGCGAGTCACATACACATCTTCGCCAAAATGCACCTCTTTTTCCGCATAATTGTGATGGCAATTCACCTTTAACAATGGCTTAGTAGGTTTGCCACCCGCAACGTGCTTTTCCACAATGTGCTTAAACCGATTCATCATCACATCACGATTAAAACGAGCATAATCTTGCGCCCACTGCAAATCATGCCAATAAGCCGCAAACTCCGGCGTACCCGCTACAAAATAAGCTAAATCTTGGTCAGGAAGACTAATTTCTGCCAGTCTAGCTAAATTTTTAGCAGTCTCAATATGCTGCTGTGCGAGCAAATTGCCAATGCCGCGAGAACCGGAGTGCAGCATCAGCCAAACAAAGTCTTCAGTATCAACGCAAACCTCAATAAAATGATTGCCACCACCGAGGGAACCCATTTGTTTTAAAGCTTTAGTTTCTTGGTGTTGTACGCCTTGATGAAGTTCTTTAAACTCGCGCCATTCTTGCCAGTTGGTGACAGTTCTTTCGACTTCTTTGTTTTCGGCAAATCCCACAGGAATTGCAGCCTCGATATCGAGGCGAATTTGTTTAAGTTTACCTTCTAATTTGTGAGCTTTGAATGGCATTTTAATCGCAGCCATCCCGCAACCAATATCAACGCCCACAGCCGCCGGAATAATCGCTTCTTTTGTAGCAATTACTGAACCGACTAAAGCACCTTTTCCTAAATGTACGTCGGGCATTAGTGCAACGTGTTTGAATACAAAGGGCAAAGATGCTACATTTTTTGCCATATTTGTTTCTTTTGCGCCCAGGGCGTGATTTGCCCAAGATAGGACTGGTTTTGGGGTTGATATTTCTAATTTTTCGTAGGGCATTTTTGTTTAAGTTTATTTTGCAAATATCTTTGTGTAGTATTATTGTAACACACAATTGCTTCTATGTCAATATGAGTGATACTAAATTCGATTGCGGGGAGTGGCGTTTGGGTGTTACTCTAGAAATTGCAAGGCGTTCGGCTACTTCAGAAAATTGTATGATTTGGGTGTAGCCGAAGCAGTGCAGGTTGAGGGATATATGTTAGGAGAATTATGGTTTCTGAAAAAATTGTTACACCAGAACAAATTGCTCTTTATCGGGAACAACTAGCAGATAATCAAGAAGCGCTGGCTGCTCTTGACGTAATTGAAGAGTGGGACGGCGATTTAGCAGATGCGGCTGAATCCATAGCGAAGCGAAATGGTGTTGAGGGCGTAGAAACCAATGCTGATTTGCGTTGGTTTTCTCAGAAACTTAAAGAATGTCATCAATTTATTTGTCAACCCAAGTATGAAGACTTGAGAAAAAACTATTTCCCTGCTCTAATTCCTCCTTTATCTGATTGTCTATTAAGCAGTTTAGGCTGTCCTCCTGGAGTTCCAGGATTAATTGCGACTCCCTTTGCTATTTACATTGCACAAGAAGGAATGGATAAATTTTGTCAATCGTTTAACCAACAACCTTAAATTCCTATAGCTACAAAAGCTGACCAGTAATAGGGTTTAGCAAAGGGTAATGGTTGACGATTGGGGCTGAGACTTTCAGATAAAGAGTCATTAAATTTATTGAAATCGCGTTTGGGTGAGTTTTCAAATGCTTCCTCAACTAAGAGTTTAAATTGGGGATAACTTTGGATTCTCGCCCACTTTTTATGGGTTAATGTCCTTAACCATTTTTGAGCTTTGTTGATGGCAATAGCTACATCTCCTGTTTTGATTTGCGGTAGTCGTTTGAGGTTGTGGTAAAATTTGACCATTAATAGAGTTGTGGCGATCGGATCGACGCTCCAGAGAGTGCTGACAATACTAGGACTACCTGCATACAAAAAGCCACTAGGTAAGCCAATATATTCATCGCTGATGCTATTGGGATCTGTCATCCCACTTTCACAAGCAGAAAAGGTGACGAGGCGACATTGGTTTAGGTAAAGTTTTTCAAAGACTTCACCTAATGTCAATTTAGCTTCTTCTTTTCCTAATTTACCTTCTGGATTGGCAAGAAGTAGGGCAGATTCTAGCGGAGATTCATGATTAAATTCCCCATGACAAGAGAAGTGCAGGCAATGAGAGGAACGCATTTGTTCCATACGTTGATATAAATTGGCTTCAGTTGCTTCTGCTTCTTTGAGAATAATGCTTTGCTGCGGATCGAAGTGTTGGTAAATTTTATCAATTTCTAGTTGAGAACCAAGTAAAGGTCTAGCAGGTTGTCTGGTAGGATTTTGAATAGCAAATAAGCGGGTAAAATCAGGTCGATTCTGCTCTTGGTCTTTTGCTTGTTTCAATAATTGGCAACTGGGGGCATAACCTACACCTTGAGAGAAGTATTCAAACACCAATTTACCGTCAGCTAGGGGCAAAGCATGAAGGGGAAATAGGTGCAGGTAGCGATGGGGAATGAGGATGAGGCGGTTACATTTAGCGCCACTTTGAGAAAAGCAGTCATCGATACGGGAAAGAATCTCATCAATATGCAGAATCTTAGCAAGATTTTGGAGGCGAGAAGCTAAATTATTAATCCATTGGTTGTTTTGTTTCTGGTAGGAATCACGATACTCTCGATCCCAATTTTCCAAGGCTGTCATATCTTCAGCAGAAGACGAAATGACAATGGGATGGAGATGATGGCGGGTGATAATGAAAGTGAGAATCTGACTGCTCGTGATGTACCATTCAACAAGAGCGGTGTTTTCATCGGCGAGAGATTGGATATCGCTGAAGGGGATGGGTTTAACTTTTTGGGTGAATGTAAAGTTAGAGTCTACTTGGTTAATTTCTGTTAGCAGTTCATCTCTTTTTTGTTGCAATTGATTTAATTCTTGTCGCCGTTGTTCTATTTGGTCGTGATTTTTTTCCTCAGATTCTCGAATGAGTATTTCTAATTCTCGTTGTATAGCTGGAATTTGCCGTCGTAGCTGTTCAAGCTTACAACAATGAGTTGGGTAAATTTCTGAGTTGGAGTAAAGGTCTACTTTGGGGTGGATATCTTTGTTAGCTAAAAGTTCGACGAGGTTGCGAGCTTTGCTGCGTTCGACATATTCTATGGCTTGGTTGTAGTATTGTGGTTCTTCTTTAGCTAATTCTAGGCAAACTTCGACCATGCGTTGATAGAGTCTATTCCATTCTTCAGCTAGTTTTTGTTTATCTCCTTCCATGCCAGATCCAGAGACTATCTCAAAGCGCAAAGACTCTACAGTATAAATAGCTGAACTAAAAGATATATAAGCCTCTGTAAATTTTTTAGTTTCTTGGTAAGCGCGACCTAAATTAAGTTGACTTAGTATATAATCTTGAGGAAAATTTTCTTTAGTTCTTACCTTCAAAGCATCCAAGAAACAGATAATTCCAACTTCAAAAAACTTTGCCTGACAGTAAGCACCTCCTAGATTGTGCTTGGTCATAGCCCAGTCGTAAGGAAAGTCTTGAAAATTGCGTACTTCTAATGCTACTAAGTAACAACAAATAGCTTTTTTTAAATAGTCGGTTCTTGATATAAAAATGGACTCACGATAAGATTCGGCCAAATTATTTAGGTTATCTGCCCATTGTTTAGGAAAGCCTTTGCGGGTGAATACATTCAATGCAGATAGGTTACAGAGAATAGCTTTTTCCAAGTTTTCTAGTCTTTGCTCTTTATTTTCGCTCAGCTTAGAGTAAGCTGGGCCTAAATTACTTTTGATTGTAGCCCAGTATTGGGGAAAATCTTCGCGAGTATATATTTCTAAGGCTGCATTGTAATAGCATATTGCCGCTCTCAAGTTCTCTACGGAATTTTTTCGGATACGGTAAAAATAAGCGCTTCCCAAGTTAAGCTGAATCATTGCCCATTTTTCTGACCATTTTTCACGGGTACTTACTTTCAAAGCCTCTTCATAGCAGTTGATTGCAGTTTCTATATTCTCTGCTCTCTCACCGCAAATACGGTCAAGGTAAGCATTCCCCAGATTTATTTTAATATTTGCCCATTGTTCGGTAAAATTTTGACAATTGTTGTAGACTTTTAATGCAACTTGGTGATATCTAATCGCTTTTTCCAAATTTTCTGATTTTTTTCCATTGATGCGGTTACGATATGCTTCACCAATATTACTGATTGTTTTTGCCCAACCTTGAGGAAATTTTTCTCGCGTCCAAATTTTCAAAGCAGCTTTGAAATACTTGATTGCTTCTTCCAAATTTTCTGCTTTTTTTCCATTTATACGCTTCATGTAAGCCTTAGCAAAATTATGCCATAATGTTCCCCTATCATGAGGCAATAGTCTCTCAATCGCTGTTGCAATAAGCTGATATCCTGTAAGAGAAATTTCTATATTTATTGCTAAATTTCCCAAGGGAAAATCTACAATAATATCGCTAAATACCCCAATATTTATCTCGATACCTGGCATCTGTGTGATTTGAACATTAGCCCATTTTTGATAAATTATAATAAAGTTATCATCTCTAAGGTTGAGGTTAGCTTTAAGCAAGGAATATATGAAATGAGAATTACGATTTGTTTCATAGATTTTTGATAATACTTGCAATAAAAAATCAAGCTGAATGTCGTAAATTGAAGATATTGAACTTGTATTTTTCATAATTTTTAACTTTAGCTAACACATTAAAATAAGGATTGCAACTTCCGACTACCGTTTCAATATCTACGCATCGCCATTTTTTATTCACCTAACCCTAACTTTCATACCTTGTCTGAGTATAGCCACTCACAAATCTGCAAAGACAGGGAAAATTACCCTATAAATTCGCATTCTTTCTCCCCGCCTTCTGCACAGGAATAGCCACCGCCTGCGGTTTCTGCTTCGCCGCTAACATATCAAAAAAGTCATGCAGCAAAATATAGAAACACGGGATAATAAACAGCGTCAGCAAAGTTGCTAGCGACAAACCGGAAAACACCACAACTCCCAAAGGTTGTAGAAACTCCGAACCCTCTCCAATCCCCAAAGCGAGGGGAAACAAACCCAAAACTGTGGTGATAGTTGTCATCAAAATCGGACGCAAACGTTGAGGTGCAGCCCTGAGAATTGCTGTTGTGCGATCGACCTTTTCATCTTCCCGAATTTGGTTGGCCAATTCTACCATAATAATGCCGTTATTTACCACGATTCCCACGAGCAAAATTGCCCCGATCATCACCGTCGCCCCGATCGCAGTTTTGGTCATATACAGCCCGAAAACACCCGCAGCCAATGCTAGTGGCACTGTTAGCAAAATCACCAGCGGGTCAACCAAAGAATTGTACTGCACCGCCATCGCGACAAACACTAAAAAAGTCGCCAACCCGCCCAAAAGTTTGAGAGAATTTTGCAATTGATTGTTAGTTTCCGCAGCCGAACTCGGCACAATTCTGACTCCTTCCGGCAACTTCATTTGCGATAAAACTGCATCGACTTGTTTGATAGCATCGCCGAGACTTGCACCTCGATTTAAGTTGCCAACTATTAAGAAAACTTGCCGCTGATTGAGACGCTGAATTTCTCCCGGCGCTTTGCCGATCGCAATTTTTGCCACATCGCTTAAACGGACGATGCTATTATTGCCAGATAACGGAATTTGTCCCAGTTGGGCGATAGACTTGACGGAAGTGCGATCGAACTGCACGCGCACGTCCACCAAGCGGTTTCCCCGCTGCAATTGAGTAGGAACAGCGCCTTCAATTGCCGTTTGAACTGTCTCCCCAATGTCTTGGGCGCTGAGCCCGTACAAAGATGCTCTTTCCCAGTCTGGACGAATTTGCACTTCTGACTGCGGCGCATCTCCATCCGGCCGAAACCGCGCTAATTTTACCTTCTCGTCCAATTCTTTTAATATCTTACGGCCTGCTTCCTGCAATACTTGTTCGGTTGGGCCTTGAACTATGACATCAATTTCGCCCCCCCTGACTGGAGAATTTGTTAACACTAAACCTCTAATCCCTTCCGGGACTAGGCGTAGACGAGTTCCTTTCGGAACGTCTATTTTCCTTAATTCCTCAGTCAGTCTTTCGGTAAAGGCGATCGTATTCGTACCCTTTTTTAGGGTGATCGTGCTGCTTTCCCGGAGCAAATTCTCGATCGTATTGTTGCCGAACAGCAGCCCTCCGGCTGTAGTTAAAGTGTACTCGGTTTCTGGCTGTGCGAGCAGTAGTTTATCGGCGGCGGCAACTACTTTTTGATTGGTTTCCAAGTTAGTACCGGGAGGAAACAAAGCAAATAATCGGGCTTGACTTGTATTAACTCTCGGCAAGATTTCCTGGGGAATTTGACCTGCCATCACCCAAGTGCCACCGCCTAAAATCACGAAAGCAACTACAATGATAATTAACCGCAAACCCAGCACTTTTGACAGCATCGAACCGTAGGCGCGGGTAGCATTTTCAAAGCTACGGTTAAAATGCTTGATCGGGCCGAATTGACTGATGCCACTGGAATAAGACATTCCCATCAAGCGAGAAGTCAGCATCGGAACTACGGTTAACGCTACTACCAGAGATGCTGCTACTGCAAAGCAAATTGTTAAAATCAATTCGCTAAATAGTAGGGAGAAAAAGCCACCAATTAGCAAAAATGGTAGCACTGATACTAAGTTAGCCGCAGTCGAGGCAACCATTGATGATTCTACCTCTTGACTTCGCATTATAGATTCTTCTATTGTGAGTTCTTTTCGATTTTTGATCCTGCCTTTTTTTAGGTCGGGGTTGCTGTCTAAACCGACTACAATGTTTTCTAAAATAACTACGCTGGTATCAATTGCCTGACCGATTCCCAAGGCTAAACCGCCTAAACTAAACAAGTTCAGCGACAAGCCGAACAGCCGCATTAAAATAATCGCAGCTAGAGTACATAGGGGAATAGTCAGAGAGATAATTAGGGTTTGTCTGAGGGAACCCAAAAAGAACAAAACGGCGATCGCAGCCAAGACTGCCCCGGAAACTCCCGCATTCGCCACATCGGCTAAGGAATTGCGGATGAATCGGGACTCATCTAGAATAGTAACTACTTTCATGTCGGCCGAAATTAAGCCAGAGTCCTGCATTTCCTTGAGGCGATTTTTTACTCCGTCCACAACCGTAATCGTGTTGGCATCCGGCTGTTTCAAGATACTGATTTTAACGGCTGGTTTTTGATTGAGAAAAACCTTGACTCGCTGTTCTTTTGTGCCGTCGTTGACTTTTGCAAAATCGCGTAGGTAAACTCTTTTTGGCGGGTTGGAACCGGATACTTGAAAGGACAGGTTATTGATTTCTTCGGCTGTTTTAAAGCGGCCGATTGTGCGGGTTAGCGGTTCGTTGGATTCTTGGCGCAATCTGCCGCCGGAAGTGTCTAAATTGCGCGATCGCAAAGCATTGAAAACGTCGTTAAGATTAACACCTAAACTTTGCAGCCGATTCAGGTCAATATTAACTTGAATTTCTTCTTGAACTCCGCCAGAAACGTCAACGGCAGCTACTCCGGGAATCACGCTAACTTCCCTAGCTAATTCGTCATCGGCAAATACTCGCAAATCTACGCCTTGCAGCGAGTCTGAAGTCAGGGCAAATTCGTAAACCGGTTGTTGGGAAGGGTCAAATTTAAACAGAGTGGGGGATGCAACTGTGTCGGGAAGTCGGTTGCGAATGCGATTGACGGAGGCTGTGGCGTCGTTGAGGGCTTGGTCGATGTTTCCGCCGGTTTTAAAGAATAAATCGACGCTGACTTGTCCTTCACGGGTGCGAGAGAAGACTTGAGTGACGCCTTCTGTGGCTGAAAGTCCTTGTTCGAGGGGGCGGGTAATTTCATCAACTGCGACTTCTGGGGAAACTCCGGGGGCGTCTAGGCGCACGCTGATCCGGGGATAGGTGATGGAGGGGAGTAAGTCAACGGGGAGTTGGGTGAGGTAGAAAATGCCTACGACGATAATCGCCAGTGTTAGCATCAGGGTGCCGATATGGCGACGAATGGCGATCGCGCTAATGCTGAATCCGGTTTTGTCGGCGCTCATTTGTCAGTTTTCCTCGCTATTTGTTGGCGGTTGACTTGCCGGGATTAGTGTGACTCTGGGTTTATTTTATCTCTGGTGCGATCGAATATTTACGCTCAACACTTTACGAGTATAATTAGGATTAATAAATTTTTACAAAAGTTTTTTGAATATTCCTTTAGAGGTAGCCGATCGCGCAAAATAGAGATGGATATAAGTTGCGATCGGCTTTTGAATCTCTGTAAGTTATCGCAATCAGGAACAGGCAAGATACCTGTTCCACAAGAAAGTTTATTTGTTGTGGAACAGGCATCTTGCCTGTTGCTAAAGCCTTCTTCTACTGTACTTGACTACCGTGTGCTCGCGGGTCTGAACTACTTGTTTTCACTGGCCCTGTGGGGGGAGTAAAATTGGAAACTTGACCGGCAGATTGCGCGTTGGGTAAATCTTTCCCCGCAATTAAAGCTTCTAAGTTAGCTTCCATAATACTGCGTGGCATTTCCCCGATTGTTTCTGCAGCGCTACTGCCTTTATTGTCTAGATAAACAAAGTGCGGGATGCCATCTACTCGATATTTCGTGATTTCGGGCAGCCATTTGTCATTGTCCACATTCAGCATCACAAAATTTAGCGGTTCGGCATATCTCTGCTTGATTTCGCTCAAATCTTTTGCCATTGCCTGACAGCTACCGCACCAATTAGCATAAAATTCCATGAGTGTCGGTTTGCCGTTTACCAAAGCTGTTTCTAATGGCGTCGAAGCTTTTGCCATTTCGGTGAGACTGCTTGAGGGCGTTTGAGTTCGCACTCCGAAGAAGATCGATACTGAAAGCGCGATCGCTGCTAATACGATTAACAAGTTTCTGAGCTGCATCGCTGTTTTTACTTCAGATTTTTTGGGTTCAGGCGCAGCAGTTGAGTTGGGCGAATTGGGATTCATAAAATGAATGGGGACTTTAATTGTTATTTTTATTTTAAATTACCAATCCAAACTATACCACATTTTGAGATAATCAGATCGAGAACAGAAAAAAAATTGGCTCATGCCAGTAATTTGACCGAGTGCGTTAAAACTTAAGATAAGAAAGATTAGTTGTAAATTACTGAGGATTACAGGCATGAAAAAACGGGTAACGCTGACGTTTCCGCAACGATCGATCCAAATGCCTGTCACCTATCGACTGGCAAAGGATTTTAATGTTGCAGCCAACATTATCCGCGCTCAGGTGGCTCCGAATCAAGTGGGCAAACTGGTGCTAGAGTTATCAGGGGACATAGACCAACTAGAAGCGGCGATCGACTGGATGCGATCGCAAAACATCGGCGTTTCCCTAGCCAGTAGGGAGATACTCATAGATGAAGATATCTGCGTTCACTGTGGCTTGTGTACGGGGGTTTGCCCGACAGAAGCCTTGACCCTTGACCCAGAAAGCTTTAAACTAACGTTTGCTCGATCGCGCTGTATCGTCTGCGAGCAGTGCATCCCTACTTGTCCGGTGCAAGCTATTTCTACTAACCTCTAAAACCACCCATAATTTATCGGGATCATCTTTTTTAACTGGTTTCCCTAATCTTTTCATCAGATGAGAAAAAATTCTTGGCTTTCGCTCACTCTACTTTTTACTACTTATTTCATTTTTGGCTGGAAATTATCAGAATTTGATATTCCTCCGCACCTGACTTGGTTTTTAGCCGTAGGTGCTATTTTAGTGTTAGCTATCGCCTTGTCGTTCCCGCTGAAGGACACAAAAAGATGGATTATGCGGTGGATTTCCAGTGATGTCGGGGCTTTTATTTCGATCATTTTAGGAGCTTTTTTGGCAGTTATAGTTGTTACCTGGATGCACCTGTTTGTGACGGGTTTAGTCTTGACTTCAGCCGGAGCTTTGGCCAGACTCGATATTCAAATATTTGGTCACCAAAGATGGCGGACTTTTGTGATATTAGCTGCTGTTTCTCTGACTGGTGCGGGGTTGGGTGGAGCGATCGAGTTTTGGTCAAAAACGGGCAGATTGGGAATATTCCAAGGGTAATCAGGAATTGGTAATCAGGAATTGGTAATTGGGAATTTCTTTCCTCTTCCCTTTTCTTTCTGACGAAAATGTTATTTCCAAACGCGCGCAAGTGTAGCAGCCAAAAACTCGATCGCAATAAAAAAGCAGCTTTAGCGAGCTGCTCGTCAGAATTGCATGAGGTATTGTTTTTAGAATAGGACAGGTAGAATTCGATCGCCCTTGGGTTACATTTTTTGATACGGGAGAGTTGATGAGTCAATGGACAATCCTAAAATCGTCACATGGGACGGTAACATTGATACTAAATTTTCCGACAATGAAGTTAGCGTTTAACTGTCCTTGCGCCCTATAGCCCGAATGCCATGGGGCCATTTTATTTTTAGAGAGAACTCAATAGCGGACTTTTACGCATCAGACGAGTCTGCCATTAGTTTTTGGACAAAATCTCCTCACCAAATCCTCACACCTCATAAAACTTACACGCTACATCTATTTAAACCCGGTTGATTCCTAAACATTTAGTGGTTAAACGGACACAATCAGGCAGAAATCAGTATTTTTACGGAAGTTAAATGATTTTCGATTTTTGATATTCGATTACGGAATATGGGAATAACTGATGAGATGAAGGTTTGGAGGTTGCTTAGAGTTGCATTGTTTTTGGGAACTCATATCAAAAGTTGTTAGAAATCGGTTAGTTTCCCAGAAACTCGGTTTCTGAGAGTATCAATTGGTGATATCCTGTGAGGTTTTGGACTCGATCGCCTTTTGGATTTCCTCGATCGCCCGACGTACAACTTCTTGGGCCCTTTCGTCTTCGGGAATGGAAACTCGGACATCTGCTTGAGTGTAGAAACGTTCTCGCTCGTTCAAAAGGCTTTGTAGCTTAGATTTGAGGTCGCCCTCCCGCAGTAGGGGTCGAGCGGTGTCTTCCCGCAGTCGATCGTACAGTCGATCGACAGGCACATCCAGCCAAACCACGATACCGTAGTGTAAGTAACTCCAATTGCTCGATCGGGTAACAATACCGCCACCCGTAGCAACAACCGAATTTTGATAAGCACACAATTCGCCAAGGACTTTAGTTTCTAGTTTCCGAAATGCCTCTTCCCCTTCTCGCTCGAAAATCTCAGCAATTGACTGATTAGCAACTCGAACAATCAGTTCATCAGTATCAAAAAAACGGTATTTTAACTCCCTTGCCAAAATCCGCCCCACCGTTGTTTTTCCCGCACCCATCATCCCGACGAGATAGATATTTACTCCCCTCAACCAATCCACTGCCAAATCCTCCGATATTTTGCTATTTTTTCAGGTCAATCGGCCCACTGGGGCGATGATCGTCATCCTCAAATACATCATTTTCATCCAATCCCCAATCATCCTCTGTTTCTACACTAGGATTTTTGGGTGCTTGGGCGCGATCGGGCTTAGGTATCGGATCGATCGGGGGAACCAGCACCCGATACTCCGCATCGTAAACAGACTCTGTTTGTCCCACCCCGGACTGGTTTGGATCTCGATAGCCGTAAGAGTATACCGAGCCAGCCCAAGACTTGCTTTTCGCTTCCTGTTTAGCTTCGTAATCCCTCGGATTTGCCCCTGCAACGTCATTTACCGGAGGCCCAGCGGGCAAATCGCGGTCATCCTCGCCCCAATCATCATCACTGCCAACAGAGCCGGATTTTGAGCCATCTGAGACCCAATCGTCCTCATCGTCTGGCGCTGCATAAGTCGCCGATTGAGCGAAATCCTTCGCCCCTACTGGGTTCGGAGTTTCTTGCTGGAAAGTAGTCCGGGCACTGTAACCCGCCGGCGTACCGTACTCAGTTCGGTAGGAAGTCGCACCCTGAGTTTGGCTATTTTCCCGATCGCGATCTGGGTCGATCTCCTGTTTTCTAGGGGGGGGAGGCGCTGTGTAAGGTGTCCTGTCGTCCTCTGCGAAAGTATCGCGGCCGCCACTGTTGCGATCGGTGCGACCTCGCGGTTGAGATAGGTAATTTGAAAAACCGAGTAAACCAGAAATCAACAAAGACGTGACAACTCCCGTCGCCATGCTGAGTAAAATCCAGATAGATAAGGGCAAAGCAGGCGATCGAACTCCCAAAAATACCAGGGATAATACTGGTTCCACATTTTGCAGGGAAAAAATAGTTAGCCCTACCACAATCACTAGCAAAAATACAGCACGCATATCAATAATATTGGGAATCGGGAATCGGGAATCGGGAATCGGGAATTGATAATTGATAATTGAAACTAACAAATCATCAATAACAACTGTCAACTGTCAACTGTCAACTGACTTTCATCTTCCTTCCAGCGTTTGAGAGGAACGCAATCAATCCCCAACTGGTCTAAAGTGCGAGCCACCACAAAGTCTACTAAATCTTCAATAGTTTGGGGATTGTGATACCAAGCCGGAATTGCTGGTACGATTCTAGCTCCAGCTTCCGCCAAGGTCGTCAAATTTCGCAGGTGAATCAAGCTAAAAGGCGTTTCTCTAGGTACAAGTACCAATTTTCTGCCTTCTTTGAGCTGAACGTCGGCCGCTCTTTCGAGCAAATCCGAACTCAAGCCAGCAGCCAATTTGCCTAGTGTACTCATGCTACAGGGAATAATCATCATCCCTTGGGTGCGAAAGGAGCCGCTAGCAATATTAGCACCAACATCTTGCCACGGATGACACCGAAGTTTGCCCATAGTGGGGACTCCTGCTTGTTCTCGCCAGAATTCTTCTTGCAAAGTCGGTTCTGCGGGCATTCGGATGTTCTGTTCGCTTTGCCAAACCATGTAGGTAGATTTCGATGCTACCAGTTCCACAGCCCGATCGGCTTCCAACAGATATTTCAAACTTCGCACGGCGTAAATCAGTCCCGATGCTCCGGTAACTCCTAGGATTAGGGGATAGTTATTGGTCATTAGTTATTAGTTAGTTGTCGGTTGACTGTTGTTAGTAATTAGTTGTTAGATCGAATCTGTTAGCATCGGAATTATTCGTATCTCTCTTGTCTGCATCTGCGTGAATCAGCGTCAATCCCTTGTCATCTGCGGTCAACAAATTCTCTTTTTTTAACCGCAGATACAGGCAGATAAACACAGATTAACGCAGATAAATTATATAAACTCCGGTTGCACCGTCCGTGATTGTTGAGTTTTAACTGGATTTGACGCCCGACAATGCTATCGGATTTGATATTAGTCCTTAATTATTTATTGATGATTGCTGAGTAAAAGCTGTTATGCATTTAAACCACTAACGAGGCCTGTAGGGTGCGTCAGCTCGATCGCTTCCATCAGTAAGGGAAACGCTGCGGCCCGTGGCACCCTACAATACTATTTTAAATGCGTAACAGCTTAGTTTGTCGCCCACTTCTAAATACTTAGTTCCCAGACAATGACAACTAAGTATTTAGAAAAGTCAACTGTCAACTGTCAACTGATTATTCATCATCATCAAAAGCTTGGCTACCGCCACCAACTGCAACTAAATCAATTTGCTGGCGGTAATAGTCAACGCTCTTAACTTGCACTTCTACCCGATCGCCCAAACGGTATTGATTGCGGTTTTTGCGGCCGACAAGAGTTTGTTGGCGCGATCGATATTCGTACCAATCATCCTTCAGCGAAGAAACGTGCACCAACCCTTCAACTCGCAAGATATCGCTCTCGGGCGGCCGCACCTCAATTTCCACAAAGAAACCGTAAGACTGAACACCTGTAATCAAACCCTGGAAAGTTTGACCAGTACGCTCTTTCATCAATCCGGTTTTCTTTAATCCCTGCAAATCGCTTTCGGCATCTTCAGCAACCCTTTCGCGTTCCGTCAGATGTACCACCGCCGATGCAAACTCTGTCTCAAATTCGTGGTGCAAATCTGGCGGGAGAACATTCCAAGTAATTTGACCGTGACAGGAGGAATGGTGCAAATCAACTTTTTCCTTAGCCCGAGTTGTGCGACTGCTGCGCCCTTGCTCGAACACCGCTTGCAATATCCGCAGCACCAGCAAATCGGCGTAGCGGGAAAGCGGGGAAGTGCAGCGCGTATAACCCTCTGACAACGCTAAACCGAAGTGTGGCTTGGGAGTTGTGCTGTAAACAGCGGGCTTCATTGTGTCTTCGAGCAGGTAGGTGAGCACTCTCTCTGACTTCAATCCGGCAAACTGTTGGGTAAATCGCTGAAAGTCAAAGGGCAGAACTTCTTCTTCACTTTCGAGATACAGTTCGCCTCCGAGGTTGTTGGAGAGTTTGATGAACTCTTGAATGTCTGCTGGGTCTGGCATCGGCTGGACGCGGTAAATTCCAGGGACACCCAAGGCTTGCAGGTGCGTGGCGACAGCTTGGTTGGCGAGTACAACTAACTCGGAGACAGCCGACTGGGTGGCGGGAGCCGTTGCAAAAGCTCCTAATTCGCCTTCGTCGTCGAAGTGAGAGTTAGCGTCAGGCAAATTTAGTTCAAAAGCTCCTCGCTTGAGCCTCGTCTGTCTGGCAGCCTGTGAGGCAGCTAATATTTGATCTAGGAAAGGACGGAGGGCGGAGGACAAAGCGCGATCTTCGGCATCTGAGCCTGGTTCGAGAATTGCTTGAGCATCGGGATAGCTGAGCTGATAGTCGATTTGAATGACGCTGGTTTGAATTTCGTATTCCAGCAGTTCTCCTGATTCGCTTAGGGTTAGCAGTATGCTAAATGCCAGCCGTTCGGTGTCTAGCAGCAGGGAGCAACGATCGTTCAAGAGTTCTGGGAGTACGGCGATGATTTTTTCTCCCAGATGGGCGCAGGTGCCTCGTTTGCGGGCTTCGCGGTCGATCGGGGTTTCTGGCTGCACATACTCGGCGGCATCGGTGATGTGGATGCCGACTTGCCAACCGCCGGATTTTAGGGTTTCGATCGACAAAGCGTGTTCCACTGGCGGATCGGAGAGGAATGAGGTCGGGTCGAACTCGTTTTCGTCGCCCTCGGATAAAATTTCCTCTTCAATTTGAGGGGCATCGTTTTCGCTGTTGATTTCACCCGGTTCGTTTTTGCTAAAGGTGACTGTCAGGATGTTACGCAAATCTAACCGTTTTTTAATGTCGGTTTTTTTGAGTTTGCTGGGCAAGTTTTCGGCTGCTTTGATGACGGCGACGGGGAACGATCGCGGTAAGTCGTGTTTGCAGCATACGATGTCGAGGTCGTCAGCGGCTTCGGCGTCGGAACCTAGTACCTGTACTACTTTTCCGACTGGGCGATGGGTGCCGAGGGGATAGCGTTTGACTTCGACGTGGACTAGGTGGTCGATCGCCTCTTGGAGATTTGTACCATTTGCTAGCAAGTCTAGTTCAAACAACAGGCGATCGTCCAAGGGAATTGCTCTGTAGCTGACGCGGCCGGTGGGGGTAGCGGTTTGCTTGACTCTCGCGAGTACCGAAGGGTTGGCGCGTTCAAGGATCAGCATCACTTCGCCTTCGGGCGATCGACGGCGGCTACCTTCTTTGATAATTTTGACTAGGACTCGATCGCCATTCCAAGCTGTCGAGAGGTGACTTTCCCGCACATAAACGTCTTCTGAGCCTTCAGCGTCTTGAATTGCAAAGCAAAATCCTTTGCTCGAACAGCGCAGTTTTGCTTCAACTACATCCTCTTCAGCTACTCGGCGATAGCGGCCTTTGTCTTTGATTAATATGCCAATTTTCTCTAGAGCTTCTAATGCAATTTGAAGTTTGAGTTGACTGGTGGCGTCGTTGCAATCGAGTTTTTTCTCTAATGCTTTGGGAGCCACTAATTTGTCTTCTGTAAAATTTGCCAGCAGTGCAGCGATAGAAAATTCCATGTAGCGATTGATCCTCTTTTTTCCAGCAATTAGTCTAATTTTGGCGAAATCAGCCGCACCCTCTCGGGCCATCACTGTGTCTGCTTCCTTTCCAAATTCGCGGGTTAGTAGGTAGAAACGCGAGCACAGTCAGTACGATCGAACACAGGGATTGAGAGCAAATTTTTTCCCGACACTGGCAACTAATTGTCTGCTGTCTGTCTGCAATTGACAGATAACGGTACAGACAAATATCCCGCACCCTATTCCCCAATACAATTTTTTAGCGGTGGTTTCTTTGCTTTTGGCGATCGGCACGGAGCGCTTTTCGCGAATTAGAAAGCCCCTGTCGATTCTTAAAAGAAAAAGATAGCTCGATGCTGAAAGCGACCGATTGAGTCGGGGATAAGCAGATGGAGAGATGAAGAGAGAGAAAATTTGCATTTCTGCCTCTTGCCTTTTTCCTTCTGCCTTTTTCCTGCTTTTTGCTCCCTGTTGAAGTGCCTCTTGCCTTTTGCAAAGAATTGACCGGCTCAAGGCAAAATTGCTGGTAGCTCGCCGCTGCGATGCCCTTGTTTTTGGCAAGCGCTCTGCCCTTGCGGACAGAGGTGCAACGAGCGGGTCGGGAGCAATCTATGGTGTAGAAAGTGCAAGGTACACACGCACCGGAGACTTTTACTACTTTTGCCTAGTTGCTTTGTCATCTCCTATAGGTAGAAATGACGCCCGGTGCTTGTTAGCTTAAACAGCCGGATGTGGGATCGGGTTTAGTGGCGTGAAAAGTAGCGCGGATGATTCACCTTTAATCTATTGTATGTTGAATATGTGCTTTCAGGAAATTGTTTTCTCTCCCTCTGCTTTTGAGTCAAGCGTGTGTAAGATTGAGACGCGTTTGGGCTTGCACTCTGCCCTTTTGAACAAATGTTGAAGAATCAAGCAACAAACGCCCTGTTGTGTACTAAACTTAAGCCATAAGCCCCTTCAGGTTTCGGCGTCACAAAACTATGTTTGCTCAATTTCGCGCCATTTATCCCACTGGACAGTTAATCTGTGAGTTGCTGACTATTCATCACGGTAAGTTTGTGGTTCGCTGTCTGGTTCAGGTTGACGGCAAAACCCTCGCTACTGGTATGTCGGCTGCTGAGTCTATTGAAGATGCTGAAGACCGCGCCCGGTTGCGATCGATCGCTGTCCTCGAATTTGCTGCGCCGACTCCGGCTCCGATCGAGCTTGTTCCGGTTCCGGCTCCGATCGAGCCTGTTCCCGTTTCGGTGCCGCCGGCTCTTGTTCCGGTTGCTGTTGTTGCCGTTCCGGTGCCCCCGGCTCTTGCTCCTCTTCCTGTTTTAGAAATGCCTGTTGCCGACAAAATTGCGACACCACATCAAAGCAATTTTGTCAATACTGAATCGAAATTCAATGAAGAGCCGATCGCACCTGTACCGGAACCGGTGCCGCCAACGGTCGATCGGGTGGATATTGGATTTTCACCCAAACAATTAGACTCGGATGCTTGGCTTTCTTCCAGCTACGGCGAACCGCTTCCAGAACTGGAAGTGCCGAGTCTTAGCGATCGCGAACTGTCGCAAGGTGCAGCCGAAGTCAGAGAATTGCAACCGATCGCAATGGGAATTCCCAGCGATTCGATCGAGGATGCTTCTGATACGATCGCCCAAATAGACGCCATCCTGATGCGCTTGAAATGGAAAAAAACTCAAGAAAGCGACTGTCTCAAACACAACTACGGCGTGTCGTCCCAGAGAGAGCTTTCTAACGAACAGTTGGTAGACTTCCTAGAATATCTGGAAATCTACAGCAGAACCACGGAGGAAATCAAGCGGTTGGGCTGGACTCCAAGCCAAGGAAAAGATTATCTCAAACAAGGTTACGGTCAAGAAGCGCGGCATTTCTTAAAACAAGAACAATTGTTTGACTTCCTGCAATATCTCGAATCTTTGAGTAGTTAGAGAAATACCAAGAATGGCGGCAGAATTCAAGACATGATAGGTCGGAAACGGCAGTGCCGTTTCCCTACAATTGATCGCGGTAGGGACACGGCACTGCCGTCTCCTCGCTTGTCATTTCGGCGCAGCCGGAATAGATACAGCACTTTTCAGGTTAGTGAGGTACACAACAGAGGTAGGGACACGGCAGTGCCGTGTCCCTACGGCAATAGAAGAGCAATCGGGGTGTACTTCATAAACGTGGAATCTGCTTTATAAGTCCTGATTCGCATCTAATTCGGCTAGCCGAATCCTATCAATTCCGGTTGTATCGGAATTAATCTTACCCAAAATTAGGACACGGCAGTGCCGTGTCCCTACAATCAATCGCGGTAGGGAAACGGCAGTGCCGTGTCCTCTCTCTATATCATTCCGGCGCAGCCGGAATTGATATCAAATAGTTAAAAATCAAAAATGAAGAATATTTCCCCATCTTTGATTCTTAACTATTAATTTAGGCGACGACTGCGGCGATCGGGCGGCTAGCAGAAGGACGGCGATCGATCACTTGATCGACTAATCCGTAATCCTTTGCTTCTTCAGCCGACATGAAGAAATCCCGTTCGGTATCTTCTTCAATGCGCGATAGCGGCTGACCGGTATGATCTGCCAAAAATCCGTTCAGGCGGCGTTTGTGGTACAAAATCTCCTTGGCCTGAATTTCAATATCGGTGGCTTGTCCTTGAGCTCCGCCCAAAGGTTGGTGGATCATAATCCGGGAGTGAGGCAAACTCATCCGCTTGCCTTTAGCGCCGGCACTCAACAGAAAAGCGCCCATGCTGGCGGCCAAACCGAGACAAATAGTGCAAATGTCCGGACGGATGTGGTTCATCGTATCAAAAATGCCCATACCTGCCGTTACCGAACCCCCCGGGGAGTTGATATAGAGGTAAATATCTTTCTCGGGGTCTTCTGCATCTAAAAATAGCAATTGGGCAACGATCAGGTTGGCTAAGTCGGAGTCAACCTGTTGGCCCAAGAAGACGATGCGATCGCGCAAGAGTCGCGAGTAAATGTCAAAGGCGCGTTCACCGCGACCGGATTGTTCTATAACTGTTGGGATCATTGACCGGGCCTGCCTATTTTTACGTCTCTATTTTTTAATTTTAGCGGGTGGGGCTTATTTGTAGTTAGAGATTCCTGGCGGGCGATCGGCTTTTACGACCAAAATCCTTAATCTGGGCTGGATTCAGGTATTATTAGACTTCAATCGCTTCGCCCGGAGCGATTCTAATCAGCGCACTACAAACGCTGGGTATTGGTGGAAGCAAATCGGCAAGACGATTGCTGGGCGCGACCATCACAATGACTGCAACTCCAGCCTGCTGCAAATTTTGCTGATAACGTAAATTCTGATCCGTAGTCAGCAAAATGGTAAAACTCTCCTGCATCATGAGTTTCAATAATTCACCATTCTTTTTACCAGCCCATCCCATCTCTACGACAGTTCGCACCTCAAAGTCTGTGAGTTCACCTTTTAGAGGTCGCGGGACACACTCATCAAGCAGGAGTCGCATGAGCAGTCAGCATTTCCTTTGCCAATTCGAGAACTGAAATCGCTTGCTCACGTCTGACGCTAGGGAAATGATCTAGAAACTCATTGAGCGAATCACCAGCTTCGAGATAATCAAGTAGGGTCTTCATCGGCACGCGAGTACCCATAAAAACAGGAGTTCCCCCTAGAATGTCGGGGTCGCTATGAATGATAGGTAGTGTGGAGATCATAGTAGCTTACCTATTTTTAATATCTCTATCCTAGCCGATTTTTGAATAATATCAAATCCGGTAGCATCTTCCTGTATTCAGATCTCTATTCTCGGACTCTGTGTCAAGAGTATTCTAGAAAGGTTAAATCACCTGACGATGCAACTGTCAACGATATGATTTTTTCTTCTGTCATTATCGCCCTTCACACTCAGGGGTTTTTCGATTTAAAATGCGGGTAAATTTCCTTCTTAAATAACTCTTGAATTTCTGGCGGCTGCTGTGCAACTAAATCTTTATAATCTTCCTCAACAGGAATATTGTAAGTTGCTGTACGTTTAGCAATTTTTGGCAACCAAGTTGTATGTACAGTAAAACCGAGTTTAAGTTGTGGATGCCATAGCTGACAAACTGGCCCCTGTTTCAGATTTGCCGCATCAAAAATCCAAATTTCATTACCATTATCTGTTTCCTCATCTGTGCCATGATGCACAACACAAACAAGATAACCATCCGTTGAGTCTCCAGTCCCGTCAGCACGGGGCACAAATTGCGGTGAAGTCCCAAATTAATTACTCGGAAACTGATAGACATCTTGAATTTCTAAACGGCCTTCCGACTCGCTAACACTGGTTAATGGCTTAATATGCAAGCGAAGTAAGTTTGATTGAATTCCCTCTTTTGTTAGGTTAATAACTTCATCTTCTGTTACATCTCGATATTTATAGTTCTTGTACAGTTCCAAACCATGTTTTGTGAGTAACTCCGGCCAACATCCCAAACAACTCCAATAAATATCTTGTAAAGGTTTTGACGTATCCGCACAAGTAAATAATGCGGGCCCCCAAGTATACTGAGAATAAGTATTGTCCTCTTTTTTAAACTCTTGTCCTTCCTCAGATTTATTTGGACTACAATCCTCATATAAAGCCGTCAAATCCGAGCGAATTAATTCGCCGGTTTCTCCATTAACGATATGACATCCAAGTCGGCTTATATCCGTTGGGCCCATAATCACCCCATAAAGTTTTTCTAAATTGTCAATTTCGCTCGATGTCCAGACTGATTCATCAATATCTCGAATCCACTCCGCCGCATCCCAAGTACCCATATTTGCCATGTGAAGAGTAATTTCTTGGTTGGGATTTTTGTAATCCGCGATAAAATGATTTGTACCGCGAGGAATTATCGCTTTTTGCACCCGAACTTTTTTCTTGTCTGGTTTTAGCGCATCTCGACGAATAATATAAACGCGATTGTCTGCTAATTGTTGTCGGTCTATTACATTTCTTAAAAATTTCTCGACACTTTTATATTTTTTGCGTGACCTCGCCGGCAATATTTCTTCTATCAGCATTTTAAAAGCCGTATCTATCAGGATAATATAATCTTCTGTTATTGCAAATTGGTGTAAACTTTGCTCAATTTTTACCGGACAGCCATTAGCTTGTAACAGTTGCCATCTTTGAAGATTTCCTTTACCATCCCAGCGCACTAAGTAGGTGAAATTGCTAAACGGATTGAACGCTTGGAACAAATTGTAGATGGCAAAAATTAAATTTTTGAACAAACCGCTAATTTTATCAAAAATGTTTTCGGAGGCTGCTTGTTTCTCTTCTTCTACTTCTCTTGGTTGCTGGATAATGATATCTTCAGGAGGGTGAGGTTTTATCCAACTTATAGCATCCAATACGCCATAAATTACCGATCGTAATTGTGAGATAAATGTCGTTAAAGACCTACCTGTGTTGACCGTAAACATTTCTTTTGTGTGAAAATCAAAACAAGGATGGGCTGAACCTTGAACTAGAGGAAAAGGAAATGGCGGTTGAAACGGCAAATCTGCCATTAAAGGATTCATCGCACGCCACTCCGAATTACTCCCCACAGGCGTGATAACTTCCAGGGTTTCAGGGTCAATTTCGTAAGGCCGACCTATATCCCAGGTTGCCAGCAAACGATAGCCTTCCTCCTCAGAAAACTTCATCGGTAAAAAAGCAGTATTAAGCTGATTTCTCGCTCCCAATTTTTCAGAAAAACGTAAAATTCCCAAATTGTAAAACTTTAATTTTTTTTGGCGAAACGTGGCGATATCAGCATAATAACAGGAAGTTTTCATCAACGCAGAAGAAAACTTCACTCCCCCAGCAAGGTCGTTAAAATCTAAGCGATAAACCATGCCATCGCCATTGTAAAGAGCCGTTGAGCCATCACGGGCAGGAAAAACAATTTCTGTCCCAGGCTGACTGGGAGAATTTACCGATCCCACCGGTCCGATAATAAAGACATGACCCTGCAAATCTTCAGGAATTTTTCCCTCGTCTTTCACCAGCAATTTTAGCGCAGGTTGTTTCGCTTTTTGCGTCTCGCGATCGTCTCCAAATTCCGCTCGACTTGCTGATAAAACTGATCGAGGAAACAACCCTGAAACCGCTTCTATTTTTGGATTCATAACAGCTTTTTTTGTTTAATCGCTAAAAATGACAGCCCTTGATCTATAGCCTATTGATCGTTTTTATTTTAAATGCCAAAAAGTCACCTCCAGCTTGTTCTTCCAAATTTTTTAAGAAAGTTCCCCAAGCAATTGTTGCGCCGCGATTAAATCTGGCATATCAAACCCCTGGGTAAACCAGCTATATATCTCACTCAGCAATGCTTTGGCTTCAAGAGTTTTCCCTTGCTGTTGCCACAAGTGGCACAAAGAAACAGTAGAACGTAATTCTAAAGATTTCGCCTGTTGTCGGCGCGCCACATCGAGACTTTTCAAATAATTTTCTTCCGCCTCTTCTACTTTGTTTAAATCTAATAAAAATTCACCCTTCAAACGATAAACTTCTGATTCCCAAAAACACTCTTTTGTCCGTTCTATTTCATCAACGCACTTAGCCAAAATTTCTAAAGCCACTGTCGGTTTTCCGGCTTTAGCATAGCCTTCTGCCAGGAACGTTAAATGACAGTGCCTCGCTAAAACGGCTCCGACGGACTTCCACATTTTTAAAGTTTCTTCAATTTGATTAATTGCTTGTTCGGGCTGATCGAGTTGGATTGCAACCCAAGCCCGAATCAAATTCGATAGCATGATAAAAAAAGGAAACTCATTTTTAACCGCCACAGCCATTAAAGCATCGGCTGCTTGTAAAGCCTTTGTCACTTGTTTACTGTATAAAGCAAACCAAGCCTTACAGTTAAAAGCATAAGCCAAGCTAAACGGATGCGATAATTTTTGCGCTAGGGCAAGCATTTCTTCACTCCGCTGGATAGCAACATCTGGATAACCCAACAACCAGTTAGCTAGACAGTCAAACAAGAAACAAGCCATTACTGGATCTTGCCCGTAGTTCGCGATATAAAACTCATGGTTTTCTGGCAAATAAGTTTCTATTGCCAACTCTGTATAATTTCGCGCTTGATTAAATTCACCCAAATGGAATAAATTACAAGCGTATGAATGACCAACTATGGGAAACATTCGCTGCTCTTGCGTACTTTGAACTAAAGCTTCAAATTGCTTACAAAATTCCACAGAAGCTGAAAAATCCGATTGACTAAAACAAGACAAAGCCAAACCATTTAAAATAAAAAATAGTTGTGATACTTGTCCAACTTCTTGACCAAGTTCTCTGGCTCGATCGTAGGTTTTTTTCACTTCAACTGCACCATAACCTTTAATCACCATTAACGGCCCACCTAAAGTAATGTGTAAACGCAATTCTTGCTCTTTTCTCTCCACCGTATCTGGCAAACTTGCCAACCACTCCAACGCTTCGGAAAAAAACTGCACCGCCTCCCGCAAAGCGTGCGATCGCACTGCCTGCTCCCCCGCTTTTTCTAAATAAAAAATTGCTTTTTCTGCAACCAGGGTCTGACTCCAATGATGCGCCAAAATCGCATAAAACCCCGACAACTCCTCATAACTTCTTTCATACCACAACGCCAAACTTTCATGAATTTGTCGGCGCTGGGAATGCAACATCAAACCATAGGCCACTTCCTGAGTAATAATATGCTTAAACATATACCTCAAATCTGGCTCCGGCGTCTCCATCGGGGTAAGATCGAACCGCTCTAATTTCATCAAATAATTAGGCAACTCAGGTTTATCCTCCTCGATCGGATGAATATCTCGCAACAACTGAAATCCAAAAGACCTGCCGATCGCACTCGCCACTTTCAATGTAAGCTGTTCCCTAGGAGAAAGCCGATCAATCCGCGAAGCAATCACCGCCTGCACCGTAGCCGGAAAATTTAGCTCATTCAAATTACCAACCCCCGCAGCAATTCGACACTCCCCGTTCTGAATTTCTATCACCCCCGCCTCGCGCAAACCATAAGCCAATTCCTCACTAAAAAACGGATTTCCCTCCGCCTTTTTCTCAATCAACTCCGCCATCGAGTCAGGTAAACTCTTTACCCCCAAACGCCGACAAAGCAAATCTAAAGTATCTGTAGCCGGCATTGCTTCCAAATGCAACTGTTCTACCCCTTCTATCCTCAGCATTCGATCGTATTCCTCCGGCACCTGCTCACCCATCGGCCTTCTCGCGATCGCCAATAACAACGGTTTCACCTTCTGCGCCACCGCCAAAACCAGCGCCCAACTTGACGAATCCAACCAATGAGCATCCTCCAAAACCAACAACTTAGGAGAGCGATTCACCGAATCCTGCAACAATTCCACCAACAAATCCCGCGTCGCTTCCGCCCGTTGCTGGCCCACCAACGCAGCCGACACCTCCGTATCCGGCAAATCTAAGCCCAAAACCTCATTTAAAAGCGCCGCTTTTTCCAACCATTGCGGTTCATCCTCCAATAAATCTAATATCTGAGATTTTTTCGCCTCTAAATCAGTTAAAAAAGACAAATCCCACAAGTGACTAAACACCGCATTCCAAGCATGATAAGGCTTTGAGCGAGCGATCGCATTTCCCGCACCAACCAAACTTCCTACCCCCAATTCTTGCGCCTGCAAAAGCAAATTTTCTATCAAACAAGACTTGCCAATTCCCGCCTCCCCACAAATCGCAACTACCCCAGAAACACCTACTTTCAACTGCTCTAATTTATGCCATAACAATAACCGTTCTTTTTCCCGCCCCACAATCGACTTTTCGGTTTTTCCTACCATCCACCAAGGCAAATCTTGACGCACCTCCCTAAGAGGATAAAATACCTGAACGGCATCTTTGATGCCTTTAAGTTTGATCGGAGTTAACGATTCAAATTGTATTCTTGTTTTTGCTAACTCAAACGTCCGCTCATCGCACAAAATTCCGTCCTGCGCCGCCTGCATCAATCGCGCCGCTAAATTCACCACCGCCCCGATAATCGTATATTCTCGACGTTGCTGGCTGCCAATTACACCGCTATAACAAGTACCGGTCGCGATCCCGATCTTCGGTTGCAATCCTAAACTTTTTAACTTTTCCAACAACGCCATTCCCGCGATCGCACAACGCACTGAATCATCCTCGTGGGAAAACGGTGGCAAACCAAAACCAATCACCAATGTACTACCTTTATCATCCACCAAAAACTTATTTAATGTCCCCTCATAAACTTGCAAAATATTTTGAATGGAATTAATTATAGTTGAAATAAAATCTAAAACTCCATCGGTGTCATAATCTATTCCCGGCAAATTCAAAAACATCACACTGACTCGCCGCAAATCCCCTAACCAATCAGTTTGACCGACTTTTAAACGCTCCACAACTCCCACACTTACATATCTTTCCAGTCGTTCTTGCATCTCATCATAAATCGCGATCGGAGGCGATTCACCTATATTTAACAACCTTCGATCCGCCACAGAAGTCAAAAGATTAAATCCCTCCAAACGCACCACGTTTGAAGCTAATAATGTTCCCACAAACTGGTCTTTGATCAACTCCCAAGCCGTGAGTGACACACAAACTTCACCTATACCCGCAGCCGTTTCTGCAAGCCCCACTTGAGCAATAGGTTCCCCCGCGACAAGATACTCCCATCGACCATTCAGTCCACCGATGTAAAACTCTTGTAACTTACCCGCCCCAATACCCATATGCAATCGCAACTCAGTATTTGCAGCTTGATATTTACCCAAATCATTTAAAATCGCCAAAGCACATTGCGCCGCACAATAAGTCGCTAGATATAAAGACATACTTTCCGCTGGCCAAATCGCCAACATAGCATCTCCAGCAAATTTGAAAATATCCCCTTTGTGTGCGATTATTAATTCAATTAATTGACCAAAATAAGCATTTAAATGAGTCGTTAATTCTTCAACTCCAATGGCACCTTTTTGAGCAAGACGTTCAGTAAGAGCAGTAAAACCAGAAATATCTACAAACAACACCGCTGCCTCAAAAGATCCACTGACCGGAGCAGCAAGAGGAGTAGAGTCCGCAGCAAAACAATTTAAGACACGAATCGGTAAAAGACTGGCAACATTTTCAACAAAAGTAGGCATAATTAAGAATATGGAGACTAAGGGTATAATTGGCGACAAACTTCAAAAAGATTAACAAATTCTATACCCTGAACACAGCAGAGATTCGCGCTCTCCTAAACCTGCTATTGTCAACGATCGTGACTTATTTTTTGAAGGTAGCCGATTAATTTGTATTATTAGCTGACCTTCTCCGATTGCAAACCCTGCTATAACAATCCTAAATGATTCAGATAAATTTGTAGGGGTAGTGCCCCCGTGCCTACCCCATATCTATAGGGGCAACCACGGGGGGATTGCTCCTACAATAATTACGCAAATGATTTAGGATTGCTAGATAACAACCGCGAACTGATATCAAGATTTATTCGTGAATAAGTATATCATAATGTAAACAGCTTTTGAATGTCAAGTTTGGTTTTTCATTACTTGCCAACCATCCTACTTGTTAAACAGTCGCCAATTCAAATTTTAATCTCCCAACCACGGCGATATATTCCATATAAAATTAACCACCAAAATAACACCGTAGTCAAAGCAAATGCCAGAGAACCGTTCAGCGCCCCAGCCCACGGCAAAAACCAATTTTCGTAAATCCAAGTATAGGTACTTGGAGCAGTTTTGCCACTACCAATATGAGTTTTTAACAGAATTCTGGCCACAATCCCGGAAGCAACAAATAGGAAAATCGCATTCAATCCCATGATTTCAAACGGTCGTCCCCATTTCCAACCTCGCACTTCTATGGTTTCGTAGCAAACTGCTAGTAATAGCAAAGCCCAACCTGCGGTAAAAACGACATAGGAACTTGTCCAAAGTTGTTTGTTGATTGGAAAATAAAATCCCCACAAACTGCCGATGACCACGCAACTGAGTCCGCAGATTGCTAAGTTGATACTGGTGCGAGTTTTGATTTGCTGTACTCGCAACCATTCTCCTGTAAAGTAGCCGGCGAAAACTGTGACAACTGCGGGTAAGGTGCTGAAAAGTCCTTCGGGGTCGAAGGGGCCGCCTTTGTAGAGGTGCTGGCTACCTAGAATTAGCCGATCGACATATCCTCCTAAATTGCCCTCTGGCGTAAGTGCGCTTGTGCTGTACCCCCCTACAGCAAATACGGTTAATGCAGCCCAATAGCCGAAAAGTACGGCAACCGCGAGCAATTTTTGATGACGCGGGGAAAGGTTGAGAATGGCGATCGCACTAATTGCATACGCTAACCCAATCCGCTGCAATACTCCCATAATGCGGATTTTACCGAAGTTTTCCACTGGGGCGTTGTTGAGAAGTACGTCAAGGGCGATCGAGGATGTATTTAGCAGGAATCCTAATATAAATAGAATGGCGGCGCGCCTAGCAATTCTCCAGTAGATATTTGTTTCTATTTTTGTAGTAGTTTCAGTATATTTTGACAGCGAGAAAGACATCGCGCAGCCAACGATGAACAGGAAAAAGGGAAAAACTAAATCAGTCGGGGTGCAGCCATGCCATTCTGCGTGTTCTAGTGGCGGATAAACCTGTTTCCAACTACCGGGGTTGTTGACTAGGATCATGGAGGCGATCGCAATTCCGCGAAAAACATCAAGGGATTTTAAGCGCATAAACTAAGTTATTGGTTACTTGTTATTGGTTATTGGTTATTGGTTATTCGTTATCTGTTCATGACAATAAGCTGTTCTGCACTTAAGCTGCACAGTCAAAATTTGATAAAGTTCTTGTGGGGTGGGCCTAAGAACCCGCACAAAAAATGCAATTTAGATATCGAACAGCTTAACTGATGCCCAATTCCCCATTCCCCATTCCCTATATCTCAATCCCTTCCAGAGTCATAATCACTGCATTCTTCATCAACATATCGCAACGTTCTGCATAAAAAGATGCAGCCTTATCATACTTGTTGACTTGCAAAACACGCAGAAACATTTGCCTGGCCTGCGCGAATTGCTGCTGGTAGTGAAAAAAAATTCCCTGTTCAAAATAAGTTTGGGTTTGTGCTTTTAATTCGATCATCATATCCGAGTCGCCGTCGTAAATTTCAAATACAGCAACAGGCGTTTGTTTTCCTTTTACTTGAACGCGATCGAGAAATCGGCACTTGTAATGTTGGGGGTCGTCGATCCGGCACAAAGTCTGAACGCTAGCTACAATACCAACTCCGTAAAGCTTTGTCAATCCTTCCACGCGCGCGGCTAAATTCACAGCATCAGAAATCACCGTACTTTCCATCCGTTCCGCTTCGCCAATCGTACCCAACATTAAAGTTCCCGTGTGCAAGCCAATCCCTATTGAAATAGGTTGATAGCCGCTATTTTGTCTATGTTTATTATAAATTTTAACTTGCTGCTGCATCTCAATTGCTGCTTGTACCGCATCTTCAGCCCTGTTAGGAAACAACGCCATAATCCCGTCACCAATATATTTATCTATAAAACCGTTGTACTGGCGGATCACCGGGCCCACTCGGCTTAAATAAGAGTTGAGAAATTCAAAATTTTCTTGGGGAGACATACTTTCTGACAAACTTGTAAATGAGCGAATGTCCGCAAACATAATCGTCATTTCTGCCTGTACAGAGTCTCCCAACTTTGCATCAACTATACTGTCTATTTTAAGAAATTTTAAGAATTGACGAGGTACAAAGCGGGCGGAAGCTGCTGCAATTTTTTCCAGTTCGCTTTTACTGGCTTCGATTTGAGTCAGGGCGCGAAATGCTCTTAATGCTGTTACTACGGTGGTAAATAACTTTTTATTTGTCAGCTCAGTTTTAGTTTTATAATCATTAATATCATAGCTGACAATTACTACATCTTCTGGTACTTGTCCCGGCTGTCCAGTACGCAAAATAATTCGCACTACTTGATTGTCTAAAATATCACGGATGTATTTTACTACTTCCAAACCTGCCTCTTCTGTTTCCATCACAACATCGAGTAAGATTAATGCAATATCGGTATTATTTCTAATAATTTCTTTTGCTTCTTTGCCTGAAAACGCGCTGATAAATGTGATTAGTTTATTTTCAAATGTGAAATCATTTAAGGCGAGTTTCGTAATATTGTGAATCTCTATTTCATCATCTACAATTAATATTTTCCAACTGGCTGAGATCGGCTTTTCTTCCGCCTCATCTTCTTCGGCAAATATTAATTCATCGTCGCCCGCAGCGAACAGATTTTGACTAACTTCTGACATTTATCGTTCTCCTAAATGAAATTATGTTAATACTAGCTATAATAACTAATTGCTAATTTTAGCGGGAAATTCGATCGTAAATCTTGTGCCTTTATCTACTTGACTTTCGCAGCAAATTGTGCCTTTAAGTTTTTGGGTGACGAGGTTGTAAATGATATGCAGTCCCAATCCTGTCCCGCCCTGACCTCTTTTGGTGGTAAAAAACGGTTCAAAAATTTTACTAAGATTTTCTGGGGTAATTCCTTTCCCGTTATCGGCATATTCAAATATTAGCCGATCGCCCTCAAGTTTGAACTCAAAGGTCAGAATGCCCTCCTCCTCTCCATCGTAAGCGTGAATCAGCGAATTCAACACCAGATTGGTCACAATTTGACACACCACGCCAGGGTAACTGTCCAGTACAATATCTTGATCGCACTTAATCTCTACTTTGTGTTTCGTTCTCCTTAGTTTTGCGGTTAACGATGTCAAAATTTCCTCTAGATACTGTTTAACTTTAAAAGTGCGTTTTAATTCGCTCGACTGATCTACAGCCACTTCCTTAAAACTGTGAATCAAGTCGGCTGCCCGCGTCAGGTTAGATAAGATCATATTACTGCTTTGCATGGCAGTATCCAGAAACTTTTCTAACTCAGATCGTTTAATTGGGCTGTTTGTGTAAAGCTCAATAAATTTTGTGACTTTTTCCGCCAGCAGGGAGGCGGCGGTGATGCCAATGCCGATCGGAGTATTGATTTCGTGAGCAACACCAGCCACCAATCCTCCGAGGGCGGCCATTTTTTCCGATTCTACCAATTGATTTTGGGCAGATTTTAGGTCTTCTAAAGTTTGGGAAAGCTCGGAAGTACGCTGCTGTACTAACTGTTCGAGATTGTGATTGAATTCCTGCAAGTTAGCGTAAAGTTGGGCATTTTCGATCGAGATAGAAATTTGAGAAGACAGCAGTTTTAATATTTCTAACCTGTCTGGCGTAAAAGCACCTGTAGTCAGATTATTTTCTAAATATAAAATGCCGCTGAGTTTACCTTGATGGATTAACGGAGTGCACAGAATTGATTTAGGTTGAACGGCAATTATATAGGGTGCGCGAGTAAATTGTCCTTCGCGAGTGGCATCGTTTAAAACTACACTTTCCTGGGTGCGAGCGACGTAGTTGACAACTGAAACTGCCAGCAAAGTTACTTCTGTATCCTCTTCTACAAAATCTATGGGGATTGATTGCATGACAGCAACGCGATCGACATCTACACATCCTGATGCTTCAATCACCCATTTTCCAGATTTTTCTAATATTAAAAAGCCTCTTTGTCCCCCAGCATTTTCAATCACAATTTTCATCAACTTTGCCAGAAGTTTTTCTAGAACTATTTCTCCAGCTAAGGTTTGCGATGCTTTGACTGCTGTTGTTAAGTCTAGCACGGCTGCACTGCCGCTCGTAGTGAAAGCGCTGCTAGTAGATTTGTGACTTTCAATATTAGTTGAAATCGAGGCTGAAGTTAGCAAATGCGAGTATTTTGATTCTAAATCCGTTGCTTTGGCTTTGGCTCCCCAGCGCTGATAGCAATAACGCGCTTCTGTCAAGTAAGTTTTAGCAATTCTTTCTCGTCCTATGGATAGATAAAATGCTCCTGCCAATTCTGCTGCGAGTGCTTGTACCTGTATATATCCGTTTTCTTGCGCTCCGGCAATTGCCCGGTCATAATATTCCATTGCTGTCACAATATTTTCCAAAACTCGTGCTTTTTCAGCGGTAATTAAGTCGCATTTATGCTGAAGATTCATTGGTGCAGAAAGAGCTTTTTTTTGCAACTTTTTTAGATTACTTGTAGCAGAAAAAAGATGCTCTTTTTGTTCCTCTTTTGTGGCAGATGGATATGCTGCTAGTCGGGCGAGAGCATCGTAAAAATGGTATTCAGGCACATTGATAAAGCCTGCAACTCCGTCTAAATAAACTTCGGCTTGCGTGGCATTTTCTAACGCTTGCTCGATATCTCCAAATAAATATGCTAATATTAATTTTTGCAAATAAAAGTGCTGAATTCCTACCCGATCGTTAGCTTTTAACAGCAGAGGCAACAGTTTTTCTGGGCTGTAATCTTTACTTAACAAAATGTTAGAACTTGCCGAATTTCCCATCAATTGCAAGACTGTTTGCCGATATATTTGATTCCAAGTCAATACCGTTTCTTGCTTGAGTTGAAACAGCAAATGGTTGTAATTTGCCATTTTCTGTTCCAGTTGTGGCAATTTTTGACCGATAAAATACAAAGACTGACAAATATTTACAGCCGAATATCCGATACATTCTAAATCACCATTCTCTAGTGCACTTTGATAGGCTTCCTCTAACAGTGGTAAAGTATCTTTAACGTGATGCTTGCCGTGCATCAAAACGAATGCTACTAAATTAAGCGTTTTGCTTTTGAACTCTAAAGCGTTTAGTTTGTCTATCAAATTCAAAGCTAATTGACCGAATCGATCGCCCGATTCAATATCTCTCACTATTCCTTTTAAAATTGCTCCATAATTAGCATAACCAAAGGCAGAAAAAGCAGAATTTCCATAGTTTATAGATAAATTAACTTGTTCGCAGACAATCAGCGGTAACAGCATCGGTTCAACTATAAACGTAGATGAAAACATACTGGAAAGCACGCGAATCGTTGCTAATTTGTGCAGATTTGTCATCACTGGCAAGTTGATTAAGTCTTCTATTTTTTTACCAGTTAAATAAGCTGCTGTTTTGGTCAGCGCTTGCTGAATGTGGAGAGAAATCGGCGATTCTGGCAAGTTTATTCCTAACATTTTTAGTGCTTCCCGACCAATTCTTACAGCTTCTTGCAGTTTCGTTTGCATCGCACAAGCTGTGATTCTGATTTCAAAAACTTTGATTTTGTCTAGTTGATTAGTTGCTTGTTGCAAGACTATTTCTGCCCATCTTTCCATTTGTTGAAAGTCGGTACTCAGGTAAGCTGCTTCGGCGGCTGACTCATAGAGTGCAAGAGTCAAGTCGTAGTCAGTTTGCCAACTTTCCGGGGGAAGTAGTTCAATCCCTGCGGTTAAATATTTGAGTGCAAGTTCGTAAGCTGCACTTGCTTTTGCTTTGCGACCCGCAATTAAATTGAATTGACATAATTGAAACTGTTCTGATTCGATACTGATAAGTTCTCTGGCTACATTTAGGTGATTAGCTATATCAAAAACATGGTTTTCTAATTGCTCGGAAGGCGCATTTTGCAGCAGGAATCTGCCGATTTTTAGATGGGTTTCTTGTTTCTGAGATTCGGAGATTAAAGCATAAGCTGCTTGCTGTACTCGTTCGTGCGAAAATTTGTAAGTCGTGCTACCAGCATTAGCCACTGGGAGGAACAATTCATCTATAAAGTCTGTAGATATCTGGTCTGTCAATGCTGTGCTTGCTGTTAGGGCGATCGCAATTTTGTAGTCGTTATTCACGGGCGCAATCAGACCGGACTGAATTGCTTCCCAGAGGTCTTTCGCTGCGAACGCCAGAGGTTTTTCGCTGATTTTTGAGAGAATGCCTAAATCAAATTTGTTGCCGATACAAGCGGCTAATTTGAGCATTTTCTGGGTGTTTTCTGGAAGATTGTGAATATTATCTATCATTAATTCTATAACATTATCAGTTATTCCTATTTCTTGTATTTGCTCGATATCCCACTGCCACTCGCCTGTGGTTTGGTATTTTTTTACAACTCGGTCAAGGTCATAAAGGTTGGTTTGCGGTGGCTCTATCGATTGTTCGGAGGGTACAAATTTGAATTGCAGCAGTTTTTTTGAATAAAGAGACTTCAGCAATTGAGTTAGAAAAAATGGATTTCCTGCGGTTTTCTGAAAAAGTAATTCTGCTAAACTTAGGGATTTTTCTGGTACGCAGTTGAGAGTATCGGCAACGAATTGATTGACGCTGTTGATATCTAAAGGCGAAAGGGCGATCGCACTTATATTCCCGCCTGCTTGACTAATTGATTCGGCGGTGAGGATTATAGGATGATTGGTATCTACTTCTTGTTCTTGATATGCTCCAATGATTAATAAGTATTGACTTTCGAGATCGGTTGCTAGGAGTTGGATTAACTTGAGCGATGCTGAATCTACCCACTGCAAATCGTCGAGGAAAATTACCAGCGGGTGTTCTTTTTGAGTAAAGACACGGATGAACTTTTGAAATACTAAATTAAAGCGATTTTTAGCTTCATTTGCTCCTAAATCTGGGACTGGTGGCTGCGGCCCGACGATTAGTTCTACTTCGGGAATAACTTCAATGATTACTTGGCAGTTGCCGCCGATCGCATTTAAGATTTTTTGTCTCCAAACTTGAACTTTGGCGGCTGTTTCTGTGAGGATTTGCCGCAACAAGTCTTGAAAAGCTTCGAGCAAAAAGCTGTAGGGAATATCGCGATTAAATTGCTCAAATCTACTGTCAATAAAATATCCGTTTGCTCGCACAATTGACTTATAAATCTTATAGACTAACCACGATTTTCCCAAGCCGGCACAACCGGAAATAAATACAATCTCCGTATTGCCCCGCCTCATCCGATCCAAGGTACTCAGAAGCATCATAACTTCGGCTTCTCGCCCGTAAACTCTTTGGGGGATTTGCAAGTGACTTGACCTATCTTGCTCGCCCAGAGTGATGTTAGAGATTTCGCCTGTTGTTTGCAGTTGAATAAGACAATTTTCTAAGTCGTACAAAAGTCCAAAAGCACTTTGATACCTGTCTTCGGCGTTTTTTTCTAATAGTTTCATCACGATATTGGAAATGGCTTGAGGAATTTCATCGCTTTGTGATTGATTGATTGTGCCTTCTAGTTTATGCTTTCTGTTTTCATAAGGAGCAACTGGCATTTTGGCAATATGGCAGTGTACTAATTCCATTGGATCGATCGCACTAAAAGGCAATTCGCCGCAGAGCATTTCATAAAAGGTGACGCCTAAAGAATAAAAATCGCTCAGATAGTCGATCGCCCGATTCATGCGCCCCGTTTGTTCGGGAGACATATAGGCGAGGGTTCCTTCGAGTAAATTGGGATGGCTGAGGGCGGGATTTTCGCCCGGTAGCAGCGAGGCGATCGCAAAATCAGCAATTTTGACATCCCCTGTCTTGATATTGACAATAATATTGCTCGGTTTAATATCTTTGTGGATGACGTGATGTTCGTGAAGTTGCCCGAGAGTTTCTGCTAGTTTTATAGCTATTTGCAGAAACTCTTGTAACTTTAGCTGGTGGTTGCTGAGATATTCTTTGAGGGAAATTCCACCAAAATCTTCTAAAATCAAAACAGGAAAGTGATTGTATTTTTCTAGTTTGTAAAGCTTGACTATTCCAGGCAAATTCAAACTTTTAAGGATTTCGGATTCATGCAGGAGTTGCGCTATTTGCTCTGGGGTAGGGTAGGTTGGCGTGAGAGTTTTGAGGATAACGGGTTTTTGTTCCTCAAGCTGCATCCCTCGATAAATAACTGTGTGAGGGTTTGTATAAATTTCTTTGTCAATGCGGTATCCCGGGATGGTAATCATGCTATTTGGGGGTTGTTTAAAAAGTGAAGTTTTTATATAAATTACGGCTGGGCCAGAATGATATAGAGGACACGGCACTGCCGTGTCCCTACACCAGATTAATCGTAGGGAAACGGCACTGCCGTGTCCTGATTTCTACGCCAGATTAATCGTAGGGAAACGGCACTGCCGTGTCCTGACTTCAGGTAATACTTATCTATATTGTAGTATTCAAAAAATCAGAAGTTGCATTTTGCTATCCCGACAGTGCCAAAATAAACTGGTGCGTGCAAATCAACAGTTAAAAATCAAAAAACCATGCAGAATATAACTGCCTCAAATCCAGCTAATGCAACCGATCGCCCTTTGGGCACCGCAGACATTAAACTACTGGTACTGGATATCGACGGCACGATCGCAGGTTTGTCAAATGACATCCGAGAACCAGTCAAGCAGGCAATTGTGGCAGCCGAGTCGCGCGGGGTGAAAGTAGCCGTCGCTACGGGTAGAATGTACCGATCGGCTTTGCGTTTTCACTCGGACATTGGCTCAACTTTGCCACTAATTTGCTATCAGGGCGCGTGGATTCAAGACATGGCTACTCAAAAGCGGCTGCGACACTTGCCGCTGTCGAAACAAACTGCTCTGCAAATATTAGATCATTTTGAAGCACCGGATTTGCGATCGCTCCTTTCGATCCATTTCTACATTGACGACAAACTTTATGTCCCGGAAATTACCGCAGCTACTCGCATTTATGCAGAACGATCGGGCATTGAACCAATTGTGATTAAAGATTTGCGGCGAGACATTCCGGGGGAACCGACAAAAATTTTGGCTTTGTGCCAAAATCCGGCGGTACTCGACGGCTTGCACATCAGCATACGGGAGCGCTACACGCCTGCGGAGCTTTATTTAACTCGATCGGTTGCTACTTTCTTTGAAGCTACGCATCCTTCGGCGAATAAGGGAGATGCGGTGAGGTATTTAGCGGAGGAACTTTTGGGTTTGCAGGCGGCGAATGTGATGGTGATCGGCGACAATTTTAACGATTTAGAAATGATTTCCTACGCGGGTGTGGGCGTGGCGATGGGAAATGCTCCTGATGGGGTGAAAGCTGTTGCTAATTGGGTGGCGCCGGATGTGGAGGATGATGGGGTGGCTGCTGCGATCGAGCAATTTGTTTTGGGCGATCGCTGATATTTGTAGCAGCAATAATAATTTTCCCAATATTATAGGGACACGGCAATGCCGTGTCCCTACAATTTTAAAAATGCCTTTCCACAGAAAAAGCACCGACGACTGGCCGTGTTTCGTCTCGGTGCTTTTTCTGGTTCGCTCCTCACACGTCCATCAATATAGCTAACTCGGTAGATTGTGTCAATGCTTTTTACAAAAGTTTTTTTTTGAGTCGGATGCGGGTGCGATAGATCGAGGTATAACCTTTGCATTGCAAGGGTTTAGCCGATCGCCCGCACCAACATTCACCCGAAACATTTTATTTCAATTCCACCAGCCAGTCCAAAATCAGAGCATTGACTTCCTTTGGCCGCTCGTCGTGGGGACAATGGCCCGTGTTAGGAATTGAGACAAATTTCACAGCTTTACCGTTGGCGGCCAATTCTTGGTAAATCTGACTCCCGGCGATCGGCGTCCAGGGGTCGTCTGCACCCCACAGTACCAATAACGGACGATCGACTTTTGGCAGCAATTCTGACGGTTGAGGGCCTGCTGGGGCCGTCAGAATTGAGGCAAACACTTGTTGAGCTCCGGGCTCGCAGGAGGGGGCGTGAAGGAGTTCTACGAGTTCATCGGTGATGGCTTCGCGGTTCCCGTAGACTTGGCGCAGGGTGTTGCGGATGCGGTGTTTTTTGCGGATGTTGTTGAAGACGAATGGGCCAATGATGGGCGATCGAACTAATTTAGCAAAAGTCCCCATGATTAATCCCAGGGGAAAACTCAGTTCTTCGGGTCGGTGGTTGAGCCCGCCGGCACAGTTAATTAAAACACCGCCGGCTGATATTTCAGGGTGGTTGGCGACTACCATCAAACTCAGCAAAGCGCCGATCGAATTCCCGACAAATACCGCCGGTTCCAGTACCATATCCGTCCAGAAATCTGTCAGCAATTCTTCCCACAATTCCAGAGTATAATCGATCGCCGGTTTGGCGGAACCGCCGAATCCCAGCAAGTCCAGCGCGAATACGCGGTAGCCGCCGGCCGCGAGTGCGGGGATATTTTGGCGCCAATGTCCGATCGAAGCCCCAAATCCGTGAATCAAGATCAGAGGGCGGCCGGTTCCTTGGACGGTATATTGGATTTTGTGACCTTTCCAAGTCCAAATTAATTTTTCAAAGCTGGTTGCAGATACTAATTGTTGTGCAGTCACGGCTATTATGTAAAGTTTCGTTAACTACTTTCATCATAGCAGCATAATCCCGTTCCCGGCCGGGCTAGGAGCAACGGCCCACAAGAACATCCTACTCTGGAGAATGGTGCAAGATATCAGGTTAAATAAACATACTTCCTTCTTCCTTCTTCCTTCTTCCTTCTTCCTTCTTCCTTCTTCCTCCCCATTCCCATTTTTACCTTTTTTCTAGCAACCAATAAGTCCTCATTTCCCCCTTGCCTTTGACGTGAATCTTGCCTCGCGACTCAAACAAATACTGATCTTTCAAAAGCTCATAAGTAACATCAGTAACTTGAATCCTGCCTGCAAAACCCGTAGCTTCCATCCTCGCCGCCACGTTCACCGTATCTCCCCACAAATCATAGGTAAACTTGCTCACACCAATCACTCCCGCCACCACCGGCCCAGAATTGATGCCGATGCGAATTGCTAGTTTTTCCCCTGTCTCGGCGGACAATTTTGCTATTTTTGCCTGCATTCCCAGGGCCATAAGGGCGATCGCCTCAGCGTGGTCGGATCTCGGTGTAGGCAATCCCCCCACTACCATGTAAGCATCGCCAATAGTCTTAATTTTCTCCACACCGTACTTTTCAGCTAACTGATCGAAGTGGGAAAAAATCACGTTCAATCGCTTTACCAACTCCGTGGGAGACATTCTCGCCGACAGCTCAGTAAAGCCCACAATATCAGCAAATAAAACACTGACTTCGGCAAAACTGTCAGCAATTGTAGTTTGCTGGGCTTTCAAGCGTTCTGCTATTGGTTTGGGTAAAATATTTAACAGCAACTTCTCGCTTTGTTCCTGTTGAATTATCAGCTCTTCTTGCGCTAATTTACGCTCTGTAATGTCAGAAACAGTACCCTCATAGTACATTAACGCACCTTGTGAATCGCGAACTGCCCGCACATTTTCTGATACCCAAATCCGGCACCCGTTTTTGCGGTATACCATACATTCAAACCCAGAAACTGTATTTTTTGCATCCATAGCCGCCACGAATTCGAGGCGGCGTTCTGGGTCAACGTAAAGTTGCTGAGAAATATCTTTAATGCAGGACATCAGTTCTTCCGGCGAGTCGTAACCGTACAATTTTGCCAAAGCTGGATTAGCGCTGAGATAGCCTCCTGAAGGCGTGCTTTGAAAAATGCCTTCCATCGCATTTTCTACAATACTGTGATATCTCTCTTCAGCAATACGTAGCAATTCTTCTGCTTGTTTGCGCTGAACCAAAGAACCTAATTGAGTGCCAACCGCATTAAAAACGTCTATAAAACGCGCGTCTTTTGGACAGGCAAAAATTTTAAAAAAAACTAGCACTGCCAATACTTCATCGCCTACCAAAATTGGCACGCCAAAACCAGCTTTGAATCCGAGTTCTAGTGCTATTTCACTTCGGAGAAAATGTGGGTATCCCCGGGAAATATCTTCTACCCATTCCGGTTCCTTGGATGCCCAAACTCGTCCCGGTAGCCCTATATTCATGGGAAATGTCAGTTGTTCGCTTTGGCTGCGGAACGGTTCCATGCTGGCGTTGCTCGCATACCAGCCCCGGGCCGATTGCAGCACAGTTCCTTCTGCATCGGGAATCCAAGCCTCTCCTAAATCCCATCCGATTGTTTCGCCAACTTGGTGCAGAATTACTTCTAAAGCTGAGTGAAAGTCTACAGCTTCGCCGATCGCCCGCGTCGTTTCCAGCAAAAACCGGATAGATTCTTCAGCCCGCTGCCGTTCTGCGATTTCTTCCTGCAATCTAGAATTGCGATCGTGCAGTTCCCTAGCTTGCTGTTGCAGTTTTGATTGCAGAAAACGCAGCGAAAGTTGATTTTGGACGCGGGCCAAAACTTCTTCTACTTGAAACGGCTTAGTAATATAATCTACTCCTCCTACTTGAAAAGCTTTAACTTTTTCCACCACATCATCTAGCGCACTTATAAAAATCACCGGAATATCTTTAGTAACTTCACTTGTTTTTAACTTCTCGCAAACTTCGTAGCCGTTCATTTTCGGCATATTAATATCTAGTAAAATTAGATCTGGAGGAGAGATTTGCGCTCCTTGCAGAGCCAGTTGTCCGTTAATAGCTTTCCTGACTAGATACCCGTGGGATGCTAGCATAGTCGATAAAAGTCGCAAGTTGTCCGGCATATCGTCAACGATCAGAATGTCTCTAGGAGTCGCTGGTAATGGCAGGTCGTTCATCATAATATAATTGAGTTAAGTCGATAATGATATCTATCCGAAAATTATCGACTAAATCTCTTAAAGCGTTAGCGAGATTTGCCTCAGTTTCGGGAATTTGCTCGATTAGTTCGAGGATGCGGTTGTCGTCAACGCAAAGTGCTGATCGGTGCAACTCGACCACCCAGTCTGTGGGCATTACACTCAAATCCTCGGTGGTCAAACTTTTAAGCAGCGTCGGTGCACAGAAAGAAGTAGATGAGTTTTCTTCCTCATAAATATAACGCAGGTTCAGGTGATTTGCGATCTTTTCAAAGAGTACCTCTTCCCGAAACGGTTTACAGATCAAATCGTTACAACCAGCAGACAAAATTATTTGTCGCTGCTCGTCAAAAGCGCTAGCAGTCAGGGCAATAATTATTGTTTCTTTACCTTCTGGAGTTTGTTTAATCTGTTTTGTCGCTTCGTACCCGTCCATGACAGGCATCAGCATATCCATTAAGATCAGGTGCGGCTTCCAAGTTGAGTGCAAAGCAATTCCTTCTTGACCGTTAGTTGCTTCCGAGACTTCAAATCCCAGCGGTACAAGGAGCTTGACCAGCAGTTGGCGATTTTCCGCTATATCTTCAACTATTAATATCCGACAAGTTGGCTGTCGGGGTTCTAAAGCAATAACTTGTTTAACTGCTGATGCTTCTTGTTCGTCACTTTCTGTTACTAAGTTAACGTGGATATTAAAACTGAAAATTGTGCCTAGATCGACTTCACTCTCAACAGCAATATCACCTCCCAGAATCCTGACAAACTGTTGGCTGATCGGCAATCCCAGCCCGGTTCCCTGCATGGATTTTCGCCCTGCTTCCGTTTGTACGAAGGGCTGAAATAATGTGGGAATTTCCGAGGCAGAAATGCCTGGGCCCGTGTCGGCAATTTCAAAATACAATTGCGATTTGTTTTCGACTGGGCTGCTGACGCGCAAACTAACGGTTCCGTGTTGAGTGAATTTAATCGCATTGCCAAGCAAATTAATTAAAACTTGCCGCAATTTAGCTTCGTCTGTTTGAATATACTGCGGCAAATCGCCGATATTTTCAAAGATTAGGCGCAAGCCTTTTGAGTTGGCTTTTAGTTGCAGCATTTCTCTGAGGCTGTTGAGAAAATTGTAGAGATTGAAGCGGCTTTCATTGATAGTAATTTGACCAGCTTCTATTTTGGACATTGACAAAACATCATTGATCAGTTCCAGCAAATGTTCACCGCTGCGGTTGATAATTTGTATGTATTCTTTTTGTTCTCCCGTGATAGAACTGTTGCGAGCCATGACTTGAGAAAAACCAAGAATCGCGTTGAGAGGCGTGCGGAGTTCATGGCTCATCGAAGCGAGAAATTGGCTTTTGGCGCGGTTGGCAACTTCGGCGTTTTCTTTGGATTTAAGCAGTTCCATTGACTGCCTTCGAGTACGGGCGAGCAATTCGGCTTGCTGCAATGCTACTCCTAGTTGAGTGCCTACATGAACTGCAACGTTGATTTCAGCTTCGCTCCACTGGCGGGGATGTGAATTTTGATAGGATGCTAGCAATCCCCAGAGCTGTTCGCCGCAGAAAATTGGCACGGTAATGTATGATTTTGCTTCAAATTTTTCTAAGAGTTGGATGTAACAATTATCGAAGCCTTGCTTGTAAATGTCTGGGACACAAAGGTAAGTTGTACCTCGGCTGTAGGGCCCGCCTTCGGTTTCTTGCAAATAAGTATCGCGTACTTCTTGTGAGGTGCCATCGAATTTTTGGACGAGGCAACTTTCGCTGTCTAAAGCGCTTTCATTAAAGTTATAATCGATCTCCTGTGCTTGGATGAGAGAAACCCACTTGCTATCCACGGATTCGGCTACAAACTCACCGCTCCAGTCAGGATTGAAACGGTAAAGGGCGACTCGATCGCACTTCATGGTTTGGCGCAATTCTCGGGTTGTGGCGTGAAAAATTTCTTGGATATCTAAAGTCTGGCGCATTCTTTCAATGACGCGGGCGATCGCCCTTTGCCGCAAAGCACTTTCTTGCAGTTCGGTTTCTGCTTGCTGGCGTTCGGTAATATCTACAGCCATTAAAGCGATACCGATCGCTCTACCGTTTTCATCAATTAGCGGAATATTATACCATTCGCAAACGATAGTTCTACCATTTTTTGTAAGAGTTTTGTTGGTGGTGAAACAAGCACAAGACTCGGGATTAATTTTGTTGCTTAAAAATTGAAATATTTGGTGATAGCAATTGTTGGGAACGATGAAATCCGGGACAGTCTGGCCGATAACTTCTTGTTGGCTGTAGCCAAAAAGTTTCTCGGCAGCCGGATTCCAAGTAATAATTTCTAAATTGAGATTTAATTCAATAATTGCGATGGGCGTTTGCTGCAATAAAAATGAGATTCTTTGCTGCGATGCTAACAGTTTCTCTTCGGCTAATTTGCGGTCTGTAATGTCATTAGCCGTGCCGAGAACTTGTTTGGGTTTACCGTCACTTGTTCTGAGAAATACCGTATCCCAACTGTGCATCCACCGCCATTCACCGTTTTTGTGTTTCATGCGGTATTGACACTCAATGACATCGCCATCTTTGGCTCGCTCCACTTTTTGGAGGCTTTCCAAAAACTCTGGCAAATCGTCGGGGTTGAGCAGCGTTGACATCATTGCTGTACCCATATCTTGTATTTCTCGGGCGGTGTAGCCGAGCATCACCGCAAGTTGTCGGTTGCTGTAAACATTCCGCTGTTCAATTAAATCGTAAACGTACAATAGGTTGGGATTGGAATCGGCGATCGCCTGAATGAAGTGCTGGCTTTCTCGGAGTGCAGATTCGGCTAGTTTGCGATCGCTAATATCTCGCGCTACAATAATCACTGATTCTGGAGAAAGCACAGAAATTTTAGCGTCGAGCCAAACTTCGCGCTCTCCCAGCGTATAGCTATATTCAACATTCGTGCTTTGCTGCGTTTTTAGAACTTGTTGGATGGTATTTAATACCAAATCTGCCACAGATTCCGGCAAGACTTCGTGGGTAGTTTTGTTAATCATTTCGCTGGCTGGTTTCACCAAATTCGCCGCTGCTGTCGGGGCAATTTTGATGCAGCGCCCTTCGGCATTTCTCACTAAAACTATGTCAGTCATGGCGGCAAAAATCGCCCGCAATTCTGCTTCTGACTCTTGCAAAGCTTGCTCGGCGAGGATGCGGGTGCGAATTTCTGCTTGTAAGTGTTTATTTTGCAGGTCTAGCTGCACAAGCCGGTTTTTTTCTCGATCGATCATTTTAGCTTGAGCGATCGCGAGCCCTACCTGAGCCGCCACAGCTTCTAACAAGTCGATTTCATCTTCCGTCCATTCCCGGTAGCGATCGCACTGGTGCAAACAAATAGCCCCGTTTGCTCTACCTTGGTAGGAAGTGCGAATTGCCAGCATCGATTTCAACCCAACCAGGCTGCAAATCGGTTGAACAGCTTGCAAAAGAGAATCTGAGTAAACATTGTTGGAGGCGATCGCCCGATCTTGTATCATCATCTCTACGACGTGAGGATTGCGCCCAATCGGAATTGATACATGGCGAATTGATTCGCAATCTGGTTCGAGATACTCTGCCGCCAGAGGAATATCGACTTGGGGAGTAGTCACGTAAGTATGAATCAAACAGCGATTGACGCAGAATGCCTGACCGATTTGAGTTGCAGCTATTTGAAATATTTGTTCAGGCTGCAAGCTCGATCGAATTTCTTGAGTTATTTTGGCAATCAGCAATTCTCGGTGAACTTGCCGTTCCAAAGCAGCTTTAGCGACCGCCATTTCTATTTCTGCTTGTTTGCGATCGCTAATATCAAAAAGTACGCCATACCAAACAATATCGCCATTCTCGCGCATTTCTGGTCGAGAATTAGATTGCAGCCATTTGAGTTTCCCCGACGGCGTAACAATCCGCCATTCAAAGGCAAAAGGTTCTAAAGTTCGAGCGCTCGTGGCAATTTTTTGTTCCAGATATTGTCGGTCATCTGGATAATTTTGATCGAAGCAAAAGTCAGGATTTTTTAAGATTTCCTCACTCTCTAATTCGTAAATTTCGCGACAAGCATAACTGATATATTCAAATTTAAAACTTCCCTCCGGCTTCTTTATAAATTGATAAATAACTCCCGGTATATTGACCGCCAATTTTTGTAACCGCGCTTTGCTTTCCCGGAGTGCTTGTTCTGTCAGTTTGCGAAACTCTACCTCTCGTTGCAGTTGGGCATTCTGCTGTTTTAATTGTTTCGATAACTGTTGTATAGTCAGTTGACTTTCGATCCGCACTAAAACTTCTTCTACTTGAAAAGGCTTAGTAATGTAGTCAACACCGCCTACTTCAAAAGCTTTGACTTTGTGAAAAGTTTCATTAAAAACGCTCAAGAAAATTACCGGAATTTCCCGAGTTTTTTCGTTAGCTTTCAGTCTTTCACAAACTTCGTAGCCGTTCATTTTTAGCATGGCAATATCTAGCAAAATCAAGTCAGGGAGGACTGTAAAATTAGCATTGACCGCCATTTCTCCCGAAATCGCCCGCTGAACCTTATACCCTTCTTTCGTCAATAAATTTGATAAAAACCGGAGGTTATTGGGCTGGTCATCAATAATTAAAATGTGGATGTTTTCTTTTTCGATCGCCATCTTTTGTCTTGCCATTTTGAATTTTATAGTATTAGCAGCAGATTAATAACTTAACGATCCAGCGATGATCTGACAGCTAAAATGATTCGTCATATCATCTCCAGTCGATCGATCGCAATCAAGTTGCTTTTTCGTGAGGACTAAAATCCTCAGATTTTTGGAATATTAAAGTCTTTACTACAAACACCTTGATTGCAGTTCGTAGTGAGGACTTTAGTCTTCAGATTTTTTGGATGAATAAAGTCCTTACTACAAAATTGCAAAAACAAATCTGATTATGGGCTGAAAACATTAAGTATGCTGAAAAACAATTATGACTTAAGCACTTCAGACCAAATAAGCCAGATTTTTCTACTTTGTTTAAGGGCTGCGACGAAGTATTTTCCTAGATTGAAGCCAATTTTGACACACCTGTGCATGAATTTTCAGATATTTATAGGCAACTAAGATTGTAGTTCGACGGGTTTGCACCCAAGGCCTGCTGTATAAAATCTTTTGTCAGTGTTTTCTATGCCAGCAATTCCTTAAGTTTAGCAATATTTTCAGGACTAAGGGAGATTTTAATTTCAAGTTCTTGCTCAGCCTCCCACATCAGCAAAATATTATCTTCTCCCAAGGCAATTTCAGGATTGTTTAATTCCAGTGTTTGATATTTAACTTCGGGAATTCCTATGCGAATTACTAGCTCTGATTCCAACTGAGGATAAAGGTATAATTGCTGTTGGATATTGTCTAGTTCTAGTTTTTGCACTGTGTTATTACGCTCTATAGGAAAATCTAATTTGTACCAATAGAGAGTATTCTCGCGAATTTCGGGATTGACTATCACAAATGTTTCGTCAAAACGCTGGGGATGCCAGTGAATTTCGCTCATACCGCCGATTTGGGAAATCAGTCGCTCTACCCAACTAATTTCTTTGCCATTGAGATTTCGCCACCACTGACTGATACGATCGAGGTTATCAGCATTTTCGGGGTTAGTGCTACCGGACTCCCAGACTATTTTTAGTTGCATATACAAGTTCTCCAGCGAATTTAAATTTGAGATTGGAGGCTTTCAATTGGAGATTCATTCGTTATACAATCATCTTAATGGACTTACCAATTATCTACCACGAAGATTACGTTGCACCCCTGCCGCCGGATCACCGCTTCCCGATGGCAAAGTTCGAGATGCTTTACCAGATGCTGCTGGCGGACGGAGTGGCAGATAAATCGCAATTTCACGCTCCGGAACTTCCCCCTCAAGCATGGATTGAATTAGTCCACGATCGACCCTACGTTCAAGCTTACTGCAACGGGACACTCGATGCCAAAGCGATTCGGCGAATTGGTCTACCTTGGAGTCCGGCTCTTGCTAACCGCACTTGCATTGCGGTTGCAGGGACGGTACTAACGGCAAAGCTCGCTTTGGACTACGGTTTGGCTTGCAATACAGCGGGCGGAACTCATCACGCCTTCCCTGATTTTGGCTCTGGTTTTTGTATTTTTAATGATTTGGCGATCGCCTCCCGTGTCATGCAACAATTGGGTTTAGTTCGCCAAGTCTTAATTATCGATTTAGACGTACATCAAGGAGATGGAACCGCTGTAATTTTTCAAGATGACCAGAGTGTGTTTACTTTCTCGATGCACTGCCAAGTAAATTTTCCCGGTACAAAACAACAAAGCGATTTAGACGTGCATCTATCTGAGGGTATAGAAGATGATGAATATTTACAAACCTTGGCTAAATATTTACCAGATTTGCTCTCAGATGTCAAGCCAGATTTAGTCTTGTACGATGCTGGAGTAGACCCCCATCAGGCCGATAAATTGGGAAAATTAGCTTTGACTGATACAGGTTTATTTCGCCGCGAAATGCAAGTTTTGTCTACTTGCTGTTCTGCTGGTTATCCCGTCGCCTGCGTCATTGGTGGCGGTTATTCCGATGACATGAATGGGTTAGTTTATCGACATTCACTTTTGCACCGAGCAGCAAGTCAGACCTACAGGCAGTATAAACTTTAGTGTTTGTAAAACTTACTACAAAAATCCAGATAAATTGCAGATATAATTTGGCAGAACCGCTTTTTATTTTCTAATTTTGTCGGAGAATAAATTAACCTGTGGGGTCGCATCTAAAGTCTAAAAGTTAAAATCGATTGACGCTCGTTCTCGGGATATGATATTGTGCGAATGCCAACAAAGTGAAGTTAAAAGCAGGTGAAACAACTACTTTCTGGTTGAAAATTGCGATCGGGAACCTTGTCACCGGGTTTTTAGTCCACACATAAAAGTAAACTCAGCAACGAGTAAGTATATCTTTTGAGGGGTAAAAGTTAGCGTGGTTGTTAGGTAATATCAAACAAATGAACAGCCTTCGGTGTTGGCGATCGCCAAAATGTTGGATCAGAGAATTTAGATATAATTACAGAATAGCATCAAATCAATAATAGGATGTCAGCTATGCAAATCAATTCAAAAACCTCAGAAAAACTCGAAAAGAAACAGGCTTTAGAGTTTCTAGAACCCATTACCAAGCGTTATCTGATGGTGATGAACATCAGATCCACCTGCGATGAAAAAGGTGACAGATATCTAGATCCAATGTGGGCAAAAGACCTAACCGAACACTTCAAGTATCTGAAAGACTTCACCTTAGCAAGTCCTTGTCAACAAGAAAGAACCCCAGAAAACGAGATTGCCGTCACCAGCGAACCATCCTTTTCTAACGTTGAATTCATCGACCTGCCCTGCCCAGACAGCTACAAAGATGCAATATTGACTTTGCCTGCTACAGTTGCCAAACTTTGGAGTGCGATCGGCTCTTCAGACATTGTACACAGTTGCGTAACAGGCTGGCCGATTCCTATGGGGTGGTTAGTCACACCAATAGCGCTGATTCAGGGAAAATTCTACGTACTCGTAGTCGAGTCCGCACCGTGGCGTCTGGAACCAGGCAAAACTGTAAAAATCAAAGACAGAATCATCGCTTATGTCTCGGAAATAGTCAACCGCTGGTGCGTAAACAATGCCAATTTGACAATTTTCACACAATCGGAATACCAGCAGAGTTTACTGACAAAGCGACAAGAACGGGGTCACATCATCCATGCTTCCTGGATAGATGAAGAAAATATCATTTCCGAAGCCGATGCAGCCGAAATATGGCGCAAAAAGTTATCCCCATCAACCCAAAAACTCAAACTGCTATTTGCGGGCAGATTGGAGTCCGCTAAAGGCGTGTTAGTTCTCCTAGAAGCAATGAAAATTTTGGACGATAAAAACATTGCTGTCAATCTCGATATCCTCGGCGATGGCACACTGTTAAACCAATGCAAGACACTTAGCAATCAACTGCAAAAATCAGTTAACATCCAATTTTTGGGAACCCTTCCTTACAGCAAAGAATTTTTTCTACTGCTACAAGAATATCATGCTGTTGTAGTTCCCAATCTCTCAAACGAGCAGCCCCGGATTGTTTACGATGCTTATTCCCAAGCAGTACCGGTACTCGCGAGCAACACAGACGGACTGCGTGACTGCATCCAAAACCACACAACAGGTGTAATTGCTAATTCTAACGACCCTGTGGCCTTAGCAGATTTGATCGAATGGTCGGCGCAAAACTTGTCGGCTCTTCAAACTATGGGCAAAGCATCTCTACAGCAGGCTCATAGCATGACGCACCAAGAAATGCACCGTTCGCGGTGGCAGCTTTTGTTGAATATGTTGGATTTATCCAAGGTTTGAATTTAGCTCGTGGCTTTGGGGAGTGCAACTTTCAATTTTAGTTCTTGTCTCTTGCTCTCGGATCGGTTAGTGGCGGGGCGTTCCACTCCCCCGCCGAGAGTTTTGATCCGAAACTTCAAAATCTACTGCACGTCCCTTCACTGGTAAAATAGGAGGCGGATCTAAAAATAAAGATCGCCCAATACTTGCCAAAAGCCACAAGCCGAGCTAGAAAAGTCAATAAAGAGTATTTCCCTTATGTCGAATGCCAGTGCGTCTAGTCAGCCGTACTCATTACTTGTAGTGATTGTTAATTACAGGACGCCCCGTCTGACAATCGACTGCTTGCACTCTCTAGTCGGCGAAATTCGATCGCTCCCAAATACCCGCGTTGCAATTGCCGACAACGATTCTGGCGATAACTCAGTCTCCGAAATTGCAGCCGCCATCGCCGCAGAAGGCTGGAGCGACTGGGCATCCTTCGTGCCCCTAAACCGCAATGGCGGATTTGCCTTCGGCAACAACGCCCTGATCCGTCCCGTCCTCGAATCCACCAATCCCCCCCCTTATTTCCTACTACTAAATCCAGACACCGTAGTTCGCCCCGGTGCCCTCAAAGCACTCGTCGATTTCATGGACGCTCATCCCGAAGCCGGAATCGCCGGTAGCCGCTTGGAAGACCCAGACGGGACTCCCCAGCAGTCAGCGTTTCGGTTTCACACCCTCGCCAGCGAGTTCGATTTCGGCTGGCGGCTCGGGATAATATCAAAACTGCTATCAAGGTGGGCCGTAGCCCCTCCAGTCCCCCAAGAAACCTGCCAAACAGACTGGATAGCAGGGGCTTCGGCGATCGTCCGCCGCGAAGTATTTGAAGCCGTTGGCTTGCTGGACGAAGCATATTTCATGTATTACGAAGAAATGGACTTTTGCCTGCAAGCTAACAGAGCAGGCTGGAGTTGCTGGTACGTACCTGAAAGCCGAGTCGTGCACCTCGTCGGGCAAAGTTCTGGCGTCAATAACTTTCAACCTCGGACTAAGCGATTGCCGCAATACTGGTACGATTCCCGGCGCCGCTACTTTGTCAAAAACTACGGTTGGTTATACACAGCATTAGCCGATTTATTCTGGGCTTCCGGTTTTGTTTTTTGGAGAATGCGGCGAGTAGTTCAGCGCAAGCCGGATACCGATCCGCCGAATATGCTCAGCGATTTCATGTCCAACAGCGTATTTTTTAAAGGAGGTTGATGTCAAGATGAACAAACAAAAAAACAAAAATCGAAAATTTTTAACTCGGATAGGACTTACTTGAACCTAACTATGTAGGGTCATGCACACCGTACCTTACCACGTTAGAGTAGCGTGTCAAACCACTTTTTGCTTCCAGGACTGTCGGAGAATCGAAAACTGTTTCCGAGTTGAGTAAAATATACACACAGAGCGACAAGCTAATTCAGATGAACAGCAAACCCGAAAAAAGCACTGTATTGCACAACCAACCCATACCCGTAGCAGCATCAAAAATGTTTACCTACCCAACGCGGTTGGCCAGCGCCTGGAAACCCGACATCATGGAAATTAACTTGCCGGAATATCAATTAACAAGACCAGACATAGAAATCAGCATCCGGCAAGAATCAACGCGGACGGTTCCCAACAACAGCAGCAATATTTATCGGAAAATCTACAGGAAATTTACACCCCCAATCCAAGTTGATGGAGAATACATTTTAGATTCCCGATTCGAAACAGACGGCAACATCGCCCACATCATGACTATCGTAGTTCCCAGGCTGTTAGCAGCCCAAAAAATGTGCGATCGAATAACAGTGGTTTTGCGATCGAAGGCCAGCAACCTCGCGAAAAACGTCTACAAGCTGCTGGGAGCATCCATACTTTGCACGGACAAAGACATTAACGGCAAGCTGATACTCGCAGACGACTACTCTCAGGGAGTTTACGAAGGATTTTACACTACTTTATTCGGGGAATTAGCTTTTGAGGGGTTGAACCCGCAGACTCCTGAAAAAGTCTTTATCTCTCGAAAAAACACCAGAAGTTTAATCAACGAAAGTGAAGTAGAACAAACTTTGCAAGCATACGGATTTAAGAAATATTACTTTGAAGACATACCCATTAGCGAACAGTGGTCGGTAGCCAGAAATGCTAAAGTTATAGTGGGAATGCACGGTGCAGCGCTGTCGAGCATTGTATTAAACAGCAACAAAGTTAAGCTGATAGAATTATTTCACCCTGGTTACGTAGTCGATATGTACCGCAATATGACAAACGCTGTGGGCGGAAGTTGGTGCGGTGTTAGCGGTCAAATTACAGAAGATGTAATTGGCAAACTTGATTTCAAGCAAGAAGCAAGAGGTTTTGCTCTGACTCGCACCAAAATCGATATAAATTCTCTGCGAAGGGCACTAGAATATTTGGGTGAAGAGGAAATCAAATAAGTAAAAAAATAGGGGAAGAAATTATGGTAGCCCAGCCAGAAATGACAGCAACTGCTAATCAAATAGAAACCCCAGAATTGGGACTTTGGCAACAAATAAAAGAAGACTGGATAGCTCACGGACGCGACTGGACAAAACCGGGATTTCGGGCTGTAGCAGTTCAAAGGTTCGGTGTCTGGAGGATGCAGGTAGAACCAAAACTCCTGCGGGCTCCGTTGAGCGTTCTGTATCGATCGCTCTACCGCAAAATTCGCAATACTTACGGGATAGACTTGCCCTACACTGTTAAACTCGGCCGCCGGGTAATTGTGGAACATCAAGGGGCGATCGTGATTCACGGCTATTGTACGATCGGCGACGACAGCATCATCCGCCAAGGTGTAACCCTGGGAAACCGATATTTGGACAAGCCCCTAGAATCGCCTCAATTGGGCGATCGGGTTAACGTCGGCGCAGGCGCAAAAATCCTGGGAGGTGTTTCTTTGGGCGACGATGTAAATATCGGCGCAAATGCAGTTGTACTCTCAGACATTCCAGCCGGTCAAACTGCCGTTGGCATTCCGGCGAAGATCATTGGAAGCAAAAAAATACAAGACAAAAATACTTAAATTATTAGATAGCATTGATTATGTCTCAATTGCATAAAGTTGGATTGGTGGCGATCGGGCGGAATGAGGGCGTGAGGCTGGAAGCGTGCTTGCGATCGGCGATCGGCAAAATAGCTTTGGTGGTTTATGTCGATTCCGGCTCCACAGACGGCAGCTTGGAATTAGCCCGATCGATCGGCTGCGATACAGTAGAACTCGACCTATCTACACCCTTTACCGCAGCACGCGCCCGAAATGAAGGCTTTACCCGCTTGCTGCAATTAGTTCCAGACATCGAGTTTGTCCAATTTGTAGACGGTGACTGCGAAATCGTTGACGGCTGGATCGATCGGGCTCAGCAAGAACTCACAGCCAAACCCGACTTAGCCGTAGTGTGCGGGCGTCGGCGCGAAAGATTTCCCAACGCCACAGCATACAACCGACTGTGCGACATGGAGTGGGACACGCCGATTGGCGAAGCAAAAGCCTGCGGTGGCGACTCCATGATGCGCGTCGCAGCATTTCAAGCCTGCGGCGGTTTCAACCCCGCACTAATTGCCGGTGAAGAACCGGAACTGTGCGTGCGGCTGCGTCAAAACGGCTGGAAAATCGAGCGCTTAGATGCAGAAATGACCCTGCACGACGCCCAAATAACCCGTTTTGACCAGTGGTGGAAACGTTCTCAAAGATCCGGACACGCCTACGCCGAAGGTTCCTGGCTGCACGGGAACACCCCCGAGCGCCACTGGGTGAAAGACACCCTCAGCATCTGGTTCTGGGGATTCGTTTTGCCAGTGCTAGCATTGGGAACAGCATGGTTGACCCACGGTTGGAGCCTGTGGTTGCTGGCCGGCTACGCGGTACTTACTTACCGAATTTACGGCCGGATGCAGCAGCAGCGGAATTTGCCAGCCAAAGATGCTGCGCTTTATGCTATGTCTTGCGTCTTAGGCAGATTTCCCCAGTTGCAAGGTCAGATTCAGTTTCACCAGCGTCGATTGTTGGGACAGCGCAGCAAGTTGATCGAATACAAGACATCAAACCAATCAATTGAGCAAGTTAGAATTAGTGCTAAGTCTACCAAGTAGGTCAGCCACCATAAACTTAACTTGTTTTTTCTGCAACTTCTCCCTGTAATCCAGAGTTCATGTTGCTGTAGAGGCGGGTTTATTCCCCAACTTCTACAGCCGACGACGCCCGCACTTCAAAAAACCCGCAGGCGATCGAGTAATTTATTCAAAACTCAATTTACAAATATCGATTTATAAACAAAGGCATCCAACCAATGAACAACCAAAAATTAAAAGTTTTATTAATTGTAGAGCAGTGCAACCCCGAGGCGGCATCTGTACCTTTGGTAGGTTACAAATTTTTCCAAGCAATTAGCAAACTGGCCGATGTAACTCTTGTTACCCATGAAAGAAATAAAACCCCCCTGTCAAAGTTAAAAGAACACTCTAACATTACCTATATAGCCGAAAGCGAGCTAACAAAAAAATACTTTTCCATCGTGGTAGACCGCCTGACAATGAAAGGTAAAAATAACTGGCCTCTAGCTAATGTTTTAGGCTATCCGGTTTATGCAGAATTTAATCATAGAGTTTATGCAACTTTTAAGGATCAAATTCAGAGAGGAGATTATGATTTAGTTCATGCCATAACTCCCATGCAGCCGCGATACCCTTTCAAAGTGATTAAGGCTTGCGCACACACTCCAGTAATGATTGGGCCGATCAATGGCGGCGTTCCTTTTCCCCCTGGGTTTGAAGACATAGCAAAACAGGAATATGCTTACTTAAACTTTTTTAGAGCTGTGGGCAGAGCGCTAATACCGGGCTATGTGGAAACTTATAAAAAAGCCGATAAAATATTAGCAGGTTCGACATATACTTTGAATCTGCTCAAAGATATGTTTGCTATTCGCGACAATCGAATTGAACTATTTTACGAAAACGGTATTGCCAGCAGTTTCTTAACAGAAACAAGAAAAATTACAAAGGACAGTAAGATAAATTTACTGTTTGTAGCTAGGTTAGTTCCTTACAAATGTGCTGACATTCTCATAGAAGCAGTTAGTAGACTAGAACCAAATGTCAAAGAAAAAGTTTGCTTGACAATAGTAGGTGACGGACAAGAAAGAAAATCTTTAGAAACTCAAGTACAGGAACTTAACCTAGGAGAAAAAGTCAAGTTTGCGGGTTGGGTAGGTCAAGAAGAAACAGTTGAATATTACAGGCAGGCGGATATTTTTTGCTTTCCTTCGATCAGGGAGTTTGGTGGCGCAGTGGTTATGGAAGCGATGGCTTGTGGTCTGCCTTGCATTGTTCCCAACAACGGCGGTATCGGGGAGTATGTAACTGAAGAAACAGGTTTTAGGATCGAGCCAAAGTCAAGAGAATATCTCACCCAAGAATTAACCAACAAAATAAAAATTCTGGTGGAAGATGATCAGCTCCGGGAAAGTATGTCAGCCAAGTCGATGGAAAAGGCAAAAGAATTTGAATGGGATCGCAAGGCAGAAAAGATTGTGGAGATTTATGAAAAAATGATTTGCGAAAAAGCAGCTTCTCAGTCTAAGTAGTCTATTAGTCCTTTCGGGGTAAAAAAGTGATGCGAATTGCCATTGTTGCTCAAAATGCTTCAACTAAATTTGGTGGAGAATCATTGCTACCACTGCACTATTTCCGAATACTTCGATCGCGCCAAATAGAAACATGGTTAGTAGTTCACTCACGCACCCAGGCTGAACTCGAAGCGCTGTTTCCCGAAGATTGCGATCGAATGCACTTTGTACCAGACACTTGGGTACACCGGCTGCTGAACAATGTCAGCGGATTCTTGCCTCCAAGGATAGGCGCACCTACTATAGGCTTGCTCAGCCACCTCTACACACAACAGATGCAGCGGCGCATTGTCCGGCGGCTGGTGAGCGAACACCAGATTGATGTTGTACACGAACCGACACCAGTCTCGGCAAAATTCCCTTCGCTGATGTTCGGATTGGGCGCGCCTGTAGCGATGGGGCCGTTGAACACGGCTGTGAAGTTTCCTCCGGCATTCCGACGATCGCGCCAAAATCCAACCATTGATATCTTAATTGCGATCGGTCACCAGTTCGTCGATTTTTTCAATCGTATTTTTCCAGGTAAAATCCAAGCCGAGACGCTAATGGTGGCAAACGATCGCACGAAGCAAGCACTTCCATCTGGGGTACAGGGTAAAATTATTGAACTTGTGGAAAACGGCGTGGATTTCTCGGTGTGGCGATCGGACTCTAGCTTATGAAAAGCAGTCGCCGAGCAGGTTCATTTTGTATTCTTGGGGCGGCTCATCGACTGGAAAGCTGTAGATTTGCTGCTGGAAGCCTTCGTCGCCGTCGTCGCTAAACTGATGTAATCTTAGAAATCATCGGCGATGGAGACATCCGAGGGGAACTCGAAGCTCAAACAGCTCGTTTAGGCATAGACAGCAGTGTTATATTTAGTGGCTGGCTATCTCAGGAGCAGTGCGCTCTCAAGATGCAACAAGCTGATACAATGATTTTCCCCAGTTTGCGAGAGCCTGGGGGAGCTGTGGTGATGGAGGCAATGGCAGTGGGCTTGCCAGTCATAGCAACGAACTGGGGCGGACCGAAGGATTATCTCGATGCCACTTGCGGTATTTTAGTAGAACCGTCTTCCAAAGAAGGCTTTGTCAAAGGACTAACTGAGGCTATGCTGAAGCTTACCGAGTCACCGGAGTTGCGACAGAGTATGGGTAGCGCTGGATACTTGCGCGTTCGGGAGCATTTCGACTGGGAACGCAAAGTCGATCGTATGATCGAAATTTATCAACAGACGATCGACAATTCCAGCTCATGGCCCGATTGAATGACTGCCTTCAGCTTCGAGATTTCCCGTAAAAAATATCCCAACAAAAAACGGGTTAACCAGTATTTGGTTAACCCGCCAGCTTAGAAACAGCGCAGATCAATTAGTTTTGCACTACCAGCTTAACGTTGGCGTTTTGCAAACCACGTTGCTTGACTGCTGCCAAGGTCTTGTTCACTGCGTACTTCTGGTTGATCGAGTTGATCAACTCAGTTTGATTGTGCTTTTTGGCGACGCCCCATAGGTCGGCAATCAGGTCAAAGGAGCCGTCGCTATTGCGAGACCAACCCAAGTCATATTCACCTTCGAGAATCGCCACGATGTCGGAGCGAACACGTTGGCCGTTGTAGCCGCGAACATCAGCTTCTGACTTGACTGAAATGCCCAAGTCGCGCAAAGAAGCCTTCAGGATTTCGGCATCGGTGATTTTGGTACGCAGAGTGCTAAAGTGAGACATTGGATTTCCTCCTAATAAAACTGAGAGAGAAACAACAACGGTCTGGATTTAACGATGCCGCTGGGCGGCTCTTGAATCGAACTGCTAGCTGTTGCTAGCCTTTGCTCCTGTTTGGACCAGGAGAAAGCTTTTAAAATTCCATTCGCTGGTATTCAGCGACGGAAGATGCAGCGGGCCGTGCGCGCTGTCTCGCCCAATCTCGGAGGGCGCTGACCTGTTCGGTCATGGTTTTAGACAGTGGCAATGTGGATTTAATGGCCGCGATGATGTCTAGCTGCGTAAACTCTCTATCTTGAGCGAAGGCTTCATACATTGCTGCAATTAGCCCTTGCTCAATTTCTGCGCCTGAAAAGCCATCGGAAACGTTGGACAATTGCTCTAAATCGAAGCGAGAGATGTCCAGACGGCGCTTTGACAGGTGAATTTTGAATATATCTTGGCGTTCTTCTTTTGTAGGCAGGTCAACAAAGAAGAGCTCGTCGAATCGTCCTTTCCTCAAGAATTCCCCCGGTAACCGCTCAATGCGGTTGGCTGTTGCCATTACGAAAACTGGGGAAGTTTTTTCTTGCATCCAAGTGAGGAAGGAACCGAAAATTCGGCTGGATGTGCCTCCGTCTGAGTCGGACGAACCGGTGCCTCCTGAAAAGGCTTTGTCTAGTTCATCGATGAAGAGGATGGCTGGAGAGATCGATTCTGCGGTTTTCAGGGCGTTACGGAGGTTTGCTTCCGATCGACCTACCATCGAACCATCATAGACTCTACCCATATCTAACCTCAGCAGGGGCAGTCCCCAGAGGCGAGATGTAGTCTTAGCAATTAGGGATTTGCCACATCCTGGTACGCCGAGAATTAACATCCCTTTTGGTTGGGGAAGACCATATTCTCTTGCTCTTTCTGTGAAAGCGTTGGAACGCTGTCTCAGCCACCGCTTCAATTCTTCTAAGCCGCCGACTGCATCCAGAGTTTCGTCTTCTTCGATGAACTCTAGAATGCCGTTGCGCCGAATTAGCTGCTTTTTTTCCGAAAGAACAATGTCTACTTCCTCTTCCGTCAAGCGTCCCTTACAAACTTGGGCTTTGCGATAAACTTTTTCAGCTTCATCCTTGGTTAATCCCAAAGCTGCTTTCAAGAGTTTTTCTCGCCCTTCCGTGGTAATTCGTCGCCCTTTCGTGAGCTCCAACTGGCTAGACAATACTTGGTTTAGTTCCGCCATATCTGGCAGAGCGAAGTCTAACACCACCACTTCCTTTTCTAGCTCGATCGGAATTTGCTGCAAAGGAGACATCAGTATAATTGTCTTTTGCGTTCCTTTGAAGTTGGCGATCGCATCACGTAACCACCGAGTTACCGGAGGAGAATCTATAAAAGGATGCAAATCCTTGAAAATATAGATGCTAGCGTTGCTGTTTGGTTCTCGTTGCCTGATCACCCATTCAATTGCTGCCTCTGGCGAAACAGTGTTGTGCTGGGTGGTAGTTCGAGGTTGACCGTACTCTACAATGCCGTGAGTTACAGTCCAGATAAATACTCGTCGCTGTGGTTTGGCTTGAGCTATTGTCGAAATTGCTTGCTCACACCGCTCTTCCTCGGATGTCACGAGGTAGATCAGAGGATATTGAGCTTGGATTAGAATACTGATCTCTTCTTGCATATTCCTCAGACCCACTAGAGACGGTGCTATCTTTGCTGAATCTCAATGCTGCCGTTAGCCTCACTACTGAAAGTTTCAGTTCTAGCTTTTCGGGGAAGCAAGGCATTCTTAGCAGGGAACCAATTCTTCCTCTCCCGGTTGAGCTGTGCTGGCACTGACGCCCGACACTTGCTTTACCGGAATGTCCTGCTCAGCCAATAAGCTCGGCTGACTTGTTACGGATGCCAGTTCTCCATCTCGCATTACTACAGAACTCGTGCATTCTGGACAGTTGTATACCCGATGGGTTTGTCCATAGGAGGCTTCTACTTCGTCAACCAGTTCGGGGTTTCCTAGGTAAAATACAATTGCCCTTTCTGCAATTGATGACATCGGTTCTGTTTCTACTGCGGCTTTGATTTTGAGCTGGCGATGCAGTTCAGGTGGAAGATACAGTGTAACTTTTTGCTTTTCTTGCATAGGACTGTGAATTGACTTACCCGGGTATGTTTATCAGATTAGCCGCTTAATTCTTTGCTGTCAAGCCTCTATGCTGTTTTAGCGTCATCTTGTAATATTTCGTTACAATTAATGTAATTTCGGGGCGGTCAACAACAGAAAATATAGGAATGTAGCTGATGAGGTAGCGGGAATTGGGCATCGGAAATTGGGCATCGGGAATTGGGGAATTGCTGAAACCGTTAATAGTTAAGCATCCGACTCCTGATTCCTGACTCCTGACTCCTGGATTCTGCTATACAAAGGAAAATCAATCAGCGTCTGCCGATAAACCTCCGGCAATCCCGTGTCAAAACACCGCCCTTTCACCACATAACCAGCAATTCCCTCAGACTGGCGCAACTTATCCAAACACGAGGTTAACTGAAATTCGCCTCTTTCTCGAAAATTGCCATTAATATGTTCTGCCAAGTAATCAAAGGTTTTAGGCTCAAGCACATACATTCCAAAAAACGATAAAAATAAATCTTCCGCGATTCCTTCAACCCTTAAATGCTGCCGCGCATACTCGATATTCGGCTTTTCGTAAAGTTGCCTCACTGACAAAATAGAATCTTGTTCCTGCCAAACTCCGGCCGCACAACCATAGTGATGAATTACCTCAGCCTGTGTTACTCTCAAACCAATTACACTTTGCTGTACTTGCGAGTAAATATCCAATAGCTGGCGCGCACAAGAGCTTTCAGTTTGCGACGCATAAATGTGGTCGCCCAAAAGCAAGAGAAATGGCTCGTTATTCACCCATTCTTTAGCACAGAATACCGCGTGACCGAATCCTTCCTGAATATCTTGAGTAAGAATTGTAACTTTCTGACCTAAATCTTGTAAATATTTGCTATAATTCTGATTTTCCCGAGACAGTTTTTGGAAAAGTTCGGGAGACGGGGGAGTTTTAAAGAAATCTTCAAAAAAAGTGCGATCGCCCTTTTGCACCACTATACCAACTTCTTCGATTCCCGCGCTCAAAGCTTCTTCCACAATCGCTAAAATTATCGGTTTGGCGCGGTCATCGCGATCGATAATTGGCATGAATTCCTTCTTCACTGCCTTAGTAGCCGGAAACATCCGAGTCCCGAAACCGGCAGCCGGAATCACAGCTTTGCGGACTCTGTACTGATAACCAATTGTCAGTTTCAGACATTCCATCTGGGGGAAATCGCTGTTGATAATATCGATAACTTGCTGCTGGCTTGTCTCATCTTTCACGATAAACTGCGCCGTCCCATCTCCTTGAGAACCAACTCCCTTCCCGCCCAAAATATAAGGCTCAATTGGTTGATAGTTCAGGAGTTCGTGCAGTACAGGAGCAGTTAATTGCCCTGGACAAGCCGGGATTAAATATTTATCAAATTCTCTCTGGGAAACGTTCATCAACTCGCCGATTTTGACCGCATCTCCCTGCTGTAAAGCGGAGGCTGCATCTTGCGTAATTTGAGAACTAATTACACCGAGATATTGCTGCACGTTTTCTTGAACTTCATTCGCAGCAAACGGATAAGCTTGATTTAAGCTTGCCAGGATTTCTTGAGTGTTTTTGCTCTTCCCCAAATCAACTATCACAAAAAACAAATCTTTGGTAACTTTGAGCTCGACAACATCCATGTCCGTGCCGTCAAAAATCATCAGAATCGGGCGATTTCCATAGGCGCAGCCCTGATCCATGCGACCGCAGCGCGAAGGTGTGGCAATCTCGCCTAAATAAGCCATTTCCATTTCGGCGCGGACGTTCATTTTTAGATCGTATAAGCGATTGAAAGCGCGGCTTACTAACACGCAAATTGCGGCACTTGAAGACAAGCCTTTTTGAATTGGTAAATCTGTTAAATAATTATCAATTTCTAGTCCTTGTACGGGGTAATATTCCAGGAATTGCGCAGCTACGCCAGCAGCATAACTCAAAAAACTGCCTGTTTCTACCTCAGCAAGCAGAGCATTTTTTTCTATCGGGAGTGCAGCTTCAATTTTTGTGCCGTCATTTAAAGCAGACCGCAAAATCAAGTGTGTCGGATGTTGGTTAACTTCGGCATGAATTCCTTGATTTGTACTAACAATCAAAGTGTAGCCTTTTTCGATAGTGGGATTCAGCGGGCGATAACCGGCGGCCCAATCGCTGTGTTCGCCAAACAAACAAAGGCGGCCCGGAATAAAAATTTTCATCGCATCTATCTAAGGTATCTATATTGCGATTACTTTAACCTAAAATGCCGCAATTTCACCAAAGTTCGATCGTCCTCTGGGTTGATGTAATTGACTGAGCAAATCTGTTTTACTGGATGGAAACTTAGAGTTTAGGAATCAGTTTCAATGCGTAAGTTAAACATAGGTCTATCTGAAGAGCAACGTGCAGGCGTTATCGAATTGTTGAATCACGACCTGTCAAATGCTTATCTGCTGTTAATCAAAACCAAAAAGTATCACTGGGATGTAGTTGGCCCGCAGTTTCGCTCGCTCCACCAGTTGTGGGAAGAACACTATCAGGTCTTAACTGAAAATATCGATGCTATGGCCGAACGGGTGAGAGCTTTAGGTGGCTACCCAATTGGTACTGCTGAGGGTTTTCTGAAGTATGCTTCGATTAAAGAACATATCGGCGATTTGCCTTTGGCGACTGAGATGGTGTCGCGTTTAGTTGACGACCACGAACTGATTATTCGCAATCTCCGCAAACACGTCGAACAGTGCGGTGAAGAGTTTAAGGATGATGGAACCGCAGACTTTTTGACTGGTTTGATGGAACAGCATGAACAAATGGCTTGGATGTTGCGATCGTTTATTGAAGGGGAATCTATTTCGCCGGATGGTAAGCAGCCCCGAGCTAAAACTCCTACAGCTTCTCATGCTTAGGTTGATTAAGTAGAAGGAAGAAGTCCGAGGGAAGTCGGAAGAAGGAAAAATTTGTATTTTCTTACTTAACCCTTTTTCCAGATTCTCGATCGAGCAACCAGGCAAAATTAAACGCCGTCTAGCTTCCTCAACAACCCGGTTTCTTCAAGAAACTGGGTTTTTTAAGGTTGGGTTTATTTGGACTTTCGATTTATTAAACTATTCAACCGCATTCTTTCATACATCTGCGACGGCAACATTCTGTGAATATTCATTCGCTTTTCAATCATCGCAAGTGTCGTCCCTTCAGTTGATTCTGATGTTTGTTTTAATCCTAAGTCGGATTTAGTTAGTGGTAAAAATATTATTCTTAACATACTTTCTATTGACAGTAAGTACAGATTATGACGCAAGATTGCCATAGATAAATCTTCTTTGAAAGCTTGATAAAGCCAAGATAATGTACTGCGGTGGTTGCTACTGCGGTTGCTTTTGACAGCTAAGTAAATGTAAAAGTTACTGCTAGACCAGCAATAAATGCTATTGGGAATTTCGGGATGTTGCTGCCGGACATCTGCCATAATTAATGACTGAGATTTTGCCATTGCTGCAAAGTTGCAAGACATACTGCTGGTAATTTGTCGGTAGCCAACTAAATATTCTGACACTACTTTAAATTGATAATGTTCGGCGATGCGGAGGTGAAGCTCCCAATCTTCACAGCCTTGAGCGTTTTCTAGTTTGAGTTTGCAGTTATAGCCGCCGATTTTTTCTAAACAAACGCGGCGGATTAGAGATGAGCTGGCATTGCCGATAAAATATTTATAAACTAATGCTGTGTAAACTTCTCCTTCGATGGTGGAGTTATAAAATCCACCTGTGAGCAAGTCTTTTTCATTTATATCAACTGACCAGGAATAGACAACTCCGACAGATGGTGCTGAGGAATTCAGGCATTTCACTTGTTTTTCGAGGTTTTGCGCATACCAAATATCGTCGGCATCGATGGGAGCAATATATTCGCCTCTAGATTTTTCTATTGCTAGGTTGCGAGCGGCGGCGACTCCGGCATTTGACTGCTGCAATAAGCTGACTCGGTTATCTTTTTGAGCAAGAGATTTGACTATTTCGGCTGTTGTATCTGTAGAGCCGTCGTCAACTACTAAAATTTCGATGTTTTGATAAGTTTGAGATAAGACAGATTCTAATGTTTTAGCTAGGAAAGTTTCAGCGTTGTAAGCTGGTATGATGACTGAAATTAAAGGCTGATTTAAATCGTTTTTGGATATGTTCATGTAATCTCAAAACTTGTTTGTCTGAATGTTTTGGCTCAAAGGGAACGAGCTAATGGTATGTTAGCAAATTAGTTAAGCTCGATCGTACACCGCCGACCTACTTACTAGACCTCTTGCAAAATAATTTTGTGCTATTATGGAAAGTTTAGCCAATTTTATAATCTAGCAGGCTGGGCAAGTTTAAGGAGATGCCAATCAACCCAATAATTCAAAGTTTGACCTAAACTTGAGCAAATCTTTAAGAATAACACATATTTTTTTTGCAAGAGGTCTACTACATTTTAAAATATATTGCCAAAATTCCTAAAATGTGCATTAATACAGCAATCGGAATACAGACTTGGTGTATGACTCACTCGCCGAATTGTACCGGCAAAGTCCTGACGGCAGGTGAGTCTCAGTATAAAAATGTTGTATATTATACTAACTACGTAGTTGTAAGCTCAAAGTTTTCTGCGGTGGAACACTTTCAGACACAATAGCTGGCAAGGCTTTTTCTAAGGTTTACAAAAATAATCATGTATTTAAAGATTTTGTAAAGCTGTTGTCTCGATCGGGTCATTCTCAGCAAGATGTGGCGTAGAATGCAGGTACGAACGGGGAAAAATGCAGTCAAAAACGCTAGTAAAGAATTTAGTTGAATAGAAACAGAAATCGGGTTATAAACGAAAAAGTAGAGCTGATTTTACCCTTCGTGAAATAGCACCAGTAAAATCCAAGCAATTTTTTTTCCATGCAGTTTAAAAGAACTAGGTGATGATTTCTACCGCCGACCCGACTGTATCAGTGATTATCCCAGTCCACAACGGGGGTGCTTACTTCCGCACCTGTTTGTCAAAACTGGCTCAAGCTGTACCAAGACCGATCGAGATTATTGTAGTAGCAGATGGTGAAAGTGACGGTTCCTGGCGTTTGGCTAAGGAATTTGGCGCTAAATTAATCAGGATTCCCGAATGTGGGGGGCCCGCCCGAGCCAGAAATTTGGGAGCTCAAGCTGCTAAGGGAGATATTCTGTTTTTTGTCGATGCTGATGTCGCTGTTTGTTCTGAAGCTGTGGGTTATGCCAAATCGGTCTTTAAAAATAATCCGTACTTAGCTGCGGCCATTGGTTCCTACGACGATGCTCCTGGAGATCCAGGGTTTCTGTCGCAGTATAGAAATCTGATGCACCACTACGTGCACCAAACAGGTAATGAAGAAGCTTCGACCTTTTGGGGCGCTTGTGGATTGATTCGCCGGGAAATTTTTTTGCAGATGGGTGGCTTTAATGAGAATTATCGCGAACCTTCGATCGAGGATATTGAGCTTGGCTACCGTTTGAAACAAGCTGGTTATAAAATTCGGCTGTGTAAAACATTGCAGGTGAAGCATTTAAAGCGCTGGGAACCGATTTCGTTAATGAGAGCTGATTTTTTCTACCGAGCATTGCCTTGGACAGAATTGATTTGGCGTGATCGCAAATTAAACAATGACCTTAACTTGCAAGTTTCCAGCCGCGTCAGCATAGTTTTAACTTATGCAATGCTACTCTCGTTTTTGGGGACTTGGTGGTCGCTGGGCTGTCTGGTATTGGCTAGCTTGCTGGCTCTACCACTGGTAATAATTAATGCTCCGCTTTACCGCTTTTTTGGGCGCAAACATGGTGTCCTATTCGCCATCAAAACAATTCCTTGGCACTGGCTTTACTATTTTTACAGCGGACTAGGTTTTGCGATCGGCACGGCTCGCCATGTGTTGTCCCAAAAAAAGTCCTTGACTGTCAAGGTTAACTTGCCAGTATCCGCTCCATCGCTCAAGACCAACTGAATCAGGAAAATGTTTCAATCGATCGAGAGTTTCTCAGGGTATTCACGGGTGCATTTATCAATTTAAGAAGTTATAACAGGATCGTATAGTTAGATAAAAAGCTAGAGGTAGGCAAGCGTGAAACATTATCCTGTTGCGATCGTCGGTGCTGGGCCTGCCGGTTTGACCGCAGCCTACGAGCTAGTGAAGGAAGGTATTATCCCTGTTGTACTCGAAAAAGGCGATAAAGTTGGGGGAATAGCTCGCACAGAAACCTACAAAGGCTATCGTTTCGATATTGGGGGTCATCGCTTTTATACTAAAGTTGCAGCCGTACAGCAGTTGTGGCAAGAGGTACTAGGAAATGATTTTATTAAAGTGCCGCGCTTGTCCAGAATTTATTATCGAGGTCGTTTTTTTAATTATCCGATAAGTGCCTTCAATACTTTATTTAATTTAGGTATATTTGAAAGTCTGCTAATTTTGTTGAGCTATCTGAAAGTGAGAATTTGGCCACTTCCTGAAGAAACGACTTTTGAGCAGTGGGTGATTAATCGTTTTGGCGATCGCCTTTACAAAACATTCTTCAAAACTTATACAGAAAAAGTATGGGGGATTCCCTGTTCGGAAATTCAAGCAGATTGGGCGGCGCAGCGGATTAAAGGACTGTCGCTGACAACAGCGATTATTAATGCTTTGTTTGGTAGCAATGACACTAAAACATTAATCAAAGAGTTTGACTATCCGGCTTTGGGGCCGGGGATGATGTGGGAAAAGTTCGCGGAAGCTGTGGAAAGTAAAGAGGGCAAAGTTTACCTCGATACTAAAGTAATTAGCTTTCAGCGTGAAGGCAATGAAATTACCAGCATTACTGCGGAGCAAAACGGAGAATTAGTTCAATATTCGGCGGATAATTTCGTTACCAGTATGCCGATATCGGCGCTGGTAGCAAGACTTGAGCCACAGCCGCCAGAGGAGGTTTTGCACGCGGCGCGATCGCTCAAATATCGAGATTTCTTGATTGTATCGCTGATTGTCGATCGCAAGGATTTGTTTCCGGACAACTGGATTTACATTCACTCCCCCGAAGTCAAAGTTGGACGAATTCAAAACTTTAAGAATTGGAGCGCTGCTTTAGTTCCTGATACTAACAAAAGCTGTTTGGGGATGGAATATTTCTGTAGCGTAGGCGATGAAATTTGGGAAATGTCGGATGCGGAACTTGTGGAATTAGCAACTCGCGAGTTGGCTGGTTTGGGTTTAGCAAAAACTGCGGATGTTGAGGATGGAGTTGTGATACGGCAACCGAAAGCTTATCCGGTTTATGATGGCGAGTATCGCGGACATTTGCGGGTACTTGAAGGTTTTTTGAAGGGAATTGAGAATTTGCAGACGATCGGGCGAAATGGTATGCACCGATACAACAATCAAGACCATTCTATGCTGACGGGGTTGCTGGCGGCGAGAAATATTCTAGGTGAAAAGCACGATTTGTGGGATGTGAATACTGAGCGATCGTACTATGAAGACTTTACAGTCGATCGGTCAAAGGAAAAAAAGGATTCGGATTTGATGGCGCAGTCTAGTTGATATTTGGGGATTGTAGTTGTGACAATGTGAGTTAAATCACACCTGAAATGACGATCGCCCGTTCATATTTTCCGCATAATCTTGTAGGGGCAATCCCCCGATCAGTTGCGTCGCTTCATCCGGCGTAGGTGCGGGGTGACTCGCCTACATTTACCACAACCTATTTAGGTGTTGTGAAGTGGAAATATTGTATATTGGTTAAGTAAGCTGACCATTTTTTTAACTTTTCACTCCTCGGAGTCGTTTTTCTATGCTCCAAAGACTATACGTACATAACTTCAGATGCCTGGAGAACTTTGAACTGATTCTCAAAGAGATGCCATCCTCCCTTTTAATTGGGAAAAATGGTGCAGGTAAATCAACCATCCGCGTTGTATTGGAAATCCTTCAACACATCGGTCGAGGCATTAACAGAATGCGTGATTTTGATAAAAATCATCTTGGTCTTATCGACCCGAAAGATTTCAATCGAGGCAGGTCTGATGTTCCAATTCGATTTGAGATAGAAGTATTACTTGACAATAAATTATACAAATATATTCTGGCATTGGAATTACCAGAAAACTTTAGAGAGCTTCGAGTTTTTGAAGAGCAACTGTTAATTTCAGGAAATCCAATTTACTCTCGCAAGGAAGCCCAAGTCACTCTTTACACCAGCCCGCGAAATCTTGAAGCTCAGTTTCTGGTGGATTGGCATCTCGTTGCTCTTCCAGTGATTCAAGAACAATCAGAAACCGATCCGCTTCGTATTTTCAAGACTTGGCTGGCGCGCACGATTATTTTAGCCCCGATCCCCAGCCTGATGACTGGAGACTCTAACGGGGAAACGTTGGAGCCAAAACGAGACGGTTCAAATTTTGGGGAGTGGTTCTCTGGGTTACTCAGTCGCTACCCTGCTGCCTACACACAGGCTGACAGATACCTCCGAGAAGTTATGCCTGACATTCAGGATTTTCTGAATGAACAAATCGGGAAAGACTCTAAAAGTATGGTTGTTCGGTTTGAAGCAAAGAATGCCAATCTGAGTGTTGACTTTAAAGACTTATCTGACGGGGAGAAATGCTTTTTTCTTTGTGCTGTTGTCTTAGCTGCTAACAAGTATTACGGCCCACTTTTTTGCTTTTGGGACGAACCTGATAACTATCTTTCTCTGTCAGAGGTTGGACATTTTGTTACATCACTGCGACGCTCATTTAAGGATAGTGGTCAGATTATAGCGACCTCACATGATGAGGAAGCAATCAGAAAGTTTTCAAATGAAAATACCTTTGTACTCGCTCGAAAAAGTCACCTAGAGCCAACCTTAGTTAGGTTGCTCAGCGATATACCTGTCAGTGGCGATCTTGTAGATACCTTGATTCGCGGCGACATAGAATTATGAGTGTGAATAATTATCAAGACCATGTTTTGGTGTTGCCAGAAGATGATGCTAATCGCCAAATTGCCAACGGATTCATTCTCGACTCAAACGTTAAGCAACGTGTTATTCAAGTCTTACCAATTGCTGATGGTTGGGGAAAACTTGTGGGTAAGTTCAAAGACGATCATGTCTATCTAATGCGAAAATTTCCAAAAAGAATGATGGTCTTGCTGATTGATTTTGATCGGAGAGAAGACCGATTGAGTTATGTAAAGAGTCAGATTCCAGAATATCTGCAAGATAGAGTGTTTATTATTGGAGTGTTATCTGACCCAGAGGATTTAAAGCGTATTAAAAAGAAGTTTGAGAGTATCGGAACGGGCAAGCTCGAGCAGATCGGAGAAACCCTTGCAAACAACTGTTCCAATAATAACACGAATGGACTATGGGGGCACGATCTTCTCAAACACAACAAAACTGAGTTAGATCGTATGATTCTATCTGTTAAACCATTTCTGTTTAATTAAGTCAACGAGGAATGAATGCGTTTTGTCGATATCTGAGCATCTTGTGCTAACTCTTGACCACATACTGATAAAATAAGAAGAGCTAGATTGAGATATCATCTTATGTCGCCGATCAAACAACGCCTTTTAGAAGCGATCGAACGGACTCCTGAATCGATTTTAGAGCAAACCTTGACATTCCTGGAATTTTTGACCAGTCGGATACAGACCACGGCCCCAGACTTCGACTCGGATTTTGATTCAGACACCGACTCCAGCGACCAAATCCTCGCCGATCTGAAAACATCCCTCCACCAAGCCAAAACGGGACAAACCTTCCCCATCGAGGAGCTCTGGGACGGCATCAATGTCTGATCTGCCAGTCCAACTCAAATTTACGGCACTCTTCAAACGTCGCCTCAAGGGACTCGCTAAAAAGTATCGCCAAATTCAAACGGATGTTCAGCCTGTCCTCGATGAGATTATCCAAGGAAACTTCATCGGAAACCAGATTGCAGGCACCCAATACACGGTTTACAAAGTCCGGGCTGAAAACAGTGATGCCCAAGTTGGTAAAAGCGGTGGCTATCGTTTGATTTATCAAGTTGAATCACCGACTCAGGTTGTCTTACACCTGATTTACTCGAAATCAGAACAAGCAAATGTTTTTGCTGAAGAAATCCAAACCGCGATCGCACAATACCAAGCAGACCAAGGCGATCGACAGTTAACATAAATTTTTGAAATATGTGCTAACTCTTGACTTACAGACTTAGACAGTGAAAATATGCTAAGACGCAAGCAACAAACGTACCAACCTATGAACTTTTCCGAAAAATCAGGGGGCAAAAGTCCCACATCCACAAAAACCAACCCAACACAGCATCTCAACACCGGCGGGCTGCGGACATTACTCCTCGTCGCCGGCATAGCCACTCTCTGCGCCAGTTGTCAGAGCCCGCAAACACCAAGCGCCACAGCTCCCGGCAGCAGTCCTGGAAGCACTCCCGCAGCCTCTCCCGTCGCCGTTAGCAGCCCTGGAGACCCAAATACTGTCAAAATAGTCTCCATGCTGCCGATGACGGGTAGCGCCTTGGGTCAAGCTCAAACAATGGTCAACGGCATCAAACAAGCCCTCGCCGAAACCGACTCCAAAGCTTGCGACGGCAAAATCAAAATCGAATACGAAGTTCTCGATGACGCCACCGCTGCGGCTGGCAAATGGGACCCAAGCCAAGTCACATCGAATGCTAACAAAGTAGCAGCGGATGGTTCGATCGTTGCTGCGATCGGTCACTACAACTCAGGTGCCGCCAAACTTTCAATCCCCGTGCTCAACCAAGCTAATGTAGTGATGGTCAGTCCGGCAAACACCTATCCGGGCTTGACCAAACCAGGAAAAGGCGAACCCAAAGAACCCAACGTTTATTACCCCGCAGGGACTCGCAATTTCACCCGCGTTGTCCCCGCAGACGACCTCCAAGGTGCTGTCGCCACCAACTGGGCGAAATCTTTAGGAGTTAAAAAAGTCTACATTCTCGACGATCAAGAACTGTACGGCAAAGGCGTTGCTGACGTTTTTGAAGCAACTGCTAAAACTGCGGGAATTCAAGTCCTCGGCCGCGAGGGAATTGATATCAAAGCCAGTGATTACAAAGCTTTAATGAATAAGATTAAAGCTTTAAATCCCGACATGATTTACTTTGGCGGCACTACCCAAAGCAATGCCGGACAAATAATTAAAGACATGAGAAATGTCGGAATGACTGCGGGCGCAGTTAAACTCATGGGCCCGGACGGCATTAAAGATCAAGCTTTAATTGATGCCGGAGGCAAAGATGCTGAAGGAGTTTATGCTACTTTTGGCGGCTTGCCTCCTAAAGAATTGACTGGCGAGGGCGCGAAGTGGTATCAAAGCTACAAGGCAAAATATAATGCTGAACCAGAAGCTTATGCAGCTTATGCTTTTGAATCTGCTAAGGTGATTATCGGCGCAATTAATAAGGTCTGTAAAAATGACCGCGCTGCGATCCGCGATGCTGTTTTGGCAACTAAAGATTTTAACGGTGTTCTGGGCACTTGGAGTTTTGATGCTAATGGCGACACTAGCTTGACTACTATGTCAGGAAATGTTGTTAAAGCTGGTAAGTGGGAATTTGTGAGTCTACTCAAGTCTGAATAATTAGTCTGTTGTGAGTTGCTGATTTGGAGTATGATTTGCCTCCGAAATGTAGAGGCAATTCATGAATTGCCCCTACTCTAAATTAACTGGTTCCCCGGCTCTGCCTGGGAACCGATGTCTAGAGGCTCTGCATCGCTTTTCTACTAGGAAAATTGGAGGCAGAGCCTCCGGATCTGCGTTACCAGGCTCTGCCTGGTAACGAGTATAAGGACTGAAGTCCTCACTACAAACCTATTTCCAATGACCAATTACGAATAATCATGAAAAACTGGAAAAGTATTCTCTTATATATAGGTGTAGCGTATATAGTTTTGTTGTTAGGCCCGATCGCCGGATTTGACTTACCCAAAATCATTGGCGAAATAATCCGCAGTCCCGAAGTTCTGATTCAACAATTGTTAGTGGGTTTGGTCAACGGGGCGCTGATTGCAATTATTGCTTTGGGTTACACGATGGTTTACGGCATTATTGAGTTAATCAATTTTGCTCACGGCGATTTGTATATGTTGGGTGCTTTTGCTTCGCTGACTGTATTCGGGGCTTTTGGCATTCAAGACGGCGCACCTTTAAGTATTGCGATACCGGTGATGTTAGTCGCTTTGGTTGTATGTTCGCTGTTTTGTGCGGGACTGAATATTGTTGTTGAAAAGTATGCTTATCGTCCTTTGCGAAATGCTCCTCGTTTGGCTCCGTTAATTTCGGCGATCGGCGTTTCGTTTATTTTCCAAAATATGGGATTATTTTGGGGAGGATTGAAAGCTTTTATTCCGGTGATGGGTTCTAATTCGGCGGCTCCGAAAAGTTTCCCAGATTTGTTGCCGAGAGTTGATATTCTCAAAGCTATGGGAATTCAAACAAGTATTGTATTTACTACGAAAGATTTAATTGTATTGGTGGTGGCTGTAGTCTTGATGGTTTTGCTTCATGTGTTTGTGCAGTACACTCGTCTGGGAAAGGCGATGCGGGCAACTGCTCAAAGCCGCGATGCTGCTAAAATTATGGGAATTAATGTCGATCAGATTATTGCTCTGACTTTTTTGATTGGCGGCGCTTTAGCTGGTTCGGCGGGAATTTTGGTTGGTTTGTACAATAATACGATCGTATTTACGATGGGGTTTACGGCGGGTCTGAGGGCTTTTACGGCGGCGGTTTTGGGGGGGATTGGTAATATTGTGGGGGCGATGTTAGGAGGGGTTTTGATTGGGGTGTTGTCGTCTTTGAGCGATCAGTATTTGTCGAGTCGCTGGACTAATGCTTGGGTGTTTGGGGTTTTGGTGGTGATTTTGGCTTTTCGGCCTGGGGGCTTGTTGGGCGAGAATGTTCAGGAGAAAGTGTAATTTGGAAATGGAGAAAGGGGGTATGTCAAACAAGATAATTCAAGCAATTTAACTGGTTCCCAGGCAGAGCCTGGGAACTGATGTCTAGAGGCTCTGCCTCGCATCACCAAATCTGCTAATTATAGCAATATTATGATAAAGTAAATGTGGATGACGAGGGTCGAAAACTGTGCCCGAAACAAAAGTTATTTTTTATCAAGATCGAGATGGCGCGGCTCCAGTTCTGGAATGGCTTAAGATCCTCCTGAAGCACGATCGCAAAGGCTATGCCAACTGTGTTGCGCGAATTCAACAACTAGCAAGTACAGGTTACGAGTTACGAAGACCTGTGGCAGATTATCTGCGTGACGGAATTTATGAATTACGGGCAAAGCATCTTCGAGTGCAGTATCGCATTTTGTACTTCTTTTCTGGGCAGAATGTAGCAATTTTGACTCATGCCATCACAAAAGATGAGGATCGAGTCCCTGATACAGAGATTGAGCGGGCAATTCAGCAAAAGGCTCAATTTGAAGCCAATCCAGCAGTTCATACCTATGTGGAGGAAACAGAAGATGGCGAAGACAAATGATGCACTGAAGATCCTTCAACAAATGACCTCTGAAGATCCTGAAATGGAGGAAATGATTAAGGAATCCTCTTTCAATGCAGAACTTGCACAACTGATTTATCGTGTTCGGACGCAAGCAGAATTGACCCAACAGCAACTTGCTGATCGCATTGGGACAAAACAGTCGGTGATTGCGGAGCTTGAAGATGCTGAGTATGAGGGACACTCGCTTTTAATTATGCAAAAAATTGCGAGTGCGCTCAATCAGCGATTGGAGGTTCATCTGATCCCGATCGCCCTTGAGGAAAATCGCACTGAGCAGCGTAGTGCGTAAATTAAGAAATGAATATGCGCGATCGCCTATTATTTACTCGATTCCACTATTTTCGGTTCGATACTAAAGCCAGGTTTTAGCCAGCCAAAAACTTCGCCTAAAGTCAACTGCATTTCCCCCATAAATTCGGGAACCGGAAGTATATCTGTCGGTTCTTGCAATGAAATCGGCTGCTGCCTGGCAGGATAAGCTAAAATGTTTTTTTCATCAGGATCGAGCAACCATCCCATCTGACAACCGGCATTCAAACAATGCAAAATATTGTTTGTGACTTTGGTTTGGCTTTGGCCTGGGGACAAAATTTCTATTGTCCAATCTGGGTGAGCATTAAATGTATTGGCAATTTCGCCGTCAGCGTCTAGGGGAATGCGATTCCAAACAAAAATCGCGACATCGGGAACAATAGAACGTCCGCCAAAGGTGCAGCGAAGTTCTGGAAATGCCCAAGCAATCCGCTGAGGTTTGCCCACTGCATTAACCGTCGTGATGAGTTCTCCCTGAATTGTGCTGTGTTTTCCTTTTGGCATAGGTTTTTGTACGATCGCACCGTTGATGTATTCGCTAGCGGGTTTGGTTTCTGGGAGTTGCAAAAACTCGTCCAGGGTGATAGTTTTTTGAAGAGCTTGTACCATATCGCGATCGCCCATTTGAAGTGTGTTGTGGTAACAGTTCTAGTATATTTCAAGTTTCGTCGCTTTTGGTGCAATAATCGAACTCAAAAGACTCTAAACTGTAGCTAGCACAATTCTCAGTTTCCAGGGCCAATAGTCGAAAAGGGCATGATTTTTTCTTGCCTCTTCCTTCTATCCTATACATCCGTTAAATCCGTTACAAAATCCGTTGCCGAACTTCCTGCTATGTCAAACAAGATAATCCAAGCAATTAAATCGAGTGGTATTTTAGGAGCGATCGCCTCTTTGACAGTCCTCCTATTCGGCGGTTGGAGCGGCACTGTCATCGGCTGGCTAATGGGCACGGCGGCGGGCTTCATCGCTTGTCAGGAACAGAAGGTTTACAGCCCTAAAATGGGTGCGACAATCGGCAGTTTAGCCGGATTGGGACTGGGCGTTTGGCTGTTAGTTGCTAGCGTGCTCGAAGGAGTTGTAATTCGACCTTTTTCTGGTCAATCTGCTGTGGATTTGCCGACTACTCTGCTGTACGGAATTTGCAGTTTGGCGATCGCAATTTTTACCGCTACACTAATGGGTGCTCTACAAGGTTTACCAAACGAACGCCAGCGATTGGCAACTTTGGTAACATTAGCTTTTATTCTAATTCTATTTCCGTTTATCGATATTCAGGCTAAAACAGGCTGGATTGCAACTGTAGTACAGATTCAAATCTTTATTATGCTGGCGCTGGGTTTGAATATTACTGTCGGTTTTGCGGGTTTGTTGGATTTGGGATATGCGGCGTTTTTTGCGATCGGCGCTTACACGACGGCTTTGCTATCTTCTGGACAGGTAAATATTGCTTGGAATTTTTGGATAGTTTTGCCGATCGCGGCTGGTGTAGCTGGCCTATCGGGCGTAATCCTGGGTATTCCCACACTGCGGCTCAAGGGCGATTATTTGGCGATCGTCACCCTCGGTTTTGGGGAAATTATCCCGGTTGTATTTAGGAATTTAACCGCGATTCGGATCGATGAACCAGTCTCGAAGATTGTGGCTTCGTTGTTGGGGAAACCGGAGTTGGTGTTATGTCTCGTTGGGTGCGATCGACCTTTTAACCTGACTGGTGGCGAAGCCGGAATTAACCCGATCGGGCGTCCATCTCTCCCCATCATCGGCAGTTTTACTACCGGCAACTACTTTCCCTGGTATTACCTAATTTTACTCCTGGTTGTCTTCGCTTACTTCATGATTTCGCGCCTGAGAGATTCCCGCTTAGGACGAGCCTGGAATGCCATGCGCGAAGATGAATTAGCGGCTAGTTCAATGGGCATTAACCTTGTCAAAACCAAACTTTCGGCTTTTGCGATGGGAGCGACATTTTCGGGGTTTGCAGGCGCGTTTTACGCCGCATATATCAGCGCTATTTTCCCCAGTGTTTTCGATTTCTCGGTGTCGGTAATCATCCTGTGTATGGTAATTTTAGGCGGTTTGGGCAACATGACCGGAGTGATTTTGGGCGCTATCATTATCATGTCTGCCGATCGGCTTTATCTACCCCAACTCGCACAAGTCCTCAAAGGTTTTCTGAATACTTTTGTACTACCGAGAATTGCAATCCCCCAGTTAGCAGACTTTCTAGCAACCAGTTTAGACCCGATTCAAATGCGCTTGTTTCTCTTCGGTTTAACTTTAGTTGTGATGATGATCGTGCGGCCGGAAGGACTGATTCCCGATAAAACTCATCAAGCAGAATTGCATGAAGATGCTGAGGTAAGTAATGAGTCTTTAGCAGATGCGCGAAATCAATAGTATCAGGTAGGGTGCGTCAGTTAAAAAAATTGAATTTTTTGCACTAATCTCAAGACTGACGCACCCTACAACTGTCACGCACCCTACCCGATAAACTCAAAAATAATATTAGGAAACACAACCAAAATGTCATTATTAGAAGCACAGCAACTGACAATGCGATTCGGCGGCTTGACTGCGGTAAATCAAGTCAGCTTAACTTTAGAAAAAGGATCGATCGCCAGTTTGATCGGCCCCAACGGTGCCGGGAAAACCACATTTTTTAATATGCTGACTGGCATCTACAAGCCGAGTGCGGGCCAGTTGATACTTGAAAATAAAAATATCACCGGTTTACCGCCCGATCGCCTGACAACTTTCGGCATTGCTAGAACTTTTCAAAATATCCGATTGTTCAACAACATGACTGTGTTGGATAATATTTTAGTTGGTAGACATTGCCGCTTAAAAGCTGGTTTGTTGGGTGCAATTCTCCGCCCTCCGGCTGTGATTTTGGAGGAACGGGAAGCTAAAATAAAAGCTCTGAATATGCTGGATTTTGTCGGTTTAGGCGCTGCTAAAGCGCCGGAGTTGGCAAAAAACCTTTCCTACGGCGACCAGCGCAGATTGGAAATTGCGAGGGCTTTGGCATCCGATCCGAAAGTTTTGCTTTTGGATGAACCGACTGCGGGGATGAATCCGAATGAAACTGCCGATTTAACTCGCTTTATTTACCGAATTCGCGATGAGTTGGATTTGAGTATTTTGCTAATTGAACACGATATGAAAGTGGTAATGGGAATTAGCGATCGCGTAAGCGTTATGGAATACGGTACTAAAATTGCGGAGGGAACTCCCGATGAAGTTCGCGCCGATCCGCGCGTGATTGAGGCATATTTAGGAAAAGAAGAAGATGCCAATGGGTAATGGTAAATATGTCCATGTTTTGATTTAAATCTATATAAAGATAGCCGACAAAGAGTAATTATGCTAGAAATCAAAGACATTCACACCTATTACGGAAATATTCACGCCCTCAAAGGAGTCTCATTAACAGTTAAGGAGGGAGAAGTTGTGACATTAATCGGTAGCAACGGGGCGGGGAAAACTACAACTCTCCGCACGATTCAAGGACTGCTGCGCCCGCGTCAAGGTACTATATTATTTGAAGGAAAGCCTTTGGAATCGCTGTCTACGGAGGCGATCGTCCGTTTGGGTATTTCTCAAAGTCCTGAAGGGCGACTAATCTTTCCGCGAATGACTGTACAAGAAAACCTGGAAATGGGTGCTTATCTCCGCAACGATACTCTTGGTATTAAATCAGACATGGAGAAAGCTTTAAATTTGTTTCCGCGTTTGCGAGAAAGAATTAGTCAAAAAGGGGGGACTCTCAGCGGCGGGGAACAGCAAATGTTGGCGATCGCCCGGGCTTTGATGTCGCGCCCCCGTTTGCTATTATTGGATGAACCGAGTATGGGCTTGGCGCCGATGTTAGTCAGTCAAATTTTTGCGATCGTCCGTGATATTAACGCTCAAGGTACAACTATTTTACTCGTTGAACAAAATGCGCGTATGGCTTTGAGTGTGGCCCACCGCGGCTATGTCATCCAAACTGGTGAGGTTGTAGTTGCGGGTACTGCTACCGATTTGCAGTCAAATGAAACTGTTCGCAAAGCGTATTTAGGTGAAAGTTAAATATGGGAATTGGGAATTGGGAATTGGGAATTGGGAGTTAGGAATTGGGAATTGAGCATTGGTAATTGAAACTCCTAACCAAAAACTCATAAATAACAAATAACAACCAACAACCAACAAATTACCCCATTTGCGATCGCAATTTCCCCGTTTCCAATTCAATTTCAAAAGCCGATCGCACTTTTTCCCACTCGGCTTGGGCTTGCAACAGTCGATCGCGCGCCACACTAGCATCAAAAACCTGTTCCCCTCCAGACTCAACAGCCACACGACCCATATACTCCAATTCCTTGCAAACTTCAGAAAAACACACGGCTCCTAAATTGGCGCTGCTCGACTTCAATGTGTGAGAAGCCAGCTTCAAACTATCAGCATCGCCGAGAAAAATAGCCTCCTTCATTGCTGCCAAATGCTGCGGTGCATCTAACAAATATATCTGAATTAACTCCCCCAAAAAATCCGGATCTTCCTCATCATCTAGCTCGCGGAGATTCTGCAAAACATCAAAATTAATCGGCGAATCTACTCCCGGTTGAAAGTTGGAAGATGCAGTAGCCACACTGTCAATTTTGTTAGCAATCTCTGGATCTTTGAGCTGAGTAACCGTATCTAATTCATCCCGATCCAGGGGTTGGCACTTGCTCAGGGCGATCGCCAAGTCTTCCCGGCGCACTGGCTTAGTAATATAATCGTCCATACCTGCTTCCAGACACTTTTCGCGATCGCCCTGCATCGCATTAGCAGTCATCGCAATAATTTTCGGCTTCTTGTTAGCAGGCCAATCCCGACAAAGGCGGCGCGTCGCTTCCAACCCATCCATCTCGGGCATTTGCACGTCCATCAGCACAACATCATAAGATTGCCGCTTGCACGCCTCCAAAACCTCCAACCCATTAGCTGCAATATCAGCCCGATATCCGATCCTGTCAAGCAAATGCGTAGCGACTTTTTGATTCACCACATTGTCCTCGGCCAGCAAAATCCGAATCTGACGAGAATTAGCTGCATCCCGTCCGGCAAAATTCTTCGCAACCTGCCTCAAAACCGCAGGTGTCCGCTGCACGCGGTGGTGTTCTTGAGAATTTTCAAAATACTTCAATCCCGAAGTCAAAGTCGCCACATTTGAAAGTTCTCCCCTGCCACTTCTGCCAGCAACATATCCAAAAACTTGCAGCAACACATTATAAAACTGCGACTGTTTTAGAGGCTTAGTTAAAAAAGCTGAAAAATGTACTTCTGTAGTTTCAAGTTTTTTCCAAACTTCCGCCTTACTCAAATAAGTAAACAGCACCAAAGGTAGCGGAACTTTGCGAGAGCTTTTAACTTTAATCGCATTCGGATTTAACCCGTCTCCGCTAGACAAATTGCTCAGCTCAAATTTCCGAATCTCCACAGCCAAAGCTACACCGTCCATATCTGGTAGATTCATCGCCAAAATAGCCAAATCGATCGCTGAGTTGTCTTTGATGATTTCCAAAGCTTCAGCGCCGGAACTTACAGCCACGGGTATCATGCCCCAAGACTGGGCTTGGCGGATCAAAAGTTGTCGGTTAATGGCATGGTGTTCGACAATTAACAAACGCTTACCAGCAGCAAATTCCGGCAGTTTTTCCTCGGGGTGGTTTTGGGTGGCTTCAGCAATCACCGTGAAATAGAAAATCGAACCGGAACCCGATACCGATGGCGGAGTAAATCCCCCAGGCGCCCTTCCCGCGGTGCTTTGTCCGATCGCCGAAACTGCCGGTTGAGACTTAGGAATAGCCGTACAAACCTGACTAACCACCCACATTTTACCCCCCATCAAATCGCTCAAACGCTGGCTGATAGCCAGTCCCAAACCCGTCCCACCGTAATGTCGAGTTGTCGAAGCATCCACCTGCGAAAAAGCTTTAAATAGGCGATCGATCCGGTCTGACGGAATACCAATTCCCGTATCTTGGACAGCAAATTGAATTTCGTATTGTCGGCTACCTGCCAACTGGTTAATTGCTAGCGGTTTCGACTCTATAACATTGGTTATTTCCGGCGAACTCTTAGTAGCTAAGACCTCAATTGTCCTAGCCGTACAACAGACAACTATTTCTCCAGATTCTGTAAATTTAACAGCATTTCCCAGCAGATTCACCAAAATTTGGCGCAGCCTCGTGACATCTCCTAAAATATTTTTGGGAACCGAATCGTCAATAAAATAAGCCAACTCTAAACCTTTTTCTGATGCTCTCGGAGCCAGCAATTCCAGAGATTCTTCGATACAGTTTTGCAGCTCAAAGGGGCTGCGTTCCAAATCCATTTTTCCCGATTCAATCTTAGAAAAGTCCAGGATATCGTTAATAATCGTCAGCAAAGCATCGCCGCTGGTGCGAATTGTCTCCACAAAATCCCGCTGTTCTGGAGTTAGTTCCATGTCCAGCAGTAAACCAGTCATCCCGATTACCGCATTCATCGGAGTGCGAATTTCGTGACTCATCGTCGCTAAAAATTCGCTCTTAGCTCTATTAGCAACTTCCGCAGCTTGTCGGGCTTGTTCCAGAGCTTCATTTTGCTCTGCGAGTTGTTGCTGTCGCTGCACTTCCGTTTCTAAAAGTTGTGCTTGAGCTAAGGTAATTCCGACTTGAGCGGCAACATCTTCTAGCAGTTCAATTTCGTCGGGAGTCCACTGCCGAGTTGCATCGCACTGATGTAAAGTAATAATTCCATTCGGTTTTCCTTGATAGGAAGTGCGAACTGCCAACATAGATTTTAATCCAATGCGGCGACACATCGGCACGGAAGATTCCAGCAAAGGATCGGTAAACACATCGGGAGATGCCAGGGCTATATCTTCAGCGAGCAGTTTTTCTGTGTAAGGGTTATAAGTGACAGAAAGTTCTAAATCTAAAGCCGATTCGTGACCTGGTTCTAAGTATTCGGCGACGCAAGGAAGGTGGGGATAAGGTTGCGAAAGATAGGTGTGAATTGTACAGCGATTGACACCGAATACGCGGCCGATTTGGGTGGCGGTAGTCTGAAAAATTTCTTGAGTATCTAAGGTCGATCGCACTTTTTGAGTGATTTGTTTCAGTAGCAAAACCCGCTGATACTGTCGCTGCAAAGTTCGCTCTCGCTCTTCCCGAGCAATTTCGGCACCGATGTAATTGCCCATCAACTTTAAAATTTCAAAATTCAGCGGTTTAAAAGGAGGTTTAGCGGTGCGGGAAGTAAAGCTCAAAGTGCCAAAAACTCGACCTTGCACTATGACCTGCGTACCGACAAAAGCCTCCAGCCTGCGCACGGCGTAAGCGGGGTGATTTCGCCACTGAGTAGTGCCGGCTGATTCGATAGAAATAGGTTCGATCGATCGCAAAACCTCTCGCTCAAAAGTTCTGCTCAAAGCAAAACCGTCTCCTTTGGCAAATCCGAAGGGAAAATCTTCCGGTACATAGGCCGCCATCACTTCGTAGCGATCGCCCAAAACCCTGCCCAACAGCCCAATATCCATGCCAAACTGACTGCAACCCATTGCCAGAAACCGAGCCGTGCGTTCATCAAAAGAGCCTTCAGAGCCCACCATTACCTCGTAGAGCGATCGAATTGCCCGCTCGCTTTCCCGCAGTTCCTCAACCCCTTCGAGGCGGTTGCAGACATCATGCAAAGTCCCTAAAATTCCCGCTATTTCACCTTGGGAATTCAGCCGGACTTGGGCAAATATTTCAACAGAAATAAAGCCCGAATTACTGTGAATTCCCAATTCGTTTTTGCCCGACTCCGAGTTGCACTTAAATCGCAATTCTCGGCGATGAAATTCCGACTTCCCAGACAGCAAAGACTCCAATAAATTTGCAGATAGCGGGCGCTCACTTGGATGTACCGAATCTAAAAAATTAGTTTGCAAACTTTCGGCAACCGAAAAACCCGTAATTTCAGTCCAAGCGCGGTTGAGAAATGTCCAAACCCCCACCGTATCCATCTGGAAAATTACTGTTGCTTTTAAAGAATCAAATATTTGAAATTTATCTCGATCGCGGTTTTTGAGTTGTAACTGCTGGTTTGGAGTAATATCTGTATGAGTTCCGACGAACCTGAGCGGTTTCCCCGCAGCGCTGCGCAAAATTTGACCCCGGTTGAGTACCCAGACGATGCTCCCGTCTTTGCAGTACATCCGATATTCGGCTGAAAAATCCGCTGTCTTTTGGGCGAAGTGATTTTCTAAAGCTGCCTTTACGGAGTCTATGTCATCTCGGTGAATGCGACTCCACCATTCCGATCGGCGATTCGAGATTTCTCCTTCTTTGTAGCCCAGCATTTCTTGCCACTGCGCTGCATAAAAAAACTCATCAGTTTCGAGATTCCAATCCCAAATTCCCTGATTGTTGACAGCAACTGAGAGATTTGGGCGATCGATTAAACTGTTTTGAGTAATTGGGCCTGGGAGGTGGCGATTTGCCGCCGGAAGAAGCTGTATTTCTGCCGAGAGTCTTTTGTATTGGGCGTTGCTAGACTCTAGTTGACGTTGTAAAGCGATCAACCCCGAATGCAGAGATTTTGAGTCCAGCGCTTGTAACAGAATAGTTTTAGGGTTGACAAGCCCGATCGGGTGACTGTTTTCGTTGATGACCAATAAAGGCAACTGACAGTAGTTTTTTTGCAGCAAGGCGATGGCTGCTTCCAGGGTAGAGTGCGATCGAACTAACGGCAAACTGCTGCAAATCGCTCCCGCTTTAATTTTGTTCGAGTCTTTTCCCAGGGCCTGCAACTGCACGATATCCCGCGAACTTACCACCCCAACCAGTTTGTGGAGATTGGGATTTGTAGATTTAGGATTTATAGCACCAGTCGAGTCTTGTTCCGGGGTTTGGGTGATTAATATATAGCTAACATTGTGTCTAAACATCAGTTGCGCCAAATAGCGAACCGAACCAGAAGCTGGAGCGTGAATAATTCGTGAAGCTGCGATTTGAGGAATTTGATAAAGTTTAATTAAATGAGCTGGTAGCTCTAATTTCAGATCGGAAATTGGCAGCGGCGGAGGGAAAGCGAAGACCGGTGCAGATGGCAAAGTATTGCTTGATTTTTGTGCAGATCCCCCAAATTCCTGCAACAATTGCATCAAGCTTTGAGAACTAATTAAACCGACAAGTTCTTCAGCATCGTTGACGATGGGCAAATGGCCGATTTGATTTTTATCCAGCAGATTTGCTAAGGCAAAAAAATCGGGGATTTGCGATTCTCGGGCTACAGTTACGGTTCTGACCATGATTTGCTCGATCGCGAATCCCCTCAAAGCAGCGCCGATCGAATTTAGCTGTACCACATCTCGCGCTGTAAAAATCCCCAGCACCATCTGGCCGCCTCCAGAGGGAGGAGAAGAGCCGTTGCGACTAAACCCATTGGCGGATGGCAGTAAACGCGTTATGCCCTTATAGAAACCCGACTGTACCGACGATTGTGGAGAATTCCCATTCGTGAGATTTCCGAGTTGAGAATTCCCGCACGGTTCTACCACGAGGACGTAACTGGCTCCTGTGCTGCTCATCAGCTCGATCGCCTCTTCTACGGGCGTCCCAGGCGTGACGGTGAGGGGATTGCGGTTAATGACCTGACTGAGGGAGGGAATAAACATCAGGGGGCAGGGGCATAAGAGTGATATTTGTTGAAAAAACCCGATCGCCAGCAGCAGGTAGATTGAGAGGGTTTGCCCGCAAGAAGATTTCCAAGCGTGTTCAAAGTCTCTGTACGATTATTACTTACCCCTACTTCCAGCATCTTGGCACTTAAAATTAATTCCGTGCCAAATCCTGACAATTGACTGGTTCTGAAACTCAGAACCAATCCTATCTGATTGGGGGACAGGGCGGTCGATCGGCAATTCCTCGATCCGCCCAACTGCTGCGGGTTTACGAGCAAGAATTTCTGCCATTGTCTAGACTGCACCCTACTGTCTCGCCCTCAACGGAACTCTCGATCGGATTCTGTTGGAGGCAAGATACCTCTACGCTACCAATTTATCGGGCAAAGGAGGGAGAGGACAGCATGAATATTTGGTGTGTCAATTGTGTCATATCAACTCCGGCTGCGCCGGAATTATAGAGGAGACGGCAGTGCCGTGTCCCTACCGCGATCAATTGTAGGGACACGGCACTGCCGTCTCCTCCGTCTCCTCCGTCTCCTCCGCCTCCTCCGTCTCCTCCGTTTATATCATTCCGATGCAAACGGATTTGGTGTCATTAGGGGGGGGAGAGTCCGAGGGTAGAAGGCAGAAAATCAATAATTGCGATCGTAACTAATTTTCTGTTATCCCAATTCTGACTTTTGATGATTTGAAATTCAATTCGGGCGATCCTCTTCGAGGGCTGCGCTAACGAACTTAATCAAAATAGCGCTGTTCCCCGCCACCGGAAAAGTCGCCTGTCCCGCCTTCAGCGTTAAGCTGCCAACAACCGCATCCATTGCCCTCGAACTAAACTCCCACACCGTGCCCTTCCCCGCTTTAATCAGAGCCGAAAGATCGGCAGTAACAGTATCAGATTTTGCTCGATCGTTGACAGCCAGCAAATAAACATTTTTGCTAGCATCGAGAGTCGCAACTGTCATTAAATTAGGATGATTTGCGATCGGCAAAAAAGTAGATTTCCCACCCTGCAAAGCCCTAATTCCCATCCGCAAAGCATAGTAGCCTGCACGCCGTTTTCCCCCGTCCCCGATCAGACCTTCTGCGAGTCCCGGCTTTCCCCAATCATACAAACAAAATATGTGACTGCCATAAACATAATTATCTCCCGACTGGGAACCCCGAATCAAATTCTTAATCAAATTTAAAGCTAAAGATAAATCGCTATAACTAATCTGGTAACTTCCCCATTCTCCCAGCCAAAGCGGAGAGTCAGCCCGAATAGTACCATTCATCCAGCCATGTACTTTGCGGGTGTAGTTAGAAATATCTGCATCATAGTTGTGGACATTGACTGTATCGAAATAATTAGGAATTTCCTGCAAAGCAACAGCAGGCCAATTGCTGCCGCCTACGGTTTTCGGGCCGTGGATATGATAAGTGCGCGAAGGCAAATAAGTTTTGTAAACAAAGTCGATCGCATCTTTGGCCACTTTCACCAACTCAAAATAATCCGCCCTAGTCCCGCCCCAGCCCTGATCGCGATTATCCGGTTCATTGTGAATTTCCCAATCATCAACACCATAATCATTGCGAACATTCAGCCAATAAACCGTAGCAAAAACGTGTTCCCACCACTCATTCCAATCTTCTTGATTGCGAGGCGGATTCAGTTGCAGCGCCCAGGACGGATTCCAGCTACTGTCAACATTCCGAATACTCACAACCGGGCGAATTTTCGCTTGTTTGAGAGTCTTAAAAATAGTCCTAGCATTGCCTTGCCAAACTTTACCAGGTTCTCCCGACCACCAATAATCGCTACCGTTGGGCGGATTTGTCATCATCCGATCCCAGTACGCCCAATTAATTATATTTGAATTTGCCTTAATTTGGTCAATAGACGGCCAGCCGTATTGACCATCATCATCTTCCGGTTCCCAGCGAGACATCCCGCCGTAAATCCGGTAGGTATTAATTCCCAAATCTTGCAAATCTTTGAGGTCAAAATTGATATTGCCCTCGACAGCACCGATGTATCGAGTGCTAACACCTGCGGGAGTGCCAGAAATTTTAATTGTTTCAATATTTTGAGCAAAACCTGTCGTTCCGCTGAACAACTCAAGGCTGATGGCAATTAGAATGCCGAAAAACAAATTCCGAATTATTTTTTTTGAGAACACTGGGTTAAAAACTACTAATTTAGGTTATTTTAGGTCAGGGATAAACATACCAATTGCTAATTTGACTTGATTTGCGATCGAGTTTGTTAGCCATTGTAATAAAAAAGCATTAACTATACAAATTTCCATCATTAATACATACAATAACAGACTGCGACTAGCCGTCAAAAGTGAAGGCTCACCTCTAACAACCACAGTGAAAAACTGAGGGACAACAATTAACGCTATAAACTGCGTTAAATAGAGTTCGTAGGAAATCCGAGAAATCCATGTTAAAAATCTAGTTATTAAATCAGAAAAATTGATTAAAATTCTACATACATTAAAAACAATTACAAATATGCCAAATCCAATAAAAGCATCATAAAAAGACAGTCCAAAAGGTAAAATTACCCCAAATAATTTTATTTGATTAGAAAATTTAAACGATCCCATAATGCCCAAAAAATTCAAAATTATTGCTATGGCTATTGTGAATCGGCGAGTTAAAAAATTAATTAACAAAGTTGGATTACTTGCATAAACCTTTGCCATTGCCATTCCCAAACAAAACTCAAACAACCTGGAAATTGCTAAATAGCCTGGATAACCCAGATCGCCTAATATTGGCGTAAACAGGTTAAATCCTAATGTTAAAACTAAAAACGTATAGGTTACTTTAATAAAAAAAGAAGTATAAATAAACTGTCTAATAGAGAACTTTTGTAAAAATTTAAAAATCAAAAAGAAAAATAAATAAAATTGAATTAGTGGAAACATAAACCAAGAGAATGGTATTGCTTTATCGAGAATTATCAAACTTCTCCAAAATGACCACCAATCAAAATAGCCAAAAAATAAATCAGCTCTTAACCGAGGAATTATAAAACATACAGCTAAAAGTATCCAGTAGGTAGGGTAGAGCCGGAAAAACTTTTTTCTCATAAAGTTGAGCCAGTTGTCATCAGGTTTTAAAATTCTGGAATAAGCCAGTCCAAAACCACTGAGAATGAAAAAAAGATGAACTCCTTGATATCCAAGCAAGAAAAATATATTCAGTAAATCAAAAACGAGATTGCCCACACTATTAAATGGCAGGGGAAAAAACTTGGCGAGGGTCGAGGCTGGACCCACTACTTTTGCGTACTCAAAAAAGTTGCTGTATCCAAAAAGTGGAGGGAGGACATTGAAGTACCAAAAATGCACCCCCAGTACCCAGCAGGCCGCAAAGCCTCTCATCATATCTAATTCTTGAAATCGATTAAACTTCATAATTACAAATATCCGTTTAACTCAAAGTTATAGCAACAGCCAAGATGGTTAGGATGCCAAGCATAGGAGATATTCACTCCTAGGATTTGGTACTAATTCTAGTCTATACCATAAGCGCCCATGTTGCTAAATAACTAAAACTTCTCCACAACATACTTGCCCAAATTCCTCCCCACCTTCAACCCATCTCGGTTGTCCCAAGGCCAGTGAGCACCGCCGTAAACCCGGCTCATTCCCGCCTCCTCCGCAGCTTCAGTAAAACTTTTCAGATTCCAAGGCTGCAAATTCACAGAAGCATCAGCAACGGCTATAAAACTAACATTTATTTCCCACTGCAATAGCAAACTTAGGAATATCCAGTGACTTATCACACAGGTTTTCTAGATTACGCTATCCTGTAATTGTACCTATCTAAACCATTAATATCATGTCTGCCGATCGCCTACAAAAAATTGCTAACGGCTTGACAGTTCGTCTCAAGCGTGATGTATTAATAGAAAAATCCCTATCGGAAATTCGAGAAGTATTGCAGAGCGATCGCGCCGTACTATATCATTTTTACAGAAAGTGGCATGGTCAAGTGACCTGCGAGACGTTAAGTGCGATCGAACTATCAATTTTGGGTTCCACCGGGGCTGACGAGTGTTTTAACGACGAATACGCTGCTTTGTACGAAGGCGGTAGAGTCAGATCAATTGCAGATATTGAAGTAGAACCACTTCACCAGTGTCACCGAGAGTTTCTGCGTAGCATGAAAATACGCGCTAATCTAGTAGTGCCAATTTTAACGGCGAAGGGGCTTTGGGGACTGCTAATTGCTCATCAGTGCAGCGGGCCGCGTACTTGGGTGCGATCGGACATTGAATTCATGCAGAAACAAGCACAAAATATGGCAATGTCTTCCACAATTCAAGATAGTTAATACAGAACTTCACGCTCGAAAGGAGACACGCCGCGTTGAATCAGTTCTCGATCAATATAAATCTCGGTACTGTTGTGTTGAATCCAGATTTGATTTTCGATGATATCGAGCTGCATGGCACACCCATAGATGCGATATTCGTCGCGCCATTCGTTGTGCATGACGAGGTATCGATCGCGGGCGATATCAAAAATTAACTGAGCATTTGCGTCATTTTTAGCAAAGTCTTTGAGAAAATCACAAACTATTTTGCGGTATTCGTTTAGTCTATCCATTTGTCGATCGCCTCACGAGTGGGATTGTAAATAAGCAGATGTAAACTTAATGCCCTACAATCTACACATCTATAAATTATCCTAAAAGCTTTATGCCGTTTACTGAACTTGTTCCTCTTCTTAAAGAATTATCTCACGCCGAGAAGCTATTGCTACTCCATTTCCTGGTAGCTGAATTGCTGAAGGAATCTGGTTTAGTACCGTTGAGCGATGGAGGAACACCCGCTAGTCAAGGGTTGCATGATTCTTTTGAGGCTGCTTCTGTACTAGCAAGAGCATTGGCAGAAGAGAAGGTAGCAACGCATGGTTGATCGAGTTAGATTTGCCTTCACGGAGGTCGATCCAAGTCTTGGTGCATTAAGTACGCTTCCTTACCTGCCGATAGTTCTAACGTATCAAAATCAATCTCTGAGGGTATCAGGTTTATTAGATATAGGTTCTAGCGTAAACGTATTACCTTATGAGATGGGTTTAAGGTTGGGTGCTGTTTGGGAACGACAGAGGCTTTCAGTGCCGTTGGGGGGAAATTTGTCTAAGTTTGAAGCAAGAGCGGTGGTGATGACAGCAAATGTCGAGCAATTTCCGCCTGTGGATTTGGCTTTTGCTTGAACACAAGATCGAAATGCTCCATTGATTTTGGGACACATGAATTTCTTTCTAGCTTTTGATGTATGCTTTTATCGCTCAGAGTTAGCATTTGAAGTTAGCCCGAAAAGATATTGACCAAAAGATTCAGAAGTTCAAAATGAAAGCTGCGATTAAAGATGATTTATCGCTATCGCTAATTATTCTTCACTTCCTCCCAGCCTTTGATTGCTCCAGTAATAAACGCTCCTGCTGGATTATCGATAGCTTTTTCAAGCGCTGCTAGACTACCTTCTTTAACAGCATTTATAATTTTTTGTTTCATTGTTGGGTTACTCTCAATGTGTTTAACCACTTCCGTTGCCACTACCATATCTCTTGCTGGTATATCGCTAGGATAACTTGTTTCGAGCTGTTTGAGTAATGCTTGAATTTCGCTTGCTACTTGTACTAAACTTTGAGGCTGTCCTGCGGCGTAGTAATTTCCCTGAATGTAACTACCTTGAATATGTCTGTTGAAATTACCGCCACCTGTGTTAACAGTCCAATTTTCATTGTTACTCATCTTGATATCTCCTTAAGTTATTATTACAATTGAAATTTGAAACCTGATTGATTAGTGAGCTACAGCCGCACACTTCTATCTACCAATTACTAAATCTTGCTTCGTCTATCTTCCCTTTCGCTTCATCGATTGCCCAGTCTTTGCCAGAACAACATTTACCACTTTCATTACACAGAGGGCCATTTATCTTGTAATACCACCAAAAATCATCTTTGTCTGATTCCAGATAAATTGTATGTCTTTCATAGTTAATGTTTTTTCCATGATTTTCTTCTTCTTCTTCTTCTTCTTCTTCTTCTTCTTCTTCTTCTTCTTCTTCTTCTTCTTC
>ENA-OFCI01000016-OFCI01000016.1-metagenomes-genome-assembly--contig:-NODE-16-length-114302-cov-6.387144_pt1 | contig 114302 bp, 94 predicted proteins | sample MGYA00153391_OFCI01 | MGnify analysis MGYA00153391
CAAACGCTTGGGCTGGATGAGCCCCGCTGCGCTATTATCCAAATTGACCGCCGCAGCGACGAGTCGAACGCCCGCCTTCCTAAATGCTGCAAAGCGCCCGACGATATTAGACTTTCAATTTCGTTATTGTTGTCGTTGTCGTTGTCGTCGTTGTCGTTGTGGTTACTCTGGCGCGAATGAAGGCATGTTCAGCGTCTGAGTAATCCCACTGCTCCACCACGCAATTTTCAGATGTCGAATCCGCACCGCAGCGCAGCAAGTTCACCGAATTCGGCACGCCTTGTCGGATTCGGGATGACACCGCCGTGCCTGCTTGCACTGCCCACATTGGTCGCGCTAAATTGGGCAGTGGCAACACATAGGGCAGATGAATGTGGCCGCCCATGACGATGTCGGCACCAGCCGCCGCCCAGCGCTCAAGTGCTGCTTCGCGACCGCGCAGCAAATTGGGAATGTCTTCATCGCGTGTTACGGCCACCGGCTGATGAACGACCACCACGCGCAGTTGCTGATCGGTTGCACTCGCGAGTTGTGCGGCGACCCGCGCAATTTGCGGCGCGGATATTTCGCCATTCTTGTGTCGATATGCGCGCGTGGTGTTGACGCAGATCACCAACAAATCAGGTGATGAATGGGTGGGCTCTAGATCATGGCCAAAGGCGGCGATATGTCGCGCATAAGGATCCCGCCATCGTGCCCATAAATTGAACAGCGGGATGTCGTGGTTACCGGGAATCGCGACCAACGGCGCGTCGATACGATCAACAAACGCGCACGCCGCAGCGAATTGTTTCGCCGTTGCGCGCTGGGTGATGTCGCCTGACAATACGATGAGGCTCGGCGGTTGGTCACGCGCAAGTTTGACAAGCGCTTCCACCACGGGCGGTTGTTCTGTGCCGAAGTGCGGGTCAGATATTTGCAGCACGATGCTCATACGCCAGTGTCGCCGATCTCATCCGTATTGTGCAGTGCCAATTGCGCGGCCTTCATTAAATAAAGTGGTTCTTGCAGCACGCGAAAATCAAGCGGCGCGCGCATGCGCGTCACTTCGCCATCGAAGGCAACTTTCACGCCACGGCGACCCGGTGCCAGTGACGGTTTGACCACCATGTGATTAAAATAAAAATGCTCGACACTGTCTGCGGCGCCTAGTGTGCCCATCGCGCCGTGCAGCATCAGCGTTAGCATCGCCAGCGTGCCGATTGGCCGCAATATCACGGCGGTGATGCGGCCTGCCGGTGTAGGCGACATTGGTTGCACGCCAACCTGTTCAAGTTGCAGACGATTGTTGCCCACGAATAAGGTCAACGTTCGCACCTCGCGCACCGATGCGCCGAGCTCGACATGCAATCGCAGCCGACGTTGCGCGCGCAGCAGCGTAACCATGGCGGCACTGAACGCCACCAAGCGACTGCGACCGAATCGTGCTTTGTAGGTTTCACGATCTTCGAGCAAATCACGATAAAGGCCCGCGCTCGCGTTAACCAAAAATAGGCGGTCGTTAATCGCCGCGACCTGCACCGGTGTGGGTTCGGCCATACACAGCATCTGGGTTGCCGCTGCCGGCTCAGACGGAATGCCGTGGGTGCGCGCGAAATAGTTGAAGGTACCTCGTGGGATCACGCCCATCGCGCAGCCGGCCGCATGCGCTGCTTGCGCCACAGCATTGATGGTGCCGTCGCCACCGACCGCGACCAAGGCGGTGCGCGTAGCAATTGCTCTGACTGCCGCATCTTTTGCGACGCCTTCGATTTCAGCGGGTTTGCAGAATATCAATTCGCCACGTCGATTGCACAGTGCCTCAGCGCGATTGCAGCCGCGACCATGCGGCAATTCGATTGATTCCTTGACTTCAAATTCGAAGCGCACTGGCGCCTTATTCTCGGCCAGCAATGGTTTTGCGCCTGACCATTTGAATACGCGAATATCGCCATCGAGCACCATTGTCGGCCCGCCGAGGATATATAAATCGTCACCCGAAAAATGCAAATCGCGAATACCGCAGCCATCAAGCTGCAGGAAATGCTTGCGAATCAGTGTGCCGCGCTCATCAATGGGCACCATGTGCAGTTGATCGTTGCGCGCGTCAATCGCGATTTCAATCAAACCAGACCAACCGCGCAATACCGGCCCGCGCAGGCCGAGTAGTAGCCGGTTCCCCTGTAGCGCGATGCCTACAATATCGACGCCGTTGTCTTTGCCCGGGATGTACAGAAAGGGTGCAAAGTGCGGATCATTTTCAAGCGCGCGCGTGAGCTGATTGGCGCGCGCATCCCCATCGAGGCGCGTGGCGCGACGGCCATCTTTTGCTTGTCGAACGAGACACGGCGTACCGCTGGATTCGATTTCGATGGGAATGCGAGCGAGCAAACGACGATTACCATCGAGCGACAATTTTGCGAGTCGCTTCGCATTTTCCGCATGATCGCGATTCGGTTTGGGGTTCTTGCGTTTAAGCCCGTGCGAACCGACCACCCCAAGCCAGCCATCGACAACTGCGATCCCTTCCAAATCCACTTCTTCATCATCATCACCCGCCAGATCGAGTAAATCAGCCAACGGAAAATCGCACGATTCGCCGAAACGCAATTTTTCTGTTCCGACCGGATCGAGTCGTCGCAGCCGATCCACCCCGCATGATTCATCACCCGCGACCCACAGCCAATCGCCGGTAAACGCGACGCCCGATAAATTGGCATGTACGAGTGCGCCAGCGCTAAATTCCAGACGTACCGCATTTGCTGAGCGAGTATTGGGCATCTGATTGATTTCCAAAAGTGAAATGGGGACACGAATATATTCCAGGGCGCAACATGACAGCGTGTGGTGCGCGGTTTTAGTTTTTGCTACTGCGTTTGATTGGAAAGCGCGCCAAAAGTTGCTGCATCGACATTTCGCGGTCAGCATTGTCCTACAACCGAAACTGGTGCCTGCTGGTGTTTAGCGGGACGCCAAGCGCATAAAAATGGGGATGGATAGATAGTGAATTGACTGTTCTTGATGATTTCCAACATTCGACACGGCGAGCAGACGAAAAAATGTGATGCATGTGGCAACGAATACGATAAATCATTTCAACTCATTGCCAACGATCGAACCTATACGTTCGACAGTTTTGAATGCGCTATTCACGTGCTCGCGCCGAGTTGCGCGAACTGCGGTGTGCGCATTATTGGTCACGGGCTGGAGAGTGGAGAGCAGATGTTTTGTTGCGACCATTGCGCGACCAAGCAGGGCGTGACCGAGCTAAAAGATCGCGCGTGATGGGTTTGAACGCGTGCCAACCTAGGAGAACAAGATGACCAAGCGAGACCAAGAATTTAATCCGCAGCTACAACAATCGAAACCACCGAAAGTGGATCAGGCGGCGGAGCAGAAACAAAAAGCCGAACAGCAAGAAGTAGCGGGTCGACACAAAAACGATGGCAAGAACGATCACAAGGGCAACAAGCGGCAGCCGGGCACGCATCAGGGTGGAAAGTGACGGCCGCGGTTTGATGGGCGAAATTGCTGGCAATGTTTTATCATCCACGCTAGTAGCCACGGGCAGTTCAGCGCAGAAATTCTTGAAGAGGCGCGCTGGTATTAGTGGTTTGAGGCTAGATTAAATGGCTTTTCAATTTCCATCTCCCTTGACGTTCACACGCTAATCTGAGCAAAGATCATAAAAATAGCGAGGCTCGGCAACGCATGAACTTACCCGACGGCAATCAACAGGTTGCGCTTATCAACAAAAAGTTCGTGTTGCGCAGCCGTATCAACATGGTGGTACTGGCGGTCGCAACCGTGCTTGGTATTTATCTTTGCTATTTGCTGACCATTCCATTTCTGCCCGCGCTGGCATGGTCGATGGGGTTCGCGGTGTTGTTCGCGCCGCTACAGCGCTGGCTGGAAAGAAAACTTAATCGGCCGAGTCTCGCCGCGATTATTTCGGTGTTGTTGATTGCGCTGATGGCGGTGGTGCCACTGACGTTTCTAGGACAGCGCCTCGTCGTTCAGGCCACTGAGAGTGCCGCTGTGGTGGAAACAAAAGTGAAGTCCGGCGAGTGGCGCAGCGCGTTGAATGCACAGCCGCGATTAGCCCCGATAATCGATGTGATCGAGCAGCAAATCGATTTGCCGGGAACACTTAGAACCTTCGCGGGCTGGCTGAGCAATGCGGCCGGTTCCATCGTGAAAGGCTCAGTGTTTCAACTAATCGGATTTTGTCTCACGTTTTATTTGCTGTTTTTTTTCCTGCGGGATCGTCGCGCGATATTGGCCTCGGTCGAATCGCTTTCACCATTATCGAACGAAGAAATGGTGCACCTATTTGCGCGCATCGATGACACCATTCATGCGACCGTCTACGGCACGCTCGCGGTCTCGGCCATGCAGGGCTTGCTGGGAGGGTTAATGTTTTGGTGGCTGGGCCTTGCTGCGCCGCTGCTGTGGGGCTTGGTGATGGCGCTGCTGGCAATCGTGCCAATGCTCGGTGCATTTATCGTCTGGGTTCCCGCGGCAATTTTTTTATTGTTGGAAGGCAGTTGGGGCAAGGCACTTATCTTGACCGTGTGGGGTGTGTTGGTGGTGGGCACTATTGATAATTTGATGCGCCCGATTTTAGTCGGCAACCGCTTAAAACTACACACCGTATTAGCATTCATGTCGGTAGTGGGCGGTTTGATTTTATTCGGGCCAGCCGGATTGATTTTAGGTCCGGTAACGCTTTCGGTGACGCTACTCTTGCTCGAAATTTGGCGGAGTCGCATAGCACTGGCGGCAGAAATTCCGGGTGAAACGGAGCGGTAACGATTGGCAACTGCGGACACGTTTAAGAACAGTTGACCGACCGTAACAGGGACGAATCCTCAGGTATGCTTGCGTTCAATTTCAACTTCCAACGAAGCTGAAACCTGAACGCAAACGCAGGCGAAAACGCAGGCGAAAACGCAGACGCAGACGCACATGCTCGATACCAACGCCAGAAAATATATTCAACCCGTCCTCGATGTAATCGCAAAAACTTGCCAGCGCACGGGCATTAGCGCAAATACCCTGACCATCATTGGTATGTTTGTCGGCGTTGCGGCGGCGGGATTAGTAGCGAGCCAATATTTTGTGGCCGGCTTTGCCGTGCTGTGGCTCTCGGGCTTAATCGACGCGGCAGATGGCACCCTCGCGCGACTCACGCAACCGAGTCCGATTGGTGCGATCCTGGACATCACATTTGATCGTGTGGTTGAAATCGCGATGATCGCAGCACTCGCGATTAGCTTTCCCGGCGCGCGCCTTGAGTTGCTGATTCTGGCGGGAACAATCGCGATCGCGATGTCGTTGTTTTTATCGATTGCGGCGGCGGTTGCCAACACCTCAATCAAGTCGTTTCACTACGCGCCCGGCCTCGGTGAGCGCACCGAAGCGTTCATTTTTTTTTCGCTGATGATTCTGGATCACCCGCGGCTTACGCTGTGGACGTGGGTGTTCATCGGCGTGATTGTGTTTACGATGTTGCAGCGTGTTTATCATGTTCGTCGGATGTTGGCAGAATCGTAATCTAGTGCGCCGCAAGTGCGACTTAATTTAAAAAATAGTTAAAACACCAGCACTAGCGAGCTTCTTCAGGCATAACATAGCCAAGAAGCCCGCCAGTGGTGGGCTTTCATTTTCGTATCGCGCGTAAAACGCTAGTCATCTGTGCCATGCACAACCGGGTTTGGCGAAGCAGGTTTGTGCTGCCCGGGTCGCTTGTCCCATACGCGTTTGAAAATATTTTCTATGTCATCGACGAACGTAAATACTGCTGGCACCACTACCAATGAGAGCACGGTGGAGGTAATCAAGCCGCCGATCACAGCGACCGCCATCGGTGACCGAAACGAAGGATCTGCACCGAAGCCGAGCGCAATCGGCAACATGCCGAAGCCCATGGCCAGCGTGGTCATGATGATCGGTCGCGCGCGCTTGTGGCAGGCGTCAATCAACGCATCGAAGCGATTCATGCCCAGATCGCGGCGTGCCATGATCACGTAATCGACCAGCAGAATTGAATTTTTGGTGGCCACGCCCATCAACATCAAGAGGCCGATCAGCGACGGCATCGAGAAGCTTTTGCCGGTCACCAGCAATAAAATAAATGCGCCGCCAATCGATAGCGGCAGTGCCGCCAAAATCGTGAAGGGCTGCATAAAGTCTTTGAACAGCAGGACCAGTACGGCAAAAATGCACAGCACGCCAATCAGCATGGCCAGCCCAAAACTGCTGAATAATTCTGCCATCATTTGTGCATCCCCCAGCTCGGCGACTTTGACGCCAGGCGGGAGTGCTTTCAAGGTTGGCAGTTTTAGCGCGTCAGCAAAGACATCACCCAGCTCGCGGACGCCCAGTTCAACATTGAAGGTGATCTGGCGGCTTCGATCCAGCCGATCAATTTGCGCCGGGCCACTGTCCATGGTCACGTCAGCAATATTGGCGAGCATCACCGAGCCATTTTTAGCCGGGACTTGCAGGCGCTGAATCGCCGCAAGATCGGCACGAGTGGCTTGCGGCAGCTTGACGCGGATCGGCACCTGCCGCTCGCTTAAATTGAACTTCGGTAAATTTTGGTCATAGTCGCCGGCGGTTGCCACGCGAACGGTTTCACCAATTGACGCCGCGGTCACGCCCATATCGGCGGCGCGTGCGAAATCAGGCCGGACAATAATTTCAGGGCGCACCAGACTCGCGCTCGAGGTCACATTGCCTATCCCCTGCAAAGTGCGCAAATCACGTTCAAGATCGCGCGCCGTCGCCAGCAACGTCACCGGGTCTTCGCTCTGAATCACCAGCTGCATTTTGCTGCCGGTGTCTTGCGGGCCGACAGTGACGCGCACGCCCGGTTGGGAACTCAATTGTTTGCGCAACTCAACCTCCACATCTTGCTGACTACTGCCGCGCACCACGCGATCAGAACGTCTGGTCAGCGTGACCGTGAGCGCCGCTTTGCGGGCTTCTGCGGATACGCCTTTGGCAAAAGCATCGCCCGATACACCGCCGCCGACCGAGCTGAAGATATGTTTCACGTCTTTGTTTTCCATCGCAACCAGGCGAGCGCGTTCCGCCGCGTCCCAAGTTTCCTGCAGGTTGCTACCCGGCGGCAATTCAATATTAATAATGGTCTGCGCACGGTCTGCAGCCGGCACAAATCCTTTGGGTAGCAAGGGAATAAGCGCGAGTGAGCCGACAAAGAAGATCGCCGAGGCAATCGCCGTAATATTGCGATGGCGAATACACCATGACACCCAGCCCAGATAGCGGGTCATCATTTTGCTGTCTTCGTCCGCGGCATCACCGTCCTTGTGTTTCTTGTTTTTCATAATGTAGGCCGCCATCATCGGTGTCAGCAATCGCGCCACCAGCAACGACGCAAAAATGGCGAACACGGCGGTCCAGCCAAATTGCTTGAAAAATTTGCCCGCGATACCCGACATGAAGGCAGTTGGCAAAAATACTGCGATCAAGGCAAACGTGGTGGCAATAACCGCCAGCCCGATTTCATCCGCGGCGTCCATCGCCGCTTGATAGGGCGTCTTGCCCATGCGCATGTGGCGGCTGATATTTTCAATTTCAACAATGGCGTCATCGACCAAGATGCCCACCACCAATGCGAGCGCCAACAGCGTGACCGTATTGAGCGTAAAGCCGAAATAAAACATACCCAAAAAGGTAGGAAATATCGACAACGGCAGCGCGGTTGCCGCCACCAGCGTAGAACGCCAATCGCGCAAGAAATACCAAACCACAATCACGGCCAGCAGCGCACCTTCCAATAACAAAACCATCGAGCCGCTGAAGTTTTCCTCAACCGGCCAGATGTTATCGATAGCCTCAACAATCTTTAAATTGGGATGGGCGATGCTCAATTCGGCTACCGCCTTGCGCACTTGTTCGGCGACCGCGATTTCACTGGCGCCTTTGGTGCGAGTCACCTCAAAAGCAATCACCGGCTGGCCTTGATCAAGCGCCAGCGAGCGTCGCTCGGCAATGGTATCGGTGACGTTGGCGACCTGATTCAGGCGAATGTGGCGGCCATCGGCCAGCGGCATTTCCAGCGCTGATAAATCGGCCACGGTTTTAACCGTGGCAATGGTCCGCACCGCTTGTTCTGCGCCACCAACATCACCGCGCCCGCCGGGTACTTCCTGCTGGACGCGACGAAGTTGCTGCGATACATCGGCTGCGGTCACGCCAAGCGCCGTCATTTTCTCGGTATTCAACTCGACCCGAATTTCGCGCGACACGCCGCCGATTCGCGCCACTCTCCCCACGCCCTGCGCAGCCAGAATGCGTTTGGTGATGGCGTTATCCACCAGCCATGAGATCGCTTCTTCGTCCAGTGCGCCCGCCTGCGCTGCCGATACCACATAGGTCAAGATCGGTTTACCGGAGGTGGTTGCCTTTGAGACCACCGGGTCGCGCATTTCGCCCGGCAAATCGGCGCGCACCTGGCTGACGGCATCGCGTACTTCGTTGCTGGCTTCCGCCGGATTTTTTTCCAGAATAAATTCAACATTGATCGTGACCGCACCATCGAGAATGTTGGTGTAAATGTGCTTCACGCCCTGCAGCGGTGCCACTGCGTTTTCAATTTTGCGCGCGACTTCAGTTTCCAGCTGGGCTGGGGCGGCACCCGGCAAGCTCGCGCTGACCGTGATGATCGGCAGCTCAATATCCGGAAAATCCTGCACGCCGGTCATCTTGAAACTAGCCACACCAGCGAAAGTAAGCAGCATAAAAAAGACGATGGACGCAATCGGATTTTTTATCGACCAGGAAGAAAAGTTAAATGTGGTGTTTTCAGAAGCCATGATCAAACTCCCTATTGGGCGGGCGTGGTGGCGGCATTTGCCGTCGAAACGCGCGCGGAAGCTGGTGTTTGGATTTGGCTGGATTTTGTGGTGCCAGCAGGATTACCGGCGGGATTACCCGCGGGATTTCTGACTGCAATGCCGACCAAATCACCGTCATTGAGGAATCCGGCACCTGCACCGACGATAAGCTGATCCGCTTTTAAGCCTTCCGTAATCTCGACTCGCTCGCCAGCGCGCCGGCCGCTTACGACCTTAATTTGTGCGACGCGACTTTGCCCGTTATTTTTTTCATCAGCCGATTGTTTGATCACAAACACATAGCTAAATCCATCGCGCACCACCACCGCTTGCTGTGGCACCGTGAGCGCGTTTGATTGGCCCAATTCAAATTCGCCTTTGGCAAACATGCCGGCCCGCACGTCATCTGTCTTCGGCAAATCCACGTAGACAATCGTGTTTCGCGTTTGTACATCAATGGTCGGCGCGAGCATCCGCACTTTGCCGGCGACGACCTTGCCGCCAGGGGTGGTCAACGCCACGATTTGGCCGACACGCACTTTGTCGAGTTCAGCGGCAGTGACTTCTGCGCGCCACTCGAGGCGGTTATTGCGGATCAATCGAAATAGCTCCTGCCCTGACTGTACGACCGCGCCGACGGTCGCGGTTCGCGCCGACACCACGCCGGAGTCCGGCGCTAAAACGCGCGTATTTTTGAGTTTGATTTGGGCACTATTCGCGACCGCGCGGGCCGCCGCGACGCGCGATTCGGCCGTTTTGGCGGCGGTGAAATATTGATTAATTTGCTGCGCACTCAACGCACCCGATGCTTCCAGTGTGCGTGCCCGCTCGGCATTCGTCTGCGCTTCAGCGGCGGATGCTTCTGCTTCCGCCACGCTCGCGCGCTGCTGCGCTAATTCGGCTTCTACGGTCTCGGGTGCGAAGGTCGCCAGCTCTTGTCCGCGCATCACCTGATCGCCGACATTGACCCGCACCGCGTTCAATCTCATGCCGTTAACTTCAGCGCCGACGATCGCTTCCTGCCACGCGGTGATGCTGCCATTGGCAATGAGTTTGATGCCGAGTTCGCTCATTTGCGGGTTCACGGTATTGACGGTAAGCGCTGGTTTGCCCACGGCGACAGCTTTTTTGTCGCCCGGATTCGCCAGCACATATGCGCCGACGGCGAGCCCGGCAATGAGTATGATCGTGGTGATGATGACGGCGGGTTTTGTCATTGCATTTTGTGTTTCCGATTTCATGTTTAAAACCCTATTTCGATATTTGTTGTGCAACGTTTGCTGGGCCAGCTGTGGCTGTGTCATTCCATCCGCCGCCCATCGCGCGATAGAGCGAAATCCACGCCGTTAATCGTTCACGCTCGACGCCGACGGTGACGCCTTGCGATGCCACGACCAAACGCCGCGCCTCCTCCAGTTCCACCAAACTTCCTGCGCCCGCTCTGACCCGCGCATTGGCTGCCGCAAGGTAGGCTTCATAGCCCTTGAGCGCTGCCATGGCATCTGCGTCACGCTCACTCGCGCTATTGATTCTCACTAGCGCCTGTTCCACTTCACGCACCGCGCGTTGCGTTAATCCCTGGTAATTCGCCAACGCTTCGGCGTATCGCGCCCGGGCAGAATCTGCATTGGCGGCGCGTTTTCCGGCGTCAAAAATAGGCAGCGTCAGTTGCGGGCCATATGACCAGGTTTGTCCTTTGCTATCGCCGCCGCCAAAATTAACTGCCGAGTAGCCAATTGAGCCGCGCAGTGAAATACGCGGGTAGCGGTCTGCTTCGGCAACGCCGATATCAGCTGACGCAGCCGCCAATTGGCGCTCTGACGCCGCCACATCGGGCCGCTGCGACAGCGTGGACGCGGGCACGCTATTGATTGTGAGTGCGGCGACGCTGGGAAATGTGGCCGTGGAGGCTTTCAGTTTTTCACGTAACGCAGGCTCAGGCATGACGCTCAATACCGCCAGCGATTTGATTTCAATATCGCAATCAGCGCGCTGCGACGTCAGCCGGGCGGCGGCTTCGGCCGCGCTCGCCCGGGTGAGTGCGGCATCGGCGGGAGCATCACCCATAATCGGCGGGCGCAGAAAACCCGGCTTGGGTTTTGAGGTCAGTGAGGCGTGCCGTTTCAGAGCGCGACGCAGCATCACGCACATAGCCGCTCACCAGGATCTCGCAAGCGCGCAGATTTGCATAAGACGTGGCGACTTCTGCCGCAATTGAGACGCGTGCATCATGCCAGTTGAATACGCTCGCCTCTGCGCGCGCGGCGGCGGCTTCGCGCCCGCGACGGTTGCCACCAAATAGATCCAGCTCCCATGCGGCGTCGATGGACGCGGCGCGATTATGGGTGATGCTCGCTGCTGCGGACGATGTGCTTTGGCTTCCGGCGTTGCCGCCCGAACCGCCCGCTAATGGGCCACCCCGTTGGCCACCTGACTGAAATCCGCTACCGGAAGGGGATCGGCTGCGGCTTTCGTTCGCGTTGCCGGTGAGACTCGGGAATAACGGTGATTGCGCCGCCGTAAACGCGGCCCGCGCCTGCGAAATTCGTGCGGCGGAAATGGCTATAGTCGAATTCTCGCGCTCGGCTTGGTCAATCAATTCCAACAGCACCGGATCATCCCAGCGTGCCCACCAGTCTTGGAGTTTGAGCACCTCGCCCTGATGCGGTAACGGCGCGACCCAGGCTTGCGGGAGCGGCAGGGCAGGGCGCGTATAGTTCGGGCCGACAGCACATCCGGCAATGCTGATCGCCAACATACCAAGACCAAAAAGGGGCAGGCGTGGCAGGTATGGAAACAGCAAAAATAAGGGCTTGCTTTTCATCGGGTTGACTTTCTTTGGGTGACTTTTTTTGCCGCGCTGGATTTTGCGGCTGGCGTTGATGTTGGCGTTGGTGCTGGCTTTGGCGGGGACGATTTGTTCCGAATCGTGCTTGTTTTAATCGGACTGGCGGACGCCACCAAAACATCAAATGCACGAAACGCGATGCGGCGCGCGCGCACTAGCGATTCAGCAGATGATTCGCCGAGATCAAGGATTTGCGAACCCACCAGCGTCGCGTGAAAAACCTCGAGGTCAGATTCTTGTATTACCAAACCTAATTTCTGAAAGCTTAAAATAAAGCACTTGCGGTTTGCGGCCTCAAAAGTCTTCAGCCAGGGTTTGATGCTTTCGTCTTCGTCAGATGCCACCGTCAACGCGCACATCAGCCTTGCAAAACGCCGATCATGAATATCGGGCGCGATAAATTCCCGCAAAGTTTCAATGTTGAGCATGCCGGAATCGATTGCCCCCGCCATCACGTCAATCATGGTGTTGCAGCCGAACGCGGCGGTTTCGCGCAGCAGATCGTTGCGGGTCGGAAAGTAATAGGTCACATGGCTCTGTCTGAGCCCCGCACGTTCGGCCGCACGCGTCTGCGTGAGTGCCCCAAAGCCGTCGGCATTCAGTATTTCGACGGCCGCAAACAGAATGCGCTCGCGCGCACTGCTGGCGAGCGTGGGCTGGGGTCGCGTCGCCAGCATGTCTGGAAACGAAATCGGCACGGCAGAGGGAGCGGGTGATTTTGCGGGTGTGCCAAATTCAGGAGCTGCAGTATTTTTTGCAGGCTTGGTTTGTTTGAAATTGATCTTCATTTGGTAATAATACCAAATTGTTGGTTAAATTACCAAATTCTTGCGTAGCTGCCCAAATTAAATTCATTGAGCAAGTTTTATCAAAAACTGTTCGCACATTTTGGGCAATGGCGATAAATTTCGCCCCGCCGGGAGCAGTGCGAATTAGCGCTATTATTTTGTTCTTATTATTCGTATCAACTTTCCGTTGAATCTATGTCCCCAGACTTTCATCTCGTTCACCCACACGTCACCGTCATCGAACGTGGTTGGCTCAATTGCAACCAAATCGTATTGACGTCGCGGGACGAGAACATCCTGATTGACAGCGGCTACGGGCGACATGCGCAGGCGACCGTCGCTTATGTCGAAGATGCACTGCAGGGTAAACCCCTGCATCGTCTGATCAACACCCACTGTCACAGCGACCACATGGGTGGCAATCGCGCGCTGCGCGAAAAATATGGTTGTCGCATTACCGTGCCGGAAGGCGAAATCCAGCATGTGGTGCCGTGGACGGCACAAAGTTGCTGGTCGGCGCAGATGGATCAATACGCGGAAGAATTTCAGTTTGACGATTCGATTTCAGCTGACGACACATTCGCTGTTAGTGATTTGGTCTGGCGCGCGATCAGCGCACCGGGTCACGATATGGGTGCGCTTATGTTCTGGTGTGAATCGGCGCGCATGCTCATTACCGGGGACGCCTTATGGGAGCGCGGGATGGGATTTGTTTGGCCTTCCACGGCTGGCGATGCGCCAAACTCTAATATCCGCGCGGCGTTTGAAACATTCGATGCGATCGAGAGATTAAAGCCGATAACCATTATTCCCGGCCACGGTGCGCCGTTTCAGGGGGTAGAAGAATCGCTTGCATTCAATCGCTCCAAACTGACCGCCCTCGCATCCGACCCGATAAAAGCGGCGCGCAACGTGGCGAAATCGTTGTTCGTATTTTCATTGCTCGATAAACAGACCATGGCGATTGCTGATCTGGAAACCTACATTGCAAGCGTGCCGGTTTATCAACAACTCGACGAAGCGTTTTTGCATATGGGATTCGCGGCAATCGCTACGATGTTGCAAACAGAATTGCTTGCCGCCGGGGCGGTGTCGCTTCGCGAGGGCCAATTGAGCGCGACGATGCGAGTTTGAAAATTTGACTTGTAGATCCGCGATAATGCCACCATAAACCGCTGCTGAAACAACAAGTTAGATAATCCCTATGCCAGCATTGAGGAAAGGCCCGCAAGCAGCGCCCGCAGGTTAGAGCACCGCACATGATATCTCGGCTGCCTTATTTAAAATAAAAACCCTAGCATCCGTGAGCATTTCAAGCCATTTATGCTCGAAAAGGCCCGCCAATGCTAGGGTTTCAGATATAAATATCTGCTGGCCGAGACAACAGCGCCTCGGCTCGTTCGCAGCAATCAAACTAACTTGAAAATAAGCGGCGGTGGTTTAGGTGGCTGCTTCGGTTTTTTTGGCTCTTTGCCGCGTTTATCACGGTTACCCATGGCGATCTCCTTGGAATGAACGGATGCGGTTCAAGACATCCGTTTTGGGGGCGCGCGGCAAATGATTTTGCCGCGCAAAAACAACATTGTTGAGTATAGCGGCGAACGGTGGCTTTAACCCGTGCGCCAAGTATTTGGCGACACTGAGCTATCGCATCCCATCGCTCGCCATTGACTCCTAATGCTACTGTTGCCGGCGACCAGTCATGCTGCGAGCTCGGCGGCCTGCTTCTCGCCAAACCGAAAGCTGGACGCGACGATACTGCCGAATGCGGCTTCGTCGTGATAAACACAGGTGCCGTCCTCAGTTTCAGCTGCACCCACGGCGACCATGAGTGGAATCAAATGTTCTTCTCGCGGATGTGCATGGCGGGCGGCGGGGGCTTTGGCCCACTCGATCAATTGAATGCTGCGCTCTACTGGGGATGCCGCGATCAGCGTGTGTTGCAGCCATTGATCGAACGTGGCTGATGGCGCATGACCTGCGGGGCCCAGTGCGCGCAGATTGTGATAGCTCAAGCCGCTACCGACAATCAATATTCCCTCATCACGGAGCGGCGCGAGTGCGCGCCCCAGCGCCAGATGTTCAGCCGGATCCAGCCCTGTTCGCAGCGACAGTTGAACGACGGTCACGTTTGCCGCCGGGTACATCACCACCAGCGGACAAAATGTGCCGTGATCAAAGCCGCGCTCGGCGTCAAGCGTTGCCGGCATTCCAGCTGCCTCGATCAATGCTTTTGTGCGTCGCGCAAGCGCGGTCGATCCGGGCGCGGGATAGACGATGTGATAAGTGTGTTCCGGAAATCCAGCATAGTCGTAGAGCATGGGAGGCGTGGGGTTTGACATGACCGTGAACGCAGGCTTTTCCCAATGGGCGGAGATCACCAAAATGGCCTTTGGTGTGGCGCCCAGTTGACGCGGAATATCTTGCAGTGATGCCTCCAGCGGGTGCATCGCGCGACGCATGTCAGGCACGTAGGGCCAAGGCCCACCGCCATGAGAAATGAAGTAAGTGGGCAGTCGATTCGCGGTCATATTAGATTTCCGAGCGAGTGGCGTTCAGGTCTGGCGTGGGTGGGTCGCGTCGTGGGGCTTTTTATTTGCACAGCTAATATTTTGGCACGCATCGATCAAATTCAAGCGGCTCATATTCATCAACTGCGACGTGAATCCCGGTCATTCGAGATGCGCGCGGTTCCGGCAAGATTGAGAGCGCGCCGTATGCCAACAACAATTTCAGCACTTTCAGGGCTTTCGGCAATTTAGTTCGGGAGCTTGCCGGTCAAAACAAATGTAAAAATAGTGCGCCAGGTTACCTGGCGCGCTTTTAGTGGTGGCGCTGACGACCAAGCCATTTCCTGCGTCTGACTCATATACAATCCAAGATTTTTTGGGATGCTATGTGGTTTAAGAATTTACAGATATACCGACTGACCGCGCCGTGGACGGCGAGCGCGCAGGCGCTGGAAGCGCAGCTTTCTCATCACCCGCTGCGGGCCTGTGGTGCCTACGAGTTGCAAACGCAGGGTTGGGCGTCGCCGCGTGATGACGGCGCGTTGGTCTATGCGATCAACGGCCAACTGTTGATCAAGCTCGGGATGGAGAAAAAATTATTACCCTCGTCGGTAATTAAAGAATCCGTGCGCACCAAATCGCAAGAACTTGAAAACGCACAGGGTTTCAAACTCGGCAAGAAGCAGATGCGTGATCTCAAAAATCAGATTACTGACGAGTTGTTGCCACGTGCATTCAATGTGCGGCGAAATACGTGGGCGTGGATTGACGCAAAAAATAGCCGCCTGGTGGTGGATGCGGCATCGCCCTCGAAGGCTGACGAAGTGATTGGCATGCTCAATAAATCGCTCAACGATCTTTCTCTGGAACGCCTCGACACAGCGATCTCGCCGACTATCGCGATGACCGCGTGGCTCGGCGCAACCGATGCCAGGAAAAGTGTGCCACACGGCTTCACGATTGATCAGGAAACTGAGCTGCAATCGCCGTTGGATGAGAAAGCGACGGTTCGATTCGTGCGCCACTCGCTAGAACCCGCGGACGTGCAGCGTCATATTGCCGGTGGCAAGCAATGCACACGCCTGGCTCTCACATGGGCCAACCGCGTGTCGTTCGTGCTCACCGAGTCGTTCACCGTTAAACGCATCTCGCCTGTTGATGTGATGACCGAAGGTGCTGAATCCGCGCCGCAAAACGATGAAGAACGATTTGATGCCGACACCATCATGATGACGGGAGAATTGGCGGGGTTGATTGACGATTTGGTGGAAGGGTTGGGTGGCGCGGCGGGGTAAGATTTATGTACAGCACCGCGTAAATTTTTTGCGTGATTATCTGTGATGCGTGAGGCAGTTTTGGTAACATCTAGAGCTTCGCATTTTCACGCTCACCACGCGCCCAACATGATTTCAAACGCTTTATCCTCCGCCATGCCTGTTATTGCCATTGATGGACCCACGGCGTCTGGCAAAGGCACGGTGGCGCACCGGGTGGCGGATGCGCTGGGGTTTCATTACCTTGACAGTGGTGCGTTGTACCGTTTAACGGCGCTGGCCGCGACAAAGGCCGGCCTGACCCTTTCCGATGAAGCGGCTGTGGCTGAAATTGCGCGTGGCCTTGAGACGCGGTTTGTTGGTGAGACCGTTTTGCTGTCGGGGGTCGATGTGACTGACGCTATTCGCACGGAAACTGCGGGCCAAAATGCATCCCTGGTCGCTGCAATGCCGAGCGTTCGCACCGCGCTTCTGGAGCGCCAGAGGGCGTTCGCGGAGTCTCCCGGCCTGGTGGCTGACGGTCGCGATATGGGCTCAGTCGTTTTTCCGGATGCGATGATGAAAATTTTCCTCACCGCGAGCGTCGATGCGCGCGCGGAAAGACGACTTAACCAGTTGATCCAAAAAGGAAACCCTGCTATATTGCGAGACGTTGTTAAGGAATTGCGCATCCGTGACGAACGCGATATTAATCGTCCGGTAGCGCCACTTATGCATTTAATTGACGCGCAACTACTTGATACAACAGCGATTTCTGCAAATGAAGCGGTTGAACAGATTTTGCGATGGGTCAAAAAACGGTCAATAGCCGAGTAGGTGTTTGATCGAAAAGCGTTTTTTGCTTTTTGATTGGTTCGCGGAAAATTTCTCCAGCGGTTGTACTGAGCATTTTAGAGCGCCGGTTTTTCATGTGAAATGCCGGATTTAACCCACTATCGCCGCAAGTTTTTTAGTTTGCCAAGCGATTTAACCCGAAGGTGCAGTTTCCTATGTCCGCAACCCAACAGTCTCCAGCAGCCGCAAGTAAAACGATGCCCCCGATGGAAAGTTTCGCCGCGCTTTTTGAAGAAAGCTTAACCCGCCAGGAAATGCGGATCGGTGAACTAATTACCGCCGAGGTTGTGCTCGTTGACCAAAATATCGTCGTGGTAAACGCCGGTCTCAAATCCGAGAGTGTGATTCCGGTCGAAGAATTCAAAAATGACAAGGGCGAACTTGAAGTTAAAGTCGGCGATTTTGTCACTGTCGCGATCGAGCAACTTGAAGACGGCTTCGGTGCCACCAAGCTATCGCGCGACCGTGCGAAGAAGCTATCCGCATGGCATGACCTCGATGTTGCGCTCGATAAGGGCACGATCATCACCGGCATGGTTTCCGGCAAGGTTAAAGGCGGTTTGACCGTCATGATCAACGGTATCCGCGCGTTCTTGCCGGGTTCGTTGGTGGATACACGCCCAATAAAAGATACATCGGCGTTTGAAAATAAAGAACTCGAATTCAAAGTTATCAAGCTCGACAAAAAGCGTAACAACGTGGTCGTTTCACGCCGCGCTGTGATGGAAGCTTCCGCTGGTGTTGAGCGTCAGGCATTGATGTCGACCTTGAAAGAAGGCGCAATTGTTAAAGGTATTGTCAAGAACATCACCGACTACGGCGCGTTCGTTGATTTGGGCGGTATTGATGGTCTGTTGCACATCACCGATCTGGCGTGGCGTCGCGTCAAGCATCCGTCGGAAGTATTGACGGTGGGCGACGAAGTTGAAGCCAAGATCCTGAAATTTGATCAAGAGAAAAACCGTGTTTCGCTCGGTATGAAGCAGCTTGGCGATGATCCTTGGATGGGACTTGCACGTCGCTACCCACAAGGCACGCGCTTGTTCGGCAAAGTTACCAACCTGACCGATTACGGCTCATTCATTGAGATCGAAGCGGGTATCGAAGGCTTGGTTCACGTTTCTGAAATGGACTGGACAAACAAGAACGTTCATCCTGCCAAAGTTGTTTCTTTGGGCGATGAAGTTGAAGTCATGATTCTTGAGATAGATGAAGAGCGTCGCCGCATTTCGCTGGGCATGAAACAGTGCAAGCAAAACCCGTGGGATGAATTCTCGATGTCGCACAAGAAGGGCGAGCGCGTCAAAGGCACGATCAAGTCGATCACCGATTTCGGTGTGTTTATTGGCTTGCCAGGCAACATCGACGGCCTCGTACATTTGTCGGATCTGTCATGGAATGTGGCGGGAGAAGAAGCCGTCAAGAATTTCAAGAAGGGCGATGAGCTTGAAGCCGTGGTGTTGGCGATTGACGTTGAGCGCGAGCGTATCTCACTCGGCTTGAAGCAAATGGATGATGATCCGTTTAACAGCTACGTTGCTTTGAATGACAAGGGTGCGCTGGTAAAAGGCATCGTCAAAGCAATTGATGCCAAAGGTGCCACCATCACGCTGATGGGCGACATCGAAGGCTATCTGCGCGCATCTGAAGTCTCCCGTGAGCGCGTTGAAGACATCCGCACCCATCTCAAAGAAGGTGATGAAGTCGAAGCTGTAATCGTCAACGTTGATCGCAAGACACGCAATATCAATCTTTCCATCAAAGCACGCGATGCGGCGGATGAAAAAGATGCGATGAAGAAGATGACTGACGATGGTCCAAACAACGCCGGCACGACCAATCTTGGCGCGTTGTTGAAGGCAAAGCTCAAGCAAGGCGAATAAATCGTATTTCTTCCAATCGGGCGGCGTTGATTTTGATGCCCGCCCGATTAGATGATTTATGCTGAAATTTTGATTGAGTGTTTGTCATCGATCTCAAAATAAAGACAACAATAATTTGAATACTCGGTCACCCACGTGAAATCCATGACAAAGTCGGAGCTGATCGAAATTCTATCGGCTCGGCATAGCCAGCTGGCCCCTAAAGACGCTGAACTCGCCGTAAAAACCATGCTGGACGCGATGTCCGATACGCTTGCCACCGGGGATCGCATCGAGATTCGTGGATTCGGTAGCTTCGGATTGAATTATCGTCCACCGCGTACCGGCCGCAATCCCAAGACGGGTGAAAAGGTGCAAGTACCGAAAAAATATGTGCCGCATTTTAAAGCAGGTAAAGAGCTGCGTGAGCGCGTTGATTCGCTCATATTTGCGGACGATCCGGAGGGACAGCCGATGCCGCTCAAGCCGCGTGTTTCTCAAGCAACCGGTGGTTAAAAATTGCAGTTCAAAAATAGTGGCCAGATGTGTGACGCATCTGGCTTTTTCATTTATGAGGTGCGCTGATGTGTGTTATCGAAGCGGGTAGTACTACCAGTCGGCGGCGTGAAATTGTGGCTTTGTAATCCGCGCTTTGGTTTTGGGTTTTAAACCTATTTACAATAACGTCTCACAAATGGGCAATTCCGCTGGCTGCCCAATCTTGATATTGCTACACCCCTATCCGCACGCAGAATAGCGCGGGCACGCCATCACCTGGAACTTAAAATCATGCAAATACTGGTATGGATCATCCGCGTAGTGGTGGTGCTGTTATTCGTGTGGTTCGCGGCAAAAAACGCTGATCCGATCATGCTGCACGGCTATATGGATGCAACCTTGACGGCGCCGCTCGCGCTTATATTATTGGCATTTTTTGGCGGTGGATTAGTGCTGGGGCTGATGGCGTCATTGATGACGATGTTCCGCCTGAAACGCGAAATCCGAAAATTGAATCGTGCTTTGCAGCATAAAAGCCGCGACGAAATTGCCACGTTGCCGCCCGCGTCACCTGCGCCAGACAGTACCATGCCCCGACTTTGAATTTATGTCGATGCAATTTTCCAGAACCCATCTGTGTCGCCTGCTATCTGGTCACCCGCCATCTTGCCATCTTCCGTTTCGCCAGTTTGTAGGCACCTTGTCATATGAATATTGACGCTGGCTGGCTTCCTTGGGCGTTGGTCGGCGCGCTGGTATTTTTTGCTGCGGGCTGGTTTGTAGCACGCCTTGATTTGAAGCAGTTATTGATTGAATCAAGAGCCATGCCGCAGTCGTATTTCAAGGGCCTGAACTTTTTGCTCAACGAGCAGCAAGATAAGGCGATTGAAGCCTTTATTGAGGTCACCAAAACTAACCCGGAAGCCGTCGAGTTGCAATTTGCGCTGGGCAGCCTTTTCAGGCGGCGTGGCGAGGTGGACCGAGCGATCCACGTCCATCAGAATCTTTCCGAGCGCCGTGAGCTTTCGGTCGAGGCGCGCACGACGGCCTTGATTGAGTTGGCCATTGACTATCAAAAATCAGGTCTGACCGATCATAGCGAAAAAATATTATCAGATCTTGCCGCCAAGGCCGTCGGCACCACCTTGCAGCAAGCGCAAACCTTGCGACTGCTGCTGGATGTATATGTGCAGGAAAAAAATTGGTTAAAGGCCATCGATGCGGCTTCGCGTCTCGATGCGGGCGCGCCTGAAGACTACGGCACAACAAAATTATCGCTGTTAAAGCGACGGCGCTATCAACGAGAAATAGCGCATTTTTATTGTGAGCTGGCCACCGAGTTGCGTTCGAATCACCAGCAAGAATCCAGCGCCTTGGGCACACCAGGCACGCTTGATGTGGCCAATGCTTACCTCGATTCAGCGTTGGTCGCAGATCCCGCGTGCGTGCGTGCCAATTTGATGCGCGGCGAGTGGCAGGCAAAGGCTGATCAGCATGTGGACGCGATTGCGACCTGGCATAAAATCGAGCAGCAGGATCCGGCCTTTTTGGGCCTGGCGGCGGATCGATTGCTCGACAGCTATCGCGCGCTTGGCAATGGGGTAAACGGCTTGGCTGATTTGCGAAATTTACAGCAGCATTACCCGGCGCTGGATTTACTTAATGCAATTTTTGATGCCACGCTGGCCAGCGATGGCCCGCAGGCCGCCTATGAATTAGTAAAGGCAGATTTGCGCAATAATCCCACTTTAGTGGGACTGGATCGACTACTCGAAGCGCAAATATTGGCGGCCCCGGAAGAGCGTAAACCTGATTTGCAGATGCTCAAGGAGATTGTGCATAGCCATTCCAGCAAGCTTGCGGTTTATTTATGCAAGCAATGTGGGTTCAAAGCCAAGCAATTTTATTGGCAATGCCCCGCTTGTGGGGGATGGGAGACCTTCTCGCCACGGCGCACCGCAGAATATGACACCGCTAATCGTCATCTCGCGCGCTCGCAGATTGAGGGCCAACGATTACCCTTATAAGATTGACGGAATTTGTAACATGTGCACGGCAATAAGAACAGCATAAAAAACAGGCATTCAACATGAATAGCAAACCCATTATTGTGGTTCTTGATTACGACAGCGCCAGCGATGCGTTATCGCTTGCGGATCGGCTAGACCCAAAAATATGTCGCGTTAAGGTTGGAAAAGAATTGCACACTGCGGCGGGCCCGCAAGTCGTTGAGGCCTTGATGGCGCGCGGATTCGAGGTGTTCCTCGATCTCAAGTTTCATGACATTCCGAACACCGTTGCCGGTGCCTGCAAAGTGGCCGCCAGCCAAGGTGTCTGGATGGTGAATGTACACGCGTGTGGCGGGAGAAAAATGTTGACCGCCGCGCGTAACGCCATCGATTCCGTGAACGGTAACAAGCCATTGTTAATCGGCGTCACCGTGTTGACTAGCATGGCGCAAAGCGAGTTACCTGAGATCGGCCTTGAGGCCAATCTTCCCGCCTCGGTATTGCGCTATGCGGCGCTAACGCAGGACGCCGGGCTGGATGGGGTGGTGTGTTCAGCGCTTGAGGCAACTTGGCTAAAAGACCGTTTCGGTAGAGCGTTCAAGTTAGTAACGCCGGGTATTCGTTTGCAAGATGATGCAAAAGGCGATCAAGCGCGGGTGGTTACTCCAGCGGATGCGATTAGAATGGGTGCCGACTATTTGGTAATTGGTCGCAGCATTACTCAGTCCGTAGACCCGGTTGCGACCCTGCATAAAATCCACAACGATCTCAACATTCTGGAAGCGAGCAAATGAAGCTAACCATTATTGGTACGGGCTATGTAGGATTGGTATCGGGCGCTTGTTTGGCGGATGTGGGTAATAGTGTTTTGTGTCTCGATCTTGATTCGCGCAAAGTGGATATTTTGAATTCCGGTGGCATTCCGATTTACGAGCCAGGATTAAAAGAGATTGTCGCCAATAACGTGGCGGCAGGGCGGTTGCGCTTCACCACCAATGTGGCGGAAGGCGTTGCGTGGGGTGATGTGCAAATGATTGCGGTTGGTACGCCGCCCGGTGAGGATGGCTCGGCTGATCTCCAATATGTTTTGTCTGCGGCGCGCAATATCGGCAAGCACATGACATCAAAAAAAATCGTGGTGGATAAATCAACCGTTCCCGTCGGCACGGCAGACAAAGTTCGCTTGGCGATTGCCGACGAATTAGCGCTAAGAAAAATGGATATGCCCTTCTCGGTCGTATCAAATCCCGAGTTTTTGAAAGAGGGCGCGGCGGTTGAAGATTTTATGCGGCCCGATCGGATCGTGGTGGGCGCTGATAATGCCGAAACAATTGATGCCATGCGTCAACTCTACGCGCCGTTTCAACGCAATCATGATCGCATCATGGTGATGGATATTCGTTCGGCCGAGCTGACGAAATATGCGGCGAACGCGATGCTCGCCACCCGAATTTCGTTCATGAACGAGCTGGCCTTGCTCGCTGAAAAACTGGGCGCGGATATTGAATCGGTGCGTCGCGGTATCGGCTCTGATCCGCGTATCGGCTATCAGTTTTTGTATCCTGGCATTGGCTATGGAGGATCATGTTTTCCGAAAGACGTGCAGGCGCTGCAACGCACCGGCACTGAAGTGGGCATTGAATTGAAGTTGCTCGATGCGGTTGAGCGCGTGAACTATGCGCAAAAGCATGTGTTGACGGAAAAGGTCGTGGCACGATTCGGTGCCGACTTAAGCGGCAAAAAATTTGCCATGTGGGGCCTGGCGTTCAAACCCAATACCGACGATATGCGTGAAGCGCCCAGTCTCGTGTTGATCGATGATTTAACCAAACGCGGTGCTACGGTTGTGGCGTTTGATCCGGTTGCGATCGAGGAAGCAAAACACACGCTGGGTAGCAATAAAAACGTGAGCTTTGCAAGCTCCGCGATGGACGCGCTGGACGGCGCGGATGCGCTGCTTATCGTGACCGAATGGAAAACGTTCCGCGCGCCGGATTTTGCGGCGATGAAGGCACGAATGAAAGCGGCCATCGTGTTTGATGGCCGCAATTTATACGAGCCTGCAGACATGCGCGAATCAGGTTTTTCGTACTACCCCATTGGCCGCGCCCAAGCCGTTTGAGCATGGCCAAACTAAATCTGCCCGATTGTAGGCAAGCCCGCGTTTTGGTGGTGGGTGATGTAATGCTGGATCGTTATTGGTTCGGCAATGTTGAGCGGATCTCGCCTGAAGCCCCCGTGCCGATTGTGCATGTGCAGCGCACCGAAGAGCGTCCTGGCGGAGCCGCGAACGTCGCGCGTAATGTGGCTGCGCTTGGCGGACAGGCCACGCTGTTGTCGGTGGTCGGTGACGATGAGGCCGGTCGCTCGCTGCACGCGTTGCTGGAGCAAGAACACGTCAAAACCATTTTTCATAAGGATGCGCTTTTACCGACGACGGTAAAGCTGCGGGTGATTGGTCGTCAGCAGCAATTGATGCGGATTGATTTCGAGACACCGCCATCGCGCGAAGTGCTGGAAGACAAGCTGGGTGACTTTGAATCGCTGGTCGATAGCGTGGAGGTGGTGATACTTTCTGACTATGGCAAGGGCAGCCTGACCCATGTGACGAAGATGATTGACGCCGCCAAACGCCACGGCAAGCGGGTGCTGGTTGATCCGAAAGGCGATGATTTTTTGAAGTATCGTGGTGCGACGCTGCTGACGCCCAATCGAGGCGAATTTCGTGCAGTGGCCGGGCGCTGGGCAAATGAAGCGGAATTGGCCAAAAAAGCCGAAGCGGTTCGCGAACAATATAATTTTGACGCCTTGCTGGTTACGCGCTCAGAAGAAGGCATGTCTTTGTTCACGCGGGGTGAAGCCGTTCACGAGCCGACTCAGGCGCGCGAGGTTTATGATGTTTCAGGCGCGGGTGACACCGTGATTGCAACCATCGGTTTGATGCTCGCGGCAGGTGCTTCGATGACGGATGCGATGCGGATTGCCAATCGCGCCGCTGGCGTGGTGGTGGGAAAATTGGGTACCGCTACACTCACGCAGCAAGAATTAAATGCGGCATTATAAATAAATGAAACCCAATCAATGGCGGGTGTTTCAGACCATAAGTGCTTGTTAAGCCCCGCTAATGCTGGGGTTTGTTAATGTTTACTTTTAAAGAGCGAATATGACTTACATCGTTACCGGCGCGGCCGGATTTGTCGGCAGCAATATTGTTAAAGCATTGAATGCGCGTGGTATCACCGATATCGTGGCGGTCGACAATCTCACGCACGCTGACAAATTCAAAAATTTGGTCGATTGTGAAATTGCCGAATACGTTGATAAAAAAGACTTTCTGGAGGTGGTGGAAAGCGGCGAGTTGGGCGGCAGCTCAGGCGGCGACATTGATGCGATTTTTCATCAGGGCGCGTGCTCGAACACGATGGAAACCGATGGCCGCTACATGATGGAAAACAACTATCGTTATTCGCTGTCATTGCTGGATTTTTGTGTCGAAGAAGGCGTGCCGCTGATGTACGCATCCAGTGCTGCGGTCTATGGTGGCGGCACCACGTTTAAAGAAGATCGCTCATTTGAAGCGCCGCTGAATGTGTACGGTTATTCCAAATTTTTATTTGACCAAGCCGTTCGTAAACGTATTGATGATGCGTCTTCGCAAATCGTTGGCTTTCGTTATTTCAATGTGTACGGCCCGCGCGAATCCCAAAAGGGTCGCATGGCATCAATGGCATTTCATTTCTTTAATCAATATCGCGCCACCGGAAAAGTAAAGTTATTTGAAGGTAGCGGCGGCTTTGGCCACGGCGAGCAAAGCCGCGATTTTGTAAGCGTTGAAGATGTGGTCAAAGTAAATTTATTTTTTCTTGATAACAACAACATCTCCGGTATTTTCAATCTCGGCACGGGTCGTTCTCAGCCATTCAATGATCTCGCCGCGGCGACCGTGAATGCGCTTCGCGAAGCCGAAGGCAAACCCGCATCAGACCTCGCTGCGCTCAAAAAAGACGGTGTGATCGAATACGTGCCGTTTCCTGACGCGCTCAAGGGCAAATATCAAAGCTTTACCCAAGCCGATATTTCACTGTTGCGCGAGGCGGGTTACACAGATGAGTTTTTGACGGTAGAGCAGGGCGTCGCGCGGTATGTGCCTTGGCTGGCTGCTGGGTAGATATACCCTGATTGGGGGATGCAAAAGCCGCCTGCTTGGAAAGCAATTCAGATAACATGTTTGGAATGTGATGCTGTGACAGGTGGCGCTCGCGTTGGTTTTGGCGAGTAACCATACCTTACCAAATGGTCGCAGTCGAGCCGAGGGGCGCAACCGTGACGCGATATAAAAATAATCAAATCAAGAATAGTGTTCTGCGTGAAGTTGCGGCGCAAACTCAGCGCATGTTGTTTGCACTGGTCATACTTTTTGTTTCTGCGATCAGCCTTGACTCGCATGCCACGCTGGCTAACTTTAGGGCAGATTGCGGGAGCGGCGGATGTCATCTTGCTGCACAACCAGTAGGCTTTGCGGTCCCCAATGGACCTAACTTCAATACGGCAGGTTCTGCGGCGGTATTCACGCAAGCGAATGCCAACGGAATGGGCGCATCAGCCGCCAACATAGCTGCAATCGTCGCCTACATCAAAACTGTTACGCCAATCATTACCAATAACGCGGTCACATTTAACACCGCGACGGTAATTCCAATTCCGGATCTTTATTACAACTCTGCATATGCGGTAATTACGGGTACTGCGATACTCTCAGGACCAATGGCAGGTGCGTCAGTGTCCGCGAGCGTCGTGGGCAACGCCAGGTCATTTACCTACACGCCTAAGGCGGGGTTTTGCGGCACGGACACGTGGACTTACCGTGGAACGGGTACCGTGAACACCACGACTCGAATTGCCACCGTCACCATTTCCTGTCCTGCATCACCCGTCATCACCAGCGGCACGACCGCCAGCGGCATCGCGAACGTTGTATTCGGTGGATACACAGTGACCGCCAGCAATAGCCCAACGTCATTTGGCGCGAGCGGGTTACCCCCAGGGTTGAACATCGACACCTCATCCGGTTTGATTTCGGGAACACCAACCATAGGCGGCAGCTTTGTTGCAACTGTGAGCGCAACCAATGCCAATCCAACCCCAGGAACACAGACTGTAACGTTCACGATTATTCCGGCCGCACCCGTTATCACCAGTGGTGGTGTGGCAACAGGAACAATCGGCACGCCGTTTGGGGCGGGCTATACCGTCACCGCAACCAATACCCCAACCAGTTTTAGCGCCACCGGTTTGCCGCCGGGCCTCAGCGTTATTCCGGGCTCTGGCGTGATTACGGGAACACCGACATCAACGGGCACATTCGTTGCGACCGTGCGTGCATCTAACGCGAACCCGACGCCGGGATCGAAGACCGTAACGTTCACTATTTTCCCCGCTGTTCCGGTGATTACGAGCGGCACTGCGGTGAGCGGCACGACAGGGACGGCGATCACGCCGTATCAAATCGCGGCAACGAACAGCCCCACCATTTTTACCGCCCCCGGTTTACCGGGTGGCCTGACTATTAGCGCATCCGGGCTGATTTCTGGCATACCCACCGTGGCGGGCACGTTTAACGTAACGGTGAGTGCTGCGAACACCAATCCCACGGCCGGCACGCAGACCGTTGTCTTTACGATTGTGCCGCCGATTCCCGTAATTAGCAGCGCCGCCGTTGCCAGCGGCCAGACCGGTGTGTTGTTGAGCCCGACTTACACAATTACGGCCAGCAATAGTCCCACCGTATTCGGCGCGGCTGGGCTACCGCCGGGACTCACACTTAACACAAGCACTGGCCTGATCTCGGGCATGCCCACCGCGCTCGGCGTATTCAGCGTAGCCCTTACCGCACAAAATGCCAACCCCACTCCCGGTACCTTAGCGCTCGTTTTCACCATCACACTCGGGCCACCCGTCATTACCAGCGGTGCGACCGCAATTGGTGCTGTTGCGTCGGTGTTTGCGGGCTATCAAATTACCGCGACCAATGGGCCTCTAACATCAGGTGGTTACGGAGCAACCGGTTTGCCCGCCGGGCTTAGCGTAAACGCGAGTGGCCTTATATCGGGCACGCCAACCGTCGGCGGAACGTTCAATGTGCTGGTCACCGCCACCAACGCAACGTCCACATCAGTGGCCAAAGCAGTGGTGTTTACTATCTCTCAATTCGCACCTGTAATTACCAGCCCGTCCACTGCTGCGGGTCAAACGGGTGTAACGTTTTCTTATCAAATCACGGCCAATAACGGCACCAGCAACGGCTTTAGTTTCACGGGTGCGTTACCGCCTGGTCTGACGCTTAATACGACCACCGGCCTTATCTCAGGCATTCCCACGGCGATTGGCTCGTTCGCACCGACGGTCGTTGCCAGCAACGGCGCGGGCAATGGCAGTCAAGTCACCACGTTCAACATCACGCTGGGGCCGCCGGTCATCACCAGCGGGTTGAGCGCAAGTGGTTCACTGGCAACGCCGTTCATCTATCAAATCACGGCAACCAATTCGCCCACCACGTTCAACGCATCGGGCTTGCCGTCGGGTTTAAGCGCGAGTGCTACAGGATTGATTTCAGGGTCACCCTCGGCGCAGGGGACGTTCACTGCAACAATCTCCGCGCAAAACGGCACCGGCACCGCCAGCCAAACGCTTACGATCAGCATTGGCTTATTGTCCCCCGTGATTAGTAGTGCCGCGAGTGCCACGGCCACCATTGGTGTGCCGTTTAGCTACCAAATCAGCGCGACGAATTTTCCAACGAGTTTTAACGCGACGGGTTTGCCCGCCGGTGTCACCGTGAATACCGCGACAGGGCAAATTGTGGGCACACCGTCTGTGATCGGCAGTTTTTCTATCGCCTTAAGCGCCACCAACGCAACCGGCACCGGCAATCAAACGTTGCTCATTACTGTGGCCTTGGCAGCACCGATTATCACCAGCGCAAACGCGGCTACTGGCGGGCTTTCCCAGCCATTTGCTTATCAAATAACGGCGAGTAATTTCCCCACCAGTTTTAGTGCTTCGGGCTTACCGGGTGGCTTGTCAATCAACGCTGCCACCGGGTTTATTTCTGGCTCGCCCGGCGCCACGGGTACGTTTAATGTCAATGCGAGTGCTACGAATTCAATTGGCACGGGCAGCATCACGTTGAGCCTCACGATTGCCAATGCACCGCCGCCTATCAGCAGTGGATTAACGGTAAATGTTGTCTTCAATACGGCGCTTCAGATCAATTTGACCAGCGCGGTAAGCGGACTGGTGACCGGTTTTAGTCTGGCGACGTTGCCCGCACATGGCACGGCGGTTTTGTCGGGCAATATTGTTACCTACACGCCGGCACTGGGCTACTTTGGGGCCGACAGTTTTACCTTCACGAGTGCAGGCCCCGGCGGGATATCTGCGCGTGCGGGAGTGAGCTTGGTAGTCGGCACGCCGCCCGCACCCACGGCGAGCGCGAGCAGTGCCCCGGCAACCTTCAACACCCCAACGGTGATTGATTTGAGTTCTGCGGTTATGGGTGTTTTTACCAGCATCAATATTGTTATGCTGCCTGCCAACGGCACACTGATTGTCAATGGCCGTACGATCACTTATACCCCGCGTACCGGATTCTTCGGCACCGATAGTTTTACCTACACTGTCACCGGCCCCGGCGGCACATCGGCATCGGCCGAGCTTACGGTTACGGTGGGTACGCTCGCGCCCACCGCCAGCTCGCTAAATTTCATTTTGCCGCTGAACACGCCGACCACCATTGACCTCGCGCCCTTTATCAGCGGTTCGGCGATTTCCGGCATCGTCGTCATGACTGTTCCTGCGCATGGCGTGGCGAATGTGAACGGCACCAAAGTGACCTACACACCAGCCACCGATTTTTTTGGGGTGGACTCGTTTACGTATGCTGCATTTGGCAACGCGGGCAAGTCAACCCCGGCGGCAGTGAAAGTAACCGTGACAGGTCGGCCTGATCCGACCAAACAAGCAGCGGTGACCGGGCTCGTCGCCGCACAAGTCGAAACGGCAGATCGCTTCGCCAAAGCGCAGATTTCAAACTTCCAGTCGCGCATGGAATCCATGCATCGGGGGGGCGAGGCAAACACCCCCACTAAATCAAGTGCAAACAACGGCGCAACGGGAATGGCTTCGTCTGCAGGCATCAATCCAAACCCAAACGCAAGTGTCGGCACCGCAAAACGCGACCAAGGCTCGGACGCTGCGACGACAGTTTCAGTGCCGCTGAATTCTTTTCTGGATCGTTCATACGCGTCCTCGGCTGTATCTGCACCTGCCGGAACTCGCGATGTCGACCCGGCAAATTTCAAATCAGGCGGCAGACCCGTTGCGGACGCATTTCCGTTTTCCAGTGAATTGGTATCACTGCTGGTCTCGCGTTCGTTGAATGTCGCTTCGCTCGCGGGCAGCGTGGCGGGCAATAGCGGCTCCGCAAACAGTGGCTCAGCTGACGCGCCGAAGCCTAATTTCTGGATTGCAGGCACGGCAAATTTTGGTTTGCGCCAGGCAAATTCGCAGCGCTCGGCGCTGGATTTCAGCACCAGCGGCATTAGTCTAGGGGTTGACCAACGATTCAGTGACCAACTTTTACTAGGCTTTGGTGCAGGCTTTGCGCGCGATAAAACACAGATTGGCAATGATGGCTCTGAGAGCCGCGCCAGTGGCTATTCCGGGGTCGCCTACGCCAGCTATCAACCCGGCCCGCAAACGTTTATTGATGGTCTCATCGGCATCGGCTCGCTCGATTTCAAAAGCCGACGCTACGTCGCGGTAATGGACGCCATGGCCAGTGGAAATCGTCGCGGCACGCAGATCTTTGGATCGGTCGCAGCCGGGTACGAATATCGCAATAATGGAGTGCTTTTATCGCCCTACGGTCGCCTCGATTATTCGTCCAACAAGCTGAAAGAAAGTGGTGAGACCGGCGCAGGCCAATATGCGTTAACTTTTTTTGGGCAGACCACGCCGTCGCTGCAAGGTGTCGCGGGATTCAGGGCCGAAACTATTAACAACACCAGTTTTGGCACCGCCACGCCGCGTTTGCGGTTGGAGTATCGGCATGAGTTTCAAGGTAGCAGTGATGCCTCGGTGGGTTATGCCGATTTGGCCGGTGGGCCGCGCTTTGGGATTTATACGGGTTCGGTGGCGCGCAATGGACTGGCGGTAGGCTTCGGTGCGGATTTTGTTCGCCGCGAAGGGCTCAAAATCGCGCTGGATTACGAATTGCTACATAGCTTTAACCGTGATACCAATCAATCGATTCGCCTCAATATGACTCAGGATCTCGACGGGCGCGGCGGGCCGTTTACGTGGGTTCCATCCAAGCCGAACGATATTCAGGTCGATGCCGGTTATGTTTTTGACGGCAACGTCACCCGCGCAAAAGAATCCACTAACAAGCGTTCTGATCGCTCCACTAGCCTGAACGCAGGCCGGGCACTGGTTTATACCTTTGATCGCTTTCCCAATATTCGCGCACTGGTAACGTACTCTGCCGGCGGTGAAAAATTTCAGAACTATGATGGCTTAAGCCGCGCCAGTGCTGGTTTGCAGGGCGAATTGCAATATCGTCCGTCAAGTGAATTTGATGCCGCAACATTTTCTGTCACGGCGCAATCATCAGGCGAGTATTTTCAATCGGTGTTGCGCCGTGGGTTCCGGTCTTCCATTGCCGGCTCAGTGCGGGTGCCTATAACGGATCGCGTCAACATTTCAGCCGCCCTGGCGCACAACGAACGTGACGCACGCAGCGATGTATTTAAGAGCCGCGACAATGTCCTGCGCTTCGGCGTGGATTACGCTTTCAGCGCCACCGAAGCGCTATATTTAAACGGTGAATTCAGGCGAGGGCATTTTGTTTCCACCGGCAAGGCATCGCTCGAAAATTTATCGATTGCAGATGTATTTGTGGTCGATGATGCATTCCTGGGCACCGGTTTCCTGACCTATCGTACCAAAGGCAAAACAGTACTTTCCACGCTCGGCTATAACCTCGGTTTGGGTCAGGTTCATTCGATCGATCTTTCATGGCGCAGAGTAATGTCCACCCCTGAATTTCGGCCTAGTTTTGCGACCTCGCCACGCAGCTATGTGGTGGATCAATATTCCCTTGTTTACCTGATGCGATTCTGAAGGAGTTGATCGTGTTTAATGTATTTGTGGTTGGTGTTTTGCGTAAAAGAGCGGCATTCCCCGGTCTGTCGATCATGACCGCTATGTTGTTCATCGCGGCTACTCTGGCGGGCTGTGGCGGTGGCGGTGGTGGCAGTAGTACGGCAGATAATGTGCCTGGCCCAAGCCCCGCGGCACCGGTTGCTGCAACGGAGCCCAGTGCATTTCTGTTGTTTCCCAATCCGCAGTTGCAGGCCGATGGCAGCAAACAAACGGATACGCGCGCCTATGCGGACGCGTACTATGCGGCGATTGATCCGGCCAACGCCAGAGACACGCTGGCCAAGTGGAAAACCGCTAACGGTTTTGACTCTGGCGCGGGCACGCAGGTGACAGTGGTGTTTGGCGATAAGCGTGATCTGGGTTATGGCCGGCGGATGACGGTACGTCAGAATCCGGACGGCACTTCAGCGTATCTGGTTGAAAATTATCTGATCCAAGCGGGCGCAGCTTATGCCTACTCGCCATTAAATCTTGAAGCCGCGATTGTGCGCGATCAGCGCTGGCTATTGGGTTACAACACCATCGAATTTAGTCCCGGCCCCAATGGCGGCATCAGCTTTGCCAAGTTTTATAACTTCAATGCGACCACGGGTGTTCGCGACCTGGCGGTGGATCTAGATGGTCGCGGCCAGAAAGCGATGCCTGGACCATGCATCACTTGCCACGGCGGGCGCGGCGATGCGCTCACGCCGCCCGATTCAACCGGCAAACCGCGCTTTAATTTAGTTCGCAATGGCCCGAGCAACACCCGTGGCGATGTGCGCGCGCAGTTGCATCCCTTCGAGGCGGATGCGTTTGACTATTCCACGACAGCTGGATTTAGCCGCGCCGAACAAGAGGCCGCCCTAAAAACTATCAATAAAATCATACTTTGCTCGTATCCGCTGCCCGCAACTTCCACCGCGCCGGAGGATGCGTGTCGTCGCCCTGCGCTCGAGGGCGAATGGCAGGGCACTACATCCGCGATCATTAAAGCGGCGTATGGGGGGGATGGTTTGCCTAACCCGGTGTTTGCTGACAATTACGTTCCATCATCATGGGCAGTCGCGGGTCAAAGCACGCTATACAAAACGGTGTATGCGCCGGCCTGCCGCACCTGCCATTTATTGCGCGGCACAGGCCTGCAGTCCGATATCGACCTCTCGACGTTTGAGAAGTTTGACGCCTATTCGGATCGCACCAAGGCACACATAATTGATCGCGGTAATATGCCGTTGGCCAAAATTGTTTACGATACTTTCTATGGCTCGACGAGTCCAGAAACACTTGCCACTTTCTTGCAGGATCGCGGCTATTCAGCAAAGGACGCCAACGGTCGCGCGCTAAGACCCGGTCGTCCGGTGGCCGATGCGGGTCCGGATAGGGTGGTTCGACAAGGTGCCACCACCCTTTCCGCATCGAAGAGCCTTTATGCAAATGGGTATCAATGGTCACTAATATCCGGCCCGGCGGGAGGGGCGACCCTTAGCAACGCCACGACGGCAGCCGCCACATTCACAGCGAGTGTTGATGGGGCCTATGTGGTGCAGCTCGTGGCCACAAACGCCGCCAGCAACGGCGCTACGTCAAGTGCACCAGCACAGTTGCGTATTGTTGTGGATAGCTCACTTGCGCTGGCGCCCACCAATATCCGGTTCGCAGATGTCAAAACAGTGTTGCAATCAGCCAGTAGCGGCTGTACCAATGCCGGCTGTCACGCCATTGCCAGTGCGGGTGGCGCCGGTGCGCCGTTGGTGTTTAGCAACATTGACCGAAATGGCGATGGCATTATCGGCGATGCCACCGATGATGCGTGGTTATATGCAGAAGTGCGCAGCCGGATTAATTTTACTGACGTTATCGCCAGTCCGTTACTACGCAAACCGTCGGGCAACCATCACAACGGCGCACAACGCCCCGGCTTTAACACCAGCGTGGCACCGGGCCAGGCGAATCGTGCCAGCTATGATTTGATTGTGAATTGGATTGCCAACGGAGCGCCGCAATAAAATGCGGCGCTGAACCTGAATTGATGTTGGGCTCAGTAGGTGCGGCGTGGGGATGTGTACGCGTCTTTTGGGAAAATAAATGCAGGTGTGCGCCCCACCAAGGTTTCGATCAGCCCAAGCTCCTGATCGGTGTGGTTGATGAATGGGGCGTTGCGAATATTTTTGCCACGACCGCCGTCATTCACGACGTAAATCGGACGATCATGGTGGGTGGCCACAATCGTGTCTTTGCTTTCAGGGTCCACGCTTGACTCGACCGTTGTGCTGCCATAGCAGGTACAAAAATAAGTTTGCTCTGGCTCCGCTTCGATGTAGAAGCCCGTGCCGCGAATCCCGATCGTCGCGTTCCGCGTATTCACCTTCATTGGCGTATTGCGTGATACCGACAGCAACGCGCCAGTGAGCAGCCTGAGCCCGGCGATGATGAAAGACGACGATTTTTCTTCTTTTTCGATCACGACCGTGCTGCCACCGCGCATCACCATGGCGTTGGTATTGACCACAAAAACGATTTCACTGCCCGGCGCGGTTTTTACGGTGTCGCCCGGATTGATCCGTGTTTGCAGATTGGCTTCCTTGTCATTGACAGAAGCCTGGCCCTGCAGACGATAAATTGATTGCGTTGGCGGCAGTTTGCTCGGACGACTGCCAAAAATGGATTGCGCAAGTGCATCGCCCACCGGTAAGCCACTCGCGAACACGCCTAGTGACAGTGCCTGAATCAAAACTTTACGACGTGGATCGTCGATTTCTTTAGATGACATGTTGTGCGCCCTAATACGTCGGATACGTCGGATACGTGCGGGTAGGTTCGAATGGATTCAAATTACGGTCAAATGGTTTACAGGTTAATCCTGCAATCAATCTGACGCTTGATTTTTTTACCTGACCTGCTGTTATTGCCATCATCCAGATTCTACAGAATCCACCCAACTTCATAAAGACAATTGATATAAAAAATGGACAATTAATACAGCGAATATACGTCCTAATGGGGATGCTGCCCAGCCCCTGATTGGGGGATACTTATAAGCGCTCAGTGGCAGTTCGCAGCGGCGGCTTTATCTTCTTGCTGGTGTCGATAATGCTGTGGTTAATATTATTGCTGACGTGGTTCAATAATGTGGTTGTGCGGGCATCACTAGTGACTTTGCGAGTGGCATTATAAAATCTGGTGACGTTGCGCCGCAACATGTTTCCTTTTGTGGACCTGCGTTTCTTTTTGAGGCTACGTATATTTTCTCGTTCCAATATGATTGAAAAAACTGATCCCGAAATCTTGCTACCGCGACGATGACGCGAGTGGAATTATGGGCGGCGCGGTGATCGCGGCGCAACTAAAACGCAAGGTATTTTTTACGTAGAACGCCATTTGACGCGCTGTTTGAAGCAAAAATGCCTGAAACAGAAGTCTACTTAACCCGGCGAGCAATCGTCGATTCTCCAACCCCAAAGGAGCTACCATGGCTAGTAAATTCATTGCCCAACTTCGATATTCCGGACCCTTTGCGCTTATCACCACCCTTGCAGCATGCGGCGGCGGTGGCTACTCGGACTCCCAGTATGTCGCCCCGCAACCCGCGGTGTCGGTTAAAACAGCCGTAATGTCGCCGACGCAGGAGATCGCTGAAGTGTCATCTTTGGCAACCGGCACCGGCACGCTGTCAATGGACCCATCAATCGGCAGCATTACCGGCTCGATTATGACCTCCGACATGACCGCCACCGCAGCGCACATCCATACGGGTGTCGCCGGTGCCAATGGCGCCATCATTGTTGGTCTGGTGCAAGATATGACCTTTCCTGCACGCTGGAACGTGCCGGCAAACACGGTCTTGACCGTCGCCCAGCAAGCCCTCTTCAACAGCGGTGGACTGTATTTCAACGCGCATTCTGCTGCCTTCGCATCGGGCGAAATTCGCGGGCAAATTGGCCGCGAAGTCGCAGTTGCGCGTCTGTCCGGCGTACAGGAAGTTTCGCAAAATAGCTCGACAGCGTCTGGCCTGGGCGTGATCTCGATTGACCCCATCACCCGTTTGGCCGATGTGACCTTGACCTTTTCAGGTATAACGCCAGTCGGCGCACATATTCATTCGGGTGTAATTGGCGCAAACGGCCCGATTATTTTTGACCTCGGCACCCCGACAGGTCCAGCATACTCAGCTGCAGCGCTCCAATTCTCTGAGGCCCAGCTCTCTGACTTCCGTGCCAAAGGACAATACTTTAATCTTCACAGCGCAGCATTGCCCGGCGGCGAAATTCGCGGCCAGGTGGGCTACCAGGTTCGTATCGCCGGCATGACTGGTGCTCAGGAAAATCCGCCAGCCAGCACGGCATCCACGGGTGTTGGCTTTGCTGCTTATGATCCGCAAACCAAGAATGTGTTTGCGCAGCAGACCTTGACCGGTTTTACACCAACACTTGGGCATATGCATCGCGGTGCAACCGGCGCAAGTGGCCCCGTTATCATCGGCTTCCAACAAAACGCCACGAATCCGCAAGTCTGGGCCACCAATGGTCTGGTGCCACTAGCCGATGCTGATGCCACCTTATTGATGAGCCAGGGCTTGTACCTCAATTCGCACAGCGCGGGATTTCCGGGCGGCGAAGTTCGCGGACAATTGCTGGGTAATCGATAAACCGGGCTCAATCAAACAACGTTACGTAAAACGAGGTCGCAGTTGCTTCTGCAATTCAGGTCGCTGCGACTTTTTTATTCGATGCAACGTGGGTCTTCATTTGCGACTTGCGTGTTTGGGGGACGCTTACTATCGCCTGCCGGTATCTCGCGTGGCATCCTTATGCGGTTGCTGGTGTTTCCATTGTTGTCGCTGACGTTGTTACCGAGGCATCGCTAGTTGCTCCCCGAGTCGCATGATAAAATCTGGCGTTATCTAACCGCAGCATGTCCCCCTTTGCGGACTTGCTTTTCTTTTTGAGGCTATGCATGTTTTCCCGTTCCAATACGATTGAAAAAACTGATCCCGAAATCTTTGCGATGATTCAAAAGGAAAATCAGCGCCAGGAAGACCATATTGAATTGATTGCCTCTGAAAACTACACCAGCCCTGCCGTGATGGAGGCGCAAGGCGGTCAGCTCACGAATAAATATGCCGAGGGTTATCCGGGTAAACGCTACTACGGCGGCTGTGAATTTGTCGACATTGCAGAAACATTGGCAATTGATCGCGTGAAAAAACTGTTTGGTGCGGAAGCCGCCAACGTTCAGCCAAATTCTGGCTCACAGGCAAATCAGGCGGCGTTCTTCGCGTTGCTCAATCCAGGTGATACCTTCCTTGGCATGAGCCTGGCCGAGGGCGGGCATCTGACGCATGGCATGCATTTAAATATGTCTGGTAAATGGTTCAAGCCAATCTCGTACGGTTTGAATGCGAAAGAAGAAATTGACTATGACCAAGTCGAACGCCTGGCGCATGAGCACAAGCCCAAGTTGATTCTGGCGGGGGCATCGGCATATTCGTTGCGCATTGATTTCGAGCGTTTCTCTAGAATCGCCAAGGACGTGGGCGCCTATTTTATGGCTGACGTGGCGCACTATTCGGGCCTCATTGCCGGTGGCGTTTATCCGAACCCGGTACCGTACGCCGACATCGTGACGACCACCACCCACAAGGGGCTGCGCGGCCCGCGCGGGGGCATTATTTTGATGAAAGCGCAACACGAAAAAATCATCAACTCGGCAATTTTCCCCGGCATTCAAGGCGGCCCGCTAATGCATGTCATCGCGGCCAAGGCAGTTGCATTCCATGAAGCGCTGCAGCCAGAGTTCAAAACCTATCAGCAGCAAGTGCTGAAAAACGCGCACGTCATGGCCGAAACCCTGATGAAGCGTGGTTTACGGATCGTGTCGAGCCGTACCGAATCCCACGTCATGCTGGTTGATTTACAAGCCAAGAAAATTACCGGCAAAGAGGCGGAGGCAGTGCTCGGTCATGCCCATATTACGGTCAACAAAAATGCGATTCCAAACGATCCTGAAAAGCCGTTTGTAACCAGCGGCGTACGGCTTGGTTCACCGGCAATGACGACACGTGGATTTATGGAACCTGAAGCCGAGATGACGGCGAATTTAATCGCAGATGTGCTCGATAATCCGCGCGATGACGCCAATATTTCGGCCGTGCGCGCGAAAGTCTCAGCGTTGACGAAGAAGTTTCCGGTGTACAGCTAAGGTTAGCTCTGAAACAAAATAAGAAATGAAATGCCCCTTTTGTAGTGCGCAAGAGACTCAAGTAATCGATTCGCGCGTGGGAGAAGAGGGTGATGTGGTGAGGCGTCGGCGACGTTGTACGGTCTGCCATAAACGCTTCACCACCTATGAAACCGCCGAGTTGCGGATGCCGACCATCGTCAAATCGAATGGTCAGCGCGAAGACTTTTCGCGAAAAAAATTGGAGACCAGTTTTCATCGTGCGTTGCATAAACGTGCCGTGAGCGAAGAGCACGTGCTGGCGGCGATGGATCGCATCGAGCAAACGCTATTGAACGAAGCCAAGCGCGAATTGCCTTCGCGCAAGGTCGGCGAAATGGTGATGGCAGAATTGAAATTACTCGATGAAGTTGGTTATGTCAGATTCGCCTCGGTTTATCGCAGTTTTTCAGATGCTGAAGAATTTAAAGCGGCGATCCGCGAAGTGCAAAAGAATTAGTTTTGAAAATGTTTAGCGCAGCCGACCACGCCATGATGGCGCGCGCCATTCAGCTTGGCGAACAAGCGCGCGGCGTCGCCACACCGAACCCGCATGTTGGCTGCGTGATCGTCAAGCGCGGGCGCATTATCGGCGAAGGTTTCACACAGTCCGGCGGCCGCCCACATGCCGAGGCAATGGCGTTGGCGGTATGCACCGAATCGCCCGAAGGTGCCACCATTTATTCCACGTTGGAGCCGTGTGCGCTGCATGCAAAATCGCGTGGCCCGGCATGTTCGAATTTATTGATTGACGCGAAAGTCGCGCGCGTGGTGTCGGCCTTGCACGATCCGTTTGAAGGCGTTGACGGCAAAGGTCACGAACGTCTACGCGATGCAAACATTCAGCTTGATATTGGGCTGATGGAAGCGCAGGTTCGAGACCAGCTAAAAGCATTCCTCGCTCGCGTCTCGCGCATGCGTCCGTGGGTCACGCTCAAGGTCGCCGCAAGCATGGACGGTAAGACCGCGCTGGCGAATGGTCAATCAAAATGGATAACGAGCGCTGACGCACGCCGCGACGTGCATCTGCTGCGCTCGAAAGTGTGTGCGGTCATGACCGGCATTGGCACCGCCTTGGCCGATGATCCCGCGCTCACGGTTCGCGATGTGCCTTGTGTGCGGCAACCGCTGCGTATTTTGTTGGATAGCCGGCTGGATGTTCGTGACGGTATGCAATTGCTTTGCGGCGGCAATAGCCTGATCGTGACCGCAACGGGAGATGAAGCACGCGCGACCGAGCTTTCGATGCGTGGCGTTGATGTGATGCGCATTCCGACTGAAGCCGTAAAGGGAAAAACCGATCTAATCGCGATGATGCATGCGCTCGCCCAATATCGCGGCGGGCTGAATCACATCATGGTCGAAACAGGTGCCAAGTTGAACGCGTCTCTCCTCAGCGCGGGCGTGGTGGACGAGATTATTTTTTATGTGGCTCCGAGCATTTTTGGTGATGGCGCTCGCGGCTTGTTCGCGTTGCCCGAGCTCACCCATTTGCAAGATAAAGTTGAGTTGAAATTTATCGATGTGCGCATGGTCGGCCCCGATCTGCGCATCACCGCAACCGTCAATAATTCAGCAGGAGGCGCGTAGTGTTTACCGGCATCATTGAAACCACAGGCACCATTGAAAAAGCAGATGTCACGCCCGCCAATACGCGGCTCATCATCCACGCACCGCGCTTGGGATTACACAACGTCGCCATCGGTGATTCGATTTCAGTGAGCGGTTGCTGTCTCACCGTGGTCGAAAAAACGGCCCAGACATTTAGCGTCGACGTGTCACAGGAAACGCTTTCGCTTACGCAGGGATTGGTGCAGGGCGCAGAAGTGAATCTGGAGAAATCACTGCGCTTCGGCGACCGGCTCGGGGGCCATTTGGTCAGCGGCCATGTGGACGGCCTCGGCACCGTGACGGCGATGGAAGATTTGGGGGCCTCATGGCGGCTCGAAATCAAAGCGCCGAGTGAATTAAAAAAATACATCGCCCGCAAAGGCTCCATCACCATCAACGGCATTTCACTCACAGTAAACTCCGTGCGTGACCTGAACGACGGTAACGCGCTGTTCGAAATGAACATCATCCCGCACACCCATCAGGTCACCACCATTCGCGGTTTGATCAGCGGCTCTAAAGTGAATTTGGAGATTGATTTGGTGGCCCGTTATATTGAGCGGATGTTGAGTTAGTGGCGGTCGCTTTTACCCAATAAAAAATAAAACCCTAATAAAGGCGTGCCGTTTAAGCCACTTTTGTTTGTAACGATACGCCAGTGCTAGGGTTTACGATTTTATAGAGTGTGGTTGACAGCAGAGTGAAGGTCGGTAATAAATTCACTACAAATGCTGGCCGGTCAGTCAACGTAGTTTCTTGTTTTCAATCCTTACGTTATAGTACGTAACGAATCCGATCAAAAACTTGCTGAAGCGTGCCAGCTAATTGAAGTTTTCTGTTGCAGGATTTTACGGATTTTTCATACCCCAATAAAATTTAACCTTCAACAGTTGTTTATGGGCAGTAGTTTGTGAACAACGCGCTCAAGCATCGATCGCTGCGCTCCTGGGACAGTTTGTAAGTCACGGTTTTGTGGTTTTGTTGCGCGAAAGTAATCAACTAAAACCAAAGCCAAAGCTTGAAAACTGCCGCTTAGCTCGGCGTTAGCGATCGATCATAAACGGTCGATGTTCCAATGCCTACCAGACGTACTTTAATCGCCGCAGCGCTTGCCATTCTTATGGTTGGGTAGCTTATGCCCGGGCGAGCGCAGACATCAAAGCGCATCCCTCTCGAAGCGATCGAGGCAATGTTTGCAAACATGCGGCACCAGACGCAATGGAATGTTGATGGCCCGCTTCTTTGGGAGTATTTCTGTTCGATCAGGATATGAAAAAACTCCAGGCTGCCGCGACCGAGCTTCAGTTTATGGGCTATCGGATCGTTAACGTAGATGCCGTGGAAGGTCGGGTTTATTGAAATTTTTTTGTGAAGCATTTCACCACTTCCACAGCGCCCGAAAATCAAACGATGGCTGGCGGTGATGGCGAATCGACAGCAGATGAATGACCTCATCAACCTGTGCGTTGAGCAACAAATAATCCGTGCGCGCATATTTGCGCAGCGCCACATTTTTGCCAAGGCGATTGTGTTGTAAGTTGAGGCGATCCTGACCGACGTTAACGTCAACCGAGTGAGCGCCTCGATTCACAAGCAGCCGCCACAACTCGGGGAAGCGTTCCAAATTCGCAAGGATGGTGGCATTTAATTCGTCAAGCAGCACATCAAACGCTTGTGATGCGCCGTCGGCAAGCAAAAGACGCTCGATTTATTCGAGATTGCACTCGGCGTTAGCGGTGATTTTGACCTGGCTTTTGACATTCTTCATTGGGAAGGTCTGGCAGCTCAGGCAGGCAAAATTAGCGACTGGTTTTGATTGTGCGCTTAGGTCTAAGCTCAAGCGCATTTATCGCGCTGCGGGCATCATTGACGTTGCCCGTTATGACGTCGTCCAGCCCTTTGCGGGCATCGTCGATAATGAGCAGATGAATGCGCTCGTGTTCCAGTCGGTGGTAGTAGTCAAGGCGTTTGGCGTCAATGATGGCGATATAGCTTTTGCCATTTTTGGGGATGATCTTTTCAGCACCCGCTTTGACCTGCTCGGCCAGTTCCGAGAGCGTGGCGCGCGCTTGTGAAAGCGGTACCACATCGCTTGCGGCGAATGTCATGGTGTTTTCCAGTAGTATTAATGTATAAAACATCGTATGTTATCTTGCGTTTATTACATGGGTTATCAATTTTCAGCAGCCAGATCCGCGTTCTATTTTTCCCAAAGCGCGAGACTTTATGTGCTTGTGAGATTGAATCATGGGAAAATCATGATTTAGAAACTTAGCAGCGCTGATTCAGCGCAGGACACCTATGACCATTGCCACTACCGTAGAAATTATTGAAGATATCCGCCAGGGCAAGATGGTGGTCATCGCAGATGCCGAAGATCGTGAGAACGAGGGCGATTTGTTGATGGCAGCTGATTTTGTGACGCCGGAGGCAATCAACTTTATGGCGACGCATGCGCGCGGCTTGATCTGCATGCCGATTTTGGAAGATCATGCGCGGCGATTGAATTTAATGCCGATGGTGGTGGATAACCGCACCTCGCACGGCACCGCGTTTACGGCCTCTATTGAGGCTGCTACCGGTGTAACTACCGGCATCTCCGCCGCGGATCGTGCGCGCACTGTGCGGGTCGCGGCGGCGCGCGGTGCGCGGCCAGAAGATATAGTCCAGCCGGGCCATATTTTTCCGCTGATTGCGAAAACAGGTGGTGTGCTCATGCGCGCCGGCCATACCGAGGCGACGTGTGATTTGGCGCAACTGGCGGGGCTGCATCCAGCGGGCGTCATTTGCGAAATTTTGAATGATGATGGCTCGATGGCCAGGCTTTCGGATTTGATGATGTTCGCAAAAAAGCACAGCCTGAAAGTTGGCACGATTGCGGATTTGATTCGCTACCGCTCGATCACTGAAACGCTGGTGGAATTAGTCTCAGAGCGCGTGATCGCCACGCCCTATGGAAATTTCAAATTGCATGCGTTTCATGACAAAACGGCGAATGAAGTTCACTTGGCGCTTACGCGCGGCGAAATCAAGCCTGATGTGCCGGTGCTGACGCGCGTCCACGAGCCATTTACGTCGCTGGATTTGTTTGAGTTTGACGGCGGTCGCCACGCCTACTCGGTGGCAGAGGCGATGCGTATTATTGCCACGGAAGGCACGGGCGTGATTGTGCTGCTGCGCCGAAACGAAGATGCCGCTTCAATCATCGAGCGGTTTAATCCTGCCCTAGAGGTGCCGCCACGCAAAAATAAATGGGACCCGCGTTTGCATGGGATTGGTGCGCAGATTTTGCGGGCACTCAATGTGCGTAAAATGCGCGTGCTCGCCTGGCCAAAGAAAATCCCCTCAATGGCCGGTTTTGATTTGGAAGTAGTGGAGTACGTGCCGCCGTCGGCTGAACGCAAATTAAAAGTGGTGTAGGAAGAAATTTAAAAACAATGAATTTGATCAAATCCAATCTAGCGGGTCATGGTTTGCGTATCGGCATCGTGCAGAGCCGATTTAACGAGCCCGTTGTCAATAAAATGACGGCGGCCTGTGTTGCCGAATTGCACAAGCTTGGGGTGGAGGCTGCGCACATCGACCATATCAGTGTTCCGGGCGCGCTGGAAATTCCGCTGGCTTTGCAAGCGCTGGCATTGACGCGTGAATATGCGGCGCTGATTGCGATTGGCGCGGTGATTCGGGGTGAGACTTACCATTTTGAAACAGTAGCGAATGAATCCTGCCGCGGCGTGATGGATGTGATGCTTGAAACCGGCGTACCGGTGGCGAATGGCATTTTGACTACGGAATCAGATGCGCAAGCCGAGGCGCGGGTGCTGGAAAAAGGGGCCGATTGCGCACGTGCCGCAATTGAAATGGCGAATACGCTTGCGACAATATCAACATTGAAAGACGCGCGATGAAAAGCTTGGTGGATGCTTTGGAAGCGCAGGCACTATCCAGCGGAGCACAAGCAGTTTCTGGAAAAAAATCGGTTCAAATACCGATCACACCTGAGGTTGCTTTCGCTGATTCATTGGATTCAGCCCGTTCACTAGACAGTTCGAAAAAAGACACTCCGGCTGAAACAAAAAAAGCGCCGCCCAAGAGTGCGCGGCGTCGCTCGCGTGAATTTGCGTTGCAGGCAATTTATCAATGGCAAATTGCCGCGCATAGCGCTGGCGATCTCGAAACACAATTTGCCGAGGCCGATGGATTTAAACGTGCCGATGTGCCGATGTTTTCGGCATTATTGCGCGGCACCATCGAAGCGTCGCCCTCCCTGATTGAGCAACTCACGCCTCATCTTGATCGACCCTGGACGGAAGTGAGTCCGATCGAGCGCAGCATTTTGTTGCTGAGCAGTTTTGAGCTGATTCACACGCTGGAAACACCGTATCGCGTCATCCTCAATGAAGCTATTGAGCTGGCCAAATCGTTCGGCGGCACCGATGGGCATAAATACGTCAACGGCATTCTGGACAAGCTGGCTGCGATAATTCGTGCGGACGAAATCGCGCATCAGGCGGCGAGTGGATTGCCAATAAAAAAGCGGGTGGCGGCTTCGGTGCCGACGGTGACGGTCAAGCCGCGCCGGACGCCAAGGCCGGAATAGCATTCGCGCAATCTGCTCCGGCGATGCTGCTAGCACTGGCGCGGAGTTCCAGTCAAAAACATGCCATCAGCCCCGTCTAGCTTGACTCCTGAATTTAATATCATCGCGCGCTACTTCACCCGCCCCGCCAACCACGCGGTGCTGGGGGTGGGTGACGATTGTGCGCTGGTCAAAATCTCGGCCGGATGTGAACTGGCGATCTCAACTGACACGCTCGTTGAGGGCACGCATTTTTTCGCCACGGCCAATGCCGAAAAGCTGGGTCACAAAGCGCTCGCCGTCAATTTATCTGATCTCGCCGCGATGGGCGCAAAACCAAAACATGTGATGCTGGCGTTGACATTGCCGCAACCGTTGCCGGGCATTGATGAGGCATGGCTTGCTGAATTCTCGCGTGGCTTTTTTAAGCTGGCCGATGCGTTCGATGTTGAGTTAATCGGCGGCGACACGACTCGCGGGCCATTATCGATGACGCTCACGGTGCTGGGGGAGATCGAAGCGGGACGGGCTTTACGACGCGATGGTGCGCAAATCGGCGATGATATTTGGGTGTCAGGCAACTTGGGCGGGGCGGCATTGGCGCTGATGCACATGCAGGGCAAGATTGCATTGCCGCCGCATATTTTTGCGCAAGTCGAAAACCAGCTGCATCGTCCGGCGCCCCGCGTCGCATTGGGAGCAGCCCTGGTGGGGCTTGCGAGCGCAGCGATCGATATCTCCGACGGGCTGGTGGCAGATTTATCGCATATCTGCGAGCGGTCAAATTTGAGTGCGCTAATTGAATATCGTCATCTGCCGCTGGCCCCTGCGTTCCTAGCGCTGGGCGCATATTTGGATGCGAGCGTGTCAAATGAATGTGCGCTTGGCGGTGGCGATGATTACGAGCTTTGTTTTACAGCACCCGCATCCGTACGATCCCGAATCGAGCAGGCGGGCGCTGAATGTGGGGTTGCGGTCAGCAAGATTGGGTGCATGCAAGCGTTCGACTCAGGCCAGCGGGTGAAAGTGGTCGACGCTTCAGGTCGCGACGTCACGCCTAAAAAATCGGGCTACGATCATTTTGCCGCACTAGCGGATAAACCGTCATGAGGCCGACGCGTGAATTTTTATTCAAACATCCTGCACATTTTATTGCGCTGGGTTTTGGATCGGGACTGGCGCCGAAGGCGCCCGGCACTTTCGGCACGCTGGCGGCGCTGCCAATCTATGCGCTGACGATGTGGCTCGGTGGTACTTGGTTCAGCGGCACGTGGTTAAATAGCACAGGATCGAACGGCACAGGACTGCTGGCCATTGCCGCGGTACTACTTTTTTTCATTGGCATTTGGGCGTCGGACGTGACCGGTGCTGCGCTGGGCGTATCGGATCATGGCGATATCGTGATCGATGAAATTGCGGCATTTTTGCTAATTTTGGTATTCACGCCCTTAAACTGGCCATGGATCATACTTGCGTTCGTTTTGTTCAGGGTATTTGATATCCTCAAACCTTGGCCGATTAGTGTGGCGGACCGCCGCATCAAAGGTGGTTTTGGAGTCATGTTTGACGATCTGCTGGCGGCTATTTTCACGATTATCTGCCTGTGGTTTTTGCGTTCAATTTTTGTGGGGGTTACGGTATGAGCAACGCGCAAAAAAGCATGGTTAAAGACGTGGTTAACAACTGGCCTTACCCCACCTTGTTTGCACATCGTGGCGCGGGCAAATCTGCGCCCGAGAACACCCTCGCGGCGATCAAGCTCGGGGCTGCACACCAGTATTGTGGTTTTGAGTTTGATGTGAAATTGTCGCAAGAGGGTGTCGCCATATTGATGCATGACGACAAACTGGATCGCACCACCAACGGCCACGGCGCAGTCGCGGTCGCGTCGATCGCTGAGCTGGAACAGCTCGATGCTGGCTCGTGGCACAGCGCCGCATTTGCAGGTGAAAAAATACCTCGATTCTCAGCTGTCACGAAATATCTGCACGGTCATGGCCTGATGGCAAATGTTGAAATCAAGCCCTGCTTCGGGCGCGAAATTGAGACCGGTAAACAAGTGGCCGAGATGTGTGTCGAGAGCTGGCGAGACCGGCATGTCAAGCCGCTCATTTCATCATTCAGCGAAATGTCGCTGGAGGCCGCACACAAGGTTGCCGGTGGCTATCCGCTGGGTCTGCTCGTCACCACCCCATGCGAAGATCATTTGCCCATGCTGGAAGCGCTGGGGTGCGTTTCAATCCACGGTCATCACGAGTCGCTGGATGCGGACACGATTCGATTTTTTCATGACCACGGTTATCGCGTGCTGACTTACACCGTGAACGATATTGATCGCGTGACCCAGTTGCTGGCCTGGGGCGTGGATGGAATATTTACCGATGAAATCGACAAAATGGCGAAGCGGTTTCCGGCCTGTCTGCTGCCCACGGGTAAACCGATGATGAACGAACAAACTGATGAGATGGAATGGCTAAACGCTATTCCGCCGATGCCTTAATGGGTCTTAAGTTTCCGTTGGTTGATATTGGCGGGTTGCAAGATGTTCTAAGGCGTTTTTATGAATTTGCGTGATCTTCGTTATCTGGTGGCGCTGGCTGACCTTAAACATTTTGGGCGAGCCGCCGAGGCTAGTTTTGTGTCACAGCCGACCTTATCTACCCAGATCAAAAAGTTAGAAGAAGAGCTGGGCGTACCGCTGATTGAGCGTAATCCGCGCAATGTATTGCTGACCGATGTGGGCGAGGCCGTGGTGGCGCGCGCGCGGCTAATGCTGCGTGAGGCGGACGAGATTAAAAACATTGCGCGTCGCGCCAAAGACCCGGCGTCGGGTGCTGTAAAAATTGGCATTTTCCCGACCCTGGGCCCTTATTTGCTGCCACATGTGGTGCCGCAAATTGTCGCGAAATTCCCCAAGCTGGAACTGATGCTGTTTGAAGAAAAAACGGAAATCATTCTCAAAAAACTGCATGACGGAGAGTTGGACGCGGGCATTCTGGCGCTGCCGATTCACGACGATACCTTGCATAGCGAGTTTTTATTTGAAGAGCCGTTTGTGCTGGCAGTGCCCGCAACGCACCGGATGGCGAAACAGAAGAAAGTGAAGCTGAGTGATCTGGCGGAAGAGCGTTTATTACTGCTCGACGATGGCCACTGCCTGCGCGATCAGGCCTTGGAGGTTTGCCAGATTGCGGGCGCGGTGGAACGTTCCGGCTTTCGTGCAACCAGCCTTGAAACGCTGCGCCACATGGTCAGTGCAAATGTCGGTATGACGCTGCTGCCCGCATTGGCGGTACGCCCGCCAGCACCTGCTACGGCGAATGTGGTGCTGATCCCATTTGCCGACCCCCAGCCGCACCGGCGCATTGCAATGGTGTGGCGGCGCACCTCTGCCTTGACAGTGTTTTTGTCCGAGCTGGTGCAATCGTTCAAGAATTTACCGAACGGCGCTTTGGAGATTGCGAAAAGCAAATAGGCCAAATCGGCCAGCGATGCCAACACCCGCGGTACTATGCTGAAATTAGTTTTTGTCCGCGTCCGGCCCGCGCTCAACCGTGGCCATCACCTGATCGATCCGCGAGCCTTCGGTATCGACGACCACAAACTTAACGCCATGCCAGACCACGTTGTCGGCTTTGCGGGGCCACTTTTTGAGCAGCGACATTAAAAATCCGCTGATGGTTTGGTAGTTTTCTTCCATCGGTAGATGGTCCCAGCCGAATAATTCTTTTACATCACTGATATCGGCCATGCCGTCAATCAGCCATGCGCCTTCGCTATCTTTCATTTTTACGATGCTCTTTTCGCGAGCGACTTCCTCCACAATCCGCCCCATGATCGCAGCCATGACATCGTTCATGGTCAGCAATCCTACAATCACGCCGTATTCATTAGCGACGAGCGCAATATCTTCACCAGCGTTGCGAAATTGATCTAGCCCATCGAGAACGGTAATTGAATCAGGCACCATCAAAATCGGCTTCATTCCCCATTCCTTCAGGGTGTCGCGATGCAGGCGCAGTGATTGATTGTTGATTGCTTTGGCCAGCAAATCTGACGCGTCGATATAACCAATAGGGTGATCGATATCGCCGCCGGTAACCACGAAGCGTGCTTTGGGTTCCTCAGCCAATACGGTTTTGATCGTCTCTTCGTCATCGTCGACGTCGATGGAGACAATATTTTGACGCGGTGTCATCGCGCTGGTGATCGCTTTTTCGCCAAGGCTCAGCACATTTTGAATTAGATGATGTGCATCGCGATCGACCGCGCCGGCTTCGGCTCCTGCCGCCACCATGGCATACACATCATCAGTGGTGATCGCGGCCTCACCCTGCGCACGGATATTGAAAAAAGTAAGGATCGCATCGACTAGTTTGCCGAACAGCCACAGAATCGGCGTGAATGGTTTTTGCAGCGCACGCAATACCGGTGCGAGCGCGCAGGCGATTCGTTCGGGCGCGTGGATGGCAATACGCTTGGGTAGCAAATCGCCAAATAATAAAAAGATCGCGGTAATTGCACCTACCGCCAATGTGAACGAAAGACTATCGCGCCACCATCCAGCTGCGAGGCCCCACGAGGCAAGTACGTCAGCGATGCGCATGCTGAATGCGGCCTCGCCAAACACGCCTGCCAGTATGGCAACGACGTTCAAGCCGATCTGCACAATTCCCAAAAATCCATTGGGATTATCTTTGAGGTAAAGCACCACGGCAGCACCTGCGGCATCCGGCTCGCGCGAATCGCGAATCTGCATCAGCTTGATGCGTTTGGCGCTGGCAATGGATAGTTCAGCCAGCGCCAGAAAAGCGTTCATCGCGATCAGCAAAAGCAGAATAAGCAAGGTGTCGGTCAGGGTCATGATTGAGCTATTGTTGCGCTGGACTATTGCGCCAGCTTGTGCGGAAATAAGATTAAAGCCTGATCTTGTAAAAACATGCTGGTCCGGCCGGCCTAAATTTTGCAGCACCTGTCATTATGTATTGCAATCGGTGGAGTAATATTTCACGCGAAGCTACTGAGTAATGATGCGTTTTTATTCTAAATCAGCATCATGACTGGCAAGAATGCATATTTAAATCAAATGACAACTATCACGAAGTACAAAAAATCTTCCCTTCAACAAATCCCCGGCGTGGGGCCGGCGATTGCTGCGGATCTGAATGGTATTGGTATTACCCGGGTTGACCAGCTGCGGGACCAGTCACCGCAGGCGCTCTACGATGCGGTATGTGACGCCACCGGCGCAATTCATGATCGTTGTCTGCTTTATGTATTTCGCTGCGCGGTCTACTACGCATCGACGGCACAGCACGAGCCTGAAAAGCTAAAATGGTGGAACTGGAAAGAGGTGCCGCCACGCTAGGATTTTCATCCTACTCCGATACACGTCCTAGCATTTGCTGGGGTTTGAAGACGTTTAGGCTGGGATGGCAAGTCTGATGCGGCCTTAGCCTTCTCGTATTATATGCATGCAACTTTTTAATTCATGCGCCGTCATACCGGCAATGAATCATTTTAACGTTACCTGAGGAGATACCTAATGAACGATCTGAATGTGCAAAACCGCCGTACCGCTTTGAAGAAGATGTCGCTTGCGCTAGCGGGCATTCCACTTTTGTCAATCTCAAAAATATCATTCGCTGCACCCAGCCCTTTGCGCGCTGCTTTGGGCTACCAGGAAAAGCCGAAGGATGGTCATAAGTGCTCGAACTGTATGCAGTTTGTGGCTGGTAAAACCGCCAAAGAAAACGGCGGCTGCAAGTTGATGGCAGGCGATACCGGTATCAGCCCTGAAGGCTGGTGTACCGCGTGGGTTGAGTTGAAAAAAGTTTAACTAAGGATTGCTTGGTTTGAAATCGCTCGACACCGTCATTTCGGATTTACCCGCGGCAATAGTCAATATGTTTGCACATTCATCTCGCTCGCCTGTAAAATCGAGAGTCATGAAAACGCGAATTGCTGAAACGTCTCCGTCTGTCGGTGCCGACGAGAGAAAAACCCGTACCCCTGCCTCCTCGGAACAGGCCAAAGTTGATGATCTCCTGATTCGTCGCTTTTGTACGGGTGATTTAAAAGCCTTCGAGATTTTAGTCGTTAAGTATCAACGTCGTATTGCTGCGGCGATTAACGCCATGGTGCGCAATGAAGGCGTGGCTGAAGAGCTGACCCAGGAAACTTTTTTGCGGGCCTACCGCGGCTTGCCAAATTTTCGTTTTGAAAGCGCATTTTCAACATGGCTGTATGCGATTGCCCGAAACACCGCTACTTCCTATCATCGGGACGGCCATGGCCGAGCAGACAATGCGGTTTCGCTCGACGCGTTGACAGAAGAATTTGGGTCCGGTGAGGCATCACTCATCGGTGGCGGGGCGCATGAACGTACTGCCAGCAGCCCGGAAGAAGAAGTTGCTACCCAACAACTTTTGGCGCGGATTCAGCTTGCCGTAAGCGATTTGCCTCCGCAAATGCGCGAGGCATTAGTACTTCGCGAAATGGAGGGCTTGAGCTATGTGGAGATCGCCGCAAAGCTTAGCGTGCCGCTCAATACGGTGCGTTCGCTTATTTTCAGAGCGCGCGAAAGTGTCGCCAATGATATTAATTTCATGCTCGATTCAACCATCCGCGGGCGGCTCGAATGAGCGCGGACGAAAACAATAACGGCTGCACAGAGATAAGTGCAGAGATCGTCGAAAAGATAAGGCAAGAAATGAGTGATGAAATGAGCGAAAACATGGGAATATCCGCATTGCTGGATGATGAAATTTCATCCGCTGAATTTGCAATTTTATCGGCACAATTTAGCGCCAACCCCACATTGGTGACGACGCTGAAAACTCAATGTTATGTGCTCGACGCGCTGGCTGGATTTAGCAGCCCTGATTATTGTTATACCGAACGCATCATGGCTTATATTCAACGCTCGGTTTCGGTTAAATAATTACGCAGCCCCTGCACTAAACTCCTAATCGATTCTCGCCAGCGTTAACGACAAACCGCGCGTTCGCTCGATCAAATCTCCATAACCGCGTTCAATTCGGTTAATTGATGTAATTGATGTTTCGCCTGAAGCTAATGCCGCCGCCATCACATAGGCAAGGCCGGCGCGAAGATCAGGCACATTCAACGTTAAACCATCCGAATGCAGTGGAGTTGGGCCCTGAATAATCGCGCTATGCGGGAAATCGCGGCCACGGAATCGACACGCGACTGAGCCCAGACAATGCGTTTCAATCTGGGTCTTGGCGCCTAATGCAGAGAGCGCGTTCAAATAGTCGAAACGCCGCTCGTAAACGGTTTCATGAATAATCGAAGTGCCGGTGGCCTGCGTGAGCATGACCGCAAACGGCTGTTGCCAATCGGTCGCAAAACCTGGAAACACATCGGTTTCGAGCACGGTGCTTTTTAATTTGTGGCGGCGGAAAAAACGGATTGATTTCGCCCCTTCAATCGACACGCCGCCGCCCACACTATTGAACGGACCAAAAAAATTAATCAGCGTTGAAGGATCAATCCCGTCAACAATGATTTCGCCATCTGTTGCCGCGGCCAGCGCTGCCCATGATGCGGCTTCAATGCGGTCACCCAGCACTTCAAAGGTGGTGCCATAAAGTTTGTCAACGCCCTCAATTATCAGCTCGCGGTTCGGCATTAGCTGAACACGTGCGCCCATGGTGTTGAGCATGGTAATGAGCGCGATGATTTCAGGTTCGGTGGCGACGTTTTCAATGATGCTGGTGCCCTCGGCCAGCACGCCCAGAAATAAACAGCTTTCCGTCGCGCCCACGCTGGGATAGGGCAGTTTATAGTGGCAGGCCTTGAGCGGCCCGCGACGCGTGGCGCGATAACCATCGTCGCTCACGGTGATTTCCGCACCGAACATTTTGGCGGCGTCCAGATGAAAATCGACCGGTCGCGCACCGATGTTGCAACCTGAAACGACCGGCACATGCGCCTCCCCCAAGCGGTGCAGTAACACACCTAATAACAGAATCGGGATCCGATTTGAACCACTATCCGGGATCGGCACCTTGGCCGAGGCGAGCCCGGTGGCGTCAATGGTGATGTCTGATTGATCATTCCAGCTCAGCTTGGCACCCGAGGCCGCGATCATTTCGCAGGTGATTTCAACGTCGCCAATGCGCGGCGTGTTGAGCAGTTTGGTCTGGCCCTCTGCCAGTAAAGCCGCCACCATGGCTTTGGTCGCAAAATTCTTCGCCCCCAGCCCCTTGATTCGTCCGCTGACCGGCTGTCCGCCACTGATGACATATTTAGGTTGTTTGGCTTGCATCGACATTTTTTGCTCAATTCCTGAGTACGGTTTTTTCAATGAGAGAATACTAACCGATCAAGTGCGTATCGGCGAACGCAATCATGTCAATAATGTGATTTTTGCTGTTGGCGAGATGCCACCAAGGTTTGTTATCGCGAGCGCCTTATGGGGAAGGATCTGCTTTTGGCGATGGAAGACATCAACGTAAATGTGCCGAGCGGGGAATATTTTCGTAGACTGGATAGATATAAGCGTGCTTTTTGATGAGCATTTCGAGCCATTTGTGCAACGAGACCGGCTCCAGCTATAGAGTTTATAAATTTCATAATGGCATGATGAACATTTCTAATCCGACATCTGCGCTCCCTATGGCACCGCTTGCCACGCTTGCTTGTGAAGACATCGCCAGCCAACCACATTTCCGCCGGCTATCCAGCATTGTTGGCATCGTGGTTGAGCTTCGATACCAGAGTCTGAATAACTTTGTCGGCCGTGATCTTTACTCGCCGCTGGATTGCGGCTGGCTGCATTGCCATGCCGCGAGCGCGCTTGAGGCTTCTATCGGCTGGCTAAGAACAAAGCGTCCGGATTTATCCATGCTGGTGCTGGACGCATTGCGTCCGCAGCGAGTGCAGGAGCAGCTTTGGGCATCATTGCAGTGCACTGATCTGCTGAGCTATTTAGCCAATCCAGTGCGTGGTTCGATCCATTCATTTGGCATGGCTGTGGACATCACCCTCGTTGATCACGCGGGGCGCGAACTCGACATGGGCACGCCGTTCGACGATCTCACCGAGCGATCTCACCCCGCGCTTGAAAACGAGTTCTTGGCGAGCGGACAATTAACGCCTTTTCAAATCGCCAATCGGCAGTTGCTGCGCGACGCGATGCGGGCTGGTGGTTGGCAAGGTATTAGCAGCGAGTGGTGGCATTTTGACTGCGGAGATCGCGATCAAGTCCGCGCCACTTATATTCGGATTCTGTAGGGCAATATTGATCTTGCTGCCTACCGTGCTAGCCACCTGCATAGGCAGACAAGGGCAGCGCCCAGGTTGATTCGGTTTTTGATTTTGAAACCCAGTCAATCAGGGCATCCAGAATCGGTTCGGCGACGCTGCTCACCGCCAGCGGATGGTTGATAAATGCGGCTACGACGCATAGCTCATTATTGCCATCTGGCACATAGCCTGCCAACGCCACCACGTTTTTTAAGGTGCCCGTTTTAAGCCGGGCGCGTTGCGCCACAGCGCTATCACGCAAGCGTCGGCGCATGGTGCCGTCCAATCCCGCAATTGGCAAGCTGGCCAAAAATTCGGGCGCCCAATTGCTGCGTACACCCGCCATCAGCAACGCCGTCATCTGCGAGGGCGTTATCCGTTCAGAGCGCGATAAACCCGAACCGTTATCCAGCACCAATCCAATGTCGTCAATTTTATGCTCGGCAAACCAAGCGCGAATTTCCTGCTCGGCATTGGCTAGAGTGCCGACGCGATTGAGCGTGTTTGCGTCGAGCGTCGGCATGCGGCCAAGCCGTGCGCCCAGCGTCAGATAAAGCAGCCGCGCCAATGCATTGTCGGATGGTTTGTTGATGTCGCGAATTACTTCCGCCAGCGGGTGTGATCGATGCGTTGCCAGCACCCGTGTAGCGGTTTGGATGTCTGACGATTCAATCACGTGACCGCTAAAGGATCCACCCAGCGTGCGCCACAGCGACCGAAACAGGCGCTCCACAAATTCGTTTTTATCCAGCATATTTAGCTCGGTACTCGCGGTGCAATTTTTAGGGAACGTGCCGTTAAGGTGAATCTGTACGCCGCCGTCATTGTGCCGAGTGAGCGTCGGTGGTTTCCAGCCATCGTCCCAATTTGCACAGCCAGTCTCGATCAACGCCATATCGGCAACCACGGTCACGCCGTCCAGCATTGGTGTCATCCGCACGGACGTCGATTTGTCGTCGCTGGCTATATCAAACTGACCCAGATTCATATTGAGCAGCAGCGAGTCAGGAATGACGTTGTAGCGAAATTCGGGGCCGTCGTCGAACGGCGGGGCACCCAAATCTGTGCGCGGCGGTTGGAACATCGTCCGGTCGATGACAAGATTGCCGCGGATGTCTTGAACGCCCTGATCGCGCAGGGCCTGCAGCATGATCTGAAACGAACGCCAATCCAGATCGCTGTCGGCCAGCCCCTGCAGTAGCAGGTTTCCCTGAAGCGTGTTGCCTGATAGCGGTGCCGCTGTTGAAAATTCAGTTCGTCCGCGATAGGTGGGGCCCAAGCGCTCCAGCCCAATCAGGGTGCTCACTAATTTCATGGTGGACGCAGGCTGCATGCTGGCTGCGGTATTGTGTGCGGCAACCAGCGCCCCATCGGAAATCCTCACCACCTTGGTGGCTACGGCATCCTCCGGAATGTGCGCATCGCGAAGCATTTTGACAATCACATCCGGCAATTTAAGAGCCTGCTGCGTTTGTGCTGAGCAAATACCCGCGCATGAAAGTATGAATGCATAAAAAACGGTGGTGAAGATTTTGGACATGTAAATTTTGTATTTGATCCCAATTGACTCACACTGAATTGGCAACCGGTTTTGTTTCAAGAGCAAGCCCCAATCTGGATGAAAGCCATCGCACCGAAGTTGAAATCAGCCTCGGCAAGTGGCGCTAATGTGAACCGTTGCAAAGGTGAATCGCGGGTTTTTGCCACAACGATGATGGCGTCTGAGTTGAGTGCCTGATCGTCCCACAGGATAGCAATCCGTTCTTGTTTGATGCTCAGCAGGCGACCACGAAAACGTGGCGAGAATCTGGAGGCGAAGGTCGCGTCAAAATTGGTTTTGCAAAGGCTTACCTCACCAAGCCATTTATCCTCATAGCGGCCAAATAGTTTTTCTTTCGAGCTCACATTAAGCTCTTTTCCTTGGGGCGATACAGCTTGATTTACGGCTGCCGCAGATGATTGTGCGGAAACCATAATTGTTTTGGGCCTCCCTAGAGAAGCCAATTGATCGATCAACATTTTACGAGCGTCTATCGAATTTACGTTCATGGGTAGTTTGTGAACATGTTTCGCCTCTGCGCGCCGGTATCACACACAGCACCACTGCGCAGACAGCAGCGCAACGTGGCAAAGAAAACATGTTCATCTTTTGAGAACCGCCGATAAGAGCTTGCCAAAATAGCAAGGGAGGCAGCAAGTTTCCCCTCCGCCTCCCCCCACTTACTTCAACGCTATTACTTGATGTTGTGATGGTGCCTATAAAAACTTGTAGTTCAAACGCAGAATGAATGAGCGCAAGCGCGGATCGCCCACCCGTCCATCCCAACCCGCACCCGCCACGTTATCAACGTTATGGTTCGAGAACGACGGTTTGGTGTCAAACAGATTTTTGATACCGGCCGTGATCGACAGATTCTTTATACCGGTATAGGTGCCCGTCAGGTTATAGAGCGTGTAGCTCTTGATGCGATCAGGTGCTCCCGCCGCGGTAAAGCCCGATCCGAAGCCGTCCCGCTCAGCTTGGTAGCTGCCGGTGTAATTCTGCGAAAACGTGGTGCTCCAGGGGCCTTGCGCCCAGGTAATGTTAGCTGCATGCTTCCAGCGCACGTGAAGGTTGAATCCATTGGTGGTGTCGCCAAATTTGCCAACGAGCTCTGTGTAAGGGTCAGCCTCACTAAAGCGGCTCTTGAAGCTGCTGGTGTATGTGCCGTCAACCGTCGTCACAAATTGGCCTAAGTCGGTCTTCCAATTGCCGGTCAGATTGACATCGGCACCTCGTGTTTTATCTCCGCCCAGGTTAAAGGTTGGCGAAGTGATGCTTTCGATATCACCATCGGCGTTACGCGTTACATATTGCGCATATTGGGCGTATCGGCTGACGAGTAGCTGCCCGGAGATTGCTCCGATACGGTCAGTAAGATCAATCTGCCAAAAATCCACGCTGGCGCTAAACCATGGCGCGGGTTGCAACAGTACGCCAGCTGACCACTGCTTGGATTTTTCAGGTTTCAGATTGGTATTGCTGACACCGATGATCTCTGGCCGGATACCACATCCTCTGGGTTCTTTACCCGTCGGGCAAAGTATTGGGTCGTTAATATCGCTGTTGAATTGACCCGTCGCAGCGCCTCCATAGAGTGAATTAAAATCAGGCGCGTGAAAGCCCGTGCTGTAGGAGCTGCGAAATCCAAGTTGCGGAAGCAGCTGCCACTTGGCTGCGACTTTAGGATTGGTTGTTGAGCCTACATCACTGTACCGGTCGTGACGTACGGCAAGCTGTAGGTCAAGATTCTTTACGATCGGAACTTGAAGTTCGCCATACACAGCTTTGATATCTCGGCTAACTTTCTCAAGCGTCGACGGTGCTGACACGCCAAGAATCGCGGGTTGAGTATCCTGGCTTTGATTAAAGCGGTAATTTTCCGTACGGACATCTAGGCCAACTGCTATGGCCAGCGGGCCTGCTGGTAGCGCAACAAGTTCTTTGGATACGCTACCGTCAAATTGTTTCACTGTTGCCTTGCCGCCGTAAAGTGACAAACCTTTCGCTTTGGCCGCGTTGATGGCATCTTGGGCTTGTTGGGTCTGGCTTTGTCCGGGTAGTAGAAAAGGATTAATGATGCCGCTGGACAACGCAGCATTGGTAGCAACTCGCAGCATGTTGCCGTCACCCAGCAAAGTAGTCGCCTTGCTTTCAGAACTGGATAACCCAAACTTATAGTCCCAGCCGCTCAAATTTCCCTCAAGACCGGCCAACACACGGAACGCATCAGTGGTGGTGTCCTGCTGGCGCGGGCCACACTCCAGACAACGCCAACGGATGCGTTCGGCTAATTGATTATTAAAGCCAGGCACTAGACCGGTAAGGTCTTGGTAGTACGGCGAGCGAATGTTGTTACCGTTGGGGTCTTTGATGAAGGCAGGATAGTTTTGATTGGTAATCTGGATCGGCGTGTATTCAACGGCCGACTTGTTTCGCGAGGCGACCACTTCAACAAATGCCGTGTGGTCGGGGGAAATAGCTAAAGATCCTCTCGAGATCAGATTAGTACGATCTATCGGCTGCAGCAGGCTCCACTGCTTGCCATAGTCATACGCACACGCCTGATTGTTATTGTTAAAGCCAGTGATGTCGCCTCGATAGGGGCTCATATCGGAAATGGTCGTGCATTGACCTTGGAGTGCCAGCAAGTTGACACGGTTATAGGTCTGCGTGTTGCCGGGGAGCGCAAAGCGGCTCCCCAATGCCGTGCCGCGTGCTTGGCCAATATTGGCAAAGGGTGTGCCTGTGGTGTCTGGCGCCAGGCCGCGGTCTGGTTGGTAGCCGTTGTGAAAATCGCGTTGTTTACCACGCAGACGATCATTCGTGTCGTAAGTGAGGCTCGTCATGACATTGAAGCGATCAGTCGCCAAATCACCAAAGCCACCTAGCAACGAAGCTCTAAAAATATTGCCGTCGCCGTGCTCTGTAACATCGCCGAACGCTGTTGCCTCAAAACCCTTGTAATCACGTTTTAAAATAAAGTTGATCACACCACCGATTGCATCCGTGCCGTAAATCGCGGAAGCGCCATCTTTGAGAATCTCAACCCGGTCAATGGCCGCTAACGGTATCGAATTCAAGTCAACTGAGCTGCCATTGAGGGCATGAGTGGCGACCCGCCTGCCGTTAAGCAAAACAAGCGTGTATTCCGAGCCCAGACCACGCAGGGATGCACCAGATGCACCGTTATTGGGACCTTTTTTGCCCGCGCTGTTCAGAAAATCAGAGCCTTGATTGGTTACTAATCCATCAATGCCGTTACCGTTAGCGCTGATGTTCGCCAGCAATTGCTCGGCGCTTGTGATCCCTAATTTCACGAGATCCTGCGCTTTGATTACTTGGATGGGTGACGACCCTTCGTCCTGAACGCGTTTTATACTACTACCCGTGACTTCAATCTTCTCCAGTTTGGTCGGGCCTTTCTTTTCGGGGGCGGCATCTTGCGCTGCGACCGGTAAGGCAATACAAATGAGCGACACCGCGTGCGCGAGAGTTGTTAATTTCATTGCGAGTTCTCCATGTTGGTCTTTAAATTACTCTACGTCAGCACTGCTCTGCTACTCCCACGGCTCTGACAGAATTCCATACCTTAACCGGCCCCAACGCAGAAACCTTGGTGAATGGCTACGATCTGTGCGCTTTCGATTGGTTAATACCAATTTCCTACCAATTAATGCATGCTGACACCACTTTTTACGAAATGCAATAGTTCGATATGCGTATCGCGATATTTCAATGGCATCTGTTGCTAAAAATCTACAAAGAGATCAGATTTACATATTTTGAGTGTTTGGCCACATACGCTCGTTTTCTCAAAACAGTGACTTTTAAAAAATGAATAGACGAAATTTTAGCCGTGTGTTGATTGCCGCGCCAGCGATAGCCTCGTCACTCTCTGCCCTGGGTAAATCCACCAGCGTAGCTGCTTTGGGCACGCAGTCGATCATCAAACCGCCACGGCTCAAAGCGGGAGATTTAGTCGGTGTAATTGCACCCGGTGGCGTGGTCGATGATGCGTTAATTGAAAAATCCGTTAAAAATCTTGAATCGTTCGGCATGCGAGTGAAGGTATCAGAAAACATTCGCGCGGTGCGGGGCGGCTATGCGGGCACGGTTGAACAACGCGCGGACGATTTTCACGCGATGTTTTTAGATCGGGATGTCAAAGCGATATGGGCAGCACGCGGGGGCTCAGGCTCTATCCAATTGTTGCCGAAAATTGACTTTTCCCTGATTCGTAAACATCCCAAAATTGTGGTCGGCTATTCAGACATCACGGCGCTGCTTCTCGCCATTTACCGAGGCGCTGGCTTGATTACTTTTCATGGTCCGGTGGCGTCCTCGGTGTTTAGCGATTACTCGATGGCACAGCTTCACGCGGCGTTAATGGAGCCGCAGTCGGGCCGCGTGATCAGCATGGCTTCTGATGACAATGCCGAGAACAATCAGCGAGCACAGCTGGAGCCTCAATTTTCGCGTCGCACCATTCGTGAGGGCATCGCCATGGGGAGGCTGCTGGGCGGCAATCTGAGCGTGCTCAGTGCCTTGATTGGCACTCCCTACGGCGTCGATTTAAGCGGCAGTCTGCTGTTTCTCGAAGAAATCAGCGAGGCACCGTACCGTGTGGATCGAATGCTTACTCAATTGTCGCAAAGTGGTGGCCTTAAAAAAGTGGTTGGTACGATGCTGGGTGTGTTCCAAAAATGCGTAGCACCGGAAGGCGAAGCCTCACTCACGCTTGCTGAAGTCCTTGACGATCACTTTGCCCATCGCGCCGTGCCGTCTGTATACGGTTACTCGTTTGGGCACATCGCACAGCAATTCACCATTCCCGTCGGATTGAGGGCGCGCTTGGACACGTCGAATGCTAGCCTTACGTTGCTGGAATCGCCAGTGACCTAAAACGCGGGAGAGGTATGCAACTTGCAAATGATGAATCCGGTAGCGGTTATGCAGACAGCCGCAATGCGCAAAATCTGAAGAGGTAATCTGTCGGGTTAAAATCCGCGCATGCAAAATTTTTGGATTGCCTCAGGCTTCGACACTCTCGTTAAAAATGATCACGGCTGGCTGCGGGTCACGCCGGATTATTTAAGATTTATTCTGGCGCGCGCCGAGCTGGCTCCGATTGCTGAATCGGGTCCCCGCGAACTTGCTCTGCATGCGCTGTTAATCGATGATCCGCTGCGCAAAATTTCACCCAATGAGTTGGTCGCGATAGAGGACGTTGACGCGCGTGGTAATTACGTTTATTTTTTGAAGCTGCGCAAAGCGTTGCTGGACGCCGTCACGTTGGAGCGGTTTTATTTGCAGTCTTTTCGTAGAGGCACTATTGATTTACCGCCGATTTTTCTGGAGCTTGCCGCGCAGGCGATTGTGCGTGGCTTGCTGGACGGCATTGACGATGCGTACGAAGTTCGCGCGGGTGAAATGTTTTTTCGCCGGCAACGGATTTCGATTGAAGGGGGACAAGTCCTCGCCGCAGATGCAGAGACGATCCAGATGTTCGCCGAGACCGGTGGTTTTGGCAGCGTCGGCAGACTGATTGCGCAGCAGGGCACGGCCCTGGCAAGTGTCAACATGGATGTCATGTCGCACGAAAATGCGCAGCTCTACTGGCTACGTGAAAATCGCTATTCGTACCTGCTCGATCTGACCTTTGGACGGGCTGGAGAGCAAGCACTGGCGAGGCTCCTCGGGCGATGGGTCAAACATTTTTTAGGCGTGGGTGTCAGCGTTGAAACGTTGCCCAACATAGAAGATGGCGCCTGGCGATGGCATGTCGGGCTCGATGCAGAATCGACGCTTATTCTGAATGATTTGTATGAAAATAATGACGTTGATAAAGCACGACTGAAACGTTTGATTTCATTATTTCGCCTGCGCTTTGATAATGCAGCGGAGATGCGCGCCGATGTGGCGGGCAAACCGGTGTATCTTGCAATAGCGATCACCGAAGATAATGTGCTGAAGTTGAAGCCACAGAATTTGTTGATTAATCTACCGTTGAAAAATAACAGCTAACATACGGTTCATACGCGTTCCAATTTGAATTTTAATTTTGTTTTTGAAGGCAATTTCATGAGTACCCAATCTGATCACCCCGCCGTACAAATGTTGCGCAGTGAAATCGAAATCATGATGGCGGATCGAGAAGCACTGTTGCGCGTGGCTGGTGCAGCTGCAAAATTCGTTGAGAACATGAATATGACCAAGCTGCCGGTGTCGTCAATTCCGCTGGCGCAGGCAATTTCAAGTGCGGTAAATGCCCTGTCAGAGGACTCGCTTCGAGATGCTTTGGAGAGTTTGCAGGGCCGTTAGCATTGGTCGTCGCCACGAATATAGCGCGCGGGGACCGAGTCTAAATCGGGGTGGAGGCCTTGATCAGGCAATGCAATTTTTCAGCAACGATTGCGTGCAGTGATGTCACAAAAAATGCTGGTAAAAAAGCGTACCGCATGCATGCGGTTTAAATTTGCTCTGGGTTTGGCTCTTTATTTATAAAAATTAAAAATGGCTTTTGAGGCACCGCTGTCATATGCGCGACGTAATAGCGCCGTCACCAAATGCCTTGGTCGTCTGATGATGCGTTTATGCGGCTGGCGCTTTGAGGGTGCATTGCCGGATTTTCCAAAAGTCCTCATTAGCATTGCGCCGCACTCCAGTAATTGGGATTTCGTTGTTGGCGTGATGGGCTTGTGGTCGATGGACCTGAAACTTTCCTTCATCGGCAAACATACGCTGTTCCGAGGCTGGTTTGGCACTTGGCTGCGCTCTTTGGGCGGGATACCAGCCGATCGGAGCGCGAAACGGGGGTTGGTCGGCGAGGTGGTGGATGCTTTTAATGCAGCTGACCGAATGGTGCTTGCGCTTTCGCCTGAAGGTACGCGCGCTCCGGATAAGGGCTTCAAAAGCGGTTTTTTGCACATCGCGTACGGCGCAAACGTGCCCATCTTGCTCGCGTATTTTGATTTCAAAAATCGGGTTATCGGCTTCGGGCCGATTTTCTACCCGACCGGTAATATCGAATCGGATCTTGAATTTGTTATGGATTTTTATCGACCCATTCGCGGCAAGTATTTGAAGACTTGGCAAACGTAGCGGCCGGTCGAAGAATCGTTAGACACGAAATATTGTGAAGCCCCAAAGTAGCGCGCTTGTTTTGTGCACCTGCGCATCAATGGTGCGAATGAAATCGAAATGCGTAAAGCGCTCCATTGCATTATAAATAGCTAACGCATTGAATATTAATGATAAATTATTTTTAAGTGGGTTGGCACGACAAATGCTACATAGAAAGGGCCAGAGAGCGATCTTTGGCAATTTCTCCTCCGAGAGCGGTTTGCCCGGCACCTTACAGGTTGCCGGGCATTTTTTTACCCGTGAAATATGGGTCACTTTCAGTGCGAGCATCAGCATTCATTTGCCAATACTATTTAGACTGCAGGCATTATTTGGATGGCATTCTGATCGTGCCCGCCAAGTTTGTCATTGCGGCCACCATATATGCGTTTTTCAATTATGGTTTTGGGCTGGGCTTGCTGAAAGGCATCCTGCCGTTTAAAAAATAACGCAAAAGGCTTAAGCCAATGGAAGTCCTGAATCCGCTTTGAGGTGGTTTCACGCTTGCGCTCACGATGCAAAATTTGCTGTGGGCATTTGTCGGAGCCACGCTGGGCACGGCAGCCGGCGTACTACCGGGCATTGGTCCGGCTGTGACCGTGGCGTTGTTGCAATCGGTGATCACCAAGATTGATCCATCGGGTACGCTCACATTGAAGGCGTTGTCTATTAGTCAGGGCGACTGGACCATCTTTCTTCAAAAGCCATTGTCAGCCACACTGTTGGCGATTACGGTTGCCGTTGTGGTTGGACCATGGCTATGGCGCAAACTGGGCGCGATCAACGCCAAATCCTGATTTCGCGATCGAGGTGACGATTGCAAACGCGGTTGCGCTAGCTTTGGCGTATGTTGGGCAGCGTCCCAACACCCCCCGACACTACCCAACACCGTTCAATTCTGCTCGTCGGTTTTTGTCTGAACAGATCTGCGGAAAAGTGCGGCAGTCGGTTTGGGATGTTTGCCGCGCGGTAACTTTGATGCCGCGAGTGCGGCAGATGTCGCGGCAGCGGCCTCATTTTCAGCGGGTGTTTTTACTTTCGATTCATAGGGCTTGCTGAAATCAAAATCGCCGCCTGGTGTGGGTAGGCGTGAGGTGTGTGGTGCGGGGGCATCAAATTGTCGGCGAGGGCGCATACGATTCGCATCCTTGTCATCTCGCGATGGCGGGCGCCGCGTCGTGCTGTCGGGCTCATTGCCGCCAACGCCGGTAGCGGCTGAGCGTGTGCGTGCCGAGCGGTTGCCTGAGTCGCTTCGCTCGCTTGTCTCAATTGATTTACGCGCTGTGCCGGATGTGCGCGTCGCGCCCGAGGGACTGGAACGGGCGGATGCTCGGGTTTCTGCGTCGAATTCCGGCGCGGTCAGGCGTGGAATTTCTCGCTTCAACAGTTTTTCAATACCGGCGAGATACTCTTTTTCATCCGGGCTGACCAACGAAATCGCTTCGCCCGGCGTGCCGGCCCGACCGGTGCGGCCAATGCGATGCACATAATCTTCCGGGGTATTCGGCAGCTCGTAATTAATGACGATCGGCAACTGGTCAATATCAATGCCGCGTGCGGCCACATCAGTTGCCACCAAAAACTTGATCTTGCCGGTCTTGAACTCATCCAGCGCCAGCGTGCGCTCGCCTTGGGTGCGATCACCGTGAATGGCGGTGGCTGAAAGCCCGTCTTTAATCAGCTGGCGGGTGAGGCGATCTGCGTCGCGCTTCATGCGTACAAAAATCAAGGCTTGCTGCATATTCCGCGACTGAATCAGATGTGCTAACAGGGCGTGTTTACGCGCGGAATCAACCTCGTAGGCTTGGTGTGTGACCAGTTCAGCTGGCGCATTGCGGCGCGCGACCTCGATCATCGTTGGGTTGCGCATAAACTGGCTGGCAAGCCGTTTTATTTCTTCCGAAAAAGTGGCCGAAAAAAGCAGATTCTGGCGCATCGGTGGCAGCACCGCCAGAATGCGAGTAATCGCGGGCATAAAGCCCATGTCAAGCATCCGGTCCGCTTCATCAAAAACGAGTATTTGCACCTGCGATAAATTGATACTTTTGCCCTCAAGGTGATCGAGCAGGCGGCCTGGCGTGGCGACCACGATCTCCACCCCCGCTTGCAGCGCCTTGATCTGCGGCTTGATGTCAATCCCACCATAGACCACGGCCACGCGCAGCGGCAGGTGTTTGCTATAGGTACGAATGGATTGCTCCACCTGTGCGGCCAGCTCGCGGGTAGGCACCAAAACCAGCGCGCGCACGGGGTGGCGGGCGGGCGATGGGCTGCTGCTTGCGTTAGGCGCAAGTAGTTGTAGCAAAGGTAACGTGAAGCTGGCGGTTTTACCGGTGCCGGTTTGGGCGCAACCCATGATGTCTAGCCGCGCCAAAATAGCGGGAATTGCCTGCGCCTGAATCGGGCTGGGCTCGGTGTAGCCCTGATCTTCAACCGCGCGCAGCAGTTCGGGAATAAGATTCAGTGAGGCAAACGACGTCGGTGAAGACATGGGTGAAACTTTCTAATACAAATCAATGAGGTAACGATAAAAACAGTACCCTATTGTACCGCGATGAACGCCAAAACCTTCACCGCGAAAACCTTAATATTTTGTTTGCTGACGGCAGCACATACAGCGCGGCCATATTGGCGAACTTTGTGATGGTAAATCTAAAGCCGTTGTTGGCTCCACAATCGGCGCATCTGATCAGTCTGAAATAGCTTTCGGATGGCGTTGAGATGACGACGAATCGCAGCATAAATGCGGTGACAAATTTTGGTGCTGGTGCTGTTGCGCGAGCGAAGTCGGATTACGCTGACTGCTAGCGCCCAAGCAAAAATGCCACTTTTTCCGCGCGCGGCAGTTGCTTGATTTTATATTCCGCTTTCGACGCGCTGGAGCGATCTTCAAACGCGATTGAGCCGATCAGGCGTTGGGGCGGATTGGCTCTGGTGTACTTGGCCCCTTTGCCGCTGGCATGTTTGGCATAGCGAGCTTCAACATCGGTGGTGATACCCGCGTAAAGCGCGCCGTTGCTGCATTCAATTAAATATAAAAACCACACCGATTACGCGGCCTTTAAAGTTGATCCGCGCTTGACCATGGCTGCCTCGCGGATCGGCAGATTGGATAGCGCAGCGGCGAGCGCCAGAACCATATCTGCGACCCACATCCAGGTGTAATTGCCTTGCTGCGTAACCGCGATACCGCCTAACCACGCGCCAAAAAATCCGCCGATTTGGTGCGATAGCAGGGTGAGCCCAAACAGCGTGGAAAGATATCGCGTCCCGAAAAATTTGCCCACCAGGCCCGCCGTGGGCGGAACTGTCGAAAGCCAGGTAACGCCCAGGGCGGCAGCAAAAATATAGAACGTGGCGGCGGTTTTGGGGGCCAGCAAATAGACTCCGATAATGATTGCCCGCGAAGCATACATCCAGAACAAAATAGTTTTACTGCGGTAATGTCCGACTCCCCAACCGGCCATTAAGCTGCCAACAATATTAGCCAAGCCAATAATGGCCAGCGACCAACCGGCGACATTCGGCGGCAGCCCGCAAAGCTGGACTTCGCCGGGCAAATGCGTAACCAGAAACGCGATATGAAAGCCGCAGGTAAAGAAGCCCGCGTGCAACAGCAGATAGCTTCGATCTTGCAGCGCGTCGTAAACCGCCGTTTTGAGCGGATTTTTCGATGAAGCTACCCGAACGGCGGCAGCCTTTGTTGGCTCAGCCGACGCGTCAGTGCTGGTGTTCAGCTTGTGAGAATGCGGCTGTTTCCGCAACAGCCAGGCCATCGGCAAAGCAAAAAGCGAGATTGCGGCCAGTGACCACATCGCGCCCATCCAGCCTAAAGCAGTGATGATTTTTTGCAGTAGCGGCGCGAATAAAAATTGTCCAAACGAGCCGCCCGCATTAATGACACCCGCTGCCATGCCGCGTTGATCCGCGGGCAGGCGCTGAGCGGCGGCACCGATCAATACCGAAAAACTGCCCGCGCCGGAGCCTGCGGCGGTCAATATACCGATCGACAAAACCAAACCGAGCCTTGATCCCATCAACGGTGTAACCGCGTAACCGATTGCCAAGATGATTGTGCCCGCCGCGAGTACCCTGCCCGGCCCATAGCGATCCGCGACCGCGCCCGCAATCGGCTGAACCGCGCCCCAAACGAATTGCCCGATCGCCATCGCAAAGCTTACGTTGGCGATACCCAAGCCAGTCGCCGTATTGATTGGAGAGACGAACAAGCCCTGAGATTGGCGCGCACCCATGGTGATCATCAGCAGCGCAGCGGCGACTAAAACAATAAACCAGAATGTGCGCGGCTGTATGGAAGAGGTCATACGCGTTCAGGATAATTTGCTTGCTGTCACAATGCACGATAACAAATTAAAACAATGGGCAACAGCAATAAAAGGTAACGATAGCAGAAACCGCTGTAAGCTTAAGATCCAGATTAAATGCAGTAGCGTCACCAAGTTTTTCTCTGAATGAGTTCGTTAGGTTGCTTTAGTTGGCTGTGATCGGCTGTGGTTTGGCTACAGTTTGCTAAAGCGGATTGCAGGCTTGTCTTGATCGGCGTTGCTCCGAATCGCGGTCAGGAAATTACCGCGCTCAAAAAATAATATGAATAAAACCATCAATAAAGTTAAAGAGCATCCCGCCGTCAGGCATCTTGGCCCCGGCTTGATTACGGGTGCGGCGGACGATGATCCATCAGGCATTGCGACCTACTCACAAGCAGGCGCGCAGTTCGGATTCAATATGTTGTGGACGGTGCTATTCACCTATCCGTTGATGGTCGGAATTCAGATGGTCAGCGCGCGGCTGGGCTGCATCACCGGTAAGGGACTCGCATCAAATATTCGCGAGCATTTCCCCGCCTGGGTTCTGTACGGCGTGGTCGGGCTGCTGCTGATTGCAAATACGATTAATATTGCCGCCGATATTGCCGCGATGGCCGAAGCGCTGCGGCTGATTGTCGGCGGCTCGGCGCATATTTATGCGGTCACATTTGGCCTGCTGTGCCTGGTGTTGCAGGTTTTTTTGCCCTATGAAAAATATGTACGTTACTTAAAATGGTTGACACTCGCGCTGCTGTCGTATGTAGCGGTGCTGTTCACGATTCGCGTACCGTGGACCGAAGTGGTGGCGCGAGCGGTATGGCCACAACTGACGCTGGATAATGATGCCATCACGGTAATTGTAGCGGTGTTCGGGACCACTATCAGCCCGTATCTTTTCTTCTGGCAAGCCGCGCAGGAAATGGAAGATTTGCGCTCTAAAAATACCAAAGGCGCCAACAATGCTGGCGCGCAGCTGAGCTTTGCACAATCGCCTAAAAATGCCGCCAAGAATGTTTCATCCAGCAACATCGCAAACGAAAACGACCAGGTCGGGCACGCGAGCAGCACCGATAACGTTACCGAAGAGGTCATCAGCGGCCACCTGAGGCGCATCAAATGGGACACGTTTATTGGCATGGGCTTTTCGAATCTGGTGGCGTTTTTTATTATTCTTACTACCGCCGCGACCCTGCATGTCAGCGGCATCACCAATATCCAGACCTCGGCGCAAGCCGCTGAAGCGCTGCGGCCGCTGGCGGGCGATTTTACGTTTCTATTGTTCAGCCTCGGCATTATCGGCACCGGCATGCTGGCCGTGCCAGTGCTGGCGGGTTCAGCCGCTTATGCGGTGGCTGAGACGCTCGATTGGCGCACCGGTCTTGATCTGAAACCAGAGGAGGGGAAAGGCTTTTACAGCATTATTTCAGTGGCTACATTGGGCGGCGTGATTCTTTGTTTTATCCCGATTGATCCCATGAAGGAGCTTTTTTATAGTGCCGTAATCAATGGCGTCATCGCTGTGCCGATCATGATCGTGATGATGTTGTTAGGCTCGCGCCGCGACGTAATGGGCGACTACGCGATTGGCCCGCGATTGCGCCGACTGGGCTGGGCCGCCACGGTGGTCATGTCGATTGCGGTGGTGGCGATGTTGGTGACGATCTAGATTTTAAACACCGGCGTTGGCGGGCACCTTGGAGCATAAAGTTCTGTAAAGCGCCGTCGACGCTAGTGCTTTATTTATTTTCTGGCGGATTGGTATAGCGTCGCCATAGCCATTCGAGCGGTCCCTGGCGATATAGGCGAAGGTAGTAGTGACTCGCCACGAGTTGAAATGCATAAATCACGATGGCCAAAATAAACAGCTCGCCCTGTTGCAGTCGCGCACCCCAGCCGAGCCCATAGCCGTAGAGTAAAAACGTCATGGCAAGGGATTGAAAAACATAATTTGTCAACGCGATCTTGCCCGCGGGTGCGAACAGCACAATGAGTGTTTTACCGGGCGGCGAAGTCGCAATCAGCGCCAAGCCGGAGATATAGGCAAACGCAAAGATTGGCACCAACGTTGATATCGCGATGTCCCACCAAGTGGTGCCTACCGAGAACGCGTTTGCCATCGACCAGCCCTTGATCGTGAACGCGATATTGATGGGCAACCCCACCAGCAGCGACACTATAAAAATCCGCATTAGCAGCGGCCGATGCTTTTCGGGAGATCGTTGGCTCACCTTAAGCCAACCCATCTGTGCGCTAATAGCACCGATCAAGAACAGCAGCATTACCTGGGGGATCAGGAACGCAAACGATGTTGTGATGCTGACAAAATCAGTGGCGCGTTGGCGCGTAACTTCGACATAGCTACCCGTCGTGTAAATCGTCTTTACCGCCGCAATCTCTGTTATCGCAGTAGCATTCATGTCGGCTAATTCAACCTCGGTTAATTCGCCGGACGTTACCAGAACGCCAAGAACGAGTGTTGCCATCACGGTGGTGATCACCCAGAATCTCATCGCTTTGATCGCCGCTCGCGGCCCTCGGCCGAGGTAGTGACGCAGAATAAATCCGGTAATCGCATAGCGCGTCAGAATCTCTCCAAACCACAACAGGACGCCGTGAAAAATACCCAAAATCAGCATAAACGTCAGTCGGCGTGTGAACAGTGCTTTTGCGGCTTTTGAGTTATCGCCGCGTACCCGCCATTTGCGCGCCTGCACCGCAAAACCATAGCCGAAGCAAAAACAAAAAATCGGGTAAAACTTGAATTCCAGAAAGAACGACGTGAATAGCACTGTCGCGCAATCAAGTAGAGTGCTGGTCTCACCAAGTTGACCTAGGGTGGGCCCGCCCAGCGACCAGACGGCGCTTTGAATATTGACGGCTAAAATGCCGAAGAGGGCAATCCCGCGCAGGGCATCCACAATCGGCGCACGGGAGGTCAGGGTGCTTAAGTTTGTCATGCCCGCAGTTTAGCTTGTCGCGGTTAGGCCTGAGGTGGCGCGCGGCAACGCCATGAAAACTGAAATGAAACAAAAAAACAGCGGGCGACGAAATATCTTTTCGAGGCCCGCCGAATTGTTACGTACTACTCCAAGGGTATTACACTCACCACATCAACTTCACAAAACAACTCACTTCCTATGCGATGATGTTACCCAATTTTTGAACCAAATAAAGTGCTAAACGTCACACACAGCATCCCCTATTTGAGGGATGGCGAGGCTGGCCGAGTTCCCGCGATTTTGCCTGCAGAGTCATCAATTCGGCGATGCTGCAACTCTACAATTCACGTTCTACGAAGGATTGATAAATAATGCTTTTCAGGCAATATGCACGCAACCTTCACCGACTCGCGTTTGCAATCGCGCTGCCCACATTGTGTGTGGCGAGCAATCTGGCGCATGCGTGGGGTAGCGAAGGCCATCGCGTCACGGCGTCGGTTGCCAATGAATTAGTCACCCCTAAAACGCGGCTGCGACTTAATCAAATCATTGACAACGGAGGCTCGTCCGAAGGCTTATCGGATATCGCGTTGTATATGGACATCAACCGAAAAGAGCTGAGTGCAAAAATACCCGGCTCTGAAAAATGGCACTACGACAATCGGCCGGTCTGTAAAACGCTTACTTACGACCAATATTGCCCGAAAGGCGATTGTGCCTCCGCAAAAATTCCCGAAGTTTTTCGCAAGCTGAAAGACAACGCGGCCTCCAAAGAAGATCGCCTTCAGGCGCTGCGTTTTCTTGTTCATATGGTTGGCGATATTCATCAGCCGCTGCACGCCGCCGATGACGGCGACCTGGGCGGCAACCTGAAATTTGTATTGATCCCGGAAAGCGATCAAGGGCGCAGACTCCACGGCGTATGGGATACCGACATTGTCAAACGCTGGCTGCGGGGGACGTCTGAATTCGACTACGCAAAGGAGTTGGTCAAAAAATATCGCGAACAACTAGGCACATGGCAAAGCGGCGATGTCGGATCATGGATGAACGAATCGTATTCGCTCAGCAAACTCGCCACCTACGCCGGTCTGCCCAATTTTGAATGCGGCAAAGAGTGGGCGTCGACGATTGTCACGCCAGTGCCGTTGCCGGAGTCGTACATGGCAAGTGCGGCGGCCATCGTCCCCGCGCAACTCGCGAAAGCAGGCGCGAGGATCGCGTGGATGTTGAATATGGCACTGGACGGGGAGGGGCAAGGGGAACTGGCAGGCAACAGGCTGCCAGCGCGAGATAGCTGCGTTGCGGACACGCTCGATTAAAGGCGGTGAGCGGGTTGAGACTTCCCAGAATTTAACGTCAACTTAATTATTCTGCTAACGCACTCGATTCCGACCCTCATTCTTGGCCCGATAGAGCGCGGCATCGGCTTCGGCGATCAGGGCGGAAACCGAGGCTTTGTCTGAGGGTACGCAAACGGCCACGCCCAAGCTGATGGTAACGATTGGCGCTACGGGCGATGCCGGATGCGGGATCGCCCGTGCTTCGCAGGCCTGCCGCAGCATTTCGGCATAGGCCGTGACCGCCGCGTGGTCGAGGCCGGGAATCAGAATGATGAATTCCTCGCCACCATAGCGCGCCGCGAAGTCCCCAGCGCGGCTGGCAACGTGGCGGATTACCTCCGCCACCGCCACCAGGCACTTGTCGCCTTCCGGATGTCCCAGGTTGTCGTTGTAGGCCTTGAAGGCATCGATGTCGGCAATCACCACAGCAAGCGGTGTCTGCAGACGCGAGGCGCGTCGCCATTCTGTTTCGAGTGCTTCATCCAACCGGCGTCGGTTGGCGAGGCCGGTCAACGCATCAGCGAATGACAGACGCGACAGGTGCTCGTTCGCGAGTCTCAGTTGTTCGGTTTTTTCGGCCACCAAGCGCTCCATCTCGACATGCCGATTGCGGAGCCGATGGGTGCGAAGTCGAAACCATCCCACCAGCACACCGAGCGACGCCAAAACGGCCAGTGCAATGAACCACGGCGTCTGATAGTAGTGCGGTTTCACGGTGATCGGCAGCGCCTCGGCAGCTTCCTCCCAGCGATTGCCGTCGAGCGATGCCGCCACCCGAAATCGATAGGTACCGTAGGGCAGGGCGGGGAATAAGGCCTCACGGCTTTTCCCTACCTCCACCCAATTAGGGGTGATGCCTTCCATCAGGTAGCGGAAGCGGACGCGGTCGGCGTTGAGAAGCGTGCCGGCGGTGTAGTGAATCGACAGCGGCATTGAGCCGGGCGGCAGCACGACCCCGGTTTCAGCGCCGGAGACATTTATTCCGCTGATGGTATTCACGCCGTTGACCGACACTTCTTCAATAAAGACGAACGGCGGATTATTCGCGCTGGGCAGCTTTGATGGATCGACGATGACCAGCCCCTTGAGCGACGGCAGCCAGAGTCGGCCCTTGGCATCCATGCTGCCGGCAGGCTGCACCCCGCCGGCAAATGTGGTGCTGCGCAGCACATATCCCGGGCCGAACCCGGTTGAGCTCACGTTCGCAATGCGCCCCTCCGCAAATGCGTCCAGTTCGGCGCGCGCAATGCGGTAGAAACCGCGATTGCAAGTAATCCAAAAATTACCTGCATGATCCTCGATGATGACCTGTGCGATTCCGTCCCACAGTCCATCTGTGATGCGAATAGCACTGATCTGCCCATTCTTGAGGCGATTCATTCCTTCGCCGTTGGTGCCGATCCACAGCGTGCCAGCCGCATCCTCGTATAACGCCAGGATCCAGTTCGAAACCAGACCATCTTTACGCGTGAGGGTTGTGAAGATGCCGTCACGGTAGCGAACCAAGCCCTGGCCCGATGTGCCGATCCAGAGCGTGCCGCTGCGGTCCTCAAGAATCGTCATCACGCCTTCCAGCGGCGCGCCGGCCTCGCGCACCGCCGTGAAGCCGTTGCCATTAAAACGCGCCAGCCCGGACTTGGTGCCTGCCCAAATAATGCCTGCCCGATCCTGAATCACCACGCGAACATCGACGTTCGGCAGTCCTTGTGCGATGCCAAAGTTATCGAACTTTCCCTGACTCATTCGAGTCACACCTTCGGTATATGAGCCCATCCAGATTGCACCCTCGTGATCCTCAAATACGCTGGAGGATTCACTGGTCGCAAGCCCATCGGCCTTGGTGAAGGTCTTGATGTTGTTGCCCGCGATCCGGTTAACCCCACCGCCGGATGTCGCTACCCAGGTTGCACCATCGCGGGCGTGCATGACCGACCGGACGTTATCGCTCGACAATCCCTCGGGCTGGCCGAACACGCCAAACGCACGGTTGCTCAGTCGGTTCATGCCGCCATTCCAGGTGCCGATCCAGAGGCTGTCCTCGCGGTCAACCTGAAGCGCCCAGATTTGGTCGCCCGCCAATCCCCCTGCGGTTGAGAGTGTCGAAAACCGTCCGTCGAGCATCCGCACCACCCCGCCGCCCCAGGTTCCAATCCATAGCGATCCACTCCTATCGCGCGCAAGGTAGGTCAGCTGGTCAGTCGGCAGTCCGTTCACCACGGTGTAGGTTTTGATCTGCCCGCGTTCAACGTGAACCAATCCCGCCCCGGCAGTCGCCGCCCAAATGCCGCCAGCGGGATCGGCCAGAACATGCCTGACCTCGGCATGGGGAAATCCATTCGCAGGATTCATCACCGTAAATTTTTCCGACGCAAACGAGACTAGGCCCCCACCGGTTGTGCCGATCCACAGCGTGCCGTCACGGTCAAAATCGAGCGTACGTAGCCGTAGCGTGGGCAGCCCATCGGCCTCTTTGTACACTCGGGTAACACCCTTACCTTTTTCCCAGCGCAGCAAGCCGTTTTCGCTCGCCGCCCAAATCACCCCGTCTCGCGCCTGCGCGAACGCCCATACCCGCCGTCCTTCGGTTAAGGCGGACGCAAACGCGGGCTCCATTTGCCCATTGCGGTAGCGAGCCGCGCCACGGCTATGCCCAATCCATAGATTGCTGTCGGTATCCTCCATAAAACCAAAAATAGGTCGCGTGCCCAGTTCGGGTACGGCCGAGGATTCAAATGTCGCAAAGCGTATCCCGTCAAATCGCGCCAATCCACTTGCCGTCCCCACCCAAAGATAGCCCGCCCGCGTCTGGTACATCGCTTGAACCGTATTCAAAGGAAGCCCCTGCTCGGTCTGCCAGAGATCGATTTTGTATTGCGTGATGGCGGTTTTTAGCGCCTCGGCGGTGTCCGGAAGAAGCGGGCGCGCTGACGGTGGGTTGACGGATTGCGCATGGGCTGGTGACGCAAGCGATATCAGAAACAGCGCAAAGGCAAAGGCGAATGCAACGGCCACAGCCAAGGCCATCGCAGGCGCGTGGAAGCAGCGGGTTGTGATGCAGCGAAGCCGCGAATCTACCGTGTTTCCGGTCGGGTCGCGCACTTGATTCAACATTCGCACTGCGTCGTGCTTCGGCTCAATCGAAGTTCACAAAAGCATGTAATCGCGCATGTTTGCAGCGGAGAACAGAGGTAACAAAGTAGTGCGGGCGTCATTTGTTTGTGAAGTAGCGGGTGTTTGAAAGCAAAATCAAATTTTACCCCACGATTTGCGGGCGACGTCAGGCGAATGGCAGGCAGGGATTTCGGCTGATTTTTGCTCCCAGTTTCTTGCCGATTTATCGCTGGGCAGATATGTCGATAGATATGGCGATGAATGCCCAAGCCCCTAGCGTAGCGCAATTTCCGATCAAAATTGAAGGTTGGCTATTAAACACCATAATCCACGGCATGTTACAGCCATTTTTGCGCCAACATGCCCGCCAGTAAACGAGTTTTATTTTGCGCCCCTAGGCTGTGGCATCATGTGCGGATGTCCAATTTTTCAGAAAAAATTACGGCCCTCACCTCCGCCACGCTAGGCCATTACGAGTCGCGTGCGCAAGACTATTGGGAAGGCACGCGTGACCACGATGTGCAGCAAAATATCGACGCGCTGCTCGCGCATATTGAAGGTGCGTCGCCGTTCATGATCCTCGATATGGGTTGCGGGCCGGGGCGTGACCTGATCACGCTGGCCGCACTTGGGCATCAACCGATCGGGCTCGATGGTGCCGACGCGTTCGCCGATATGGCGCGCGCGCATAGCGGCTGCCCGGTATGGCATCAAGATTTTTTGGCGCTCGACTTACCGCCTAATCACTTCGACGGTGTGTTCGCCAATGCGTCACTTCAGCATATCCCGCGCACCGAGCTAGGGCGTGTGCTGCGCGATCTACACGGCACGCTCAAACCACGCGGCGTGTTGTTTGCTTCGATTCCGCATGGTGATGATGAAGAAGGCGGTAACGACGCCCGCTATAGCTGTTTTCACAGCCCGGCGAGCTGGCATACGCTGCTTCAGGATGCAGGATTCGTTGAATGCCTGACCTACTACCGACCCGGCGGTCTACCGCGCAGCGAGCAGCGATGGCTAGCAGGTGTTTGGCGAAAGTTCGCGTAAAAACTGATCCTGCAAGCTTTTCGTTGGGTCCTAAACGAAAGCAATAAGATGAAGCAAGACCAGTAGCATAACGTTTCAGAAGCCTTCTAGAATGAGCCATTAAAACGGCGTGCTTTCACGCTCGGCTTCAAAGCCGGCGTGGTTTGGCGCCGACTTGCCGGGAACCTCAGTTCTATTGCCTGTGGTAAGAAGTTCGACGTCATGCGCCAGTTCATCCGCTCGGCTACAGGAAACCATCCATACGATTTATACCAGCCAGCACAGCCGCTACGGTGCGCCGTGTAGGGACCAAACGCTGCGCAAATATTACGGCGTCACCAGCAGCCTGAATCGCATCCGGGTGCGGATGTGGGCCATGGGATTGCGTGCCAGAGCGGCCAAAAGATATAAAGTCACGACCGACTCGGGCCATGACGGAGCCTTGCGCGGCAAATTGAAAATAGCGTTGAATAAAAAAAGCGGCGGCGCATAAATCTAAAAAATGATTGCTATTATTGCCAGCTTGCAAACTTGCCATCTGGCGAATGTTACAAGCCAACAGTGCCTAAAACCCCGCTTCAGTGGTTGCGTTTTGTTTTCAGAATTTAGGATTAACCAACGTCGTTATGCAGATTACGACGGCGCGGCTATACTCATTTTTTCTTTGCCAAAGGCGTCACTCATGAATCGCAAATTAATTTTTATCGGCATTTTTGCAACCGTTGCAATGGCGATTTCTTCCGCTGTCGCAGCCGGCGAATTCACGCTCAAACATAAATTCAAAATTGGTGGCGAAGGCGGTTGGGATTACCTGACTTACGATGCACCGTTGAATCGGCTATATATAGCGCGCGGGACCCGGGTGCAGGTGGTTAACCCGTCAACCGGCGTGGTGGAGGCAGAAATTGCTGATACGCCCGGCGTCCATGGCGTCGCCTTGGCGAGTGATTTGGGCAAAGGCTATGCGAGCAATGGCCGCGATAACTCGGTGTCGGTGTTTGATTTGAAATCGCTAAAAACACTTGCGAAAATCCCAATCGTCGGTGGCGAAAACCCTGATTTTATTGCCTACGATGGCGCCACCAAACATGTGGTTGCATTCAACGGACGCAGTCATAACGCGACGGTGATTGATGCCGCCACAGACACGCTGATTGCGACGATCCCCTTGAGCGGCAAGCCCGAAGCCGCCGTAGCCGATGGACAGGGAATGATGTTTGTTGATATTGAAGACCAGAACGAAGTCGCCGCAATCGACATGCGTAAAAATGCTGTCGTGAAACGCTGGCCATTGCCAGGCTGCGACGAGCCTGCGGGCCTGGCGATAGACGCAAAAACGCGTCGCCTGTTTGTCGGCTGCCATAACAAGCTGATGGTCGTGTTGAATGCGGACAACGGCAAAGTTGTCGCCACGCTTGCGATAGGGGAGGGTGTTGATGCGAACGCGTTTGATCCCGAGACCCGGCAGATATTCAGCTCGCAGGGCGATGGCACCCTCACGGTGATGAAGGAAGAGTCAGCGGATAAATTTACGGTGCTGCAAACTGTCACCACGCAGCGCGGGGCGCGGACCATGGCGCTGAATCCGAAAAGCCATGAAATTTATCTGGTCAGTGCCGAGTTCGACGAGCCTGCTGCTATCGAAGGCCAGCCCAAGCCCCGGCGCACGATGAAGGCTGATACATTTACACTGCTGGTGATGAGCCAGAAACCATAACTTTGCAGAAAATAATCTGATGCAAAATAGCCTCGTAGAAAGTTGCTGGACGAGGATCTTTGCGTCACTGTAGTTCACGCACATCAATTTTTATGCCGTCTGATCTGCCACCTTCCCCATCTGCTCTGCCCACGCCAAACCTGGCGTCAGAGCCAACATCGACGCCTGCGCCGCATGTACGTCGCAAGCGCTATCGCGGCTCGCATCCGCGCGAGTTCAAAGAAAAATATAAAGAACTCGATTCGCTAAACTTCGCGGACGATGTTCAGAAAGTAATCTCACGGGGGCAGACGCCCGCGGGGACCCACAGGCCGATTTGTGTGGATGAAATTCTGGCGATTCTGAATCCACGGCCTGGCGAAATAGCGCTGGATTGCACGCTCGGTTTTGGTGGCCACACACAGTCGATTATTCCCCGGCTGCTGCCCGGTGGAAAATTATTTGCGGTAGATGTGGATTCGGTCGAGCGGCCTCGCACCGAGGTGCGTCTGCGAGCGGAAGGCTTTGCGGAAGATGTGCTGGCGATTCGCGAATTGAACTTTGCGGATATTGAAACGCTGTTGCCGGAATCAGGAAAATTCGATTGCATCCTCGCAGATTTGGGCGTTTCGTCAATGCAGCTTGATGACCCCACGCGCGGGTTTTCTTATAAAAATGATGGGCCGCTTGATTTGCGATTAAATCCGCTGGCGGGAAAGCCCGCGTCAGCACTTTTACAATCGATGCGCGCTTACGAGCTTGGTCAGCTCATCAGCCGTCATGCGGATGAACCATATGCGGCAAGAATTGCGTATGGGATCAGGCGCAGCGAAACGCCGATTTTGACCACCCAGCAACTGGCCGAAAATATTCGTGCCACGCTAAAAGATTTCCCGGATAAAGACAATCATAAAAAAACGCTGGCGCGCACTTTCATGGCGCTGCGTATTGAGGTGAATCAGGAATTTGGCGTGCTGGATCGCTTTATCAAATCGCTGCCGTCATGCCTTGAGCATGGCGGTCGCGTTGCGATCTTGACGTTTCATTCGGGCGAGGATCGCAGAATCGAGTCGGCATTTCAAACATTTGCGATTGAGGGCATTTTCTCAAGCATCTCGCCTGAAGCGCAGAAACCGTCTCCCGAAGAGCAGCGCAGCAATCCGCGTTCAACCTCAGCAAAGCTGCGCTGGGGGATTCGGTCGAATTTGCCTGTTTAAAAGCCGGGCGGTCTATCGTTGACCACGCCCGCCAATTTCTCCATCGCTATCGCCACTTGCGCAATCGTGCCCTCCTCGAACAAACGCCCGATGAGGGTGATGCCATGCGGTACTTTGCGTGGCGTGGCGAATTTTGGTAGTGGGTTCGCTGGATCGGGCGCCCAATCACTGCGCGCTTCGGAAACTTGCACCGAGCCGGTCCGAAGCGTGAGCGAAGGGTGGCCGGTATTGTTGGAAATGGTCAGCATTTCATCGCGTAGAGACGGCACCAGTAGCAGGTCAACTTCATTGAAGACACGCGCCATTTCTATGGCAACTTTGCGCCGTAACCGATCCGCCTGCACAAAATCCACCGCCGATAGAAAACGCGACTCACGGAACATATTCGGCCATGCATCCGGGACTTGCACCTTCAACTGATTGATGCGCCCGTCCAGCATGATTTCCTCAAACGCGGCTGCGCCCTCGGCGAATAAAATCACGTTAAGCGATTGATACGGCCAATCCGGCAGTGAAATCGGGGTTGGAATCATGCCCAGTTTTTTCGCCGCTTCCAGCGCCGCGCGGTCCACATCGGTGGCAGGGTCTTCTTTCATCCACGCTGGAACGTAGCCAATTTTCAAGCCCTTTATAGACGCGCTGGCATCAAAATCAAGCTTCGCGGAGACGCTGCCGACATCACCTTTATCGGGGCCGGAAATTGCCTTCAACACTAGCATCGCATCTTCCACCGAGCGCGTCATCGGCCCCAGCTTGTCGAGTGACCAGCATAGCGTCATTGCTCCCGTACGGGGCACGCGGCCATAGGTGGGGCGTAACCCCGTGACGCCGCAGCGCATGGATGGGCTGATAATGCTGCCACCGGTTTCGCTGCCAATGGTGAACGCGACCAGTCCTGCCGCCATCGCGGCACCCGGCCCGGCGCTGGAGCCCGATGCGCCCTCTTCAAGCAGCCATGGGTTCATGGTTTGTCCACCAAACCAGATATCGTTAAGTGCCAGTGCACCCAAGCTGAGCTTGGCGATCAACACCGCACCCGCCGCATTTAACCGCGCGACAACCGCAGAATCTGCCGTCGGCACGCGATCTCGAAATGGCTCCGCGCCCCAGGTGGTGGCAATGCCTGCCGTATCGAGCAAATCTTTGACGCCATACGGAATTCCATGCAGCGGCCCCCGATACTTCCCTGCTGCAATTTCCTGATCGGCCTGTCTGGCCTGCGTGAGTGCGTGCTCGGCCGTCAGGGTAATGATGCAGCGCAGCTTGGCGTCAAACCGTTTGATACGCTCAAGATAAATGCGGGTGAGTCGTTCGGAAGTCAGTGCTTTGGTCTCAATCCAGCGCGACAGTTTACTCACCGGCGCGAAGGCGATATCGTCATCCTTTTGGGGCAATGGTGCGCCATCGCTTTGGCTGCGAATGAACTTATCTCGCAACGGCCCGACTTTCATACCCGGGAGCACCGGGTTCCACTGTGTTGCCGGGGAAACGCTTGCTTCCAGCGTGACTTTGCGTGGCCCCGAGCGGCGCTCAAGCATGGCCGCCATCGAGGTACGCCAGCTGTTCGCGGCCATCTCGCGTTCGGCGGCAGTCATTGTTACCTGAGTGAGTTTTTCGGCTTCTGCAAACGTTACCGCGCCAACTTCAGGGCCAAACGCGGGCAGCGTACCAAACGTGGGTGGGGCGCCGGGCGTCGCTGGCGTAGCCGGTGTCGCAGGAACGGTGGGGGGAGATGTTTGCGCGAACGCTTGGTCGGGATTGCTGACTGACAGTCCAGCGGACGCTGCGGCGAGGACACCCAACTGGGCTTTGATTAAAAATTGGCGACGGGTTTTCATCAGGTCTCATCAGGAAAATTGAGCGGGCCGCAATGTTGTTGAATTAGTGGCACTTGTAAATACAACCGCTATCGTACTGAAAAAACGGATATGGAATCGAGTCTTTTTAATTTAAAGACTTGTTGATGGTGATGACGATTTATTTCCAGACAAATGCAGGATGGCAATCGGCGAGCTCACGCCGTCCAATATGGAATTTTCAATCATTGTGACTCTATTTCACGGCGATCAACGGCATCGTGGACAGCCAAGTCGTGCTGCCTATTGCCCATCGAAACTAACCGAGCAGTGTCAACAACACTGCGGGAACCTCATTATTTTTAGCGGCAACCCACTGCCTATCAACAAGTGCGCGCGATGGGGGCCGCGTGCAAAAGCAGCGGCTCGAATTAGCCCAGCCAATTGGCTTGCCATTGCGTGCGATAACAGTTTTGCAAGAAGATTCGATGCGCAGCAAGTGCTGCACCGGGTGGCATTCGGTTTTGCGCCGTGCCTGATTGCCCACGCCGTAAATTGCGATCATGGCTAATGGCTAATGGCTATTGGCTTGACACTGTGCATCCTCACTTTTCAAAAAAATTTTTAAACAGTTTAAGACCCTTATGTGCATGATTTTATGCTCCGTGGCCCTTCCGGGTTATTCGACATAGCGACCAGTCCAGGTATTCAGTCCCGCGGGTTGGTAGCCCAAGGCGGCGCTGCTACGGCGCATTTTTACCGAGATGTGTACATCTGCTTCCGACGGAATCGCGCGGATCTCACGCGGTTTTAATTTGTAGGGCAGGGCATTCCACGAATCGTGAATATCGCCTGCAAAATTTCCTTTCGGCAGGATCGGCAACGGATCTTTAAAAAGCAAACCATCGCCATGCGTGGCGAGCTTGTTTGACATCCATTGCAGGCCAAGATCGGATAAATCAGATTCTTCATAACCCCCGCCGACATCTGCATGTGCACCCGCAAACCAAATTTGCTCAATACCGGCACGCGGCATCCATGGCGTGGGCTCGAAGTCTGCGCGGTGCTCGTCGATGGCCAGCGCATGAAAACCGTTGGCAACCTTGTCGCTTAAATCGGTATCGGCAAAACGAAATAAATCCATGCGCGAACTTTTGTCATCAGACTCAGTGATGTAAACGGGAATGCCCATCGCGCCTACGGTGTCCCAGACGCCAATCGCGTGAATTGACACGTCACGAATCATTTGTTCGGTGTGGACCGGCGAGGCGAGGCCAATGATCTTTTTCCAGATCAGATTTATGGCCCGCTGTGCCAGTGACTTCACGCGTTTTTCACGGTAGCTTGCCCAGACATAAAGCCCGTATTGATAAGCTTCTGCCTTGGTTGTGATGTTGAGCGCGTTGTAATCCAGCAAACCATCCTTTGCGATCATGCCGCCTAGCGCGCGCGCCGTGTAAGCGCCACGACTAAAGCCTATGATGATGATGCGATCGCCCGGCGCGTAATTGCGTGAAATAAAAGTGTAGCCGCGGACAATTCTCGAAATCACGCCGGCCCCGAATGCGCCTGCCAACATTTTGCGGAGCGGGTTATCAGAATCGCCAACACCGTGAAGATATTTTGCAATTTGCAAAATATTACGATCAGCATTCATTGCGACGCGTTCGCTTTCATTTTCCAGCGAAAAAGAATCGATGCTCTCATCACCTGCAAGGTTGTGATAAAGCTTCAACACATTGGTCGCTTCCGGTACGCCGTCGCGGTCGCTATCAACGCCGATGCCATTCCACGTTCCGTCAGCCAGAAACACGATTACTTTGGACATGAGTTGGCCTCGATTAATTATTAAGCAGCAGGGCGCTACAAAAAATGAAACTCTTTTATTGGCGGGGGCTTTGGAGCAAAAAATTCTGGAAAGGCGCTTCTATACTTGTGTTTGAAATAAAAGTTCCCGAAATGCAGCGATCCTCATTGATTTAGCTTAATGATTCAAACGAATTCAGCCCGCAAATTCCGACATTTGCTGAAACATATTTATCAAACCGCATGTCTTCTTGCGCCCGCAGATTTGAGATTGGCTTAATTTAGCAGCACAGAATTTTCGGCCAGCGCTAAACGAATCTCGACGGCCAGTCCTGTTGCGCCATTTTCAGCGTTTTCACCATTGGTGGCTTATGGCGATGTACCGTTATAAATTGTTCATTCTCGGCCCGCCGCACGAGCGAGATTGTCGACCATTGACATTGTTAATCCCGCACCGTCCTGATCCAGATTACGCGCTTGATCCACGCGATAAAACGGCGCCTTTAATCGTGCCTCGTCACCCACGCTATTGACGTCTTCGCTAATGCTCACGGTTGCATGTTCTCGTCACTCCACAGTTCCAGCCGCAACATCAATGATTGCCAAGTTGTTGTTGCGAGATAAACAGGATTTACCGCAATGTATTCAGCAATGTTTGCTTACATCGCGGCAACCCAGTTCTGTTAAAATTCGCTTTCTTCTTATTTTGCCTGGGGTAAATGTATGGGTTTGCAATTAGCTTTTCAAAACTGGCGTGGCAACGTGGCATCGCCCACATTTACACTAGCGAACCTGGCTTTCGCTGCTATTGCTTTTTTAACGGTTCTGGCTCTGGCTGGTTGTGGGTCCAACAAAAGCGTGAACAATGCGCAACTTCGTATTTTGAATCTCACGGTTGAATCCGGTCCCATTAGTGTTTTGGTGGACACAGATTCCACTAGTTTCCAATCCAATATTGCTTTCAAGTCGACCACCGCACTCAAGGAAATAAGCCCTGGCTCGCGTCGGCTTCGCGTTTCCAACGCGGGTGGCGTGATACTGGATCAGACCGTTTCAACGCTGTCACAGCAAAAACATCTTTATGTTGTTTTTGGTGGGGCATCAAGTCTGGGTTCAGTTTTGCTCAATAACGATATCTCTACCAGCGGCAGTGGTAATACTCGCGTTCGCTTGATAAATATGGCGGTTGGACTGGGCACGTATGACTTTTACGTTACGCCCGGTGTAACAGATTATTTGACCGTGGAGCCGCTGGTGAAGAATACCGCTGCCACGACTTATGAGTTGGCCGCAGGCACTTACACAATCACGCTGACCGCACCCAATTCCAAAAATGTCCTGTTTCAGGTACCGGCACGTGCACTTGCCAGTCAGAGATATTACAACCTAGCGCTTTACAATATCGGCTCTGGTCAATTGCCGAGCGCATTTTGGCTGGCGCAAGACGATGATTCTGCGCCTGAATTTCTCACCAGCCCGGTCACACGGGTGCGTGCCGCAAACTCACAGCCCGGCACTAGCACGGTCAACGTGAGCATCGGTGGCAACCGCATATTTACGAACGTTCCATTTGGCGGCATTTCGACATACTCGCTGGCCAGCAGCGGTGCCCAGACTATTTCGTATGTGGATACTTCCGATGCCACCAAGACTTATACCTTGAACTCTACCCTGGACGGTGCCAGCGATTACTCCACCTTTTTGGCCGCGAATACATCTGGCCCATCCAGCGTATTTCAGGTTGCCGACAGAATACTACCCGCCACTACCGGCAAGGTACGCATTCGTTTGGTAAATGCATCAACAGTTCCGGATTTGTCGCTTGCCTTATCATTCACGGCGGTAACGCCACCTGTGGCGATTCGTAGCGCTTCGAACTACTTTGAAGTGGTGGGCGGTGTGGGCACTCCAGTGACAATAACGCAAGGCGCCGGGGCAGCACCCGTATTGAATCTGGCGGGCACCGACCTCGCTGCGGGTGGCACTTATTCAATCGTTGTTTCGGGTGTGGCCGGGACGTTGCAGATAACGCCTAGACAAGATAATTAAGAGCATATTTCCACTCCCGGAAACTAGCTGGCAATACTGCTATATCCGCTAGAAAAAAGGCTTGGTAGCCTAGGAGGTACGATTTCAAACCAAGGTTAGAAATCGTATCCCCATGTCGCACTACCGAAAGAAATAGATTGTCTTACAGACGTTAGAAAATACGCCATGAGCGCAGAAAGTATTGCGCTCACCCGCCCGCTTGCAGCCGCAACTATCGCCACTCAAAACGCGCTTGCGCAGCCGGCTTCGGTGCTGAACATGCACAGGTAGCAGGCTGACAGACCAACAAGAGCACCGCTCCAAGTTGATTTTGTCGAAGTATTGAACCTCGACAAAGCCCGCGGTACTTGACTTACCGATAGCCAATAGCATGGGTGGCGCGGATGGCAATGTAATGTAGTTTGTGGTGAGTAGCTCGGTTCAAGTAACGGTCATGCGCATCAGCGTTGATTCGTCACGATGCGCCTGAAAAAGCGCTTCAAAAAATTAGCAACGGTGCGCACCGAATGATTGGACGGCCGTTGCCTCCGCCCCACCCACTAACTGCGAAATCGGGGTCGTGGCTGGTTTGGATGTTCGCTACAGCGAATTGCTTTGAGTCGCAACGTTATAATGAAATACAAACTTAATTTTTTCAGTCCATGCCGATTTTCGCCCTCGAAACTTCTTCGGAACGTCTTTCACTTGCCATTATTGATGACGGCAAGGTCATCGCACGTGAGATTGATGCGGGGCAGCGTCATTCAGAGTTAGCTGTTAATGCGATCGCCGAGCTGTTTGCGGAGGCGAAATTGGCTGTTGCGGATATGGATGTGATTGCTTTTGGCCAAGGGCCAGGTTCGTTTGTGGGCGTGCGAATCGCGTGCGGATTGGCGCAGGGTTTGGCATTGGGTGCCGCAAAAAAAGTGCTTCCTGTGCAGACACAAATGGCGCTCGCCGAGCAGGCGTTTCGCGCCAGCCCGAGCCTTAGTCCCAGCGTCCACGAGGGTGACAAAGTTTTGGTGGCTATTGATGCGCGAATGAATGAAATTTATCTCGCCGCCTATCAACGAGATGAATCAGTATCCAGCGGCTGGCGGTCGCTGATCGCGCCGATGCTGGGAAAACCGCAAGCGCTTCCTGAGCTCACAGGCGCTAGTTTGAATTGGATAGGCATCGGCAGTGCGTTCGACTCGCCGATATTGAATACGGCGCTCGCAGCGCGCTACCCATTTATTGAAAAAATGATCAGCCATGCGCTCCCCCGCGCGAGCGATGTTGCCGCTATCGCGCTACGCCAATGGGTGCGCGCTAAAAACAACGGTGGAGTTGGGGCGGAGAGCCACGCTTCGGCGGGCGTGGACGCTAAAGCGGCGGCCCCGCTTTATCTACGCAATCAGGTCGCGCAGACCATCGAAGAACGTTTGCATGCTGCGGCCAGGTTGGCGGCAAATGGCGCGCTAGGCGATCAAGCAGCGCATGAAAAAATTAAAGAGAATACGCCGATGGTAGCGTCTTGATGAGTGCGGTACTGGATGATTCGCAATTGGGGGTTACGTTGCCGGCGTTTTCATATCGCGCGATTCGTGATTGCGACATCAGTGCGGTGGCGACCATTGAAAAAGATGTTTATGCATTCCCTTGGTCGCCTGGAAATTTTCGGGATTCTCTGCTCAGTGGCTATCAGTGCTGGGGTTGTTGGGCTGAAAATCAGTTGATTGGTTACGCAATCATCATGGTGGCGCTTGAAGAGGCGCATTTGCTTAATTTCGCGATTGCGCGAGCGTGGCAGGGCCGCAGAGCGGGCGCGAAATTTCTGGGGTTTGTCGTCGAGGAATCGCAGCGCACGCGGTGTGAAATGCTATACCTTGAAGTCAGGCCCACGAACCTGATGGGCAGGCGTTTGTATGAACGTTTCGGTTTCAAGCAGCTCGGTCTGCGACGTGATTATTATCCCGCCGTTACCGGCCGTGAAGACGCGCTATTTTTGGGCCTCAATATCGCGGTCGAGAAACGGTGAGCATCGAGTCGCTGTCAGCTAAAAATAAAATATGAGACTTGACGAAGATTATCTGCGCGAGCTGGAATTGTGGTCGTTTTTTGAATTGCGCGGCAAGCTGCATCCGGCGGTGGCATCGCCTGAAACGACTAACTTGCAGCCCGCGATGGTGCGCGAAGCTTTAAATGTCCGAGACGTCGAAGGCGTCCAGGATGCACACGTGACGGTTCATTCCCGGCCTGCAATGAGCCCATCTCCGCATCAAGCCCCGCAAGGCGGCTCGGCACCAGCGAACCCGTCCACGAGCTCGATGCCTCAGGTTGCACGCCCGCGTGAAACCGCCAACGCGGTGCCAAATTCAGAATCTGAACACCTAGCCGATCCTGCACGAGCGGCCCGAATCACCGCACTGGATTGGCAGGGGCTTGCTACCGAGGCCTCAAACTGTAGCGCGTGCGGTCTCTGCAAACAGCGCAAGCAGGCGGTGGTCGGGGTCGGTGCGATAGATGCGCCGTGGTTATTCATTGGCGAAGGCCCAGGTGCCGAAGAGGATCAGCAAGGGGAGCCTTTTGTGGGGCAGGCAGGCAAGTTGCTTGATGCCATGCTGCAAGCCGCAGGACTGGCGCGGGGCCGCGATGTTTACATCGCCAATGTGGTGAAATGCCGGCCGCCAGGGAATCGCACCCCGACGGCGGATGAGGTGATGGCATGCGCTCCATTTTTGGATCGCCAAATCGATTTAATAAAGCCCAAAGTGATTGTGGCGCTAGGTAAAACAGCTGCTTTACGCTTGACGGGTTCAGATGCGAGCATGGCGAGTTTGCGCGGACAAGTGCTGGAATATCGTGGCATACCCGTAGTGGCCACGTACCACCCCGCTTATTTGTTGCGCAATTTGTCGGAAAAATTAAAAGCATGGGAAGACCTCATTTTTGCGCGCCAAAAAATGGCATCGCTCGCTGATGATGAGACTCAGCCGTGATTCGGACGTAAATCAACTGTGACTAGCCTGATCGCGCTATCTTGGTAACATCACGCTCGCCAATCCCTTGTAAACTCAACGCTGGACATCATTTAAAATCGTGATGGTCGGATCATAGAATCACAAAATCACGATCATTCTCAGGAGATACCATGCGTAAAATTTTTGTTATGTTGGGTTTGGCATTCGTCATGCTTTTATCCGGCTGTGGTTACAACGATATACAGGTCAAGGACGAAGGCGTGAAAAAAGCGTGGGCAGAAGTGCTGAACCAATATCAGCGCCGCGCAGACTTGATTCCAAACCTCGTGTCGACTGTGCAAGGTTACGCGCAGCAAGAAAAAGATGTGCTGCTGGGTGTGACTGAAGCGCGCTCAAAAGTAGGCTCAATCAGCTTGACCGCAGATGCCTTGAACGATCCAAAAGCGGTGGCGAACTTTCAAAAGGCACAGGGCGATCTGACGGGCGCGCTGTCGAGGTTGTTGGTGGTTTCAGAAAATTATCCGCAACTCAAGTCAGATGCAAATTTCCGCGAACTGCAATCGCAGCTCGAAGGTACCGAAAATCGGATTACAGTGGCCCGCAATCGCTTTACGGAGGCTGTTTCTGCGTACAACGTATTGATCCGCAGCGTCCCCTCGAATCTCACTGCGATGGTGATGGGTTATAAAGAAAAAGCACAATTTACGGTCGATAACGAGAAGGCAATTTCGACTGCGCCGAAAGTCGATTTCGGGGCCAAGCCTGCCAGTCCACCTACCCCCGCGCCTGCAAAGCAATAGTATGATTTTCGCAGCATGCCCAACCGTAGCGCGGTTACGCTAATGTTTTCTCGCATCTGGCGAACCGCGCGCATTAGCGTTGCGGGCATTCTGCTGGCGGTGATATCGTGTTCTGCGGTGACGCTGTCGGCCGCACCGGCATCAACTTCAACCCCGACCGCGGGCGACTTCCAAGCCGTTCCAAAATTGCAAAAACGGGTAACCGACCTGACCGGCTCACTTGCGTTAGCTGACGAGGCAAAGATTGAGTCGCGACTAAAAGATTTTGAGGCAAAAAAGGGCGCGCAGATTGCCGTTTTGCTTGTCGATACCACCCAGCCTGAGCCGGTGTTTGATTACGCTACACGGGTTTTCAGCGAATGGAAATTGGGGCGGAAGGGAATCGATGACGGCGTCCTTTTTGTGGTGGCCAAAAGCGACCGCAAGATGCAGATTCTCACCGGCCCTGGCATTTCCGGGGTGATGACTGATGCAGTATCAAAACGCATCATTGCTGAAATCATTTCGCCCAAATTCCGCAGCGGTGATTTTGCGGGGGGCATTGACGACGGTGTTGCCAAAATGATTAGCGTGATTGATGGTGAGGCACTGCCGCCGCCGCCGGACAAGCGCGTTGCCACAAAATCCACAGGCGGCCATGAAAACTTTTTTGTTTTTGCGATCTTCGCTGCCATGATCGTAGGGCCGATGTTGCGTGCTGTGCTGGGGCGATTTCTCGGTGCGACCGCCACCGGTGGCTTGACCGGAGCCGCAGCATGGTTTATTGCAGGCGGATTGGCGATCCCGATCGTATCGGGTGTGCTGGTTTTTTTAGGCGTTTTATTGGTGGGCTCGGTGGGCTCGGGCCTGGGACTCGGAAGCAGCGGCAGGGGCGGCTGGCTCAGTGGTGGCGGCTTTAGTGGAGGCGGATCATCGGGCGGTGGTGGGTTCAGCGGCGGCGGTGGTAGCTTTGACGGCGGTGGCGCCTCGGGGGACTGGTGATGAGCTGGATGGCACGTTTTTTTCGCCATGTGTGGGTATCGCCGTTAATTTTGCGCCGCCGTTTCCCGGCGGCGACGCTAGATGCTATCGAGGCAGCCGTGACAGCGAGCGAGAAATCGCACCGTGGCCAGCTCAGGTTTGCGGTCGAAGCTGAACTGACGTCGAGCCAGCTATGGGTTGGCGTGACCGCTCGGCAGCGCGCGCTAGATGTTTTCTCGTTGCTAGGTGTGTGGGATACCGAAGAAAACAACGGCGTGCTGATTTATGTGTTGCTTGCGGATCGCAAGGTTGAAATTGTTGCAGATCGTGGCATTCATCGGCAAGTTGGCGAGGCGCGCTGGCGAGCCATCTGCCGCGAGATTGAATTGCATTACCGCAAAAATGATTTTGCATCCGGCACCTTGACCGGCATCCATAAAATCAGCGCTGAACTCGATCATTATTTTCCGGCAACGGATGAACATAAAAACGAGCAATCGAACCGCCCTGTGATCCTCTAATCAAGTTGTTGTGGTGATGCCGGGGGCAGCGAATATCGTCAATTGTGTGCCGGCCTTATTCGCGCAACGATGCTAAAAATTTACTAAACCCTAGCATCAGAGCGGCCTAGCAGCTATTTATGCTCAAAGAAGCCCGTCTCTATTGGTCTTTTATAATTTAGTTTAATATGTTTGATCCCAAGCCTATCCTTGCGCAATTACCGAATTTACCGGGTGTTTACCGCATGAAAAGCGGTGCAGGCGATGTAATTTATGTGGGTAAGGCGCGCGACCTTAAAAAGCGCGTCTCATCGTATTTTACCAAGCAGCATGTCAGCCCGCGAACCACCCATATGGTGTCGCAAATTGAGTCCATTGAGACCACCATCACGCGCAGCGAATCCGAGGCGCTGCTACTCGAAAACAATCTCATTAAGTCGCTGGCACCGCGCTACAACGTGCTGTTTCGCGACGACAAAAGCTACCCGTACATCATGGTCACGGGGCATCAATTTCCGCAGATTCGTTTTTATCGCGGCACGCACACTAAAGGCAATCGGTTTTTTGGACCGTTCCCGTCTGCCTGGGCAGTGCGTGAGACGATTAACCATCTGCAAAAAGTGTTCAAGTTGCGAACTTGTGATGACACGGTTTACGCCCACCGTTCAAGACCCTGTTTGCTGCATCAGATAGGTCGATGCACCGCGCCGTGTGTCGGCAAAATCACCTCGGAAGCCTACGCGCGCGACGTCGACAATGCAGGCCTGTTTTTACAAGGCAAAGAAAACGAAGTCGTCGAGCAGCTGAATCGAAAAATGGAGGCTGCTGCCGAGGAATTGAATTTTGAGGCGGCTGCAATTTATCGTGACCAAGTGCGCACCCTGCAACGCATTCTCACCAAACAATTTGTGGAATCCGCCAGCGAGCGCGATGTGGATGTGATTGCGGCGCTGGAGCTTTCAGGCACGTGGTGCGTGAACCTGGTGATGATTCGTGGGGGACGACATTTGGGTGATAAAAGTTTGTTCCCCGTTAATACACAGCACGCCGATCTTGAGGCTATTATGAGCGCCTTTATTGACCAGCATTACAGCGATCAGACGCCACCGCCGAGACTCATTACGGATGGCGATTTCGATACTGAAGACTGGGATGCGTTTCTCAGCGCAGCAGCCGGGCGCCAGGTAAAAGTTATCACGCGCCCGCAAGGGGAATCAAAAGTATGGATGGCGATGGCGATGAAAAACGCGCAGTTTGCGCTCGATCGCCAATTGCTGGATCGCGCCACGCAAGATAAAAAATTATGGATGATGCGGGAGGCACTGGAACTCGAAAATATTAATCGTGTGGAGTGTTTTGATATCAGCCACACCATGGGTGAGGCAACGGTGGCGAGCTGCGTGGTGTTCGATCAAGGCAAGATGCAATCATCAGAATATCGGCGCTATAACATCACCGGTATTACCCCAGGCGATGACTATGCGGCGATGCGGGATGCGCTGACGCGGCGCTACTCAAAACTGGCGGAAATTGCAGAAAGCGATAATGAGATTGACGGTGTGCGAGAAGGTGACGAACATAAGGTTGCCAAGGTAAATATTCCCCGACCAGACCTAGTGCTGATTGATGGCGGAAAAGGCCAGCTCAGCGTGGCCGAGGCGGTGATGAATGAACTTGGGCTGGTCGATATTCAATTGATCGGCGTGGCGAAAGGTGAGGATCGCAAGGCAGGGCTGGAGACACTGATCTTTGGTACGACCAGGCGCGAACTCAATTTGCCGACCGATAACCCAGGCTTTCATTTGATCCAGCAAATTCGCGATGAAGCGCACCGTTTCGCCATCACGGGACATCGCGCGCGTCGCGCCAAGAAGCGTAATACCTCGCGGCTTGAAGACATCACCGGCATTGGCCCCAAACGCCGTAAAGCGTTACTGGCGCAATTTGGCGGGCTGCAGGGCGTCCAATCGGCAAGTGCCGATGATCTCGCCAAGGTAGAAGGAATAAGTCGCGATTTGGCAGAGACCATCTATAACCAATTACACTAAGGTGCCTGATTGCTGCAGGTCTTGCTGCCACCTGAGTCGTTCCATATCCAAGCCTGTGCAAAAAGCTGTAGACCAAACCCGCTGACCAGCATCGCCGAATTATTCCATCTGCATCGACAAAGAGTCTGACGCCGCCTTGAAGTTAAATATTCCCATGTTCCTTACCTGGCTGCGAATTGCCGCCATACCGCTATTTATCGCGGTTTTGTATATCGACGAGTCGTGGTTAACGTCGCGCCAAGCCAACACCATTGCCACGGTGATTTTTGTTGTTGCCGCTATCACTGATTGGCTGGACGGCTATCTGGCACGCAAGCTTGACCAAGGTTCAGCGTTTGGTGCATTTCTAGACCCCGTCGCGGACAAGCTGATGGTGGCGGCAGCGTTGATTGTATTGGTTGAAATGGGCCGTACCGATGCCATTGTTGCGCTCATTATCGTTGGCCGGGAAATCACTATTTCGGCGTTGCGCGAGTGGATGGCGCAGATAGGGCAATCAAAAAACGTAGCGGTTTCAATGCTGGGTAAAATTAAGACAGTTGCGCAGCTGGTGGCGATTCCGTTTCTGCTTTACGACGCGCCACTGTTTGAAATTATCAATAGCCGCCTGGTCGGGCGGGTATTGATCTGGGTCGCTGCGGCGTTGACTGTCTGGTCGATGTTTTACTATCTGAAGGCGGCTTTCAAACCCGCGAAGCCTGCAAAATTTGACTACGCTTCTTCTCCGGACGAGGCTGCAAAAGCCGCCGAAGCCGCCAAATCAGACCTGCGTTGATTGATGTTGCTTCAGTAAGGCTTCAAAAGCGGCCGAGGGCAGGGGACGGCTAAATAAATAACCTTGATAGGCTCCGCAGCCTTGTTGTGCTAGTAATACGCGCTGTTCCTCGGTCTCTACCCCTTCGGCGACCACATTTATTTCCAGCGCGTGCGCCAGCGCGATCACGGCGTAGACGATAGCAGCGTCATCTCGGTCGGTGAGAACATCGGCAACAAATGATCGGTCAATTTTCAAGGTGTCAATGGGGAAGCGTTTTAGGTGCGACAAGCTGGAATAGCCGGTACCAAAGTCGTCAATCGCCACGCTCACTCCGATTGCGCGAAGCGCGCTCACGGTACGACCCACTCCTTCCGGGTCGCGCAACAAGCCGGTTTCAGTGATCTCAATTTCGACAAGGCGCGGGTCGCAACCTTCGCGCTTGATTCGTTCAATAATTCGATCAGCAAAATTTGAAGCGCGGAACTGGCTAGCCGCAATATTAACCGCGATTTGCAGATGGCCAAACCCGGTTTCCCGCCATTTGCGCAGCTGCGCAAACGCGGTGTCGAGTACCCAATTGCCGATTTCATGAATTAGACCTGTTTCTTCCGCCAAGTGGACAAATTCACCCGGCATGACCAGGCCGCGCGTCGGGTGATGCCAGCGTAGCAGTGCCTCGGCGCCGATGACGCTATTGGTGACCATGTCTAACTTTGGCTGGTAATACAGTTCAAACTCGTGGCGCTGAATCGCGGTGCGCATGGCGTTTTCCAGCATGCGCATATTGGCTCCATGCTCGGCCAGCTCGCGCGAAAATAAATGATAGGTATTTTTCCCGCGCTCCTTGGCCCGGTACATTGCCATGTCAGCATTTCTCAGCATGGTTTCTCCGTCATCCGCATCATCCGGAAACAGGCTGATACCGACTGAGCCTGAAATGTAGATTTCATGCCCTTCAATCATTGACGGTGCGCGTAGCTCATCGATCAATTTGAGCGCCACCAATTGCGCTGACTCGATTTCGGTAATTTGCTCGAGCACCACCATGAATTCGTCGCCCGATAGCCTCACCAGCAGATCGGTGTCTCGCAAGACGCGGCCCAGCCGTACGGCCATGAGGCGCAACAGCTCATCACCGACGCGGTGTCCCAAGGAATCATTTACATCCTTGAATCGGTCGAGATCAATAAACAGTGCCGCGACCCGACTGCTGTTGCGGCGCGCGCGCAAGATTGCCTGGCGCAAACGCTCTTGCAATATGGCGCGATTGGGCAAGCCGGTCAGACTGTCGTGGGTGGCTTGGTGGACAAGCTGTTCCTCTGCGTTGACCCGTGCAGTGACGTCCTGGCCCAACGATAGTACAGAAACCTGCTGACCTGATTCATTGGCCAAGTTTGAGTTGTACCACTCGCACCAGATGATTCTTCCATCCTTGCAGATATTGCGATAAAGGCTGGTGGTATGTGCGGTATCGCCTGAATGCAGCTGTGCCAACAGAGAATCCACATGCGTCCGATCCTCGTCCGCAATGAAATTCCATTCATTCAGACGCTTGCCCACCACTTCTTGTTCAGTCCAGCCAAAGATTCGCTCCGCTTGTGGTGACCAGCGCCTCACCCGAAATTCGTGATCCCACTCAATCACTGCCAGCGGGGTATTTTCGAAATGCGATAACAACATTCCGTTTGCGCGACGCAACTCAATCTCGGTGCGTTTGAGTTCATCAATATCCGTGGATGCCGAATAAAATCCCACTACCGCGCCGCCGGAGTCACGGCGTGGTGTGTAGCGCACGGACATCCAGCGCTGGGTATCATCGCTGGCCGTAATGAGGCGTTCAATGTTGATGGTTTCGCCGGCAAAAACCCGGTCCCACAAAGCCTCAATTTCTGCCAGACGCTGTTTGCCAAATAGCTGATTCATCGGCCTGTTGATCATGTCCGCACGCGATTTGCCGACCAAACGTTCCATCGGTTTATTTACAAATTGGTACTTTAAATCACGGTCAAGATAAGCCATCGGATAGGGCAGGCTGTCCATCGCGTTACGCAATTCGCTTTCGCTTGCCCGTAAAGCAACTTCGGCAGTTTTAATGTCATGAATATCTATGCCCACTGCATAAACGCCCTGGATTATATTGTCATGCCCGAAATCAGGTACCACCCGCACCCGATACCATCGGCCCTGCGGATGCGGAATCGTATGCCAAAGCCGCTCATACATCACTGTCTCGCCTTTGAAGGCGCGATCAAGATAAGGTGCTGCAAGCTGTGCTTCGGCCGTGCCAAGCACGGCTTCCAAGGATTCGCCAAGTATCTTTTCTCGAGTCGCACCGCGCAAGCTCAAGAACGTATTGTTGACAAATGTATAGCGTCGTTGCTTGTCTAGATAAGAAATTGACTCGGGAATGTTATCCGCGAACACGCTGATTTGTCGCTCGTTATCCTGCAGCTTCTGGCGTAGTTTTACGTCTTCACTAATGTCGCTAATGACGCTAAATATGCCGACTACTTTTCCATCTTCACGGATATCGGGAACCAAGTGCCCACGCATCCAGCGGGTCTCGCGCGCTGGGGATGTGATCACGCGCTCGTAGGTCTGTCTCTCGCCCGCGAATGCTTTAGTCAGCCAAGTTTCGACCGCTTTGACGGTCTCAGCCCCGACGACATCTTCAAGACTCTTGCCGATGACGTTGCCTTCTGAAAGGCCAAGCCAATCGAAGCCTGTCTTGTTGTAAAACTGAACTTTGCGCTCGGCATCAATGTAGCTCACCGGCATTCCGATATTGTCAGTAATGAGGCGCAGTTGGCGCTCACGCGATAATAACTTCCGCCGTAGCTGGTAGTCGTTTTCAACATCCGCCAGCACCGCATAAATACCGTCGATTTCACCGCTCTGACTGCGACTTGGAAACATGCTCAGGCGGATATGCCCTGGTTTATAGCCGCCGAAATTGGCCCACCGATCAAAACTCACAATTTCGCCGGACAATGCCCTATCTATATAAGTTTGCGCAGCCGCAAGGGCATCGACGCCGATGACGTCGCGCCAATGTTTGCCAACGATCGAAGCCTCCGGCATATCCAGCCATTCGGCGGCAACGCGATTGACGAATTGGAAGCAAAGAGTGAGGTCGCTTTTTGACACCGGCATGCCGATATTATCTGCAATCGCACGCAGCCTCAATTCTTTATCGATCAATGATTGTCGTAGGCGATACTCGTCCTCGATGTCGCGAAACATCATGATGTAGCCCGAAATCGAGCCATCCTCCCGCAGGTCAGGGAAAAACGAAAGCTCGATTCGCCGCTGCTCACCCGCCCTGGCGCGGGAATACGTCTCGATTTTGAACGTCTCACCGGCCATCACGCGGCGTACGTGCGGAAGGTAAAATGTAGAGACATCGTCAGGAAAGGCGTCGATAAAAGTTTTGCCGTGTATCTCGATCGCCGGACGTCCGATCCAGTCAAGTAGCGGCTGATTGGCAAATCGAATAACGAAATCAGAATCCACCCGCAAAACAGGCAGGCCTGCGCTATTGGTCAGGCTGCGTAACAGGCGTTCTCGCTCGATGGTTTCATTTTCCAAGACCTTGACGCGGTCTGCATCCGTGATGACGGCAAGCAAGCCGTAGAGCACGCCGTTTTCATTTCGCTGGGGGAAGTAGTTAACCAGCATCCATCGTTTGCGCCCGTTTTTGTCGAATGTCATGCGATAGAAATGAGCGGGCTCGATTTTGCGCAACGCAGTATCAAGATACGGCACAACCAACTCGTACTCAGATGCGGATAAAATCTCGCTAACGAGAGATCCGACGATGGCTTCAGCAGGTCTATTCGTCAGTCCGGCATAGCCCTGATTTGCATACAGATAACGTTCATTCAGATCAATAAAACAGGCCGGGAAATTAATCGCATCGATACCCGGAATCAGCTTGTTAAGTGCCGCCATCGTGTCACTGGATGCTGCTTGCGCCGCCATGACCTTCCTGATTTCATTCATACACGCATGTTCCGCAGTAGGTCTGCCGAATGTGCAGTGAGCGTTGCCAGAGCGATAATCTGATTGCCTTTCCAAAAACTTTTTTAAGCCTCGAATGAGGAGATATTTTTTATAGGTAAAGTCTCCAGTGATGCAGGTTTTCTGACGCTGCCTTACTGTTTTTCTACCACGCTTGAATTCTATCTCAAAAATACCAGGCAGCAAGACTGTTGCCCTCATCAAGGGCGCACATAATGCCAGCCAAATCGCGCTGCAAGTTAGAAAAATCAGAAAAGCCGGGATATAAGCGACGCGACTATTGCGTTTAAACGAAAGATCTTCAACCATCGCTTACGGTTCGCTTGACGAACTTATTAGTTTCAAATTGCCGGGGTTGGTCGATCAACATTTCTACCCAGCGGGCAATATTGGAAAGTGACGATACGTCTTTTTCGGACGTGTACTTGAGTTCAAAGTCTACCGGCAAGGGATCATGGATCAGCCGTGTATCAGCCGCGCCGCCGCTCCTCTGCTGGACGCATTGATAGTCCAGCGCAATATCGCGAAGCCGCTCACTGGAGATGTGGCCGCCATTCATCAGGTCTTGGTAAAAGTGCAGCCAGTGAGTGCTGACATTCATGGACTTATCAACGCTGCCCTTCTCAAGCCATCGCGACCATATTCCAATTAACGCTTTGCTCACAAACTGTGCTTCAGACCGCACCGGAAAATGTGCCAGCGACACACCACGAAACGCGACGTGGGTGACAGGTCGCTGTGATGGTCCCTGGCCGCACAATACCGCATGGTTGCCATCGGCAATGGTGAGGCTTGAGTCCTCAGCAAAACGTTTGCATACTGTTACTTTGCAAATGGGGTTAACTTCTTTTGCGCAGCGATATTGGATGCGCTTGATTACGTTCCGCTCGACACCAGGATCATCAGGCGTTGGCACATAAGACTCCCACCGGAGCGCGGCGGTCGCGCCAACCGGAATAGAATTTATCGCCTCGTTGAGATATGCGCGCGATGGCGATTTTATAAATTCGTCGGCGTCCAGCATAAACATGAAATCGGCACGTTTGGCTGCGAGCACATCGCGCGCGACCTTGTTCATCCACTCTGCTTTGCTGAAGCCTAGCTCGTGGTTATGCTCAATGACAATCGGCAAGCCCTCCGCCCTAAGTTGCTCGACGATGCGCGGCGTATCGTCGAGAGGCGAGTGCAGGACGATAATCATTTCGTCCAAAAATTTAAGGTTGTAGCGAACGAAGGTTTCGATAATATCGGCTTCATTCCTGACCATCGCCAATCCCGCTATCTTTCGCATTCAATTACTCCTGCCAGAATAACTATTTGGGCAACTATTTGAACAACTATGTGAACCGGCCTATGGCTTAAGTATAAAGTTTTGCACTGCATGCCCGATCAAAATCTGTGTCCTGGTTGTAACTACAGGTAACGCTACCGATATTGTGCGGGCGCAAGCCCATGGCTTTTGCGCGGCCTCCACCATTTCCGAGTGTTTTTTGCGCCTGTTCACCAACAGGATTTAATCCCTCGCACAATCGCGTTTGCGGGATTGGCAGTGGATGCGTTAAACTATCGCCTCCAGGCACGTAGCTCAGCTGGTTAGAGCACCACCTTGACATGGTGGGGGTCGTTGGTTCGAGTCCAATCGTGCCTACCAAAAGATTCAAGGGCTGAGCTTATCCGCTCAGCCCTTTTTCTTTTATCCTCCCTTGGTCGATGGCAGGTTTCTCAGGCGCGCCTCAGATTGTGCCAGCGAAAATCAGGAGCGCCAGCACCCCCAAGCGGGTTTGCAGGCTTTCGAGCTTGCCAAATTTAAACGTGTGCCTCCCGCCTACAGCGACGTGACTCGCGACGGTCGCCTCCTGCTTTGCGCGTTTCATTTGGCACCTCCTTGCATAGAGGTACTTCATTCGACTTGTCGTTTAACGAGTGGCATGTGCTCGCAAGCACGCAGACTAATCAAAGAATCGAAAGCCCATTGAAGTTTTGCTAGATGAAACTGCAATTCAGAGCCACCTGCTCTGACCAAAAGCGTGAAATTTTTTTGTGCCGGCGCTCACACCGTGCTTTGAACCGTTTCGGGAATTTTTTCAAACATAGCCGGCAGATCGAGATCGGCGAGTTCGCCAATGTTGTTAATTATGATGTCGGGCGCCGGAAAGCTTGCGAGGCGCGGGGCGTCCAGTGCGTAATGCCCTTGCAATGGAAGAATGGTGGTCACCCGCGCCTGCCAATTTTCTTTCACAGCCGCAAGGATGCCGGGCTTGTCATCAATCATCACGTAATGATCAGCGCGATAGTGTTGCTCTACCTCGTCCAGCATGTTTTCTTTGTGAACGTAAATCAGCACCCGGCCACCTACCGCATCCCATAAGCCCGCACGCTGAATCTTGCGCGGCTGAAGCACCACGTCGCCATCGGTCAGGATGACTGTCTTGCCGAATTTTGCGAGGTGTCGAATGACTTCAAATGCGCGATCATACAAACGTTCGGCGAAGGGATAATCGATCAGAAAACTAGCAATCCTGGCGATAGGCTGCGAATCAAGACTTTGCGCATCGCGGCGAATGCCCACCTCGATACGGTAGCGCTGCAACGCACCAAGATAATCTACGTAACCGAACTGATTGCGCATTTCGTTAAAGATCGCCCAATAGCGGGTCGCACAGGCCGCACCGATTTCTCGCTCCACGCAACGCTTAAGATCAGCCACCAGTTGGTCGCCATCGAGAAGCGTGTTGTCAACGTCTAGCAAAAACACTACGTCTTTGCTCACGCGGGTCTCTCGGATTTAGCAACGCCGTCAGCAGACTTTTCAACGTGACCACCGAATTCGTGGCGCATTGCCGACAGCACTTGGTTGGCAAATCCTGCTTCACCGCGCGACGTGAATCGCTCATGCAGTGCGGCGCTGAGAACGGGGGTGGGCACTGCTTCCTCAATAGCGGCAATCAAGGTCCAGCGGCCCTCGCCAGAATCGGATACGCGGCCTTCAAAGCCCGCGAGATGTGGGTCTTTAAGCAGCGCAGTGGCGGTTAAGTCCAGTAGCCATGAGCTAATCACGCTACCGCGGCGCCAGACCTCGGCGATTTCAGGCAAGTCCATTTGATAGCGGTAGAATTCGGGGTTGCGAAGTGGCGTGGTCTCGGCATCGCCAATATGTTCTGGCCCTTGCTCGTGGCCGAGTTCGTGGGCATTTCCGCTCGCAAGCTTGCCGATATTGGCGTGACGTAAAATATTCAAGCCCTCGGCGTAGGCCGCCATTATGCCGTACTCGATGCCGTTGTGAATCATCTTGACAAAGTGACCGGCACCATGCGAGCCGCAATGCAAAAAGCCCTGCTCAGCATCCGCAATCGTGCCGTTGCGACCGGGTGTGCGTGCGAGCGTCCCAATACCGGGTGCCAATGCTTCAAAAATCGGTTTCAAGTGATCGACGATTTTCGCTTCACCACCGATCATCAGGCAATAGCCCCGATCCGCGCCTGCCACCCCGCCACTGGTACCGACATCGACATAGTGGTGGCCCGACGCCGTTAGACCTTCCGCACGCAAAATATCATCCCGGTAGTAGGAGTTGCCACCGTCGATGATGATGTCGCCAGGGCTGATGTGATCCATCAATTCCCGCAACACGCTATTGACAGCAGCGGCGGGCACCATGATCCAGATTGCTCGTGGACTGGTCATTTTCGCCACCAGCTCCCCAATCGAGGCCGCCCCCAACGCACCTTCGCTGACCAAGCTCGCCACCACCGCAGGTTGTCTGCTGTAGGCAACACATTGGTGGCCCTTCTTCAACAATCGCCGCACCATGCTGGCGCCCATGCGTCCCAAACCGATCATGCCAAGTTGCATTGTGTTCTCCCGATGATCCTTCAGATTACGCGCGCAGTGACCACGCTTCTGTACGCTGGCGCACCGACAACCCACGATGCCGAGGCGAGACTTATACTTTGTTGCTGGCTCTTTGTATTCGGCACGGGTAACACATCAATCCCAATATGAAATCAACCGCCCCGATCATCCTTACCTTGAACGGTGGTCCTTCCGATATCCAATTGAGCAGCTATGAGCACAAATGCCAATACCCCTACGCCAACCGCAACGGTCATTGGTGCAACTTCCGCACCGTCCAAGCCACCCGCACTGACGCCTGCATTGCTGAAAAACATGGATGCCTACTGGCGGGCGGCAAATTATTTATCCGTCGGGCAAATGTATCTATGCGAGAGCCCGCTCCTGAAGCGTCCGTTATCCCTTGTAGATGTGAAGCGCATGTTGCTTGGGCATTGGAGCAACACGCCGGGCCAGAATTTTATCTACGTGCATTTGAATCGCATCATCAAGCAATATGATCTCGACATGATTTATGTGTGCGGCCCCGGTCACGGCGGCCCGGCGGTGGTCGCCAACAGCTATCTTGAGGGCATCTATAGCCAGGCCTATCCAAATATCAGCCAGGATACGGCGGGTCTGCAAAAATTGTTCTTACAGTTTTCATATCCCGGCGGCATTCCCAGCCACGCATCGCCTGAATGTCCGGGCTTGATTCACGAAGGTGGTGAGCTGGGTTATTCATTAAGTCACGCCTCTGGTGAGGTATTTGACAACCCTGATCTCGTCGTCGCTTGCGTGATCGGCGATGGTAAGGCTGAGAGCCGGCCACTGGCGACAGCATGGCTCTCCAACAAATTTCTTGATCCCACCACCGATGGTGCCGTGCTGCCGATCTTGCGCTTGAACGGCTACAAAATCGCCAACCCCACGGTACTTGCGCGCATCAGTCATGAAGAGCTTGAACAGCTGTTGCGTGGCTACGGATGGACGCCATACTTTGTCAAAAGCGACGATCCGGCACTGATGCACGAGGCGATGGCGACCGCACTTGACGAGGCGATTGAGCAGATCACGAAGCATCAACAGCACTCGCGAGTTCATAACAACAGTGACCACCACAAAGCTCGTCCACGCTGGCCGATGACCGTACTGAAATCGCCCAAGGGCTGGACTGGGCCGAAAGTTGTTGATGGCAAACAAATTGAGGGCATCTTTCGCGCCCATCAGGTGCCGATCACTGATCGAACAACACACCCCGGCCATCTCGAATTTCTTGAACATTGGCTTAAGCGTTATCGGGCGGATGAATTGTTTGATGCGAATGGCCAATTGATGCCGGAACTCGCTGCACTTGCACCGAAGGGTCGTCGGCGCGTGGGGGCGAATCTGCATGCAAACAGTGGTGCGTTGTGGCGCGACTTGCGGATGCCCGATTACTGCGATTATGCGGTCGATGTGCCCAAACCCGGCGTACGCACAATCGGCGACACGCATGTGCTCGAAAAATTTTTGCGCGATGTCGCCAAGCTAAATGATGCGCAACGTAATTTCCGCGTATTTGGCCCGGACGAGACGCTATCGAATGGTTTGGACGCATTGTTTGAAGTCACTCAGCGCCAATGGGATGCGGCGACGTTGCCGAACGAAGAGCTGCTCGCGCCAACGGGCCGGCACGGGATTTTTAATTGCTATGAAGCATTTGTTCACATCATCAATTCGATGTTTAATCAGCACGCCAAGTGGCTCAAAGTCACGCGCAAAATTCCGTGGCGTCGCCCCATTGCCTCGCTTAATTACCTGCTTGCCTCGCATGTCTGGCGGCAAGTTCACAATGGCTTTAAGCATCAAGACTCGGCTTCATTGATGTCGTCGGCAACAAAAAAGCCGAGGTGGTGCGCGTCTATCTGCCACCCGACGCGAATTGTCTGTTGTCGGTGATGGAACACTGCCTGCGGAGCCGCAACTATGTGAATAATGTGGTCAGCGGGAAACACCCTGCGCCGCAATGGCTGACCATCGATGCGGCGACCAAACACTGTGCTGCGGGCATCGGCATTCGGGATTGGGCGGGCAACGAAGGGGCGGACGCTCCTGATGTGGTGATGGCGTGCTGCGGCGATGTGCCAACGCTGGGAACACTCGCCGTTGTTTCCATTTTGCGCACGCACTTGCCCGACCTAAAAAACCGTGTCGTGAATGTCGTGGACTTGATGAAATTACAGCCACACACCGAGCATCCGCATGGCTTGACCGACATGGCGTTCGACGAAATATTTACGAAAGACAAGCCGATCATTTTTGCCTTCCAAGGCTATCCGCGTTTCATCTACCAGCTCGCCTATCGCCGCACCAATCACTACAATCTTCAGGTGCGTGCCTATGAGGTGGAGGGCACCATCACCACGCCTTCTGACATGACGGTATTGAACGAAATTGACCGCTTTCAGTGGGTGATTGACGTCATTGATCGATTGCCGGTGACCAGCAATAAAGGTCTGTATCTCAAACGACCGCCTGAACAGCGGCTCATCGAACGCCGATCCTACATCTTCAAGCAGGGTGAGAATAAGCCTGAAATTTGCAACTGGAAATGGGGCGATTTGAAATGACCGCGCAAGCTCTGGTGCTGACCGCGCAGGCGTTGATGGCAGGCGACAAGGGGTTGCTGGCGATTGATGAAAGCAACGCGACGTGCAATAAGCGTTTCGCGAAGCTGGGGATTGCACAAACTGAAGAAATGCGGCGCAATTGGCGCGAGCTAATGGTGACAACGCCAACGCTTGGCGATGCCATCAGCGGCGCGATTTTATTCGATGAGACAATCCGCCAATCTACCCACACAGGAACGCCTTTTGCCATCGCACTCATTGAGGCGGGCATTATTCCCGGCATCAAAGTGGATACAGGGGCAAAGGATCTGGCGGGAAGTGCCGGTGAAAAAATTACCGAAGGGCTCGATGGCTTGCGCGAGCGCTTGACCGAGTACGCCCGCATGGGCGCGCGATTTGCTAAATGGCGCGCCGTGATTACAATCGCCGACAACATTCCGAGGCGCGCCTGTATTGAGGCGAACGCGCATGCATTGGCTCGCTACGCCGCTCTGTGCCAGGAGGCGATGCTGGTGCCCATCATCGAGCCGGAAGTGCTGATGGACGGCAATCACTCGTTGGCGCAGTGTGGCAAGGTCACTGAAGACGTCTTGCACACGGTCTTCAACCAATTGCATGTGCAGGGCGTAGCGCTTGAGGGAATGCTGTTAAAACCCAACATGGTTCTATCGGGTTTGATGTATCAACACCCATTCAGTGACGCTGAGATCGCTGACGCGACCGTGTCGTGCCTATTGAGAGCGGTACCCGCTGCCGTGCCAGGCATTGCTTTCTTATCTGGCGGACAAGAAGGCACCAAGGCTTCCGCGCGATTAAATGCAATGAATGTGCGATTCAAGTCGCAGCTACCGTGGCCGCTTGCTTTTTCATTCGCCCGCGCGATTCAACAACCGGCGATGGAAATTTGGCACGGTGAAGTTGCCAACGTGGTTGCCGCACAGCAAGCGCTGTTGCATCGGGCGCGCTGCAATCAGGCGGCGCGTCGTGGCGCTTACGACGCGCTGACAGACTCATATGAATAGCCGACTAATTACCAGCGGAGATGCGGCGGTGGTCTAATTTGTCCAGAACACCTCGATCAGTAAAAACTCCACCTCCAGAGAAAAAATAAATAACAAAGCAACGCCGACAGTTCGACACAAGGCCGAAGCGGAAAGTAGTTCGGATGATCAAACAACAAGAGCTGACGATGGCTTAGGTCAACCACAGCATGGATATCGGAAAAACCGTGATTTGCCGCAGGCTCAAGCAATATGAAGCCGAGCAAAACGGCCAACCAAGCATTCCCAATCTATTGACGGCAGACCAGCAGCGTATTCGCCTGATCGAACAAAAGAATCGCCAACGGCGTATCGATGTGACAATAAAAAATGCATCGGCCTCCTTTGCCCAGGAAATAAATGAGCTATCAGGTCATTGAACGATTGCAAAAGAAGGCCATTTTCGTCCGGTAAAGTTGCCGCATTCTGGCGGTGAGAGGGGCCGGCCAGTGTTGTACCCAGTCCGGTCTCGCCAAACCGCTTTTATTCGAGGTCGGCGTGCATCTGAAGGGAGCGTTTATTCCCAGCCGGCGAAACTATGGCTGTCGACGGTTGATCAGCGCCTTGGCAGCGCACTTATGCCCAATAAGCCGACGCAAAAAAGATGTCACCGATTGCATCGTCGGCTTATACAACTGCAGCGATTGGATTGCGTGTTGTGCGTGTTGGGCGATCTGGCGCCCGCCGTCTTTGAGCGGAACATGGCAGCAAAAAACCCAGCGCTGTGTCTTAATTAGCTTGACCACAACCTAGCGTTGATCGCGCCAAAGAGCCAATACAAGTTCGCAATGAATAGTCTCCGATTTAAGATTCATCATTAATTTGATGCACGGCAGACTGCGCAAACTTTGCATGGTGCGGCAGGGCTGTCGAGGCTCTTTTTATCGAACATCAGCGCCATCAAAGCGCGCTAGCGAACAGATGCGCATGACTCGTAATGTAAAACTAGTTTTTAAATTATCTAATCATCCTGCAACTAAAACCATGAGATCAGCGATTGCGGCTTGATCGGTGCAGTTATCGCCACCGCAGCGTTTTATGGCGTTGCCAACGTGACACATGGTCTGTATGCGTTTGATCGCACCATCATGGTCTTAGCACTGCTATTTTCAGCTGGTATCGGGATGGCTTTGGCTACTTCACAGCACGCAGCGCGAAGCAAATTGGTCCGCCTGAAGCGCGGGTTAACAAATAATAGTTTGATGCACATGACAGCTTGTCGTTTACGGATATCTCGACTGACATTGAGCGAACACCATAAAGGGCGACCTCGATGACCATGCAACCTTGCGGTCTAAGCCAAGCCGAGGTAAACGAACGGCTGCAAAGCGGTCAAGTCAATCGCGCAGCGCAGCACGACAGCCGGCCATTCTGGCAGATCATTCGCGTCAATGTGTTCACCCGCTTCAACGCGCTGCTGGGATCATTATGGGCAATCGTTCTCGTCGTCGGGCCATGGCAGGATGCGTTGTTCGGCGGTGTGCTGGTGGCCAATTCCCTTATCGGTATCCTCCAGGAGTTGCGGGCCAAGCGCACGCTTAATCGTCTTGCGCTGCTGGGCCAAGTTAAAGCGCGCGTGATTCGCGCTGGACAGACTGTACTGATCGCAGCCTTGGACATCGTGCTCGATGACTTGCTCGATATTGCGCCGGGCGACCAAGTAGTGGTGGATGGCGTAGTCGTCACAGCCTGTGGCTTGGAAATCGACGAGTCATTGTTGAGCGGTGAGGCCGAGCCGGTGACCAAATTGCCGGGCGAGCAGATGCTGTCGGGGAGCTTTGCAGTCGCCGGCAGCGGCTGTTATCGGGCCACCAAGGTCGGCGCTTCGGCCTACGCCCACCGCTTGGCAGCCGAGGCAAAACGCTTCACTCCGGCGAGCTCGGAACTACGCATCGGTATCGACCAGATTTTGCGCTACATCGGCTGGGCGATTGTGCCGGTCTCAGGACTTTTGCTTCTGAGCCAGCTTTTGATGCAGGCACCGCTCGCCGAAGCACTACTTTTTTCCAGCGCAGGCGTGGTGGGCATGGTGCCCGAGGGGCTTGTGTTATTGACCAGTGTTGCCATGGCCATGGGCGCGATACGCCTTGGACAGCGCCGTGCGCTGGTGCAGGAACTGTCGGCGATCGAGACGCTGGCACGCGTTGACGTGGTCTGCCTTGATAAGACCGGCACGCTCACACAACATGAGCCCAAGGTGGACCGGATAGAGCCGCTAACAACGCATCCCGATACAGCACATGCCTTGGGCGCACTGGCTGCTACGGACTCGACGCCCAACGCCACGCTGCTCGCTATTGCCTCCGCCTATCCATCGCCACCGGGATGGAATGCTTCAAGTTCAGTGCCTTTCTCGTCCGCACGGAAATGGTCTGGCGCCTCGTTCGGGGCATTGGGTACTTGGGTGCTTGGTGCACCCGAATTGGTGCTGGCGAATGTGCTGGTTGATGACAGTGTGCAATCGAAAATTACTGCTTATACCGGTGGCGGATACCGGGTTCTGCTTTTAGCTTATGCCAAAGCCGAGGCGAGCAGTACGCTGGCAGACAACAAACTACCGCAAGATTTGACACCCGTCGCCTTAGTGTTGCTGATGGAGCGCATCCGCGCCGATGCAGCGGAGACTCTGCGTTACTTTGCGGCACAAGGCTTGGTGGTGAAAATCATGTCAGGGGATCATCCCACCACGGTCGCCGGGGTGGCCAGGCAAGTTGGGCTGGCGGTTGCCGCGCCTGCGGTCGACGCACGCGAGTTGCCAACGGCGGCGGCAGATTTGGTAGCCGTCATGGAAGCCTCCTCGGTGTTTGGCCGCGTCTCGCCCCAGCAGAAGCAGTCCATGGTCGCGGCTTTGCAGGCGCGCGGCCACGTCGTTGCTATGGTGGGCGATGGCGTGAATGACATCCTTGGCTTGAAACAGGCGAACATCGGTATTGCGATGGGCGAGGGCAGTGGTGCAGCGCGAGCGGTTGCGCAACTGGTGCTTTTAGACAATCAGTTCGCCACCCTACCTGCGGTAGTTGACGAAGGCCGGCGCGTGATCGGGAATGTCGAGCGCTTGGCCAATTTGTTTGTCACCAAATCTATCTACGCGATGCTGCTGGCTTTCGCCGTCGGTGTGGCAGACATGGCTTTTCCATTGTTGCCTCGGCACCTGACGCTGGTAGGCGCGCTGACGATCGGCATTCCGGCATTCTTTCTGTCGCTGGAACCAAGCGTAGACCGGGTGCGAGCAGGTTTTGTCGAGCGCGCGCTGCGCTTCGCCGTACCCGCCGGCGTGCTGGTGACCGTGGGTACGTTTGCTGTCTATTCGATCACGGTTGCGTACATGGGGATTGGTTTGGAACAGGCCCGTACCGCTGCCGCTATCATCTTGTTCGCCGTGACACTGTGTGTGCTGACAATCTTGGCGCGTCCGCTTAACCCACGGCGCCATCTGCTGATTGCCGCAATGGCCATGGCCTTTGCTACCGTCTTGTCGGTGCCCTGGCTAAGCGCCTTCTTTGCCCTGACATCGCTGCCGCTTGCGGTTTGGCTGCTCATCGCCGTAACTGCCTTAGCCGCGGGTATTGTGATGCGGCGGATCGCAATATCTGCCAATCAGTCGGGGCCGATCTTGCACCAGCCTCGCTTTCCTCCATTCAAAAAAAACTTGGTGGTGCGGCTGCTTGACCCCAGCCATCACGGATTTCTATTTCCGCTGATGGCAGCCCTGCTGATTCTGGGCAGCGCATGGCTGTTCTTGGGCGTTTTGGAGGATGTGGTCGCGCACGACCCTTTGGTTGACGTCGATGTTATGGTGCATGACACCCTACAGAAACTGCGGACCCCGCCGATGGATGGCGTGATGGTCGCGATGACAGAGATAGGCGACGTTCCGGTGATATTGCCGATCATTTTGGCAGCCCTCGCGTGGTTTGTCTGGCACCGGCTGTGGCAGACTAGCCTATATTGGCTAGCTGTGATCGGGTTGGCGGAAATCCTCGTCAAAGTGCTGAAATTCACGCTACATCGGCCCCGGCCATTGTCGACCCTGGTCTATGACGGCGTGGAGAGTTTTTCCTTTCCCAGTAGCCACGCGACGATGAGCGTAGTGGTGTACGGGTTTCTTGCGTTTTTAATCTGCCGTAAACAACGCGCAGCGATAAGAAATTTGATTGCCGTATCAGCCGCTATGTTGATTGCACTCATCGCATTGTCACGCCTATATCTTGGCGCACACTGGGCCTCCGATGTAATTGCTGGAATGAGTTTCGGGTTGGCGTGGATTGGTGCACTGGCGGTGGCCTACCATTACCGTACCGACGAGGACGTCAAGCCGAAGCAACTGTTCGTATTGTTAAGCCTAACCCTGCTGCTGAGCGGTGTATGGCATTTTACCCAAGACCACGGTCGCGATTTACTTCATTACGCACTTCTGCCGTAGGTCGAACGAGATCGTATCAAGTGGCGCTAGACCTTCATTACTAACACCAGAAATAGAAACGCTAGCTATGACGCGGCGTTTCAGGAGAAAAGCCTTGCAAAGCCGCACCTAATATGGCGTTTTTATCCTGAAAATTTTATTTCATGTCAATTCATAAAGCGCATAACCGTTTGGGCTTTGCTTGGCAACATACATGGCAGTATCTGCATTTTTAAGCATATCCGTAGCCGATGTTCCATGCGCCGGATAAATGGCAATTCCAATGCTGGCGGACAAAAAAAGTGTTTCATCGCTGATGGTGTAGGCGAGCGCCAAATTGGTATTTATTTTGATGGCAAGGTTGATGACGCTGGTGGCATCTTTAATGTCGAGCATCAAAAACAAAAATTCATCACCGCTACGACGTGCGACCGTATCGCCGCCGCGAACCAGCGCCTGAAGCCGCTGCGCGATCACACAGAGCACGCTGTCACCAACATCATGGCCGTGTGTGTCGTTGATCTGTTTAAATTTGTCGAGGTCAATAAACATCACCGCAAATGATCGCTGGTGCCGCTCCGCCTGCCTCAATGCGATCCCTAATCGGTCGTTGAACAGTGTCAAATTAGGCAGCCCAGTCGTCTCGTCATGCAATGCCTTATGCGCCGACGCGGCTTCCAATGCTTGGCTTTCGGCGAGGGCTGCATTGGACACATCAAGTGCTGTGTGCAGGTATTTGCGCACGCCAATCTCCTCTATGAGTGAACGATTGACTGCGGCCAATTCGTCCACACACTCCTGCACTCTGCCTTCGATCACTTCGTTTTCCGCAATGGCCAGTTTCACCTCGTGACGAGCTGTGCTTGCCGCGACTTCCTTCGATAGCACTGCGTTGACGGTTGACAATCCGGCGGCGCATTCCTCAACCTTGTCTTTTACTTGCACCGCCTGATCAAGTGCATCAATCAGGACCGCACTGCTTTCCAACGCTGGCTCCGGCGGGGCTACTTTATTAATAAAAGTCACGCCACTAAGGGGCTTAGTGGTAAGAGATAGCACTGGAATATTGGGTGGCAGCGGAAGCTCCGTTGGTAGTGTCGATGACCGGGCTGATGGCAGGGTCGATGAAAAAGGCGATAGCTGCGATTTAGTCATTTTGACCTTGACAAATTGATGGATGAGGATGTGCTTTAAACGTTGAATTTGAGCTTACAAACAATGGATGGTCAGGTATTCAATGTCGCCAGTCTGTTCGTTGGCGCACTGAGCGTGCCGAAACACCTCGCAATCTGGACTCTACCGGTTCGCGGCACGATAAATGCCAAACGCTCCTGACAACTCGCATCGATATTCGCCTACTCATAGCATCGATACAGCTGGCTAAGGTCGCGATAGAAAATCCAAAAATCTGAAAATGCCCGCTGATTTAAGGCAAAGCCTGACGACAGCAAATCCATTCAGGCAAGCTGAGCCAGCAGACGCGGAACGGTCTGTTTTTATGTCTGGCTACCGCCGGTGGCCGCATTGAATGGGACAGCTTGCTGCTTCGCCGCTTTATCGGGCGTCGCAATCAAGACTGCCGGAGCCCTCATTACACTTTGGGCCATCCCTGTCGTTCTAAATGTTGATGCGCATTAACTATTTTCACGAAATGAACAGTCATCATGAATGTCATCGGCTGAACGGCGCGGGGCATCGCCCTTGTGGCGGTGGCAGCTTGACGCGATCGTCATTGCGACCAGGAAAAAGTATTGAGTTCTCGTGTCAGGCTGAACGCAACGCACAAAAATAGCGGGAGATTGCGAGCATTTTCAACATCGCAGGTTGCCACCACGCGGTGCTTTTACGTTTTCAAATTTTGAGGCAAGAAATTACAAACGATGTATACAACTTTTAGAGTTTTGAACGTGGGCGCGTTGAAGCACAGGCGTCTCGCTTACACTACTCGCGTGATCAACCGACCAACCCACCATAGTTCAGCGGGGGCAGGCGGGATTGGAAACCTCAATAATGGATAACACTCATGATTAAAATGATTTTCTTAAACTCGCCGGCTGGCAATTTGCCCCGAGCACGGGCGTTCTATGAACTGGTGGCACCGATGACACTATGCTCCGCGCCGGCCGCCAACAAGATGGGTGGTTCAAAATGATGACCGCGCACAAGCTTGCCGTGCCCGGGCCAGCTGGCGCGGCTCTGCGACATCGGCTGGTGGTTTTCGGGCTGATATTTGGCATCGGCTTGGCGGTCTGCGCGATGCCAGTCGCGGCGACAGTGCTCGCGGGCGAGGCGCTATACCGAGAGCGCATCATGCCGCCAACTGACGCGGTGCTCGTCGTCACGCTCTGGACGGCGGCACGCGCCGACGCGCCCGCCACCGAGCTGGCCGACGCTCGCCAGCGCCTGACGGGCGCGCCACCGTACGCCTGGACGCTTGTGCTCGACGAGCGGCTTGCCGCTGCCTCGCCCGGCGCAGTGGTGCGAGCCCGCATCGACGTCGGCGGTGCGATGTGGATGACCACTGACACCGTCACTCCGGCGTTTAGCGTGCCGCCGCCCGCGCTGGTGCTGCGCATGGTGCAGGCCGCGCCCACGATCGCGCCAACACCGGCGCCAGTGCTCGCGCCCGCAGTTACTGCGGCCACGCCTGCCATGCCGTTGCCATGTGCCAAAGCCGACACTCAGGCGGCACTCAATGCTTGCTCCTACGACCAGTTTCTCGACGCTTCTGCGGGCCTTGCTGCCCAACTACGTGAGGTTGAGTCGAGGCTGTCGCCGCCGCAGCGCCGCCCGTGGCGAAAGGTGCAGAAAGCGTGGCTCGGCTACCGAACTGAAGCCTGCAAATTTGAAAGCACGGGCATTGGCATCGGCAGCGCCGGGCCAATGGCACAGTGGCAGTGCAATGCGCGTTTGACTCGCCTGCGAAGCGAAGAGCTCGCGCGCAGCCTGGTGTGTCTCGAAGGCAACGTCTTGTGCGTGTTGCGCCGCAGAGCCGGAGGTGACTCATGAGCCCGCGCAAGGTGCCATGGTCCAGGGCATCCCGCGTTACCCGTCCGGTTGCAACCGCAATCAACGGGTTGCTGCGGTGTTTTCAGCTCGCGATGGTGGTCCTCATGCTCGGCGTGCCGACCACCGGCCGCGCGCAGCCGGTGCCGCTTGCCACTCCCTCGGGCCCGGTGCAAGGCGCGCTCGAGGACGGAGTAGCCGTGTTTCGCGGCCTGCCCTACGCGCAGCCGCCTACCGGCGCGCTGCGGTGGCGGGCGCCGCAGCCGCTGTTGCCGTGGACCGAGGTGCGGGCTGCTGCTGCCGCACAACCAGCGTGTCCGCAAAAACGCGGCCTGTCGCTCGAAGGCGGCGGCGACCCGGGTCGGCTCGACGAAGACTGCCTCTACCTTAACGTCTTCGCGCCGCCCGCTGACGCCAGCACGAAGCGACCGGTGATGGTGTGGATTCACGGTGGCGCGTTGATCTTCGGTACCGGTAGTCTTCCGCTCTACGACGCCAGCGCGCTCGCACGGCGCGGGGCAATCGTCGTCACTATCAACTATCGGCTTGGGCCACTGGGCTTCTTCGCCCACCCGGCGCTTGAGGCTGAGTCCCCGAACGGCGCGGTGAACTTTGGCCTGCTTGATCAGATTGCTGCGTTGGAGTGGGTGCGTCACAACATCGCGGCCTTTGGTGGCGACGCCGGCAACGTCACCGTCTTCGGCCAGTCTGCCGGTGCGCAAAGCGTGCTGGCGTTGATGGCGTCGCCGCTCGCCGCAGGACTGTTTGACCGGGCGATTGCGCAAAGCCCGTACGGCCTCCCTAGCCACACGCGGGCGAAAGCGCTGGCGACGGGCGTCGCCATTGCCCGCAATGTTGGTCTGAGCGGCCTCGGCGCGACTGCCGCTGAGCTGCGCAAGGTGCCGGCCGAGCGCCTTGCCGCGCTCGACGGGCTGGCCTTGTCGCTTGCACCGGGGTTCATTGTCGGCGATGCGGCCGTGCCGCAGCCGCTGTTGCAGGCGTTCCAGCGCGGCAGCGAGGCTCCGGTGCCGCTTGTTATCGGCAGCAACAGCAACGACGCCAGCGTTATGCTGGCCTTCGGCATCAAACCGGCGGCGCTGGTAACTAAGCTCGGTGGTGCGAAGACGCTGGTGCGCCTTTTGTACCCCGGCGTCGCGGACGATGCTGAACTCGGTCGGCAAGTCGCGCGCGATGCGATCTTTACTGCGTTTGCGCGGCGCATCGCCTACCTGCATGTGCAGCGCGCCCCGACCTGGCGTTACTACTTCGACCACGGCCGTCCGTCCGGGGCTGGGCATGGCACCGAAGTGCCCTATGTAATGGGCACCGTTGCGTCTTGCCAGTGCCTGGGCGCGCCGGCGAGCGCTGCTGACCTAGCAGTCGAGCAACGACTCGGCGACCGTTGGGTAGCGTTTGCACGCACTGGCCAGCCTGACGCTGTCGTCCCCTGGCCCGCCGATGATCGGGGGCGCGGTGTGGTGCTAGAGATCGGCGAGACCGACACGCCGCGCCCGGGTTTCATGAGCGTCCGCATCAACACCATCATCACCGGCCTGAACCTGGCGGCCAAAACCCGTTGACCGCTTCAGACGCTGAACGACGGCGGCGAAATTCAGGTGCCGAGCGGCTGCGCCATCATTACCAGCACGGTGCTTACGCTGGAGGTGGTGCAGGTGCTGTGCTGTAATCTGGCTTTCGGCAGCACCGTTGGCATGATGGACCCACCACGCGATTAGGTAGGTGCGACCGTCCGCTGTAGCGGTAATCTGATACAAACGCTTCAAGCCGCTTCGTTAATTGATGAGCACAATGTGTGCACGTTCTCGGTTGTGCGAAGCGGTGGCAAACGACTGTTTGAGGCCAATGAGCGTTGGTTCGCACTGCGTCTGGTCAGTTCGCAGACGTAAATTACTGGCGTTCTATTCTGTATTTATGTGAGCGCAGGTAAGGTCCATTTTGGTTCTTTCATAAAAGAATCAGCCGAGCGCATAACAAAATGATCGGCGCACAAAAATGAAGTCAGCGGCGTCTGACGCTGATGTTTCCCGTCAACCGAAAAGACCGTCATGACTATCGGAATGCTTTTTTGTCCGCCGCTGCCCTACAGCTTCAATCAGCGTCGAGTGGAGGGGCCGGTGTTTGCCTTCGGAACAGCGGGCCGGCACTGTGTGTTAGCGCACTGACGCGCCACAGAGCTGGGCACAGACTAGGTTCGTGATTCTAAAGTTCAAGCCGCTGTTCAAACTTGGATTTAAGCTGAGTGACGTCCCGGCCACAGGAACAACCCCTCTTCCCAGCCTTGTGCTCATCGCATTAAAACCTCCTAGGAAATTTCCATGAACCGATCGTCCGCCACGCCGTTTAAGACTGGACCGTTAGACGAGGACCTTGCTGAGCGGATTCACCCCGGCCACGGCGTTCCGTCGCAGGCCCCAGAGGCCGCGGCGGAGGCAGGTGCCACCGTTGGCGTCGCGGCGGTCGGACCGGTGGTTGTATTGATGGGCGGCACGCTGGGTGCAGTTGTCGGCGTATCGGGCGCTGTCGACGCGCGCACGATGGTAAACCTGGAGGACTTCAAGAGGGCCAACACGGCGTCTGCGGACACTGAGCGCCAGCAAAAAATTGGAGTCCGGCAAAAGGGCCAAGCCCCAATTGAAGGCCAGAAAGGATGTAGCAATATGCTGAAGGTTTATGGCTTTTCAAGGGTCAACGCCACCGCGAGGGACGACACGCGCGGTCTGCGGGTGTTATGGCCGCTGGAAGAAACGCAGTTTCCGTTCGAACGGGTGGGGATGGATCATTTAGCGCATTACGCGGACACCGACGAATACCGCAGGTTCAGCCCTTTTAAGCAAACCCCTGCGAAGTCTTCACCACCGCGCCGCCATCGGCTATCGTCAAAGCCCGGGATCGCGCGCATCCATGTTGAACCCATAAGGAGTGTGGCATGACTACGAACAAAGCAGCCGTCACTAAAATGAAGGCGAGCGTGGAGCCCTTCAAACTCCATATCGCTAAGAACACAATCGACGACCTTCGACAACGCCTGCGGTCTACCCGCTGGGCAGACGGAATTGTGGAACAGGACTGGGAACGCGGTACGAATTCGTCGTACCTTCGAGAACTTGTGAAGTACTGGATCGAAGATTTCGACTGGCCGGCGCAAGAAGCCATTATCAACAGGCTTCATCATTATCGAACCGAGATAGACGGTATTGGCATTCACTTCGTGCACGAGCGCGGCAAAGGCGGGCGAGCGCTGCCCCTTTTGCTAACGCACGGATATCCTGATTCCTTTCTCCGGTTTCAAAAGCTCATTCCACTGCTTACAGACCCTGCAGCGCACGGCGGCGACCCGCAGCGCGTGGCCGTCGGCGGTCATTCGGCGGGAGGACATCTCGCCGCAACGGGTGCGGCAGATCATCGACTTCGCACGGGCGGCGATCCACTGTCGGATCAATTACGCGGGAGAGGCAGTATGACTCACACGATTGCGACGGCCCGGACGGACGGGTTGCGGGACGACATCGGGATCTTCTTCCGGGGCCGGGACGTGGCCCCGATGGTGGACGAACACGACCGAGTGATCCTCCTCCACAGCGACACCAAAAAGTCCGCTTTCAGGTCCGTCCCGGATGCCCATCGGCAAACGCTCGCGGACTACCTGAACGGGCCGGGGGCCGAACAGATCTGGAGCGCGTACGTTCGCGGCGGCGGGCTGGTGCTGCGGATGCACCAGCGGGACGACGGGTACATGCGGGGCGGGAGCCCGGTCACTATCGGGGAGGTCAGCTAATGGGTCTGCTATCGAAGGTCCAGAGTATCGCCCCGCCGCTCCCTTCGCGGCTGGTTTTGTACGCATCGGAGGGCTTTGGAAAGTCGAGTCTCGGCGCGTTCTCGACGAAGCCGATCTTCCTGATGAGCCAGGGCGAAACCGGCCTGCTCTCGCTGCTCGAATCGGGCCAGGTTCCGCCGACGGCGTACCTCCCGGAGTGTACCGGGTGGTCGCAGATGGAGGACGCGGTCCGAGGCCTGCTCGACGAAAAGCACGAGT
>ENA-OFCI01000017-OFCI01000017.1-metagenomes-genome-assembly--contig:-NODE-17-length-105886-cov-5.038996_pt1 | contig 105886 bp, 98 predicted proteins | sample MGYA00153391_OFCI01 | MGnify analysis MGYA00153391
CCTTATCGCCCATGCGACCAAGCCGCCGCCAACGCTGCGCAGCGTTGCACCGAACGTGCCGTTCGCACTGGCTGCGCTGGTTATGCAGTCGGCACGTCTGCCATATCCGGCTTCGGTGGCTTGATCGGCGCAGCGGTCGCCAACAAGGCGTTGCCCATGACGGGCATTGCGATCTTCGGAGCGGCATTTGGCGCGTTGGCTGCGATCGATACATCGCTACGCGCGTTCGACATTTTCGGCGAAGCACCCCGTGTGCCGCAGTTGCGTACGCCGATATCATCCGGCCGGTCGACCACCGACGATCCGGGTTTCAGTCCGCGATAATCGTGTTTCGACTTTCATCACCTGAGTTGATCGGTGCGATGGTCGGCACTCCCAGCACCGTTGTTTCGTTTAATCGCTGAACCAAAAGCTGAAGCCGCAGCTCTCACCACTGGAGTTCGCATGTCCATTCGCCCCGTTCGTCGTATCGAGCACGCGCGTCCGACCATGGAAGGGGCCGGTGTGCACCTGCACCGCGCCTTCGGCGGCGAGCTGGGCCATGCCTTTGTCGAAGGGTTTGCGTTTGGTCAGATCGCTGGGGGCGACACGGGCGAAGCATTCCGGCGGAAATGACGGCAGCGCCGCGTGCTCGAACGCATCCTTCTGGGCGACTGATTTGGCGATGATGGTGTCGCCGATCGAAAATCCGCTGTTGATCAGACCGACCACGTCACCGGGAAAAGCGACATCCAAGGTGCTGCGTTCCTTGGCCACCAAGGTCGCGGGTCGCGACAGGCGGACTTCGCGCACCAAGTCACCACGATGGAAATGCTTGACCACCAGATCGCGTTCGAAGCGGCCCGAGCAGATCCGGATGAACGCCAGACTGTCGCGGTGCTTGGGATCCATGTTGGCCTGGATCTTGAAGACGACGCCGGTGAGCTTGGGCTCGTCGGGCTGAACGATGCGTTGGATCGCCGCGCGCGGCCCGGGCGAGGGCGCCAAGTCGACCAGCGCGTCGAGCACTTCCTGCACGCCGAAGTTGTTGACGGCCGAGCCGAAGAACATCGGCGTCTGCCGGCCTGACAAGAAGGCCGCGCGGTCGAACGCCGGTGCGGCGTCGTTCAGCAGATCGATCTCGCTTTTCGACTGCGCGTATTGCATGCCGAAGCGCTCCGGATACGCGGGGTTGTCGAGGCCGTCGAGAAACTCGGCGCCGCCTTCTTTTTCGTCACGCCCGCCGCCGAACAGGCGCATGCGCTTCATGCGCAAATCCATTACGCCGTGAAACGCCTTGCCCATGCCGACAGGCCAGGTGAAGGGAACGACCTCCATGCCGAGCTCGCGTTCGATCTCGTCCATCAGCGCCATCGGCTCCTGCACCTCGCGGTCCATCTTGTTGACGAACGTGAGGATCGGCGTGTTGCGCGCGCGGCAAACCTGCAAGAGGCGCCGCGTTTGCGGCTCGACACCGTTGGCCGCGTCGATCACCATCAGTGCAGCGTCCACAGCCGTCAGCACGCGGTACGTGTCTTCCGAAAAGTCTTGGTGGCCTGGCGTGTCGAGCAGGTTGATGACGCAGTCGCGGTACTCCATCTGCATCACGCTCGACGCGACCGAGATGCCGCGCTGCTTCTCGATTTCCATCCAGTCGCTGGTCGCATGGCGCGTGGCCTTGCGCGCTTTCACCGAGCCTGCGATCTGGATCGCGCCCGAGAACAGCAGCAGCTTCTCGGTCAGCGTGGTCTTGCCGGCGTCGGGGTGGGAAATGATCGCGAACGTGCGGCGGCGGCGCACTTCTTTGGCGAGCAGCGAGAGGGTGGGATCGGACATGCATGCGCGGCCGAATCACCGGGCCGCCTCGAAGAAACAACCCGCGATTATCGGCGGCGCCACCCGCCCGCTGGGCTCAGCGCCGGGCCGGGCCGAAGTCTTTGCGCAGCCAGTCGTCGATCAGGTTTTTCTCGTGCGCGAGCGGCTCGTCGCGGTGAAAGCCGGCGCGCCTCAGGAAGTCGATGTCGCGCAACTGGCGCGTGCCTTCCTCGAGCACCGCGCCGTTCGCCGCGACGAGCCGAAAGTTCAGGTCGATGCGGGGCGGCGTGGAGTCGCGCACGATGCGCAGGTCGCTCGACGCAGGCCCGTGCCAAGGCTCGATTTGCCCGGCGCGCTGCACGTCGGTGATCGTCACCAGCAAGCGCGCGCCCTCGGGCACGTTGCGCGAGGCGCGCTTGGCGACATAACGGCTCAGATCGTCGAGCCAATCGGTGCGCACGCCGTGGAGGCGGGTCATCTCGGAAAATTCGTCGATGTTGCGGTAGCCGACCTCGGCCCGGTCGGTCGAGAACGTCGCACCGGGCGCTGCGAACGCCGCGCCGGACAAGCCGAACATCAATGCGCAGACAACGCGGCGCAAATGCGGGGTCATCGTGGTCATGGCGGCCTTTCTCACGTCATCGAGCGCGACCGCTGCCCGCTACATTGCCGGAACGAACGGTCGCACCACGTCCAGCAACTTCGCAACGTACGCTTCTTTCTCACCGACCGGCGCGGCGTAGTGCAAAGCCCGCACAGCCGCGTCGACGCCCGCACCGCGCACCATCATCCAGGCAGCGAGGTACTGCGACGCGAGGCAGCCTCCGGCGGTGGCGACAGGCCCGCGCGCGTGGAACGGCGCCTCTTCGACGCGCACGCCGGCTTCGATCAGCCACGGGCGTGTCGTCAGGTCGGTGCAGGCCGGCATGTCGGCAAGCAGGCCTAGGCGCGCTAGCAGCAGAGCGCCGGAGCATTGCGCGCCGATCAACTGGCGGATCGGGTCGAGTTGCAGGCGGTCGAGCAGCTTGCTGTTTTGCGCGATCGCACGCGTGTAAATGCCGCTGCCGAAAATCACCGCGTCGGCTTCGTTCGCGAATTCGAGCGGCTGTTGCGCCTGCACCGTCACGCCGCCCATCGAGGTCACATGCGTCGTCGGGCTCGTGATCTCGGCCTTCCAGTCCAGGTCACCGAGCCGGTTCAACAGCCCGAGCGCGATGAACGAGTCGAGCTCGTTGAAGCCGTCGAAGGTGACAATTGCAACGCGCATGGCGATCCCGGTGCGGCGTTCAGCTTTCGAGGTTCGCGCGCAGCATCCAGGCCGCTTGCTCGTGCACCGTCAGGCGTTGCGTGATCAGATCAGCGGTCGGCTCGTCGCTCGCCTTGTCGGCGATCGCGAAGATGCTGCGCGCGGTACGCGCCACGGCCTCGTGGCCTTCGACCAGCACGCGCACCATGTCGAGCGCGGCCGGCGGCACGGCCGGCGCGTCTTTCAACGAGGTGAGCGCGCCGAATTGCGCGTACGAACCCGGCGCCACGTGGCCGAGCGAGCGGATGCGCTCGGCGATCGGGTCGACCGCGTTCCACAGCTCGGTGTACTGCGCCATGAACATCGCGTGCAGCGAGTTGAACATCGGCCCGGTCACGTTCCAGTGGAAGTTGTGCGTGGTCAGGTAGAGCGTGTAGGTGTCGGCCAGCAGACGTGACAAGCCTTCGCTGATGGCGCTGCGGTCTTTCTCGCTGATGCCGATGTGGATGCCGACACGCGGCGTTGCCGCCGGTGCCATTTTGGGTTTGCTCTTTGCCATGGTTCTTCTCCAGGTTTTGTGTTGGCGGACGATTACGCAAGATCGTAGCGGTCGAGGTTCATCACCTTGTTCCAGGCCGCCACGAAGTCGCGCACGAACACCGGCTGCGAGTCGCCTGAAGCATAGACCTCCGCCAGCGCGCGCAACTGCGAGTTCGAACCGAACAGCAGATCGACGACCGTGCCGGTAAGCTCGAGCTCACCGCTCTGGCGGTTGCGGCCTTCGAGCACGAATTCGGCATCGGTGGACTTCTGCCACTTCGTGTTCATGTCGAGCAGGTTGACGAAGAAGTCGTTGGTCAGCTCGTCGGTGCGCTTCGTGAAAACACCGTGCTTGGCGTTGCCCACGTTCGCGCCCAGCGATCGCAGGCCACCGATCAGCACCGTCATCTCGGGCGCGGTCAGTGTCAGCAGGTTGGCCTTGTCGATGAGCTGCTCGGCGACAGCGGCCTCGTGCCCTTTGCGAACGTAGTTGCGGAACCCGTCGGTCAGAGGCTGCAGCGGCGCGAATGAGGCCACGTCGGTCTGCGCCTGCGTGGCATCGGTGCGGCCGGGCACGAACGGCACGGTCACGGCGTGACCGGCCTTCTTCGCCGCGGCTTCGACGGCTGCGCAGCCGCCGAGCACGATCAGATCGGCGAGCGAAATCTTCTTGCCGCCGGTCTGCGCAGCGTTGAAGTCTTTTTGCACGCCCTCGAGCTTGGCCAGCACCTTCGCAAGCTCGGCCGGCTGGTTGACCTCCCAGTCCTTCTGCGGCGCGAGGCGAAGGCGCGCGCCGTTGGCGCCGCCACGCTTGTCGCTGCCGCGGAAGGTCGAGGCCGACGCCCAGGCGGTGGTCACCAACTGCGAAACCGACAGGCCCGAAGCGAGCAGCTTCGCCTTCAGCGCGGTCACGTCGTTCGCGTCGACCAGCGCGTGGTCGACGGCGGGCACCGGGTCTTGCCAAAGCAATTCCTCCTTCGGCACCAACGGGCCGAGGTAGCGGGCGATCGGGCCCATGTCGCGGTGGGTCAGCTTGAACCAGGCTCGCGCGAACGCATCGGCGAACTCGTTCGGGTTGGCCATGAAGCGACGCGAGATCTTCTCGTAGGCCGGGTCCATGCGCATCGCCATGTCGGCCGTCGTCATCATCGGCGCGTGGCGCGTGGTCGGGTCGTGCGCATCGGGCACGGTGCCGTCGCCGGTGGCGCCCACGGGCTTCCACTGGTGCGCGCCGGCGGGGCTCTTGGTCAGCTCCCACTCGTAGCCGAACAGGTTTTCGAAGTAACCGTTGTCCCATTGGATCGGGTTCTTCGTCCACGCGCCTTCGATGCCGCTGGTGGTCGTGTGCACGCCGTGGCCGGTCTCGAAACTGTTGACCCAGCCGAGCCCCATGTGCTCGATGTCGCCGCGCTCGGGCTCGTGACCGAGGTGCTTCGCGTCGACCGCGCCGTGCGCCTTGCCGAAGGTGTGGCCGCCGGCCGTGAGCGCGACGGTCTCTTCGTCGTTCATCGCCATGCGGGCGAAGGTCTCGCGGATGTCACGTGCCGAGCCGAGTGCGTCGGGCTGGCCGTTCGGGCCTTCCGGGTTGACGTAGATCAGGCCCATCTGCACGGCAGCGAGCGGGTCGGCGAGCTCACGGTCGCCGCTGTAGCGCGCGTCGCCGAGCCAGGTGGTCTCGGTACCCCAGTTGATGTCTTCTTCGGGCTCCCACACGTCCGGGCGGCCGCCGCCGAAGCCGAAGGTCTTGAAGCCCATCGACTCCATCGCGACGTTGCCGGTGAGGATGAACAGGTCGGCCCACGACAGCTTGCGGCCGTACTTCGCCTTGATCGGCCAGAGCAGCCGCCGCGCCTTGTCGAGGTTGCCGTTGTCGGGCCAGCTGTTGAGCGGCGCAAAACGCTGCTCACCGCTGCCGCTGCCGCCGCGGCCGTCGAAGGTGCGGTACGTGCCGGCGGCGTGCCACGCCATGCGGACGAAAAACGGGCCGTAGTGCCCGTAGTCCGCCGGCCACCAGGGCTGCGAGTCGGTCATCAGCGCGTGCAGGTCTTTGACCACCGCATCGAGGTCGAGGGTTTTGAACTCGGCGGCGTAATCGAAGTCCGGGTCCATCGGATTCGACAACGCAGACTGCTGGTGCAGCACCTTGAGGTTCAGTGCCTCGGGCCACCAGGCCGTGTTCGTCGTGCCCCGCGTTGCCGCCTTCGCGCTCGTGACCCCCGTCACCGGGCACTTGGAATCATCGGCCATGGTCATCTCCTGTCGGTTACTGCAATGCCAGCGAGTCTAGGGGCTCCCATAGTCCGTGACAATTGATGGCGTCTATTTGATAGATAGTCACATTTCAGCGCTGCCCGTTGCGATACCTGCCGGCGACCGGTCGTTACGACAGCCGCGTCACGCCCTCCAACGGGCACGCGTAGATCGCGTTGCGCAGCGCCGCGATCGCCTCGTAGCGCGTGAAGGTGCGGCGCCACGCAAGCACCACGCGACGCGTCGGCACCGGCTTGGTGAACGGCACGTAGGCGATGTGCGGCTGCTTGTCTTTGGGCACGCTGAGCTGCGGCACCACCGTGACGCCCATGCCCGAGGCAACCATGTACTTGATCGTCTCCAGCGACGAGCCCTCGAAGCTGTTGCGGATGCCCACGCCCTTCTCGTTGCCGGTGTCGTTCCTGACGAAGCGCGCGTACTCCGGGCAGACCTCGAGCACATGGTCGCGAAAGCAGTGGCCGGTGCCGAGCAGCAACATGGTTTCGCTTTTGAGCTCGTCGGTGCTGATGCTTTTGCGCTTGGCGAACCGGTGCAGCCTGGGCACCGCCGCCTGAAAAGGCTCGTCGTAGAGCGGCGCGACCGCCAAGCCGGTGTCGGGAAACGGTTCGGCCATGATCGCGCAGTCGAGCTCACCGTTGCGCAGCATCTCGAGCAGCTTGGCGGTGAAGTTTTCCTGCAGCATCAGCGGCATCTGCGGCACGTGCTCGATAGCCTGGCGCACGAGGTCGGGCAGCAGGTAGGGGCCGATCGTGTAGATCACGCCCAGGCGCAGCGGGCCGCTCACCGGGTCTTTACCGCGTTTGGCGATTTCCTTGATCGCCGCGGCCTGCTCGATGACCGACTGCGCTTGCCGCACGATCTCTTCGCCCAGCGGCGTGACGGTGACTTCGTTCGCACCGCGCTCGAAGATTTTTACGTCGAGTTCTTCTTCGAGCTTTTTGATCGACACGCTCAGCGTCGGCTGCGAGACGAAGCACGCCTCGGCCGCGCGGCCGAAATGGTGTTCGCGGGCGACGGCGACGATGTAGCGGAGTTCGGTCAAGGTCATGGCGGCATTCTGTCGGCAATTCAGGCCTTGAGGTAATCGGATCGACCACCGAGCCATCGCGTCACGTGGTCGATCGCGACCTGCGGATGCTTGTCGAGCAGCCGCGTCGCGGCGGCCCGCGCCTGGTGCACCAGCGCTTCGTCGAGCACCAGATCGGCAAAGCGCAGCAGCGGCGCGCCCGACTGCCGCGCGCCGAGAAATTCGCCGGGCCCGCGGATGTCGAGATCGCGGCGCGCGATCTCGAAGCCGTCGCCCGTTTCCATCATCGCTTTCAGCCTCGCCTTAGCCGTATCCGACAACGGCGCGCCGTACATCAGCACGCACGCACTCGCCGCCGTGCCGCGGCCGACGCGCCCGCGCAGCTGGTGCAGTTGCGACAGCCCGAAACGCTCGGCGTGCTCGATCACCATCAGCGATGCGTTCGGCACATCGACGCCGACCTCGATCACGGTGGTCGCGACCAGCACCGCCATCTCGCCCGAGGTGAACAGCGCCATCACCGCGGCCTTCTCCGCGCCCTTCATGCGGCCGTGCAGCAGACCGACCATGCGGCCGGGCAATGCCTCCGTGAGGTACGCGTGGGTCTCGGTCGCGTTCTGCAGGTCGAGCGTCTCGCTTTCCTCGATCAACGGGCAGACCCAGTACGCCTGCTGGCCGTGCGCCGCCGCATCGCGAATGCGCCCGATCACCGCCTCGCGCTTCGCATCGGCAAAGAGCTTGGTGACGACCGGCGTGCGGCCGGGCGGCAGCTCGTCGATCGTGCTCACGTCGAGGTCGGCGAACAGCGTCATCGCCAGCGTGCGCGGGATCGGCGTGGCGCTCATCATCAAGGTGTGCGGCTCGATCGCCCGCACGCCGGCATCGTCGGCGATGCCGGGGGTCGATCTCAGCTTCTCGCGCAACGCGAGCCGTTGCTGCACGCCGAACCGATGCTGCTCGTCGATGATCGCCAGCCCCAGCTTCGCGAACCGCACCTGCTCCTGGATCACCGCGTGCGTGCCGACGACCAGCATCGCCTCGCCGGACGCGACCTGCTCCAGCATCCTCGCTCGCACCTTGCCCTTGCGGCTGCCGGTGAGCCACGCGACGGTGATGCCCAGGGGCTCCAGCCAGCCGACCAGCTTGCGCAAGTGCTGCTCGGCGAGGATCTCGGTCGGCGCCATCAGCGCGCACTGCCAGCCAGCGTGGATCGCAATCGCCGCCGCGAGTGCGGCGACCACCGTCTTGCCGGAACCCACGTCGCCCTGCAGCAACCGGTGCATCGGCACGGCACGTTGAAGATCGCGCGCGATTTCTTCGCCGACGCGGCGCTGTGCGTCGGTCAACGCGAACGGCAACGCGCCGAGCAACTGCGCTTGCAAGCCACCGGCCCGAACACCGAACGGCGGCGCACGCTGCAGTTCGCGCTCGCGCTTGGCTTGCAGTTGCGAGAGTTGCTGCGCCAACAGCTCTTCGAACTTCAAGCGTTGCCAGGCGGGGTGGCTGCGGTCTTCGAGCGCGGCGATGCCGACATTTGCGGCTGGGTGATGAAGAAAGGTGAGCGCATCGCGCAAGCTCAGCATGCCGTTCGGCACCACCTCGGCCGGCAGCAATTCCGACAAATCGGCACGTGCCAGATTCGCATCGACCGCCTTGCGCAAATAGAGCTGCGGCAGCTGTGCGCTCGTCGGGTACACCGGCGTCAGCGCGGTCGCGAGCGGCGCGCCCTCGGCCACGGCCTTGAAGCTCGGATGCACCATCTCGAGCCCGAAGAAACCGCCGCGCGCTTCGCCGCGCACACGCACGCGCTGGCCGACCGCGAGAGTTTTCTGATGCGACGGGTAGAAGTGCAGGAAGCGCAGCACCAAGTCGTCTTGCCCGTCGTGCACCCGCACCACCAGCATGCGCCGGCCGCGAATCTGCACTTCGCTGTCGCTCACGACGCCTTCGACCTGCCCGACGCTGCCATCGCGCAGGCTCGCGATCGGCACGAGCTTCGTCTCGTCTTCGTAGCGCATCGGCAGGTGCAGCGCGAAGTCGATCGGGCGCACCAAGCCCAGCTTCTCGAGCGCGCGCTGCGGGCCGGACTTCTCCTTCGCGACGGGCTGTTTGGGTACGGCGGACATGGGAGAATTCTGCCTCCCTGCAGCCGCCTGCCGGCTTCGTTTCGATAAGCTTGTTGGCACGGGCCGGTCCAGCCCTCGACCCATGACGAACACCGCGCCCCTTCATTCGCTGAGCGATTTCGATTTCGCTCTGCCGCCCGAACTCATCGCCCAGCAGCCCGCCGCCGAGCGCAGCGGTTCGCGTTTGCTCGATGGCACCGGCGCCGCTCCCGTCGACCGCGTGTTCCGCGAATTGCCCGCGCTGCTGCGTGCCGGTGACCTGCTGGTCTTCAACGACACGCGCGTGATCAAGGCGCGCTTGCTCGGCGCGAAGGCGAGCGGCGGCGCGGTCGAGGCGCTGGTCGAGCGCGTGCTGCCGATGCATGAAGTGCTGATGCACCTGCGCGCGAGCAAGTCGCCGAAGCCGGGCAGCGTGGTGCGCTTCTTCGGTGTCGACGGCGCGCAAGCGTTCGACGCGGCGGTGCTCGGCCGCGCGGGACCGCAGGGTTCGCTGTTTCACCTGCGCTTTCCGTCCGATCCGTTCGCGCTGCTCGAAGCGCACGGTCACGTGCCGCTGCCGCCGTACATCACCCATGCCGACACCGCCGATGACGAGCGCCGCTACCAGACCGTGTTCGCGGCGAACCCGGGGGCGGTCGCCGCGCCCACCGCCGCGCTGCACTTCGACGACACGGTGCTGGCCGACCTCGCGCAGCGTGGCGTCGACACGGCGAGCGTCACGCTGCACGTCGGCGCCGGCACCTTCCAGCCGGTGCGCACCGAGAACCTGGCCGAGCACACGATGCACAGCGAGTGGTTCGACGTGCCGCAACGCACCGTCGACGCGATCGCATGCGCGCGCGCGGCCGGCGGGCGCATCGTGGCGGTCGGCACCACGACGCTGCGCGCGCTCGAATCGGCTGCCGTCTCGGGTGGTGCCGGCGGTACGTTGCAGGCCGGCAGCCGCGACACCGACATCTTCATCACGCCCGGCTTCACGTTCCGCGTGGTCGATGTGCTGATCACCAACTTCCACCTGCCCAAGAGCACGCTGATGATGCTGGTCAGCGCGTTCGCGGGGTTCGACCACATGCGCGCGCTGTATGCCCACGCGATCGATGCGCGCTACCGATTCTTCAGCTACGGCGACGCGATGCTGCTGCAGCGCGCGCCGAGTCACATCGAGTTCGACCATGCTGACCTTTGATCTCCTTAAAACCGAAGGCTTTGCTCGCCGCGGCCGGCTCACGCTGAACCATGGCGTTGTCGAGACGCCGGTTTTCATGCCGGTCGGCACTTATGGCACCGTGAAAGGCGTGATGCCCGCCTCGCTTGAAGCGATGGGCGCGCAGATCATCTTGGGCAACACATTCCACCTCTGGCTGCGGCCGGGGCTCGATGTGCTGAAACAGTTCGGCGGGCTGCATCGCTTCGAGGCGTGGCACAAGCCGATCCTGACCGACAGCGGCGGCTTTCAGGTGTGGTCGTTGGGGGAGATGCGCAAGATCAGCGAGGAGGGCGTGAAGTTCGCCTCGCCGGTAAACGGCGACAAGCTTTTTCTAACGCCTGAAGTCAGCATGCAAGTGCAGCGCGTGCTCAACAGCGACATCGTGATGCAGTTCGACGAGTGCACGCCTTATGAAACCAAGGGCCACGTCACGACCGAACGCGAGGCGCGCGTCTCGATGGAACTGAGCTTGCGGTGGGCGCAACGCTGCCTGGTGGAACACACGACGTTGCAGAACCCTAACGCACTGTTCGGCATCGTGCAGGGCGGCATGTTCGAGAACCTGCGCGAAGCGTCGCTCGATGCGCTGGTCGCGCTCGACCTTCCGGGTTATGCGATCGGCGGCGTCAGCGTCGGCGAGCCCAAGCCACTGATGCAACAAATCGTCGCGCACACGCCGCACCGGCTGCCGGCGCACAAGCCGCGCTACCTGATGGGCGTGGGCACGCCGGAAGACTTGATCGAAGGCGTGGAGGCCGGCGTCGACATGTTCGATTGCGTGATGCCGACGCGCAATGCGCGCAACGGCCACCTGTTCACGCGCTTCGGTGACCTCAAGCTGCGCAACGCGCGCCACAAAACGGATGAGTCGCCGCCCGACATGAGCTGTGCGTGCCACACCTGCCAGAACTTCTCGCGCGCTTACCTGCACCACCTCGACCGTTGCAGCGAAATGCTCGGCCCGATGCTCGCGAGCATCCACAACCTGCACTACTACGTGAACCTGATGCGACAGGCGCGCGAGGCGCTCGATGCCGGGGCGTTCGCGGCGTTCGCGCAGCGGTTCCGGGAGGACCGGGCGCGCGGGGTGTAACGAGTCAGTCTTTGCTGATGTTCGTGCGAACCCAGTGGGCGAACTGCGCCTCGCTGGACTCACCGCCCGCAAGACGCAGCATCTCCATCACGCAATCCGCATCGGTGGCAATGAGCGACCAACCGTTGAGCGCGAGGAACAACTCGACAGCGACGAAGGCCGTGCGCTTGTTGCCGTCGATGAACGGTTGTTTCTTCGCGAGACCGAACCCGTACGCGGCCGCCAGCGAGGCTGCGTCGGGCTCGCCGTAAGCGGCCAGTTGCAGCAGGCGCGCAAGCGCGGACTCCAGCAGGCCTGCATCGCGCAAGCCCGCCGAACCACCGTGCTCGCCGAGCTGCCCGTCGTGAACCGCATGAATCACCGACAGGTCGATCCATACCCAAGGGTCGTTGGCCGACTTCACTTCGCCAACTCGTGCAGCACGTTGCGGCGCTTGCGCATGACGGCGCGCGCTGCTTTCATCTGTGCTTCGAAGGTCGGGTCGTGCGGCGTGATGCGCAGGCCGTCGGCGCTGTCGGTCAGGTAGATCACATCACCCTTCTCGACCTTCAAGCGCGCCAACACCTCTTTCGGGAGAATCACACCGACGGAGTTTCCGATCTGGGTCAACTTGAGCGTGTACATGGCGAATCCTGAAGTTATAACAATTGTTAGTTTACTTGTACATGTCGGCGCCTTCAAGCGATGAGAATCGCCTCACGCGCCCGCATCGTCCTGCACGACCCGGCCGGCTTCGCTTGGCGCACGCTGAAAGCGTTCCGCGCCAACCAGGGCCTGCTGCTGGCCGGCGCGGTGGCGTACTACGCGCTGCTCTCGATCGTGCCGTTGCTGATCCTGATCGTGATCGCGCTGTCGCACGTGATCGACCAGGCCGCGCTGCTCGCCACGCTGGGCCGCTACCTCGAATGGCTGATGCCCGGCCAGTCGCGCGCGATCGTGCACGAGCTGGCCAACTTTCTCGATCACCGCGAGCTGATCGGCTGGGTGCTCGGCATCACGATGCTGTTCTTCAGCTCGCTCGCGTTCACGGTGCTGGAGAGCGCGATGTCGGTGATCTTCCTGCACCGCGTGGTCGCGCGCAAACGCCACTACCTTGTCTCGGCGTTGCTGCCTTACCTCTACATCCTGTCGCTCGGCGTCGGCATGTTGCTGGTCACGCTGGTGGCGGGCAGCCTGACGGCGATCGGTCAGGAACGGGTCGAGCTGCTCGGCCGCAGCTGGTCGTTGCACGGTGTTTCCGGCGCGTTGCTCTACTTGCTCGGCTTCGCGGGCGAGGTGTTCGTGTTGACCTCGGTCTACCTCGTGATGCCCTACGGGCGCCGCCGCATCACGCACGCGCTGATCGGCGGCGTGACAGCGGCCGTGTTGTGGGAGATCACGCGCCACGTGCTCGTGTGGTACTTCGCGACGCTGTCGCAGGTCAGCGTGGTCTACGGCTCGCTGACGACCGCGATCGTCGTGCTGCTCAGCCTGGAGATCGCGGCGACGCTTTTGCTGCTCGGCGCGCAGGTGATCTCGGAATACGAGCGGCTCGGGCGTGAATCGACGACGACGTGAGCCTCACCAGAACGCCCAGTTCCCCGTCACCACCACCCACACGCCGAGCGCGCCGTTGGTGACCGCGTGCGCGATGATCGGCACCCAGAGCTTTCCGGTGCGCACGTAGAGCCACGCGTAGGCAAGGCCGGCGATGATCGCCGCGAGCCACAGCGTGTGCGCGAGCACGAAGACGAAGGTCGAGAGCACGATGGCTTTGAGCGCCACACGCTGCGGCACGACAGACTCGAACTGCGGGCTTTGGATCCAGCGCATCAGGAACGAGCGCCAAAACAGTTCCTCCATCACCGGCACGATCAGCGCCGCGCCGATCCAGCGCACCGCGACCAGCGGCCAGATCAAATGGCCCTGCGTGTCGAGCGGAAGGAAGCTCGCAGACGGGCTGCCGATCGTCATCCACGGCGCATCCAGCCGAATCCAGAACGCGAAAACCACCAAGCCGACGCCCGCAGCGAGCGCGGTCTCGAAAAGCGATGGCCGGGTCTGCGCGACCAGCTCACCGTACTCACGCCAGAAGTACGCGAGCAGCCCACCGACCACCCCCACCGTGACGCCGTAGACCCAGCGCGTGTCGATGCCCCACGAGCCATCCGCCGGCACCTCACCGCGCGCGACCAGCAGGACCATGAACGCCGCGAACGGCACGATGCGCGCGACGGCGGCGCGGCTCAACTGCAAGGCCATTCCTGTCGACTCCCAGAACTGCGAAAGGCGCTCAGGATGCCAGAAGCAGCGACACTTTCTCGCGAAGACCCGCCGGCGTGACAGCCGCAGCAGGCACCGCATCGCCCGCCACCAGCCCGACGACATTGAACCAGCCGCGGCGGAAAGGCTTGCTCATTGCCGAGCCGCCCTTGCGCGAGAAGTACGAGCCCCACAGGTTCTGCAGCGCGAGCGGCACCACCGGCACCGGGTTCGATTCGAGCAGCTTCATCACGCCGCCTTTGAACTCACCGAGCTCGCCGTCGCGCGTCAACGCACCCTCGGGAAAGATGCACAGCAGGTCGCCGTCGTCGAGCACCGAGCGTGCCTTAGCGAACGCGGCTTCGTAGGCGGCCGGGTCTTCGCGTTGCGGCGCGATCGGGATCGCCTTGGCGAGCTTGAAAAACGCGCCGAGCACCGGCATCGCGAAAATCTTGTGGTCCATGATGAAGCGGATCGGCCGAGGGCTTGCGGCCATCAGCAGCACCGGGTCGACGAATGCGACGTGGTTGCACACCAGGATGGCCGCGCCCTCGGTCGGGATGTGCTCGTCGCCGCGCACCTTGAAGCGGTAGACGAAGCGCGTGATCACGAACGCGACGAAGCGCAGCAAATACTCCGGCACCAACATGAAGATGTAAAACGCGACCACAGCGTTCAGCAAACCCGTGATCAGGAACACCTGCGGGATCGTGACCTTCGCCGCCAGCAACGCGCCGACACCGATCGAGCTGACGATCATGAACAGCGCATTCAGGATGTTGTTCGCCGCGATGATGCGGGCGCGGTGGCTGGGCTGCGAGCGCATCTGAATGAGCGCGTACATCGGCACGCTGTAGAGCCCCGCGAACAGCGAAAGCAACGCCAGGTCGGCCATCACGCGCCAGTGCGCGGGCTGCGCGACGAACTCGGCGAGGCCGAAGCCCGCCGATGGCGCCAGGCCATTTGATGCGAAGTACAAATCGATCGCGAACACGCTCATGCCGATCGCACCCAACGGCACGAGGCCGATCTCCACATGCCGCTTCGAGAGCATCTCGCACAGCAGCGAACCGGTGCCGATGCCGATCGAGAACACCACGAGCAACAGCGACGCGACGCGCTCGTCGCCGTGCAGCACGTCTTTCGCGAACGCCGGGAACAGCGACAGGAACACCGCGCCGAAGAACCACATCCACGAGATGCCGAGCAGCGAGCGGAACACGACGATGTTCTGGCGCGCCAGCATCAGGTTGCGCCAGGTTTCTGTCACGGGGTTCCAGTTGATGCGCAGGTTCGGATCGGTGCTGGGGGTGGCCGGCACCGCTTGCGCCGTCATGCGCCCCAACAACGCGAGCGCGACACAGCCGATCGCCACGTAGCGCCGGCCGACATCCGGGATCGCCACCAGCAGCCCGCCCGCCACTTGCCCGAGCAGGATCGCCACGAACGTACCCATCTCGACCATGCCGTTGCCGCCGGTCAACTCGCGCTCGCTCAGGTGCTGAGGCAGGTAGGCGAACTTGACCGGGCCGAAGATTGTCGAGTGCAAACCCATCAACAGCACGCAGCCGAGCAGCACATAAACGTTGGTCGTCCAGAAACCGAACGCCGCGAACGCCATGATCGCGATCTCGAGGTTCTTGACGAAGCGGATCACCTGCGTCTTGTCGTACTTGTCGGTGACCTGGCCGGCAGTCGCCGAGAACACGAGAAACGGCAGGATGAACAGCGCGCCGATGACGAGGCCGGCCATGCTCGCCGGCAGCCAGCCGATCTGCAGCTGGTAGGTGATCATCACGGTGAACGCGAACTTGAACAGGTTGTCGTTGCCGGCGCCGAGAAACTGGGTCCAGAAGAACGGCGCGAAGCGGCGCTGCTTCAGCAGCGCGAACTGATTCGGGTGAGCGTGCTCGTTCGGGTTCATGCAGCCTCTGTCGTTGATCTGTCGGTGTGTTGGAGCGCAGCCGGAATCTACCGGATCACCTGCACCGGCCCGCCCAGGCCGCTGCGGTTAAGCCATGCGAAGACCGAGTCGACCGTGACGGTTTCGATGCGATCGCTGAACCGCTTCTCGCTCGGGTGATCGTCGAACGCGATATTGGCGGCTGTCAGGCGCCCGCCCAGGCGCTTCAGCGCCGAGATGCGCAGCGTGGTCGGCTGGTAGTTCTGCAGCTGTAACCAGGCCTGGGCGCGCTCACGCGTCTGCGCAGCCGGCTCCTGCGCCATCGCGAGCGTCTCAATCGCCCACTGGTTCGACTGCTGGTACGTCTGCGCCCACGGGTACGCGACCATGCTGTATTCCGGCGTGTTGAGCTGGGCCAGTCGCGCGTTGTGTTTGAGCATCGGCAGCAGCTTGGCCTGCACCTCGGGCTTCGGGATCACGACCGCGGCCTCGTATTTGTAGAGGTCGTCGAGAAAGAACTCACCCAACCCTTGGCGGTAGACCGAGGCGTGCGACGTACCGCACTGGTTGAGCTTGTGCACGACGCGCCACTTGTTGTCGGCATCGCGGTACGCGAGGCCGAGGTGCGAGTAGCGGATGTTGTATTCGCTCAGGTTCTGCCCCATGCGGGCGAGCACGACCACCTGTGCGCCGCTCTGGTCGAGCTGCCTGGCCGTGTGCTCGGCCAGCGCCATCGAGCGTTGAATCGCGTCGACCGCAGGCGGCTTGTTCTCGCAGCTGCGGCCGGCGCGCGCCGCGCCCGCGAATGTGGCGAGCGACGCGGCGAGCGCGGCGGTGATCAACGCGGCTCGCGATGCCGCGTTGATCACCGCGTTACCCGTTCGTTGTACAGCAGCGCCGCGCCGATCTCGTTCGGGATGAACGCGATCGCGCGGCTGGCGGTCGAGAGCACCCAGCCGGTGCTGACTGCCGTGACGACGACCGCCGTGCCGGCCGCCACCGAGAGCGCGCCGGCCGCCTGCGCGCTGAGCTTCACCGTGGCACGCGCGCCGTCGGAGGCGCGCTCCAACACCCAGAGCGCGCCGGTCGCCGAAGCCTCGACTGCGACGACCGTCAAGGTCACGCCGGCCGAAAGAATCATCACCGGCGCAGCGATCGAGACCGCGATCGGCAAGGCCGACAGCGCGCTCAGTGCCGAAGCTTCGGATTGCCCCTGCGCGGTTGCGAGGTTGAGGGTCAACAGCGTCGCCACCGTGGCGGACAACAGACTGCGGCGAATGGTGTGAATGTTCATGCGAGAACTCCTGAAGATGAAGATGCGGTAATGAACGAGGTTCAGCGCGCGTCGTTGCCGACACGCATCGCCATGCCTTGGGCGCGCGCCTCGGCGATCAGCGCTTCGTGCGCATCGCGCAGCGTCTTGGCCAGCGTGAACACGGTCGAGATGAGGAACAACCAGCTGACGCCGAGGAAGGCCTTGTAGGTCGGGTTCACGTCCATGCGCCACAGGCCCCAGGCCGTGAGCCCCATTGCGAGCGCGAAGCCGCCCCAGACCACCGCACCCCACATCGGCGTGTCGGTCTTGCGCAGCTCGTTGTCACGCACGTACTTGGCGAGCGCGAACGCGGTCGAGAGGCAAAACATGTAGCCCATCACCATGAAGGCGCGGTCGAGGTCGGCGCCCGGCAGGTAAGCCAGGCCCGAGCCACAGAGCAGCACGGCCAGGCCGAACGAGACCCAGACCTGGAGCTTCCAGGCCCTGGTGTCTTTGCAAATCGTGGTGGATTGCATGGTGCGGTCTTTCATGGGTTTGTTGAACACGGGTGCATCTTCAGGTGCGCGTCGGACGGTATCAATCACCCGAAGGAGGGCTGCATCGGTTTGCTCCTCTGGTATCTTCTAAAGGTACTTTTTGAGGAGTTGTACCGATGAGCACGACGCACGACCTGGTCACCGCACTGAAGCGCGAACTCAAGGCCGCCGGCATCACCTACGCCGAGCTCGCAGGGCAGCTCGGCATGGCCGAGTCGAGCATCAAGCGCGTCTTCGCGAAGGGCGACATGCCGTTGTCGCGCGTCGACGAAGTGCTGCGCGTGCTGAAGATGGACTTCGCCGAACTCGCCCGCAAAATCGCCGATGCGCAACCACTGCGCCGCGAGCTCACGCTCGAGCAAGAGACCGCCGTCGTCGCCGACCGCAAGCTGATGCTGCTGGCCATCTGCTGCATCAGCCAGTGGACCTTCGAGCAGATGGTCACGAGCTACGCGATCAGCGATGCCGACTGCGTGCGCTACCTGTTGCAACTCGACAAGCTCGGCTTCATCGAGTTGCGGCCGCTGAACCGCTACCGCCTGAAGGTGGCGAAGGGTTTCAGGTGGCGCCCGAACGGGCCGGTGATGGCGTACTTTCGCGAGCACGTCGCAGGCGACTACTACAGCGGTGGCTTCGACGGCGAGGGCGAGACGCTGATGCTGGTGCATGGCCAGATCAGCAGCGCGCAAGCAGCCAACTTCGTCGAGCGGCTGCAGCGCGTCGGGCAAGATTTCGCGCAGCAACATTTGGCCGATCAAAAGCTCGCGCTTGAGCACAAGCGGCCCTACACGTTGGTCGTCGGCATGCGCTCGTGGCTGTTCGCGGCCTTTCGTGATTTGAAGCGCGTGGCGCCAGCGAACTAGATCAAGCTGCGCGCTGCTCCAGCATGTAATTCGCGCCGTCGTACTGGCCGAGCGTGTCGGTGAGGTAGGGCAACGCCTCGAGCAACTCGTCGTGCAATGTGAACGGTGGGTTGATCACGAACATGCCGCTGCCGGCGAGGCCGAAGCCTTGGTTGGAGGGCTGCTGCACCGTGAGCCGCGCGTGCAGCCAGCCCTTGGGCGCGATGCCTTCGAGGCGCTTGGGCAGTTGCGCCGCTTCGAGCTTGCTGACCTGCGGATACCAGACGACGTACACACCCTCCGGAAACCGCGCGATCGCCTCGCGCAGCGACGTGATGACCTTGCTGTAGTCCCTGTGGCCCTCGTAGCTCGGGTCCATCAACACGACCGCACGGCGCGACGACGGCGGCACTTGGCCTTTGAGCCCGTCGAAGCCGTCGGTGTCGAACACTTCTGCGCCTTTGACCTCGCCGATGTAGGACTGCAGGATGCGGTGATCGGTCGGGTGCAGCTCGAACAGGCGAAGCTGGTCTTGCGCGCGCAGCAGCATGTGCGCGAAAGCCGGCGAGCCGGGGTATTGCTCGAGCATGCCGTCGGGATTGAACTGGCGCACGAGTTGCATGTAGTCGGCCACGGCCGGTGGCAAATCGTCGCGATCCCAGAGCCGCAGCACACCTTGCTCGAACTCGCCTTTCTTCTGCGCGAACCGGCCTTCGAGCGAATAGCCGCCAGCGCCCGCATGCGTGTCGACGAGCCGGTACGGCTTGTCTTTCTGGTTCATGTAGCGCAGCAGCAGGGTCAGCACGGTGTGCTTGAGCACGTCCGCGTGATTGCCCGCGTGAAAGGCGTGTCGGTAAGCGAGCATGGCACTAGTGTCGTCGGATTCGGGCCCGCACTGTAGCCGTTGGCAGGGCTGGGTTCGCGCCGGCTTTAACCGATTTCGACCGCGGCTGCGCGTCGTCCTGTTATTCGACGCAGACGTAGCATCGCCGGCAACTCATTTCAATGAAAGTAGCCGCATGACCACGCTGTTCGATCCGATCCATTTCGGCGATATCGCCGCCGCCAACCGCATCGTGATGGCACCACTCACCCGCGACCGTGCCGGCCCGAACCAGGTGCCCACCGCGCTGATGGTCACGTACTACGAGCAACGCGCCAGCGCCGGGTTGATCGTCACCGAGGGCACGCAGATTTCGGCCGAAGGCCAGGGCTACCTCGACACGCCGGGCGTCTACAGCGAAGAACAAATCGCGGGCTGGAAGAAGGTCACCGACGCGGTTCACGCCAAGGGCGGCAAGATCGTCGTGCAACTCTGGCATGTGGGCCGCATCTCGCACCTCTCGCTGTTGCCGGCGGGCGTGGTGCCGGTGTCGAGCACCGCCAAGCGCGCGAAAGGCAAGACCTTCACTGCGCAGGGCTTCGAGGATGTTTCCGAGCCGCGCGCGCTGCGCACCGACGAAATCCCGCGCCTGATCGCCGACTACCGCCACGCCGCCCGCAACGCCATCGCCGCCGGCTTCGACGGCGTCGAGGTACACGGCGCCAACGGCTACTTGCTCGAGCAGTTCATGCGCGACAGCATCAACGACCGCACCGATGCCTACGGCGGCTCGCATGAAAACCGCGCGCGGCTGGTGGTGGAGGTGATGACCGCGATCGCCGACGAGATCGGCGCCGGCCGCACCGGCATTCGCCTCTCGCCGGTCACGCCCGCCAACGATGCCGGGCCCGACACCGACGCGCAAGCCATGTACGGGTTGGTGGTTGACAAACTCGCACCGCTCAAGCTCGCGTTCATCCACGTCGTCGAAGGCGCGACCGGCGGCCCGCGCGACAACGCGCCGTTCGACTTCGTCGCGCTGCGCGCGCGCTTCAAACAAGGCAACCCGCAGGGCGCGTGGATCGTCAACAACGGCTACACGCGTGCAATGGCGATCGAGGTCGTGAAGAGCGGCGGCGCCGACATGGTCGCGTTCGGCAAGCACTTCATCAGCAACCCCGACCTGGTCGAGCGATTGCGCGTCGATGCGCCGCTCGCACAGCCGGTGCGCGAGACGCTGTACGGCGGCAGCGCCGAGGGCTATACCGACTATCCCACCTCCGACGGCCAACCAGCCGGCACATTCTCGCCCACCTACGAGGCATAGACCACCCCTGTATGGCTACTTAAAGCCCCTGCGAAGCTTGCCCTTAACCAGGCGCTTCGCAGGGGCTTTTTATTTTTTCTGTCTAAGGTCACCACAACTATAGAATGAACTATTTTTTTAAGGATCTAACAAAATATTTTAATAGCGTCGAAACTCCAAAGCTGACTGCAGCTCCAACAGCTGCAAGTACAATTGTCCTGTAAAGATCATGAATACTGATATTGCACAAAATACAAAATATTGTACCACCAATGGTACCTGATTTGGTTGGGAATTCTCTCATCATGCAATATTGTATCTGCTTTTCAGCCTGTTATTAATTTTGTTTATTTACTGTAAGTTGACTTACTGCAGTCATTACGGATCCTGCAACACCAACATATCCTGCAATACTCAAAAGCACAGCCGGCAATGCTACTGGCGCTGTCAATAAAGTCGCACTTACTGCAGCCAACGCTATTCCGATATTTCGCAACACCTTGAAGAATTTTGGTGTGGGAGCCTTGGCCCTGTTTATTATTTTTTTCATCTGCTATGATTTTATTGTAAGCATTACTTTTTCATCTTTTTCAAAAGTTGAAAGAAGTAGTTTGTTCAATTTTGTAAATACAACTTTTGAATTCTGTCCTAGTCCTTCACCTTTTAAAAATGAAACTGGTGCAATACAGCCTTTTAATTCTTTTAAAGCATCATTAGCTGGGTGTATTAAAATAAGTGCTCTATTGGGCACATCTTTTACTATTAGATGCCACTTAAATTTTGGGCTGTATCGCTTTACTAATTCATATCTCCCTTCAGGTATGCACGAAACTTGCGGCTCGTTCTCTTTCCACGGCAATTCTATTGTATGGCATACGCCAACCCCGTCTGCAGTCAAATTTCCATTAGTTCCCTTCGGGTAATATGTTCTTAATATTTCCAGTTCCATTTTGTTTGTTTAAACTGTTTACATTTTTATAAACCAGATACTTTCACAAGTGCTAATGAATTGTAAGCACCGTTTTTAAGCGGATACTTTACACCATTTACTTCCTGAAAAAATTCAATACCAAATGCCAAAAACAAAGGATGTGTGCTGTTTGCAGTCACATTGTTTGGTAAGTCAATAACAGTTGTTTGGGTAAAATCCCAAGGCAACTCAAGTGTATCAGCTCTGTCTATAACAAAACTGTCATTTTCAAAGTCGATCTCTGCAGCTGCAGAAATGAGTTTGTAATGCGTACAACCACCTGGTGCTGCAATCATATTACCCGGTATAAACGCAGGGATGTTTACACCTAATGCGCCGGTGACTCTGTCAATTGTTGCCGTAAATGGAGCATACATGGTGGTGCTCAATTTTGCGTTTGCATTAAATTCAAAACCTTCTAACATTTCCGCCTCACCGTCAATAATATTTCTTTGCCCTCGGGTACTTGTAAGATCTTGTTGTAATACCTCTACCATTTTCTTCGTGAGCCTGCTCACCATGCGGCTGTCCTTTGAATTTTGCAATATTGCTCTTAGGGCGTTACGCAAAATTTTACCGGCCTTCCCTGCCCTACCAAATTCACTTCCGTTTTCTCGGGTCCTTTGAAAATTAGGATCAGTAGCAATGCGTTTTCCATCAACGCCTCCTTTTCCTCTTGCCAAATGTCCATCTTGGCTCTTGTAGAAAGTGATATCTCCGATAGTACCTTCTAGTTTAATAATCCCCTTTTGCTTTGCCATCACTAATAAATTAAAATTGTAAAATCGAAACGTTTACCGGCACGTTTCATAAAGCCGTTTGCTTTTTAGTTTTAATCTTCTGTATGTTCAGGGAGGTATATTTCTTTTACACTTCCATAATCCAACAGCTTCCGATCGTGCTAGCGCTTCGCAGCTAAAAAGTATTTTTTCATTGCAGTAATTTTTATAAACCCAAGCCAGCCCTCTTGCTACAAGCAGGCTGTCTAATCTCATCTCCTCTATTTTAATTGATGCTATCAATCTCCCATACAAATCAATGCCTGTCACTTGTACTGCAACTGCATGCCCTTCTATCAGTGAATGCACTGCATTTTTAGAAGTCTCTCCAAAAAATTGTTTTAATTCCGGCGCATCAACATTCTGCAAGCGCACATGCTGTACTTGTTCACCCAGCATTATTTTGTAGGTATCACCATCAATAACTTTTACCACCAATTGTGCAGCTGCACCCATCTGAAAAAGAAAAATAAATAAAATCGTTTGTAAGTGTTTCATTTCACAAATCTGTGAAGCATAATAGCTGTTTACATCAAACCGCTTCCGTTACAACCCCTTTTTGCCGAAATAATAAACTCTTGCCGTTTACTACTCGATAATCCTTTTGTTATCTTTGTCTAATACCTGTTGCCGTTATAATATCGCCCAGGCATAGGTATAGATACTGTATGAAATTAGAAATGCTAAGGCTTTGTATTTATCCAAAAGATGTGCAGCTCATTACAGGTAAGAGTGAAAGGTATAGCCGCATGCTGTTGCAAAAAATCAAATTAAAGTTTGAAAAAGAGGATCACCAGTTTGTAAGTATTGAAGATTTTTGCAAATACACCGGCTTGAAAAGAGAGCATGTACAACCTTTAATTGTGGGTTAGTTATTTTGCAATATCCATTGCATGCAATGATCCCAACCAACTAAAAAAGATGTTCAAAAAATAGTGTGGTTTCCTCGGTTAAATTCCAATTAAAAGTTAACTTTAACTATTCGGATCTGGTACCAAAATACTATTGAATTAAGTGGTGAGTAATTAGGTGAGTAAAGAATAAACGAAAGCTAGAAGTACTGATTTTGTTACGTTTGAAGGAAGTAAAAAAATCCCTAGCTCTCCGCTTATATAGATAACAAACTTCATCAAATCCTTGCAAACTCAATGTTTTCGAGGATTTTTTATTTCAAGCAACCTCCAAATCATACAAATCATACAAATCATACAAATTATTATAAATTAAAGAGTCTAAATCGAGACCTTTTAAAAACTTTTTTTGAGGTCTCGGCAAAATTTGTTAAATCTTTTACCATACTTCGTTTCAGGGGAAAAAATATTTGGTTCTTTCCAATTTTTTGAATAGACGATAACAAGAAAATACTAAGAAAATGAACAATTCTATGCACCTGTCTTTTCAGGTAAAATCCTTAACTATTAATTTTAATTAGGTCGCTCCTTATTGTAATGAATCTGAATGCCTTTTAAAAGAGGAGATTAATATCTACAAACAAGAAAATTTATGTTTAAAGTGTAGCAAAATAAATACTAACCAAAATGTTAGTTTCAAAAAACCCATTTATAATACTTGCAATGTTATTGATGCAGCGGAGAATTTAAATTATCATTCTAAATATTTAAATAACTAATTATTTGTTAGCTATTTTTTACTATTCGTAAACGAATTATGAAACAATCAACAATCCATTTACTTTAAGTTTGCATTTAAGAAATAAGCTTGTAAATAAGGTCCTATTACAGGTAAGGATTAGTAACAAAATGGTCAACACTCTGCAGCAACTTTTATAGTAAAAGCCTTACAGGCTTTAAAAAAAACAGTAGATTTTTGTAACTGTTTGCTAACATTTATCAATAAAACAAAGCGTATAAGGTTTTTATTTTAGCTGTACTTTATGTATGCGGGTAAAACGTTTCAGTCTACAAAGAAATAAAAAATAAGAAAGAAACAAAGTCGGTAAAAAAACTTCAAAAATTTTCTTTTAAAATATCAGACTCTCAAACGCTTGCACAAATTTAGCGGGCAACTTTAAACTTACTTCTTGGTAAATTAATTTTTAGTAATTCAGTAATTTTATTAAAGATAAAAATTAAGGAATGAAAATTAACATGGCAAATATTAAATTTAAAGATAGGTTTTCTGCATTGGGTAATCTTCCTCGTTTTTTTAAATTGGTATGGCAAACGAGTCCATCGCTTACTATTGCCAATGCTGTACTTCGCATTTTTAAATCTGCTACCCCGGTTGCTATTTTGTATGTTGGCAAACTTATCATTGATCAGGTTGTTCAGATAAGCCAAAGCAAACAAAGTATATCATCAGATACTTTATGGAAACTGATTGCCATTGAATTTGGCTTGGCAATTTTATCAGATGTCTTAAACAGGGCCATCACATTAATGGATAGTTTGCTTGGGGATTTATTTTCAAATCATACTTCAGTAAAAATAATTGAACATGCTGCAACATTAGATTTAGATCAGTTTGAAAACTCTGCTTTTTATGATAAAATGGAACGTGCCAGGCAACAAACTGTAGGACGAACAGTATTGCTTTCGCAGGCTCTAAGCCAGGTGCAGGATTTAATTACAATGGGTTTTTTAGCAGCAGGCCTATTGGTATTTAATCCTTGGCTTATGATCATTCTTTTAGTGGCTATTATTCCCGCATTTCTTGGAGAAACATATTTTAATGACCAAAGCTATTCACTCAGTCGGAGGCAAACACCGGAACGCAGAGAATTAGATTATATAAGGTTTTTAGGCGCAAGTGATGAAACGGCCAAAGAAGTAAAAATTTTTAATTTATCAAATTTCATAGTTACCCGTTTTCGTGAACTTTCAAATAAGTTTTACAACGCAAACCGTGTTTTAATTATTCGCCGTTCTGTTTGGGGTAGTGTATTTTCAATGTTGGGCTCACTTGGTTATTACTTGGCCTATGTCTATATCATTTACAAAGCAGTGAATGGAAAAATAACTATTGGTGACCTTACATTTCTTGCCGGCTCTTTCAGGCAATTAAGAACTTTGTTGGAAGGTATTTTAAACCGTTTTACAGGTATCTCGCAGGGTGCAATGTATTTAAGTGATTTCTTCGATTTCTTTAAAATAAAATCACAGATTATAACTTCTGTTAAGCCAAGAGTTTTTCCACATCCTATTCAACAGGGTTTTATATTTGAAAATGTTGGCTATAAATATATTAATTCAGAAAATTGGGCAAACCGTCATTTAAGTTTTACGCTTATTGTGGGTGAAAAACTTGCTTTAGTTGGTGAAAATGGTGCAGGAAAAACAACACTTGTAAAACTTTTAGCAAGATTATACGAACCTACCGAAGGGCGAATTATGTTAGACGGTTATGACCTGCGTGAATATGACATTAATGATTTAAGAATGCAGATTGGTATTATTTTTCAGGATTATCTGCGCTATCAAATGACGATTGCTCAAAACATTGCAGCCGGTAATATTATGGAGCAAGAAAATCGTGAACTGATAAAAAATGCTGCTGAGCAAAGTCTAGCAAATATATTTATTGAAAGTTTTCAAAAAAATTATGATCAGCAGTTAGGTCGCCGCTTTAATGAAGGAGTTGAATTATCAGGCGGGCAGTGGCAAAAAATTGCATTGGCGAGGGCATACATGAGAGATGCGCAATTAATGATTTTAGATGAGCCTACAGCTGCACTTGATGCAAGGGCAGAGTATGAAGTGTTTCAAAGATTTGTGGAGTTAACTAAAGGAAGAACATCAGTTCTCATTTCACATAGATTCTCAACAGTGCGCATGGCTGACCGTATTTTGGTTTTGGACAAAGGAGAACTTTTGGAAATGGGAAGTCATGAAGAATTATTACAAAAAAATGGAAAATACGCAGAACTGTTTCAGTTGCAGGCAAAGGGTTATCAATAAAATAAAAGTAAAAACCAACATAACCAAACCATAAATTTTTACTTTTTAAAATAACAAATCTATTCAGCTCTTTAAAGGAAAAGATATTTTTGAAACTAAATTTCCCTGATTAAATTTTTAAGAACGCTATGCGTAAAAGCTTTCAGAATTAGGTTCAGATTTTTAGCTCTCAATTGGTATACATAACAATCTTTATCAAATCCTTACAAACTCATTGTTTCCAAGGATTTTTTGTTTGTAGCAACCTCAAAATAATTCCAACTAGCACAAATAAAAGCATCTAAATTAGATCCTTTTTATTTTAACAGGTAAACCAGTCATCTTGATAAAAAAAGCTGCAAAAAATTGCGGCTTTTTTATCACAACCTATGAAATTATATTTTCATTTTCCCCTTTTCCCCATTTTCCCATCCATATAACATTTATCCCCATTTTTCATCATCATGGTTTTCCCATTTTTCATTTTACAGATTCCATCTTTCATACATACAGTACCATTTTTCATGGTCACGTCATTATCCATTTCCATCTTTTTACCATTTTTCATCATCATCATGTTGCCGTCTTTAATCGTAACATAATCCTGATTGGAATGTTTCATTTGATGCGTTACTTGATTTTTGTTTTTGTTTGGGCATTAACAGTTGTGTTTAATGCAAAAAAAGCAAAGAAGATAATTACATATTTCATAAAAAAAATTTTAAAACAGGATGTGTTTTTAATCTGCAAGATGAATATTAAATAAAATAATTTTGTTATAAGCTGTAGTACAACAATGTAACCAATATGTAAACACTGTTCAAACAACTTTTGATTAATTAAAATCTTTCAACTTTCATTCTGCATTAGGTTTTCAACCAATCCTTTTTTGAAATTTTGAAGCTTGTTTTATTGTTTGAAGTTCACCAATATATAAATATCTATCAATGATTTTTCCACGCGTAGCATAATAATAATAATAATGGCAGCATTAATTAAAATTTTTTCCTTCTAAAAAAAATTATCATTATAAAACGACACTTAAGTGTTTGTTTTATGATCTGCACAAAGAATAATAATCGTTATCATTCTATTGTTTGATTATTATCGTTTTTCTTAAATCTGTGTGGCTTAAATTTTGTTTAAATTTTACTTATTAGGAAAATATCCCTTCAGTATATTCTTAATGAAATCGCTATGACTTTGCTGATTAAAAAGTGCTAAAAAAAAGAAAAATATTCTAAAAATATCTGGAAGCAGCAGTTTCTGATTTTTTATATTTATAATTCCTTACGTAAAAAATGGAACTTTGCTCAACTATAATTATAATAATGGATAGACAAAATTTACAAACACTTTTCCCAAATCTTGAAGATGGCTTGTACAAAGAAATACTTGAGCATGGTACAATTAAAGAAGTTAAAGCTGGAGAAACACTTTTAAAAGCGGGACAAACCATTCGCTCTACAATGCTAATATTAAAAGGTCTGGTAAAATTATACAGGGAAGACGATGAAGGAAAAGAATTTTTCATCTATCTTATCGATGCAGGGCAGGCTTGCTCTCTTTCTATGGTGTGTGCTGCAAAGCATGAAAAAAGCGAAGTGATGGCAAAGGTACTGACAGATGCAATTGTTTTGGCTATCCCTCTTGAATACATGGAGCAGTGGATGAGCAGATACAAAAGCTGGTACCAGTTCGTTATTACATCGTACCGCAACAGGTTTGAAGAACTTTTAAAAACCATCGATGCAATTGCTTTCACAGGTATGGATGAGAGATTAGAATATTATCTAAAACAACAGGTTAAAAAATTAGGAAACAATATAAAAATTACTCACCAGGAAATTGCCAACGACCTCAACTCATCAAGGGAAGTAATTAGCCGTTTATTAAAAAAAATGGAAGCAAAAAGCTGGTTAATTATCCATAGAAATTCTATAGAGTGGTTAAAATAAAATTAAAGACAGTGTGACTTATGTCACGGTAATTTTCATCAAACGACCGCACCTTTACATCCTATGGAAATTATAGGCTTTATAGCATCTTTATTTATTGGAATATCATTGGGTTTAATTGGTGGTGGTGGTTCTATACTCACAGTACCGGTATTGGTTTATTTATTTAGTATCAATCCAGTTTTATCTACGTCTTATTCTTTATTTGTTGTAGGCTCTACAAGTCTTGTAGGAGCATTTAATAATTACCGCAAAGGGTTTGTGCAAATTAAAACTGCTTTGTTGTTTGGCTTAACTTCTATCACAACGGTATTTCTTACCCGTAAATTTTTAATTCCTGCTATCCCTAAAACGTTTGGCAGAATAGGAAGTTTTGAAATTACGCAGGCAATTATTACAATGATATTATTTGCAATATTGATGGTAATAGCAGCCGCTGCAATGATAAAAAGTAAACCGGTTGCAGAAAATAAAATTATACCGGAAAACTCTAAAATAAATCTTTTAAAATTGTCAGCATATGGCTTTGCTATCGGGCTTGGAACCGGTTTGTTAGGTGCTGGTGGTGGTTTTTTATTGATCCCCACTTTAGTATTGTTGGTAAAATTGCCAATGAAGGAAGCGGTAGGTACTTCCTTATTTATCATCGCATTAAATTCTTTAATTGGTTTTACAGGAGATCTTGGGCATTTTATTATTGATTGGTTTTTCCTTTTAAAAATAACCGGTATTGCCATCGTCGGAATTTTCATTGGTGGCTTTTTAAGTAAAAAAATATCCGGTAATAAATTAAAGAAAGGTTTTGGCTGGTTTGTACTGGCAATGGGTATTTATATAATTGTTAAAGAACTTTTTTTTAAATGTTAAGTGACAATTATCACATCTGTTCTTTAGCCATTGCAGGAACTTCGTAATTCAAAAAAACTACCTCTACAATGGAAACAACAAATAATGCAACAATAGTTGACGTAAGAACTCAAGAAGAATTTTTAGAAGGACACTTTCCAAATGCAATCAATATTCCTTTAGACCAAGTTGCACAAAAAATAAATGAATTTAAAAAATGCCTAAGCCAATAATTGTGTATTGCAGAAGTGGAAACAGGAGCGGCATTGCAGTTTCTATTTTAAAACAGCATGGAATAGCTGATGCAGTTAACGGTGGAGGTCTCGATGATTTAAAACAAAACAGAAGGTATTTAAAGTAATGTTATATAACTGTTTATTCAAAAGAAACTAAAAGTAAAACTTAATAATCTTTGTATGATAGAATTTTTAAAACAGCCATGGGCTTGGTACGTATCAGGTCCGCTAATTGGTTTAATGGTTCCTTTGTTGTTAATAATAGGCAACAAAACATTTGGCATATCCTCCTCGTTGCGTCATATATGTGCAGCTTGTATTCCTGCCAAAATTCCATTTTTTAGTTACGACTGGAAAAAGGAAACATGGAATATGGTTTTGGTTGCAGGTATATTGATTGGTGGTTTTATTGCAGCAACTTTATTATCCAATAATCAGCTTGTTCAGGTTAATCCAAAATTAGTGCAGGAGCTTTCAAAATATGGTATTACAGATTATCAATCTTTAGTGCCCATCCAGCTATTTAACTTTCAGCAACTCTTTTCACTTAAAGGTTTTTTACTGATTGTTGGCGGCGGATTTTTAGTAGGTTTTGGTACACGCTATGCTGGGGGATGCACTTCAGGTCATGCAATTATGGGCTTATCAAATTTGCAACTTCCTTCATTAATTGCAACTATATGTTTTATGATCGGTGGTTTTATTATGGCTAATCTTTTTCTTCCCTTTATACTAATGCTTAAATAATGAATGAAGTAACAACGATAAAAAATAAAGAAATAAATACAGATTTTGAGGTTCGATCTTTGGATAATTTATCTGCTGAAGAACAACAAAAAAAAGAGCGATGGTTTTCTTATCCCAAATTTCTTGTAACAGGAATTTTATTTGGAATTATTTTAGTTAAGGCAGAAGTCATTTCATGGTTTCGCATACAGGAAATGTTTCGCCTGCAAAGTTTTCACATGTACGGTGTAATTGGTTCTGCAGTAATTACGGGTATTATTTCAATACAAATAATAAAGAGGTTCAACATTAAAACAATTCACGGAGAAAAGATAGAATTGCCTCAAAAGAAATTTAATAAAGGACAAATTTATGGAGGCTTGCTTTTTGGTTTTGGCTGGGCACTTACTGGTGCTTGCCCGGGTCCAATGTTTGCACAAATAGGAACCGGAGCTTTAGTGGTTATTGTTGCTTTGATAAGTGCTATTGCGGGCACATGGGTTTATGGTTTGTTAAAAGAAAAATTGCCCCATTAGCATTTATGTTTTATGTGACAACTATCACCGAAATTCTTTTTGATCTTATAGAAATTTGTACAATAAATAAAAGGCAATGCATATAAAACAGTTTGAAGATAAAAACCTTGCTCATTACAGCTATGCAATAATCAGTGATTGCGAAAAGAAAATCATATTGATAGATCCTGCCAGAAATCTGCAGCAGTATATAGACTTTGCTAAAGAAAACAAAGCAGAGATAATAGGAGTTATAGAAACACATCCACATGCAGATTTTGTAAGTAGTCATTTAGAATTGCACGAAACTTTGGGAGCAACTATTTACGCAAGTAAATTGGCAGGCGCTTTATATCCGCATCAAACCTTTGACGAAGGTCAAACGCTGCAAGTAGGTAAAATAAAATTATCTGCACTTAATACGCCCGGACATTCACCCGATAGTATTTCAATTGTACTTGAACACAATGGCAAACAAAAAGCAGTCTTTACCGGTGATACACTTTTTATTGGTGATTGCGGCAGGCCTGATCTGCGGGAAAGTGTAGGGAAAATACAAACTACCCGGGTAGAATTGGCAAAGCAAATGTATCATTCATTAAGAGATAAATTAATGCCGTTGCCTAACGATGTTTTGGTTTATCCTGCTCATGGTGCCGGTACACTTTGCGGTAAAAATTTAAGTAAGGAAAGCAGCAGCACTATTGAGGAAGAAAAGAAAACAAACTGGAGCTTACAAAAAAATACAGAAGAGGAATTTATGCGAATTCTGTTGGCAGATCAGCCATTTGTTCCGCTGTATTTTCCCTTTGATGTAGACCTCAACAGAAAAGGTGCAACAAGTTTAAAAGAAAGTATTGACAAAATTAAAATTAGTAATTCGGTAAATGAAAAAATTACAACAGGTTTAGATAAAACATCATGGGTAATTGACACAAGAAGAGAAGACGATTTTAAGAAAGGGCATTTGCCGTATTCCATTAACCTGATGGAAGATGGGAAATTCGAAACCTGGTTAGGTAGTATTATTAAACCTGGTGAAAGATTTTATTTAGCAAGCGAAAGCAAAAAGCAGTTAAAAACGATGTTGCAAAGAACAGCTGCTATTGGTTACGAAAGCCGGGTGGCTGAAGCATTTGTTATTAAAAGCGGTCAGGTTAAAGAAGCAAGAATTAATCTGGATGAGTTTAAAAATCATACAGAAGATTACACGATCATTGATGTAAGAAACATTGCGGAAGTAAAAGAAGCAAAGATTTTTAAAAACAGTATTGCTATTCCTTTGGCAGAAATAAGAAATCGGATTAAAGAAATTCCCATAGATAAACCAATTGTTGTTCACTGTGCCGGAGGTTATAGAAGTGCGGCTGCAAGTTCATTGATACATTCAAAATTATATGATAAAGCAACTGTTTTAGATTTAGGGGAAGCAATTAAACAATTTTTATAATGTACTTATTTTAATATTTATGTCTATTGCTGATCAACAACATTGGGATAAAGTGTATAATACAAAAACCGGAGATAAAGTAAGCTGGTTTCAATCTTATCCAAAAACTTCAATGGAGTTTGTCAAACTATTTAATCTTCCACTAACCGCAAATATTATTGATATTGGCGGTGGTGATAGCCACTTTGTAGATGCGTTAATTGATAAAGGTTATCAAAACATTTGGGTACTCGATATTTCAGAAAGTGCAATCGAAAAAGCAAAGCAAAGGTTGGGTTTAAGAGCTCTTAAAGTTAATTGGGTTGTTTCAGATGTTACAGATTTTAAACCACCGGTAAAATTTGATTTTTGGCATGACAGAGCTGCCTTTCATTTTCTTACAACAGAAAATAATATTAATAAATACGTTTCAATTGCTGAAAATGCTACTAAAAAAGATGGCTATTTAATACTTGGTACATTTTCAGAAAATGGTCCAACAATGTGCAGTGGCTTAAATGTAAAGCAATATTCAAAAGCATCTATGTCTGCAAGATTTGAATTAGCTTTTGAACGGATCAAGTGTATTGAGGAAGACCATACAACACCATTTAATACAATCCAAAACTTTGTGTTTTGTAGTTTTAAAAAGAAATAAATATTTGTTTTGCTACAAAAAAATTGGTGTGTACAGTTTTGAATAAAAATACTTTTAAAGTCAGAATAAACTTTCTATATCCTTCAATTTAGCTCAATTAGTATTAATACTTAAAAACGGATTTTGCTTAGGTCCATTTATAACTAATTTACAAAGCCTCTCCTTTTACGAGTACACTTTTTGTAAAATCTTCAGTATTTTCATTTAAACCGGTAAAACAATTAATCCTTTTGCAAAAGCCAGTTTGCCGAGTTTGTGACCATTTGTCTCAATTTATGAAATTTCAGGAGTATAAATTTTAGGCAAAAAACCACCGCTTAATGCAAGAACTGATACAGCTTTGGGTATATTTATTTTTAAATCATTCAAAGATTTTACTACTGCGTCATCATCTATAGAAACCTTATTGTAATTTTTTTCTTCAGGCACTTTATCAAAAAAAATAAATGGTATATCAGCATCTTTTATTTTTTAAAAAGCATACAATGCTAGGCTGCACATTATAGCACCGATAAAAAATAAGGATTCCTTCTTCCAAATTTTTGATGCCAGGTTCTATCACTTAATCCCGCAATAATAGATTTTACCAATAAACCTTTTAGCGGATCTGCAAGATTGAGCCACGGAATTTGATCTGGACTGGCACCTAAAAAGTCGTTTATGAGAATTACAGCACTTTGTTGTAAACCAAAACTGTATTGAATGCTAAAAACCCTGACATCTGTAGCTATAATTTGCCAAAAACTTAAACGGGAATTTTTTAAGGACTTGCAGTTAGTTTATCTATAAAAATAATATTTTTAGAGAAAACTAATTAATGAAACTCTAGTGAACAATTACAATTGTGGTTGCAAACTTTTAATGTGTGAAAAATTTATCAGTTATAATTATAAAAATATTTGCTGTATTATAATATTATTTAAAGTTGGAGGAATGTTTATACAATCATTAATGTAACTAAACTTTATTCTTTAATTTCCTTGTCCTTCACTATTGTAAGGTCTTCCAGCAAAACAGTCATGGGCATAATGCCAACCTGAAGAACAGCTTTTTTTCCTTTAATTTCTTTTACAATTCCTACCTGTCTATTTTGGCGCATTTTTACTTTGTCGCCAACTTTTATCTCCCCTTCTATTTCTATAAATTTTTCATTAAGCTTTTTCTTTTGGCTTTGTTGCTGCAGTTTTTCTTTTTGGTTGAACAGTAATGCCTGTATCATTTTTACTACACTGTCTTTATCTTCTGCCTTGCGCCACTCTATAACCATTGCTTTAAGCCGGCGTTCCATATCTTTTAAATAATCTATTTTTTCTGCAGAAATTTTATTTTGCTCCTGCATCCGCTCCATATCCTGCTGGTGTATTTCTTTTTTTACAACCCGCTCCATTTCTTTTTTTAGCGCTTCGTTTTCTTTTAAGAGCTCAGATAAAGTTATTTTTTCAACCTCCAGTTTTTGAAGATCCTGCTCAGTACGGTTTAATAGTTTATCCAATCTAAACTGGTCTTCATCAACTAATTTTCTGGCCCGGCTTATTAATTTTTTATCTAAACCAATTCTTTCAGCAATAGAAAATGTGTACGAACTGCCCGGCTTACCAATTTGCAGTTTATACAGTGGTAATAATTTTTCTTCATCAAACTGCATCGCACCATTTATGATGCCTTTTACCTTGTTGGCCATCACTTTTAAGTTAAGATAATGCGTAGTTACAATACCATAAGCATGTTTAAAAGCCAGCTCTTCCATAATTACCTCTGCAAAGGCACCACCTAAATTTGGGTCACTGCCACTGCCTAATTCATCTATAAAAAACAATGTTTTACCATTGGCATTTTCTATAAAATGTTTCATGTTTTTTAAGTGCGATGAATAAGTACTTAGTTCAAATTCTATGCTCTGCGTATCGCCAATATGAATTAGAATCTGTTTAAAAATCCCCATTGTGCTATCAGCATCTGCGGGCACCAACAAACCGCTTTGCAGCATTACCTGTAATAATCCCACGGTTTTCATGGTAACGGTTTTGCCGCCAGCATTTGGTCCGCTTATAACAAGAATACTCGCATCGTCATTCAACAAAATATCTGTAGGAAAGGTTGGCTTGCCATTCTTTTTATTAAATAGATAAAGCAAAGGATGATATGCTTTTATTAAATGAAGGTGTGCACGCTCCACTAATTGTGGATGTGCAGCATTCAATTCCTGAGCCAGTTTACCTTTCGCTCTTATAAAATCATATTCTCCTGCTACATCTAGATAGCTTTTTAATAAAGTTGCATACATGCCAACTTGCTGCGTGAGCATACGCAAAATGCGGTAGATTTCTTTGGTTTCTTCATACTCCAACGAAAAAATTTCGTTGTTTAATTCTGTTGTTTCTTCGGGTTCTATAAAGCTGGTTTTGCGACTTTCACTTTCGCTGTGAAGTACACCCTTTACAACTCTTTTTTGTTCAGCCATTACTGCCAAAACCCGTCGACCATTCATAAAACTTTCCTCAATGTCTGCAAGAAAACCCTGCTTGTTAAGTCTTGCAACTATCCGATCGAACATTCTTCTTAATTCCCCACGCTTTTTATAAAGCTTCATACGGATATCATGCAAAGCATCACTTGCTTTATCTTTTACTGTTCCGGTTTCATCTAAAATTTCATCTATTAAAACCTTTACGTTTTTCTCATAATAATTTTGATCAATCACTTTTGTGAGGCCGGGAAACGTTTCTCTTATTTCCACTGTAAACCAACGGAAAATATTTTCGATGCTTGTAGTAAGTCTTCGGATGAGAATAAACTGTTCACCTGAAAGCGATGCGCCGGGTATGCCTAATAATTTTAAGTCCCTTGAAATATTTGTTGTAAAATCGTTAGGGAAATGACCACCACTGTCTAATATTAATTTAAACTCATTCGATTGTTGCAACTCAAGTTCTATGTAAGATTTAAGGGTATGTATACGCAGGTCATTGGCTTTTAAAATAGCATATTCTGTACGGCAATGTTGTGCAAGCAATTGTTTTATTTTGTTGAACTCCAATTGTTGTAATGCAGATTCGGGAAAGAATTTCATATGGCACTCTCAAGCCGCTGGTGGGGGCTTTTAGAGTATTATTTTTAAGCGTTATTCATTTTTATATAACCAATTTGGGATTTTGGAAATTGTCTTAATCATCTAACTTCAATACTGCTAAAAAAGCTTCCTGTGGTACTTCCACATTACCTATCTGTCTCATTCTTTTTTTACCTTCTTTTTGTTTTTCCAACAACTTACGTTTGCGGCTGATATCTCCACCATAACATTTTGCGGTCACATCTTTACGCATAGCACTAATATTCTCACGAGCTATAACTTTTGCGCCAATCGCAGCCTGAATAGCCACTTGAAACTGTTGTTTATCCAATAAGGTTTTTAGTTTTTCGCAAAGCTTACGACCAAATTCTGCCGAACGGCTTCTGTGTATCAACGCACTCAATGCATCTACTTTTTCGCCATTCAACAATATATCCATACGCACAATATCTGCATCTCTAAAACCTATAGGATGATAATCGAATGATGCATACCCTCTTGTTTGTGATTTTAATTTGTCGTAAAAATCAAAAACGATTTCTGTAAGCGGCATTTCAAACGTAAGCTCAACACGGGTTGGCGATAAATATCCCTGGTGTATTAACATGCCTCGTTTGCTGATGCACAGCGTCATTATATTGCCAATATATTCAGGCTTGGAAATTATTTGTGCTTTAATATATGGTTCTTCAATTTTCTCTGTACGGCTTGGGTCAGGCAATGTACCGGGATTGTGAACCTGTATGATTTCGCCTTTTGTTGTGTGCGCTATGAAACTTACGTTTGGTACTGTTGTTATAACTGTTTGGTTAAACTCACGCTCCAAACGCTCCTGTATAATTTCCATATGCAACAAACCTAAAAAGCCGCAACGAAAGCCAAAACCCAATGCCTGCGATGTTTCCAATTCAAAAGTGAGAGATGCATCATTAAGCTGTAGTTTTTCCATACAGTCTCTCAACTCTTCAAATTTATCAGTATCTACCGGAAAAATACCAGCAAATACCATCGATTTTACATCTTCAAAACCATCAATTCTTTCAGTAGTTGGGTTAGCGACGCTTGTGAGTGTATCGCCAACTTTTACCTCTTTTGCATTTTTGATACCCGTAATAATGTAACCCACATCGCCACAAAAAACCTCATCCCGTTTCTCCATTCCGAGTTTTAAAATACCAACCTCGTCTGCAAAATATGTCTGGTCAGTACTAAAGAATTTTACCTTCTCCCCTTTTTTTAAACTGCCTGCAAATATTCTGTAGTAAACAATTATTCCTCTAAAACTGTTAAAAACACTGTCAAAAATTAAAGCCTGCAATGGTGCATTTGGGTCACCTTTTGGTGCCGGAATGCGTTCAATAACTGCAGCAAAAACCTCATCAATACCAATACCGGTTTTACCACTTGCCAATACAATATCCTCTGCTTTACAACCTATCAATTCTATAATTTCGTCTGTTACTTCGGGTATCATTGCACCCTCCATATCTATCTTATTAATCACCGGTATTATTTCAAGGTTATTCTCTATTGCCAAATAAAGATTACTTATAGTCTGTGCCTGGATTCCCTGCGTGGCATCAACCAAGAGCAAAACACCTTCGCATGCTGCCAATGCACGGCTAACTTCGTAACTAAAATCGACATGACCTGGAGTATCAATAAGGTTAAGAACATATTGTTCTCCTTTGTAAGGATAATTTATTTGTATTGCATGGCTTTTAATGGTAATTCCTTTTTCTCTTTCAAGATCCATATCATCTAAAACCTGCGCCTGCATATCACGTTCTCCAATTGTATTGGTGCTTTGTATAAGTCTATCGGCAAGGGTACTTTTTCCGTGGTCAATGTGTGCAATAATGCAAAAATTTCTAATATTCTTCATGTAAATGCTTATCTGCGTGGTGTTTTTGAGTGCAAAAATAACGAATAAAATTTAGTGATGTACCGTTAAATGTTTTAGTAAAATTCAGTTTTGCATGTAAGTAAAACATGCTTAAAATGTTACTTTTTGTAATTCATTTTTATTGATCATCCTGTATTTTAATAACTGTTTTATTTAAATTATTGTAGATGTTAGAAACGAGCAACACAAATAAACCTGCTGCTATTGACAATAAAACATTAAAATATTTTGGAGCCGAAAGCGAAATACGAATAATAACTGTGGCCAGTGCAAAAGATGAATATCTGAATAAATGGATGTAGAGGTTACTGTATCTGAGAGATACTATTAAAATTAGAATATCTGAAAAAATTAGCGCTGTGTAATAAGAATTAAAAATGTTTATGATATGACCCTGTGATATTAATATGATTAACATATAAACTGCCAAACTTAAAAATATTATTAGTAGAGCAGAGGCAATAAGTTTTTTTTGTAACAAGAACTTATTCTTTTCTGCTTCATTATTAGTTATTTGTACATGACGTTGTGAGCGGTAAAATAAAACGGTAATTAAAAAAATAATTACTGCACCAAATGCATCAGCAATAAGGGGCATTAAATCCAACAGAGTATTTAAATCCCATCTGATTGCAATCGGTAAATGACCAAGTTCTTTAAATGAGCCCCTCAACAGAATTAAGGAAACAATTTCAAATTGTTTGCCAACTGAATCTGCTACTGAATGTGTGAGAATAAATACAAGATCAAAAATTTCACTGAGAAGTAGTATACTAAATGCAAGTTCTATAGCAAAAAACTTTCCTACTTTAAAAGAAATTAAATTAAAATGGGATAGAACCGAGATAACAATACCAACAAAGAAAAAAAAGATTATCGCATTGCTAATTACTTTGGATTTTTGTATGTTAATCCATCTGTGTTCAAAATTATCATAAACAGTAATCCATGCAGTTAAAACCTTATTCATTGCAGAAATATTTATTACAAAACTAATGTATGTTAGTTGGAACAACCTAATTTTGCTATAATTTAATTAAAAGTATTAATTAACCTACATTCACTTTATAAACCAAACCAATGTTAAAAATAATCGAGCTGTTTATATTCTTAAGTGCTCTAGCACTGATCTTTGTATCTGAATATTATTATGTTATTCTGAAAGATCATGAAAGAGCAATTTTTCTTGGCTTATGGCCTCCAACTATTATTGTTACTTTAATTTACCTAAATATTAAAAAGAAAAAGTAGCATGGAAAATCTTGACTTATTAATTTTTACTTCAGTACTTGTTATTCTGTTTATCTTATTTGGAATAGCAACTTACCGGCAATTTGTAAGAATGGAAAAACAGGAGTTCAATAGTGTATCAGAAAAAGGTGGCGCTGAAAACTTTCTTAAATTTTTTTCAAAATTGTTTGATAGCTAAATTAGTTTCTTGTTTTTTTATCTTTTTATGTCTTAGATCCTAAAATGTGAAAATTATATTTTTATAATAGAGTTACTAAATTTCCATTCATTCGTTCTTTTATTATAATTAATACAAAAGCCCTCAAACAATTTTAAATTGTTGAGGGCTAATTTTTTGAAAAAAAAATCTGCTATTTAAAATCTGCTGTTACTGAAATTGTAGGTTCAGTAGCAACTTTGCCTGCAGCTATTGCTCCACCATTTACTCCAAAATCTGCAAGTTTTACAGAAAAATTTGTTATAGTGCTTATTGTTTTACCTAAAACAGTAATAGAGGCTTCAGTGGTAATAGGTTTTGTAATACCGTGCAAAGAAAGATCTCCGGTTACATAAGCTTTGTAAGTACCGTCTTTTTTAAAATTTACAGCTGATAGATTTGTTATTTTGCCACTAAAAGTTGCTGTTGCAAACTTATCTGAATCCATCCATTTATCTCCATTAAAATGCTCCTGCATTTTTGGATTTGAGAATGTAAAACTTTTTATTACAGATTCAAAAGCTACATTACCCGTTTTTGTATCAAGGCTTGCAATAACAGTTTTATTATCAGCTTTTGGTAATTTATCTAAACTGGTGGTTGCATCAAAAATGATAGTTGCGGAAGTAGTTGTTTGTTTCTTTTGTGCAAATGCCAAAGTTGTTAAACCAATCATTGCAAAAAGGATAATAGATTTTTTCATGTTTTATTTTTTTTAGTTTTTATTTATTTAATGCACAACGTTTAAAACTTATAAATTCAGTTTCTAATATTTTACTGTAAATACCACCACTGCATGAACCTTTAATGGAAGCATTATCACCTTCTTTTAATTGTTTTGCTTCTTTTATATGTTGTTCCTGAAAAGCAAAAATTATATAAGAACCTGTTAAAGTATCCTTCATTTTTATATTGATAGCTGAATCGACTACTTCAGTCTCCGCAATTGTACCATTTACAAGAATTATTTTTTCTAAATATTTTTTATTGGCTGAACTGTCATTGGTTTGAAATTCTTTAATAAGTTCGGCAGCACTAATGGAAAAAACTGCAGCCTGCTTTCCGGTATCTTCAAACTTCTCAGTAAAAATTAAATAAATAATAATACTGCCGGCTACGAATAAAACTGATATAATTATTACGAATGCTTTTAGCCAAGGCTTTTTATTTGTTATTTGCATTATCAGTTTCAGATGTGAAACAAATATACAAAGTTTAAATATTAGCTGTATATGCAATAATAAAAAGTTAACAGTATTTTTTTATATCCTTTTCTCTAAATTTTACTGAATTTTTAAAAATGTATATATTTTAGGATTATTTGTGTAGCTTACTTGGTTTTCAATCTTCTAGATTTATAATTTTTATTTCATGAAAAATATCTTTTTTGCAATTTCTTTAATGAGTATGCTGAATGGCTTTTCACAAAATCATTATTTGATAATTGGTACATACGATTCACCTAAAAGTGAAGGAATTTATGTTTATAATTTTGATAACATAAACGGATCTGCAAAAGAAGTTAGTCATGTAAAAACATCTAATCCATCTTACCTAACTATATCTCCAAATAAAAAATATTTGTATGCTGTAAACGAAAATGCAGCTATAAGCGGAAAAGGTGGATCAGTAACTTCATTTTTTTTTGATAAAAAAATTGGTACTCTAACAAAAATAAATACTCAATCTTCAGAAGGAAATGACCCTTGTTATATTACAACTGATAAAACCGGTAAATGGATTGTTACAGGCAATTACAGCAGTGGTAATTTTGCTGTGCTTCCGGTAAATAAAAAGGGAGAACTGCAGAAAGCCATACAAATAGTACAACAGCAAGGAAAAAGTATTGATACTGCCAGGCAAAACTCGCCTCATGTACATTCAACCTTTTTTACAAAAGATAATAAAGTATTGTACGTTACTGATCTTGGCACTGACAAAATAATGGTTTATAATTTTGACGAACAGACAGGAAAAATAAATCCATCGTTACAAAAATTTATTTCTACTAATGCGGGCTCAGGCCCAAGGCATATTGATATTTCTGCAGATGGACGTTTTATGTATGTTATGCAGGAATTAGCCGGGAAAATTGGACTTTATTCCGTTAAAAATAATGTGTTAAAAGAAATACAAACAGTTTCGGGTTTACCGTTAAATTTTAAAGGATTGGCAGGAAGTGCAGATATTCATATTTCCCCGGATGGAAATTTTTTATATGCCAGCAATAGAGGAGAATCCAATACAATAGCTATTTTCAAAATTAATAAAAAGTTCGGTTATCTTTCTTTGATAACACACCAACCTTCTTTAGGTCTAGCTCCACGTAATTTTAATTTCGATCCTTCGGGAAAATATTTGTTAGTTGCAAACCAGAACAGCAATGAAGTAGTAATTTTTAAAAGAAATATTACAACGGGATTATTAATTGATACAGGCAACAGGATTTCTATTGGTAAACCTGTTTGCATTAAATGGTTGTAATAAATATTAAATAAAACAGTCTAGAAATATTTGGTGCAGTATCTATTTTTAATTTAAAAATTAATTAACTGGATTCACTTACACACATAGCGCTTGGGGCTTGCATGGGTGAAGCCTTTGCAGGAAAAACGGTTGGTAAAAAAGCTATGTTATGGGGCATACTTGCACAAAGTATTCCTGATGTAGATTTAATAGCATCTTTTTGGTTAAAAACTGCAGATAATTTGCTTGCACATCGTGGCATTACACATTCCTTTTTATTTGCATTGCTTATAACACCTATTATCGCAGGCTTTGCCTATAGCCTTAATAAATCTCAAAACATCAGTTTAAAAACATGGGTATTATTTATTGGCCCCGTAATTTTTATTCACTTATTTCTTGATGCTTTTAATAATTATGGCGTAGGCTGGTTTGAACCTTTCAGCCATGTAAGAATATCGTTCAATACAATTTATGTAGCCGATCCTTTTTTCACTGTCATTCCTATTATTGCATTGTTAATGTTGTTATTTAAAAAACAAAAAAGTACAGGCAGACAATGGATTTGGAAAACAGGATTGGTCATTCCGTTTTTATACCTTTTGTATTCTCTTGCAAATAAATTTTATGTTACAACTGAAACAGAAAAAATTCTTGCTGCACAAAATATTAATTATAGTAAATTACTAATTACCCCTGCCCCTTTGCAAACATGGCTTTGGTTTGTAGCGGTAGGAAATGACAGTGGCTTTTACACAGGTTACCGTTCAGTATTTGATAAACAATCAAACCTGGAACTTCATTTTAAGCCTCAAAATAATAATTTAATCCATCTTGTTAAGGAACCTGATCAACTAAATAAACTTATTCGATTTTCCCAGGGATTTTATACAATGGAACAGCGAAAAGACAGTCTGGTATTTTATGATTTAAGATTTGGACAAATTATAGGATGGCAAAACCCTTTGGAAAATTATGCTTTTTATTATTATCTCCAGCCTGACGTTGATAATACGTTGGTTGTACAAAGAGGAAGATTTGCAAAATGGAATAGGGAATCTTTTAAATCTCTTTTACATAGAATTAAGGGAAACTGATTATAAAACTGATGACAACAATCTGGCTAATTTTTCAGGAAATTGCACATACCATTTTCTTTGTATCCATTGCTCTTTATTAATTTTTTCTGAAGATTGTAGATCATTAAAAAATACAGTTCTCAATTCATTTGCCGTTTTAGTATCATAAAAAATTGAATTAACTTCAAAGTTTAAATCGAAACTTCTTCGATCCATATTTGCCGTTCCCAATATTACAAGTTTACCATCCGTTACTATTGTTTTTGCATGTACAAAACCCTTTTGATATAAATAAATTTGAACGCCGGCAATTAATAAATCGTTGTAATTACTTTGAGATGCTGCATTTACAATTTTAGAATCGCATACACCCGGCACTAACAATTTTACCTTTAAACCGCTTAAAGCAGCAATCTTTAATGCATCATTAATACTGTCACCCGGTATAAAATATGGTGTGGTAATCAATATTTCATCTTTTGCCAAATATATTGCCTGTAGTATGCTGTACATTACAGATGGCTGTATAGAGTTTGGGCCGCTTGCAGTTATTTGTGCAAAGCTGTTCTCTATAAAAGGTTTGATTACCGGAAAATATTTTTCATATGCAACAAAATATTTGCCACAACAAAAATGCCAGTCTGCCATAAAAAGATATTGCAAATAATATACGGCTGGCCCATCAATTCTGACATGCGTATCTCTCCAAAATAAATCATTTTCGTTTTTATTAATATACCTGTCACTGACATTTATGCCTCCAACAAAAGCTGTGCAACCATCTATAATAACTATTTTACGATGGTTTCTATAATTTATTCTGTTGGCAAAAAAATAAAAATGAATTTTATAAAATGGAAATATCTCAATGCCGGCATCTCTTAATCTGCTTTCTATTTTTTTCTTAATAGTAGGGCTGCCAAAATCATCATAAATCATTTTAACCTCTATTCCCTGCTTTGCTTTCTCGATTAAGATCTCTATCAATTCAAGCCCAATTATATCACACTCAAAAATATAATATTCCAAATGAATATGTTGCTTTGCATTTTTAATTGCCTGCAACATATTTGGAAATTTATTCTCTCCGTTTATAAGTAATTTAATTTTATTGCCTGCTGTTAAAGGGCTGCCAAGATCCCTTAAAAGCATGGAAGATAATTCAGCATTTTGTTTAACAGCATCATCAGTACTAATTACTGTTACCTCGCTAAACTGTTTAATATGTTGTTCAATTTTTAGAAGTAATTTTTTATCAGCATCTGATTTTTTGTTGTATTTTTTTACTTTCCAATAATTAACTCCAAATGTGATGTAAAAAGTTATTCCAATTACTGGAATGAATGTACAAAACAACAAATACGCAAGTGTTTTATTGGTACTGTGTGTTTCAAAGATTATGCGAATACAAATTGATACTAAAAGGATTAAATAAATAATAAGAATAGGTATCAATAAATTCATAACGGAAAATTACACCATCTATTTATTGTGCAATCAAATTTGTTACGAACAATAAAAACCGCTGCAAAATGCAGCGGTTTTTATTACAGGTATTAAATTGATATTGAATTTTAAGTATTATTTTTTAGCAACACTTTCTGCAATATTTATCCATGCATTTGATTCATCGGCTGTGTTCTTTTTAAAATAGTCTTTGCGTTCGTTTTCTAATTTTCTTTCACGGGATTTACCTACAATTAATCTGATTTTATTTCGTCTTTCTTCGTTTAACAATGCCAATTCCTGTTTCTTTGTTTGCGGATCAACACCACTAATTAAAATCTTAGCTTTTTCTGTATAAGTTTGATTTATATATTTTACTTGTTTGGCTTGATAGTCATTTAATTTGGCTGCTCTGCTAATATCCATCTGTGCTTTGTCAGTTATATCAACTTCACTGCGGGATTTTGCTATTGTAGCATATCTAACTTTATTTAAGCTATCAATATTTTTCAATCCATTCTGTCTGTAAACCAAGCTTAAACTATCTTTTTGTAAATCTGAAAGATTATCCCCGGCAATTCTAATAGAATCTTCCGTTTTCATTCCTATCAAAACTGAGTCTCTTAAAAATTTTTTTTGAGCCTCAGCCTTTATAAATTTAGCCTTTGCTACTGTTTCTTTATTTGGCTGTTTTTTAGATTTCTTATTTTTTTTTGTTTGTGCTTCTGCTGCAAAAAATGTTATTGCAAAAAGGCACAAGAAAGATATTTTTTTCATAGCTAAATTATTTTTAGCGGTATTTTCAATTACCGTGCCATGAAAAAAAATGTTAATGAAAAATATGGTTTATACTTTTGTTTTAAACACAAAGTTTGCATTGTAAAATAATCATAAAACATTTAAAATAAAGGCTTTAAAAATAAAAATTGATTCTGCCAGCAGAATTTCTGACTAAAGAAAAGTGTACAAATAAATGCAATTTGCCCTACAGGCGCAATATCCATAATGAACCAATTCAAGAAATGAAATATTAAAATTGTTGTGGCAAGATTCGAATCGTACCGTTTTGTAAAAAATCCAATAATCGCTATAAATCCAAATATTGTTGCATTAAAATACAGCAATTGTGCAAAATTATTATGAGTAATTAAAAATAAATTAAAACTTGTCCGCAAAGAATATGACTGCTCTAAAAAATAAGGTTTAAACTGGTTTGTAACTGCATGCCTTAAATGGTCTCAATTAAATAATGAATCGCTTTTAATTTTAAAATAAGCAGCTGAAATATAAAAAAACAACAGAAAGTATCTGGTAAATTCAAAAACAATTTGTTTATTTTGAATTCGTGCAAAAAGAAAAGGAAGTAAAACCAACAGATAACCGGACTGATAATTTCTGTGCCCCAAATGAGCAGTAAAAATGGAGTAAAATAAAAAGAATGAAACAAATAGAAGTAAGGCTAACCAGTTGTCTGAGGGTTTAAAAATAAGCGCAGTTAATAACAGAAAAATAGACTCATCCATAAAATAGCTGATGTAAATATTATCCACTATAAATTGTGGCAATCCCGTAAAATAAATAAACCATAAAAGTGGATCCTGCTTAAAACCAATAAAAGTATTTTTTTGAAAAGAAGCTATATGAATATTACAAAAAAAATAAATTACGACTTCAAAAAAAAATTATAATTAAAATTATTCGGTATCACTTAATCGGCGAATCACATAATTTAATAATATTACTCATAGATAACAGTTTGTTTGGTTATCATTGATGAATCTTAATAATTTCCTGAAGTTTAAACCTCAGTAAAATATTTCTTTTTTTGAATCTGAATAATATCTGTAAATAAAAAAAATTATTAGGATAAGGGAAACCATAATTCCCACAACCAAGTGAAGAGGGTAAAATAAATTTTTACATGAAATATACCCAAATGCCATCACTATTGCAGATATCGTCATAGTTGTAAAAAGTTTTTTAAATGGGAATAGATAAGCCATAGATTTTTTAATAATTTTACTCGTTTGCCATAAATAGTATGCAGCCTGTCCGTAAGTGGAAACTACGCAGGCTAATGCAAGTCCAATTGTTTTATAAAGAGGATAAAAAACCATCATTAAAAAGATTGCCGTAATCAGATCAATAATTGCCCCTTTTAAAATAATATCTGTTCGCCTGTTTGCCTGTAAAATTGCTGTAAAGCTTGTTACACGTACAGGCAAAATAAAAATGCTGATCAGGAATATAGGAACAGCTTCAATATATTTTGAACTGAAAACAAACGTAAAAAAATCATTTCTGTAAAACAACAGAAAGCAAAAAGAAGGAAATACAATTCCCGAAAGCAATGTAGCAGAATTTTCAAATAATGCCTTTGTTTTAATCTGTAAATCTTTGTCAGGTTTGCAATACTCAACCAGCATTATATTTCCCGCTGCGCCGGCCATTAGCCCGAATACAGGTATCTCATAAGAACCATTAAAATAAATTGCGAATTCATGAAGGGTTAAGAAATAAAGAATTATCCATTTATCAAACCATTTAAAGACCACACTAAAAATATCATTCAATCCAAGAAACAACCATTGTTTGCCATTTTTTATAGAAATGGTTTCCAAATTTGGAACTATCCCAATAAAGTACCATTGCAGTATTGTTTTAACAAAAAATACTACAATAAGCGCCATCATAAGACATTGCAGTGAGTAATTGATAGAAAGTATAAGTAAATGTGCTGCAAGAAAAAAAATAGAAAAAAGGATATTTGTTTTGAACAACATTTTTTCTTTATCATTTTTTACTGCAATAGATTCCGTAATAATTGAGCCATTTTGAATTACTGTGAAACACAACAATAACAATATTGTTATTAAAGAAAAACTGTTAGGCACCAGGAACATATAAGCGATAGGCACAAGATTTAATAATGCGGCGTAAAACAAAAAAATCTTTTTATTATCTGCAATCCAAATTTTTATGTTGCTTACTCCTACTGATAAAATAATGGAAGGCAGGCCAAACAGCGATATCACACTTATGACATTGATATATAACCATGCCGATTGATAAATGGCATAATCTGTTACAGAAAGTTGTCGGGCGTAGATTATTAAAACAATGATCTGAGTAAGCATTTTAAATATGCTTCCGGCTATCAAAAGAACTGATCTTTCAGCAAATTTTAATTTAGACAAATTAGTTTGCAAATTTTGTTTTATAGTATTTAAGGCAAGCCACTTTATCAAGCTGCTTTATAATTCGAGCAGGTGAACCTGCAATAATACAATACCCCTCTGTAAAACTTTTTGTAACAACTGCCCCGGCACCAACCACTGTAAAATCTCCCAATTTAATACCCGGAAGAATTACGGCATTCATTCCTACCCAGCAAAATTTGCCCAATTGTATTGGCGGTGCTGGGGTATAAATTGTGTTATTTATTGTATCATGGTTTGAAGATAAAATACCCACATTAGGTCCTAAATTTGTATAATCTCCTATAATAATTCCATTAGATGCTTCTATATAATTCCCGGGTGAATCTCCCGGGAAAACATTTTTCCCTTTAGTAATTCTTTCTGGAAAAATGACTGTGCTGCTATGATGTATTGCCCAAGAGGTTTTTGCATTTTGGCGTAAAATCCTACGGTGAAAGAAATCAGCTATATAAAAATTGATACCGACATCTTTTCTAAGTCTTAAAATATTTTGTAAAAATTTTTTCATGAACAAGATAAAGATAAGTATCACTAACAATTTGACAAAACCTTTGTAAGTAATTATATTATAAATTACTAAAAAATATTCTACAATAAAAGATTTATTGTTGATTAAATCCTATAATTATCTTCATTTTTTTACGGATACTCAAACAAAAAAAAGGTCCGAGAGGAATTAATTAAAAAAGTTGAAATAAAAATTAAATTTAAATAAAAAATGCTGTTTAAAAACCGGTAAGAAAAATTAAGATCAACGCTGTTATGTTAGAAAAATCCTCTAATAATAAAATCTGAAAGCTTTTCAAGTGTTACTTCTAAAACTGAAAGATTTTTTAATAAGTCTGATTGATTTGATTAATAAACAGCATTAATAAAATTGGTTAAAATGATTAAAACAAGCAGATGATTAAACGGGAGAAAGCGCTAATAAATAATGATATTATATTGCAAATTGCATAATTTAGTGTTTAAAAAAGCAACGAGTTAAAATTTGTTAATCAAAATTTATAATAGACAAGGTGAAATAGTTTTACTGAATAAACTTAAAAAACCAAAACCTTTTTAATACATAAGAATTAGAAGTAAAATTAAAAATTTTCATTTGACAAATTAAAAAAAAGAAAGTTTGTTAAAGAATGTTAAGATTATTTAAAGCAAAATGTAGGAGATGAAGATTTTTATTGGCTAAAAGAAGGTAAGAATTCTTAAAAAAATAAAAGTTTATCATAAAAAACACAGTGCATATTTTTAGCTCGACCTTTTCATTTTATAAACAAAAGAAACAGCAATTACTTTAGGTCTATCTATTTTTATTAATAAAAAAACATAAAAAACTTAATTATAAAAAATCGATTAATTTCCATTGAAATTTAAATTATGGCTATTAATAAACTAACAGAATCTGAACAGGCTAAAACAGAAAATACAGGCTTTGGTTCAAATGCTGCAAGTTATGGTGGCAGGTTTTTAAACCATGATGGTACACCAAATATAGAAAAAAAAGGAATTGGTTTTTTTGCCAGGGTAAGTTGGTTTCACAGCATGCTCTCTATTTCAGGATGGCGTTTTTTTCTAATAATTTTATTCTTTTATATTTTCGTAAATCTTCTTTTTACCCTTGTATATTATTTTATAGGTGTCGAACATTTGATAGGACTAAAAACCACCTCCGAATCAGAAAAACTGATGGAAGCTTTTTTCTTTAGCACTCAAACTTATACCACCGTCGGTTATGGCAGAATAAGCCCGTCAGGTTTTTTAATGAATGCTGTTTCTTCTTTTCATGCTTTGATAGGGCTGCTCAGCTTTGCTGTTGCAACAGGTTTAATGTATGGCAGATTCAGCCTGCCAAAAGCTTTTATTAAATTTGCTGAAAATGCTGTAATTGCTCCATATAAGGAGGGTTCAGCATTAATGATTAGGTTAACACCTTATAAAAATACTACGCTCACAGATGCAGAAACCAAATTGACACTGGTAATTATGACCGATGAAAACGGTAAAACTACAAATCAATTTTTTACGCTTAGTTTGGAATTGCCTTCAATAAATGCTCTTACATTAAGCTGGACAGTTGTGCACCCCATTACACAGGAAAGCCCACTTTATAATTTTACAAAAGAAGACTTCAGCAGTTCTAAAGGTGAAATAATTGTATTTGTAAAAGCATTTGATGATAAATTCAGTAACACAGTTATTGCACGTACATCGTATACTTTTCAGGAAATTATTTATGGTTCTAAATATGTACCAATGTTTTACAGAGACAACGAAAAAGATACAACAATATTAGATCTTGATAAACTTAGTGAAACGGAACCGGCTAAATTACCGGACATTAACTAATAACTTTTTAAAAATTAATTTACTGTATTTTTTTTAGGCTTTTTATTATTGTAATAAATTCATTGGCAATAAGGCTCGCACCCCCAACCAATCCACCATCAACATCTGGCTGTGAAAATATATCAACAGCATTTGCTGCTTTTACACTACCGCCATAAAGAATAGAAATATTTTCAGCAATAACACTATCATATTTATCTGCTAAAACTTTGCGAATGTGGGCGTGCATTTCCTGTGCCTGTTGGCTGCTGGCTGTAAGCCCTGTACCTATTGCCCATATTGGTTCGTAGGCTATTACCGTTTTGCTGATTTGTTCTTCTGATAAATGAAAAAGACTTTCTGCTATTTGTTTTTGTACATATTCATTTTGATTGTCTGATTGTCTTATTTTAAACGATTCACCACAACAAAATATGGGCGTTAAATTATTGGCTAAAGCAAGAGTAATTTTTTTTGCAAGAATTTCATTTGTTTCATTATAATACTCACGCCTTTCACTATGTCCAATTATTACATCAGGAATATCAATGCTTTTTATCATTTGAGCACTTGTCTCTCCGGTGTATGCTCCTGCTTTTTCTGAAGCACAGTTTTGTGCGGCTACATAAAAATTTGCTTTATTAGCTATCGCATTTTTAATATTTATCAGGTATGGAAAAGGAATAGCAAAGACTGCATTCTGATGGGATTCCAAAATTATATTTGCTGCTAAAATTTCATTTATCAACTTTAATCCTTCTTCAAGCGTAAGGTTCATTTTCCAGTTAGCCGCAGCTATTTGTTTTCTCATAGTATTCTACTTATAATTTATTAATGATGCATTTTTTTTTAAAACTATTACATTTCCTATTTAATTATTTGTTTGGTAAATATTCATCATTGAAACTGCTATTATCCAAATTGTTTTTCAAGATTATCCAACAGAATCTTCAAAACTTAATATCCTGTTTATATTTCATCCACCCTTTTGAAAGTACAGATAATATTTTATACTCCAATTGTTTCATACAGTAGTAGTAGTTTTCGTTTAGATTCTTCTGACAAAAAAGTCTTTTTGAAAGCCATCCAGTTTTCTATATCTCTCAATGCTTTTTCAAATATGTATTTTTCATTTCCCCATGTAAAATTTTCAATAAATTTTGCATAATAATTTTCTCCAAAAATATTACAACAAACACCCACCACAACACCTGTATTAAACGAAGTGTTTATTGCTGACCTGCTGTAATCTCCCATTAACATTCCGCCTTTGTTACCGCTATAAGTGAGTGCAGTGTTATCTTTCATCATATATGCAACTCTTGTTGCTGTATTTTTTACGTTGCTGTTGCTTGTGCCTGCACCAAGGTTGCACCACTCTCCTATCACACTATCGCCTAAATACCCATCATGTGCTTTGTTGCTGTTACCAAATAAAATGCTGTTTTTAATTTCTCCACCTACCGTACAATTTTTCCCAATACTTGTTGCCCCGTATATTTTACTACCCATTTTAACTACGCTTCCTTCACCCAAAAAAAATGGGCCCCTAATCATACTTCCTTCCATAATAACTGCATTTCGGCTTATGTAAATTGGGCCTGTAGCTGCATTTAAATAACAGGGATAAATATCAACTCCATCCTCTAAAAAAATATTTTCCTTGTTACTTGCAGTTATAAATTTATTGATAGGTTGAGATTCTTTTTTAGCTGTAAGTAATAAAAAATCCTGTCTTAACGCATAATCATTTAGCTGAAAAAGCTGCCACGAATAAGTAATAATCTTAATTGTATTTGATGATTTTATTTCTGCCTGTTCCGATGATTTTTCTAAAATTTCTATGTAGTTTTCAAGTGTTGGGATTATGTTGGCAGGAATAAAAATGCTGTTTTCATTATCATCCGTTGTAATAACATCTCCTGTAAGTAATTCCCATTTTTTTCTGATCGTCATCGCCCCAATAAAAATATCTGCTGTATGCCTTGTATGTGTGAATGGAAAAAGATTTTCCCTGTTAAAATTTTCTGTCAGCACAATCATGCTTTAAAAATACGGTAATATTTATAGTACAAGAAAAGCTTCTTTTAAACATAAATTAAAATCCATCAAACTTCTAAGTTCCATTGTTTAATTTTACAAATAAAATACTTCTCTATGAATGAATTTCTTCAAAACATACCCGTAATCATTTTAATATTATGCCTTGGAGGTTTTACGTTTTTAATTAAAGAAGTTATTGCTCTCAAAGAATATTTAAAAACTGCAAATCCTGAAAGTAAAAAGCTGCAGTTATTGGCTTACGAAAGATTGGCCGTATTTGCAGAACGTGCCGGCTTAAAAAATATGATTAGCAGCGCTCAAGCGCATGGAGAAAGCGCAGCCATTATGCATGGTGTACTTATTCAAAATATAAAATCTGAATACGATTATAATGTAAGCCAGCAGATTTATGTAAGCAAAGAAATTTGGGGCGCAATTGTAAAATTGAAAGATCAAAACATCTATGTTATTAACCAGTTGGCTGCCATGTTACCTGCACAGGCAAACTCGCTTGATCTTAGCAAGAGAATACTTGAATATAGTTTAAACCAGCAACAGGAACTAAATCAGATTGTGCTTGATGCCATACAGCATGAAGCAAAAGAAGCAATGAAAAATGTGGATTAGACATAATAGCAAACTTAAGATTTACAATACAAGATTTAAGAAAAAAGCAATAAGCAATAAGATGGAGCAAAAAAATATTACTACAGATTCAGGAATAGAGATTAAAGAAATATATGATGCGGCCAATTCAACCAAAGGCGATAATTCTTTACCGGGGGAGTTTCCATTTACCCGTGGTGTGCAGGCTTCCATGTACCGTGGTAAATTGTGGACGATGCGCCAGTATGCAGGATTTTCTACGGCAGAAGAAAGCAACAAACGTTATCATTATTTATTAGGGCAAGGTGTAAGTGGACTTAGTGTTGCTTTTGATTTGCCGACTCAAATCGGGTATGACAGTGATCATCCCCTTGCCGATGGAGAAGTAGGAAAAGTTGGCGTAGCCATAGACAGTATTGAAGACATGGAGTTATTGTTTGCAGGTATAAATTTAGAAGAAGTTTCTACCTCAATGACCATAAATGCTTCGGGATTTATTTTGCTTGCTCTGTATGTTGCAGTTGCAAAAAAACAGGGTGCAGACTTAACAAAAATATCGGGGACAATTCAAAATGATATTTTAAAAGAATACGCAGCAAGGGGAACATATATTTATCCGCCTAAGCCATCAATGCGCATCATAACTGATATTTTTGAATGGTGCAGCATCAATGTTCCTAAATGGAATACCATTTCAATTTCCGGTTATCACATACGAGAAGCAGGAAGTACGGCTGTGCAGGAAGTGGCATTTACTTTAAGCAATGGAAAAGCTTATGTAAAGGCTGCTCAGCAAAAAGGATTGGATATAAATGTATTCGGAAAAAGGTTGTCATTCTTTTTCAATGCTCATAATGATCTTTTTGAAGAAGTTGCAAAGTTTAGGGCTGCAAGGCGCATGTGGTCAACCATTATGAAGGATTTGGGCGCTACAGATGAAAAAGCATTGATGCTGAGGTTTCATACACAAACAGGCGGCAGCACACTTACAGCGCAACAACCTTTAAATAATATTTGTCGGGTAACCATACAATCCCTGGCAGCTGTAATGGGTGGAACGCAAAGTTTACATACAAACGGCTACGACGAGGCATTAAGTTTACCTACAGAAGAGGCTGCAAAAATTGCATTGCGTACACAACAAATTGTAGCTTTTGAAAGTGGTGTACCAAACACAGCTGATCCTTTAGCAGGAAGTTTTTTTGTAGAATCTCTTACAGACGAAGTTGAAAAAGCAGCATTGGAATTAATAGAAAAAATAGATTTAATGGGCGGTAGCGTTGAAGCTATAGAACAGGGTTTTATGCAGGAACAAATTGCTGCAAGTGCATATCAATACCAAAAAGATATTGAGAACGGAAAAAAAATAAGTGTTGGTGTAAACAAATTCCAATCTCCGGAAACCACCAAAACTCCCGTTTTTAAAATTGATGAAAGTATTCAAAAAATACAAACTGATAAGCTTACTGCTTTAAAACAAAGAAGAAATAATACCAAAGTAAAACAGTGCCTTGAAAATATTGCATTGGCAGCAAAAGGAACAGATAACTTGATGCCTCATGTAGTATATGCAGTAGAAAATTATTGTACCCTTGGAGAAATTGCTGATGTGTTAAGAAGTGAATACGGAGAGTATAAATAAAAAAGTTTTTTACTGATTCGAATATTTTAAACGAATAAAAAAAGTCCCAATTGTCTAATTAATTGGGACTTTTTTATTAAAAAATTATCGCTTAAGGATTAGCAATATCCCATTGCACTTCTGCATCGGGTCTTGACATTGCCTGAAAAACTACAAAACTATTTCCGCCAATTGTTCCTTGGGGCATAATTTGAGCAAGCCTGTTATACCTTCGCATATCAAACCAACGATGACCTTCAAAGAACAAAGAATAACGTCTTTGTTTTAAAACTTCATCAATTAAGTCATTAGTAGTTAATGCACCGCTATAAGCAGGTAGCCCATAAATAGTACGAATAAGATTTAGTGCAGATTGAGCTGCTGGAAAATTACTCGTTTGTGCATTTGCTTCAGCATACATTAATACCAGCTCTTCGTTTCGAATAACAGATGCTGATGCTGTATTGTTTGCGTACAAACTAACATCATGTGTAGATACAAAAGCGCCACTGTTACGTGGAGATGTTCTCATTTTTACTTTTGTACTTGCTCCAAATACCCTCATATCACCCGCTTCTGCATCTGCAATAAATTCATTAAAAACTACAAATGGAGCACCTGAAGAATTTAGAACATGAAATAGTCCGTTAATTACATCATTTGGTGCAGTTGAGAAAAGAAACCTAGGTCCATTTTGCAAATTGCCCGTTAAATCTAAATAAGATTGTGAAAGAGCGGTATTAACTCCGGCCCAATCTGATTGATACATTGCTATTCTTGCTGCAACCGCACGGTTGAATTTCTTAAAATCAGTTACCGATGTAAATCCTGCAAATCCACTATTCATATCAAAAGGAAAAACAGTTCCACCAGCATTTAAAGCTGCTAATCCGTCATCGGCATATTTTTTACAAACTACCAAAGCAGAAGCATAGGTTCCAAATTTACTAGGCTTTAGTTGATCGCCCGGAGATAGTAAATCTGTGAATGATTCTCTGATTCCATTTTTACCCTGCATATTTGCAAGGTTTAATGTTGCATAAGCCTGCAATGTTTTGGAAAAACCTGCTATAGCACTTTTTTGTTGTGCTGTTATAGCAGAAGTATTATTAGCTGCAATAATATATTGTTCTGCTCTTCTTCGGGTTTGTGAGTAAGCGTTATAATAAGTATTGAATATACCGGCAGGGTCATTTGCTCCTGCATTTGCTCCTCCGTATTGTGCCACATTCGTTCCCAAAAGTTCCGTGAAATATCGGTTGTCAGTAGATGCTGAATAAATAACCTCTCGGCCTACAGTACCTGTAACCCTTCCAAAATCCTGAAAAGCACTTCTTAGAACCGCCTGCAAACCAACACCCAGTTGGTTTATTTGCACTGTATTCGCATTACTAAGGTATAAGGCAACGGGAGGATTATTTGGATCTATTTCTGTTGCAACTTCAAAATAATTTTTTTTGCAGGAAATTACTGAAGCCAGCATAAAGACCGGTATGATATATTTTTTAAAAGCGTTCATTCGTTTTAAATTTAGAAGTTAACATTTAAGTGAAAATACATTCTCCTTGCAGAAGGAAAACTTAATAAATCAACGGGTGCAATTGTAGGTCTGTTACCAAAGTTTGCTCCTTCAGGATCGTAACCAAAATATTTTGTCCAAACAAATACATTTTGAGCAGAAACACCAATTTTCATACTTTCAATTCCTTTTAAAACTGAATTTTTTGACAACATTGTTTTAGGAATAGTATAATACAATGAAACCTCTCTTAGTTTTGTAAAAGTTGCATCCTGTATAAATTGACGGGTTGTAATACCCGGTTGACCCAACTGACGGGCTAAGCCTAAAGGAATACCTGCTGCATTTTTTGTATTCCAATCAGGTGAAGTTCCACCTTCGTCAGTTAATTCCTGATTTAAACTTGAATTGTAGTTTCTATGACTGTGATGAAATAAGAAAGACATTTCAAAATTCTTAAAAAATACAATGTTGTTGCTCCATGACATTTGCCATTTAGGTTGTGCGTCTTCATAGATGGTAGGTTTGCCATTAACGTTTGGCGAACCATACCATGCAGTAGGTGAAAAACCCACTCGCTGACGTTGCGTACCAAATGCGCCAAAACCAGAAGCTGCAACTGCTTTTTCAGGAATAATCATTCTCGTTATTTTTGTGGCATTTGTGTACCAGTTAATATTTGTATTCCATTTTACATTTTTGCTTTTTACTACAGTACCGCCTAAGCCAAGTTCTACTCCTTTATTCGTAAAATCTCCTACATTAAAAGCTGTTAAAGAGTTTACTCCGGTTCCTGGAGAAAGATTAAATACATCAATAAAATCTTTTACTTTTTTGTCATAAACAGTAGCTTCTAAAGTAATGCGGCTATCTAAGAAGGCTACATCAACACCATATTCAAACTCATTTGCAATTTCAGGTTTGATGGTAGTATTACCAATAGAACTAGGCGTAACAAAACCTGAAGAATTACCAATTGCTACCGTATTTAATGAATTAAATATTGAACCCAAAGAAGCACTATTACCAGTTTGACCGTATGCAGCTCTTAGTTTAAACAAATTAATTTCTTTTATTTTCCAAAATCCAAAGTTTGCAATATTTAGGGCAAGGGATGCTTTAGGGAAAGAGTAGAATTTACCTTTATCTCCATTTAAAGTTGACCGATCACGTCTTATACCGGCTGTTGCAATTATTTTATCATCCCAGTTCATTTCTTGTTGAGCAACCAGACCCTCATCATAAAAACGACCGTTATTTAAGAAGGAAAGCTGTACTTTACCTGTCTGTGGATTGTTTGTTCCTGCAGGAATACCTTCTCCTTGAAACCAAAGCACACGATTGTTTTGATCTAATCTAACTGCACCTGCAGATGTTGTAAGATTGAACTTATTAATATTTACATTGTAAATTAAGAAGCCCTGGATATTTGTGTTTCTCGATCTTGTATTTGTGAAACGAGCAGCTCCTGGGTTAGCTCTTTGTCTTTGAAATTGTACATCCTCGGGCATGATAACAGCATTTTCCTGTGCTACAACATCTACCCCACCCTGAAGACTTAATTTTAAACTTTGTTTGTCTCTTCTTAACAAATACATGTTGGAAGAAAATGATGTTATAAAGCGATTCACTCTTTCATTATTAATCCCTTTATCAACTATTTCTAATGGGTTTTGACCGGTAAGTGGATTTTCAGGATAAACACCGTTTACAGGAATTTGATTTAACCAGTTAGGCAAATACGCCAGGTTATAACCAAGTGACACACCATTATTATCATTCCCACTAAAGGAACGATCACTACTTGTGCTTAAGTAGTTAGTTGCAACGCCTACATCCCACCAAGATGCAGGTTTAAAATCAACATTTAAACGAACAGAATTACGTGCATATCCTGTTCTTTTTTGAATACCGGTTTCAGACAAATGCCCTACAGCAGCATAAAAACGGGCTTTATCTGTGCCACCGGATACGTTTAATTTAGTATTAGAATGAACTCCGGTATTACCGTAAATCATTTTTTCGTAATCATTAGTTTTTGCACCTGAGCCATTTGCATTAAATAAAGCAAGCATGTCTGCATTACTTACCAGCCAAGATCCATTTGCAATTTTTTGAGGATCCCATCCTGTCTTCTGCATTCCAATTAGGTTGATAGCTTTTACAGCTCCAATATCCTGTGATATACTTAATGCTGTTCTTCCTGCTTTCCCTTTTTTTGTTGTAATTATAATTACACCTGCATTTGCACGGGTACCATACAAAGCCGCCGCACTTGGCCCTTTTAAAATCTCAATGTTTTCAATATCAGCAGGGTTAATATCAGCCAGCCTATTTGGAGCCTGATCTTGTGAGCCGGAAGTTTGACCGGTGGCTCCTGAAAACGGACCTGTACCTGCACCTGTTCCATTTTGTGCATTACTTACGTAAACGCCATCAATAATATATAGTGGCTCAGAATTTTGGTTAATGGAAGAAACACCTCTTAACCTTACAGAAAACCCACCACCTGGTGCACCACTGTTAGCACTAATTTGAGCACCGGAAATTTTACCTTGCATAGCACCATCAAGTGTTACAGGTCTGGTGGATCCTGTTAATTGTTTAGCACTAATCGTTCCAACAGAATTTGCCAAATTTGTACGCTTAATACTCGTACCAAATCCGGTAACCACTACTTCAGATAATTTAGAAAAATCTTCAGAGAGTTTTATCAATAATTCTGTACCTGTTAATTGAACTGTTTTTGTACCATAGCCAACAAAAGAAACAGTAACAAATTTTGCATTGTTAGCAACTTTTAAGCTAAAACTACCATCACGTCCTGAAACGGTACTGTTTTTACTAATGTTTTCAAAGATAGTAGCACCTTCCAAAGGCCTGTCTTGATCAGAATACATTACTTTCCCAGTAATGTCTTTTTGGGCAAAAAGTAGTAGAGGAAATAATCCTAAAAAAACAGCACTTGCCATCATTGCTGTTACTTTCTTAAATTTTTTTGTCATAAGAAGGGTTAGTTTTTGGTTACCGGATAAAAATATGGTAAAAATTATAATAATATAAAATTATTATACAGATCTTTTTTCAATGTTTTTTAATCAAAAGCTTATTTTTAGTTTTAAATATTCTATGTATGATAAAGTTTTACATTTTTTTTTTAGTCTTATTTACGCTTAATAGTTTTTCTCAAACCGTAGATATAAATAAAAATTTTAAAAATTTAAAAGCACGTTGCATCGGCCCCAGCGGAATGAGTGGCCGGATTACAACCATTGATGCTTTGCATGCTGACCCGAATACAATTTATTTAGGTGCTGCAAGCGGCGGTGTATGGAAAACCACAAATGCAGGTAACAGTTGGACTCCGGTTTTTGATGAACAACCTATTCAAAATATAGGTAGTGTTGCAATATGCCAAAGCAACCCCAGCATTATTTGGGTTGGTACAGGTGAGGGAAATCCACGAAATTCCGTAAGTCTCGGAGAAGGAATTTATAAAAGTTTAGATGACGGTAAAACGTGGAAATGTATGGGTCTGGAAAAAACCCGAAACATTCACAGAGTAATTATTGATCCTACAAACCCTAATATTGTTTATGCAGGCGCAATAGGCAATCCTTTTAGTGCCCATGCGGAAAGAGGTGTTTTCAAAACAACAGATGGTGGAGAAACCTGGAACAAAATATTACATACAAATGATACAAGTGGTATTGGAGATATGATCATGGATCCTTCAAACCCTAATAAAATTTTTGCTGCTATGTGGCAGCATAGCCGTACACCTTGGAGCTTAAATAGCGGGGGTAAAGGCAGCGGCTTGTATATGACATTAGATGCCGGAAAAAACTGGAAAAAATTAAATGGTGAAGGTGGCTTACCAACCGGTGATTATGGTAGAATTGGAATTGCCATTTGTCATGATATGCCGAGTAGAGTTTATGCACTTGTAGAAAGTGCAAAAAGTGCGTTGTATAAAAGTGAAGATGGTGGAAGTAAATGGGAAAAAGTGAATGAAGACCCACAGTACACTGCCAACAGAAGCTTTTATTTTCAGGATATTATTGCTGACCCAAAAAATGAAAACCGTTTGTGGCTTATAAACCAAACGGTAAGTATGAGTGAAGATGGGGGAAAAACATTTAAAACAGTAATTCCTTACAACGGAATTCACCCGGATCACCATGCATTTTGGATACACCCAAACGATCCCAATTTTATCATTGACGGAAACGATGGTGGAATTGGAATTACTAGAGACAAAGGAAAAACCTGGCAGTTTGATGAAAAGATTCCCGTTGGTCAATTTTATCATATAAATGTAGACAACGAAACGCCTTACAATGTAATGGGTGGTTTACAGGATAATGGTAGCTGGCGTGGTCCTGCATACACTTGGACGAATGCTGGAATAAAAAATTATTATTGGGAAAGTGTTGGCGGTGGAGATGGTTTTGATGTGATGCCTGACCCTGAAGATGCAAACTGGGTATACTCCATGAGCCAGGGAGGTGAAGTAGGTAGATACAACATTACAACCGGTGAAAAATGGCAAATTCGTCCACCTACCGTTTCAAATACAATTAACAAAGACAGGCTTCGTTTTAACTGGAATGCTGCAATAGCTCAGGATGCATTTGATAAGAAATCCATCTATTATGGCAGCCAGTTTGTTCATAAAAGTTTTGATAAAGGAGCAAGCTGGATAACCATCAGCCCCGATCTTACAACAAATGACAGCCTGCAAATTGACCAGAGCAAAAATGGTGGAATTAGTATTGATATTACCGGTGCTGAAAACCATTGTACCATTTTAGCTATAGAGCCAAGTAAACTTAATAAAGATATTTTATGGGTTACAACAGATGATGGTCAGGTGCAGTTAACAAAAGACGGAGGCAAAACCTGGGTAAATTTAACCAATAAAATTACCGGGCTTATAAAAGGAAGTTGGCTGCCGCAGGTAAAGGCTAGTCGGTACAACCAAGGCGAGGCTTATGTTGTAGCAAATGATTACAGGAGAGGAAATTTTGCACCTACCATTTTTAAAACAACTGACTTTGGAAATACATGGACAAATATTCTCCAAAATAAAAATATTAAAGGTTATGCGTTATGTGTAATACAAGACCCGGTTGAACCAAATTTGACGTTTGTTGGTACAGAGCAAGGATTATGGGTCAGCCTTGATAATGCTAAAAGTTTTCAGCAGTTTAAAAATAATTATCCAAGTGTGAGCACTTACGATTTAGCTATTCAGGAAAGGGAAGCCGATTTGTGTATTGCTACTTTTGGTAGGGCAATTTATATTTTAGATGATATTCGACCCTTAAGAAAGCTTGCTGCCAATAAAGAAATAACAAATAAAAATGTAGTTGCTTTTGATAATAATGACGTTCACATTGTAACCTATAAAAATGCGCCGGGCTACGAATGGAGTACATGGGGTGTATGGGATGCAGATAATAAAAAAAAGGGTGCAGCTATAAATTTTTATGTAAAGATTTTGCCTCAGAAAACAGATACTGTAAAGGTTGCTAATAACATAAAGAAAACCTCGGAAAAAATACCTGTTGGTGATTTACAAAATAATAAAATGTATAAAGATTCTCTGGATAACCAGAAATCAATATCAACCGATTCACTTTCTGTAAACAGAAAAAAAAATAAATCTGACAGTGCAGTTGTAAAAATTTATAACGATAAAGATGAGTTAATCAGAACACTTAAATGGAGTGTTGATACAGGTTTTAATAAAAAATACTGGCGTATGGATGAAAAAGGGATCCGATATCCCGGCTCTGCAAAACCAAAACCCGGTGATGATGAACCAGGCGGTGAAGATGTATTACCGGGAAAATATAAAGTAGTTATTAGTGTGAATAAGCAATCAGATTCAAATTACATTACCTTGAAAGCTGATCCCCGTAAAACTGATAATACTTCAATTTTAAATGCCCAAAAATCTTTAAAATCTAAACTGAGAAACTTTGCAGAAAAACTAACGCAAGGAATGGATCAATTGACAGATGCAGAAGAAATTGCAAAAAAATATGAAGCACAGTTAAAAGATGTAGAAATTCCTATTTCGGACAGTCTGCGCAAACAAAGTAAAAAAATACAAGAAGAAATTAAAACCGTAAAAGACTTTATCAGCGGTAAAAAAATTGAAAGACAAGGTTATGGTCAGCTCCCTCAGGAAACTGTATTGACCGCATATGGCGAAGCTTTAAATAATATTTCAGAGAAAAATGTAGCACCATCAAAACAGGAAGATTTACTGGTTGAAAAAGCGCAGGAGAAAATTGCGGAGGCAATAAAAAAAATTAATATCTTCTTCAATACAAAATGGAAAGCTTATCAAACTTTAATAGAAAATAACAAAGTAGATCTGTTTAAAGATTTTAAACAATTATAAAAAGCTGAACCAATGAATGCATGATTAGATTATTTAGATGAACTTTTCATGCATTCGTAAATAAAACAGTTGATGACAAACATTCTTTTTGAAGTTATAGACTGGAATAATGTAATCAAAACCAGGCACAACGGTGAAACCGGATTTGCAGTTTGGCAAACACTAAATTTCGATGGATCAGATTGCGTATGGTTGAGTATTCCCCAAATTATTTTGCCAATCATTGGTGTAAAATGGGGCACATAGTACATTGTGTTGAAGGTGAATTTTTAAGTGAACTGGAAACAGGAGAAAAATTCTTGTTATCAAAAGGCATGTCGTATATCGTTTCAGATGAAATGAGTTTACATAGATCCGTTTCTGATAAAGGAGTTAAGTTACTAATCATTGATGGAACTTTTCTTGCTGCCCGATAAGTTTAAAACAAAAAATGAATAGTCGATTTTATTAAAAAAATGCAAAAAATAGTATATATTTTAATTATTTTTTTACAACATTTATTTGTGACTGCGCAGGTAAAATGGATTAATGTAGATAGTAGTTTTACTACCCTGCTTACAAATTTTCATATTTATAAAACTATAGACAGCTTAGATGGAAAGCCTTTTATGGCATATTATGCAGAGGCTGATTTAAAAGACAGGCCTTTACTTTTTACAACAGACAGACATTACCTTTAAAAGAAGATTAACGCCATTACAGTTTTATCAAAAAAATAACCAGGCTTTACTTGTCGTAACCGGAACATTTTTTTCTTACAGTACCAACCAAAATTTAAACGTTTTAATAAAAGATGGGGAAATACTTGGTTACAATATTCATACTTACCCCGGCAGAGGAAAAGACACTTTTACTTATAAACATCCTTTGGGAAGCGCACTCGGTATAACGAAAAAAAGAAAGGCAGATGTTGCGTGGCTGTTTACAGATTCTTCACTAAAAGCAACATATGCATTGCAACATGCTATGCCGGCGGTAAAAGATTCATCGGGTAAATTTTATTTTGCTGAGGCAAAAAATATGCTGAAAATGTAAATGGATTTGGTTTTAAAAAAGATGCACATTTTAAAAGATGGAAAGTAAAAACTGCTATTGGCGGGGATCCCGTCTTGCTACAAAAAGGCGAGGTTGCCGTAAGTAATAATGAAGAATTAAAATTTGCCGGTTAAGAAATTAGCGATAAGTATCCACGTACTTGTATGGGCTATACAAAAAAGGCAAATTAATTATAATGGTTATAAAAGGTAGATATCCTGATGCAGCAGGCGCAACACTAACACAAGAAGCTCAGCTGCTAAAAAATTTGGGGTGTGAAGAAGCGCTGAATCTGGATGGAGGCGGTAGTAGCTGCATGATTGTTAATGGAAAAGAAACCATAAAACCAAGCGATAAAGAAGGAAAAGACCGGTACCGGGCGTTTTTATAATTCAGATAAAATGATCAGTCTGTTTTTAAAAAGTCATTAAACAAATAAATATAATTTTTCTTAAAACGATTGAACTTTACTTCTTGATTCAACATAATAGATTCTGTGAAAATGCTTAAAATTATATTACAAAATTTAGCTTGTCTTCACTTTCACTTTCTTCTTCTTTAAGCAAAGATTCATGCAAATTTTTCTCGAATACCATAACGTTCTTCATAATAATGATCAGCAGTACCAATGCAACTAATTCAATAAAATTAAAAATTATGGATGCGGATGTTGAAATAATTAATTCTTCAACACTTGTTTCTTTAAAATACCTGTTTATAAAGTTTGTACCGATATTATTTATGATCCAGATTACCCACCACCAACCAATTATTTTTCCTTTTTTATTTGTAATTAAATTATGAGTAGCTTCCTGTGTTTTCTCCCAAATTTCCTGCATAATAAAGTATGGCCTGGCAAGGTTTATAAAAGGAACAAACCATGCACCGGCAGCCCAACCTTCTGCATATTTTGTATTTGCTTTGTTGCTTAAGTTAAGATTATTATAGGCACGCCTGAACCATAAAATAAAAAGCACTATGCATATAAGGTAAACTGCAATGTTAGCATATGCAATGATTTGATGGCGTATATCGTTGGTGGTAGCTTCTTGCTGTGTGTAGTCGCCATTCTGCATTCTTTTTAGCAATAAATATTGCAAAAAAGCAGAAATAATAAATGCGATTTGAATAACCCCCAAAACATAAAATGCAATTAAGCTGTTTTTGGCTCTTTGCGAGTTGTCCGGTAAAACAATCATCTTTTAAATATAGCTGCTACTTATCAGTGCGCAAAATCCATTTCGTAGTCACCTTTAATTCGCTCAATTGATGGATTAAAATAACCAAATTTAAGATCAGGGAATTCTTCCTGTATCAATTCCAGCATTTGTTTTACACCCATACATTCTCCTGTATCTGTTACCCCTATTTTTCCAAGATACCAGTCCGGATCAATATTAAAATTGCGCCACTGAATCATTTTCAAACCGGTTTCTTTTATTAAGTTTCTTAGTGCTTCGTATTCGGCAATGCTGTCCGTCATACCCGGAAAAACAAAATAGTTTATACTGGTCCAGGCACCAAAACTGTTGGCTACTTTTAAGCTTTTAATAATGTCTTTAAAATCGTAGTTGTTGGGACGGTAATAAGGCGTATAAATTTCTTCACGGGCTGAATTGGTACTTACTCGAATACTTGTAAGGCCAACTTCGCACAAGGCTTTTACAGCTTTTGGCATACTGCCGTTTGTATTAATATTAATACTTCCTTTCTGCGTATGCTTTCTGATTTCAATAATTGATTCTTTGATCGTTTCCCACATTAATAATGGCTCCCCTTCGCAACCCTGACCAAAACTAATAATGGGATATGGAGCAGTTTCCAAATGGGGTACTGTGAATTCTACAATTTCTGCTGCAGTTGGTTTAAACGTCAATCTATCTTGCGTACTTACAATTGTTTCATCACTTGGCTGAAAAGATATACAACCTATGCAGTTTGCATTGCATGCAGGCGAAATTGGAACCGGGCATTCCCACCTGCCAAGTGCAAGGTTTCTTGCTGCCGGACAAGTATACGTCATGCAACAATTTTCCATTAAATGTTTTACCAGTCTGTTATTTGGATATGCTTTTAATAGATGATCTGTACCTAGTTCAATTTCATCATCATGGTAGCCTTCACTTTCCTGCCTAATATCTTTTTCAATTCTTACGGCGGGTACATATATTTTTTCATCTTGCCAACCAGCAGCTGTATAACAAAAAAGTGGTAATGTTGGTGCATCGGGCATCGTTTCGTATGCAGAAATATACAACCCGGTATGAGCAGGTGGTATAAATGCGGCCACAGCCCAGCCTTTTTCGCAAATGCGCATCTCCCCGGTTTTTACATCAATACCAATCCCTCTTCTCCCCGGCAATTCGTATAATTGTCCACCCTCGGGTAATAAAATCCATTCGCTTTCAGGTATTGGTAAAGCATCCCAGCCACTTCTACCGGCTGTGTAAAGTGATTCATCTTCATAAATTCCACCTTTACCATCAGAATACATTAAATAAGGAGATTGAGTAAGCATTTGCATTGTGCGAAAGTACGACGATTTTTTTGGGAGTAAAAGTAAACAGGAAAACAGAAAAAATCTACGGATGTTTTAATTCAAATCCTTTTTTAGATTGCAAAAATTATTAAATTCAGTTACATCAAAATCTGCAGCAAATTTTTTGTCAATATTGAGTTGGAGCAATTTATTGTCTTTTAAATCTATGGTAAGTATGTCATCCTTACACATCACGTGTGTAATATGCGACCACAAATATTTTTTTATAGGAAAGGAAGGATAAATTACACCTTCATCGTTAACTGTTACAATTGTTTTTTTATTGGTAAAAAAACTCATTACCGCAAAAAGCAACAGCATAATACCCATCCAAATATTTCCAAAATAAACCCAAATAAAAGAGGATAAAATAAAAACAAATTCAATAACGGGAGATTTAATGTGTTTTTTATTCAACAAAAAATAAAGCCATGGTACAGCATTTAAAACTAATACTGCCACTGCAATAAAAGATTCGTTGCCACTGGTCCTCAAAAAAACATATCCAAAACCCAAAAAATTTAACGTAAGAATAATGAAAGCAACTATTTTGTAAGTTTTCAATCGTTCATTTGGAATTTCTATAGCAAAGGTTTTCAATTTGGACTGTTGCTTTTGGTGAGCAAATTACAGAGTTTATATAAAATTCGGGCGCCAACATTTTCATCCCATTCATCGTGGCTGATACCAACTTCGTTCAAATCAAATCCTATTATTTTACGGCCGCTTTTCAACACTTTTTTAAATAGATAATATATTTCCTGCACTTCAAAACCTCCATGTACAGGAGTTCCTGTGTGAGGACAAAGTTTTGGATTTAAACCATCAATATCGAAACTTATAAAAATATTTTGTGGAAGTGTATCAACAATTTCGTCGGTTATAGTTTTCCAGTTTTCACCTTCATATTGCCTTTCTTTAATATCCCTGTCAAAAAATGTTACAACCCTTCCTTCACTTTTTTGCATGTACTCCAGTTCTTCATCACAATAATCTCTTATTCCAACCTGCACCAGTTTTTTAAGTTGTGGAATTTCCTGTAATGCATTGTACATAATAGATGCATGAGAATAATTAAAACCCTCGTAAGCTTTTCTCAAATCCATATGAGCATCAATTTGTAAAATGCCAAAGTCTTCATGCTTTTCTGCAATTGCCTTAAAAAAACCAAGTGGTGTGCTGTGGTCGCCACCAAGTAAACCCACCATTTTTCCTTTTTGTAAAAGGTCCATGGTTTGTTCATATACCCAGTTGTTTAAGAAAATACTTCCTTCATTAATATCCCGAAGGGTTTTACACATGAACTTATTTTCCGTTACAATTTCGCCATGAGAAATATAATTTATATATAGTTCAGCCTCCTTTCTTAAATAATCGCTTTTTGTAAGAATCTTTTTATCCGGAATGCGCATATAAAATCCTTTGCGCCACTGATCATAAAATTCATTGTCAAACAAATCTACCTGTAAACTTGCATGAAATATATGATCTGCAGCCCTTGCTGTGCCTGCGTTGTAGCTTACTGTAACTTCCCAAGGTACCGGTACAATTACAAGGGTCGCTTCTTCTTCTGTAAATGGAAGACCAAAAATGTTATTGTTGGGATTGCCTACAGAATTAGGATCAAATTGTGAAAGGTCAGGCATCATGAGTTTTTGAAAATTTTTTGCAAAGATAACGGAGCAAATTAATCCAGTACCATCATCTTATTTTATTAACAGCTATCATTTTTGACTATAAAATGTGTTAAATAAATTTTACCAAAAGCAAAATTTAGGCATTTATTAGGATAAGGCTTGCTCAATTGAATTAACTTTGCGAAATATCTCAAAAATGAAAAAAACACATATTATATTATTGTTGGGAATAGCAGCATTGATAGTGGGATTGATCAGTTTTTCAGCAGATTTTTCTACATATGATACTATTGGATCTGCAAAAGAAAAGCAAGGAAAGTTTGTACATATTATTGCAAAGCTCGATAAGACTCAACCGGTAGAATATGACGCTGTCAAAAACCCAAATTATTTAACTTTTTACGCTGTTGACAGCCTTGGCGGAAAAACAAAAGTTGTTTTTCACAACAGTATGCCTGCAGACCTTGAAAAAAGTGAAAGACTTGTAATGAAAGGAAAAATGGGAAATGAACATTTTGAATGCAGTGATATTTTACTTAAATGCCCAAGCAAATACAAAGACGATAAACAGCAACTGCAAAATGATATGAAGCAACAGACATCAATGAAATAACCAATTAGGGATTCAAAACAGCATACATGAAATTTGAAGGTGAACATTTATTACCGGGACAAATAGGACATTTTTTCGTATTACTTTCTTTTGTAGCAGCAATCATTGCGACTATCTCTTTTTTTAAAGCTTCCCGAATTGTTGATTTAACTGAAAAACAAAACTGGCTTAAAACCGCCCGGCTTGCTTTTTATATACAGGTTTCAGGTGTCTTAGTAATTTTTGGCTGCATATTTTATATCTGTTCCAACCATCTTTTTGAATATATGTATGCTTACAAACATGCATCTCTCGAATTAGAATACAAATATTTATTGTCATGTATCTGGGAAGGTCAGGAAGGAAGTTTTCTTTTATGGACCATTTGGCATGGTGGTTTAGGAATTTTCCTTATTAAAAAAAGTAGAGAATGGGAAGCCCCGGTATTGACGGTTGTTAGCTTTGCACAATTTTTTCTGTTGATGATGATTTTGGGAATTCATTTTGGCAATATTAAAATTGGTAACAGCCCTTTTAGTTTGACCCGAAATGAAATTAGTGCTCCCATATTTGCCCGTGCAAATTATTTAAGTTTTATAAAAGATGGTTTGGGGTTAAATGTACTTTTAAGAAATTACTGGATGGTCATTCATCCACCAATTTTATTTTTAGGTTTTGCATCTACCATTATTCCGTTTGCCTATGCGTATGCGGGCATACAAACAAAAAGATATGGTGATTGGGTAAAAGAAGCTTTGCCTTATACATTAATGAGTGCTGCAATTTTGGGTGTTGGTATCATGATGGGTGGAAAATGGGCTTATGAATCTCTCAATTTTGGAGGTTATTGGGCTTGGGATCCTGTTGAAAATGCATCACTTGTGCCATGGTTATTATTGATAGCCGGAATGCATACAATGGTTATTTTCAAAGCAACCGGGCATTCACTAAGAGCAAGTTATCTGTTCGCTTTTCTGACATTTATTTTCATTTTATATTCTACTTTTCTTACAAGAACGGGTGTGCTTGGCGATACTTCTGTTCATGCTTTTACTGAGACAGGTGAAGACATTACATTTACCATTTTTGGATTGCTCATATCTTTCAAAGCAATGAATGGGCTTATTTTACTTTATCTGTTTTCATTTACAATTCCCTCTCTTTTTTTACTGGGAAAAAACTATAAAAAAATACCTACGATTTACAAAGAAGAAAATACCAATTCCCGGGAGTTTTGGATGTATATTGGTTCACTCGTTTTCTTTTTAACTGCTGTATTTATTATTGCAAAAACATCTGTGCCTGTCTACAATAAAATATTCGGGACAAAAATTGCACCACCGGAGGATATTGAGTTTTCTTACAATAAAGTAATTGTGTTAGTGGCAATTATACTTGGGTTTTTAACAGCCATCGCCCAATATTTAAAATACAAAACAACAACAGGAAAATACCTGTTTAAAGCAATTTGGTTACCAACATTGATCGCAGTTATTATAATGGCAGCACTGATTATTTTTTACCCTTTTACTTATCATAAACAAGGTGCAGGTTTTTTAGTTGCAATCTATATGGCAGCATTTGCAGTAATTTATTCTTTGGTAGCGAATGCCTTTTACATTTGGACGGTACAGAAAGGAAGAATATTAAAAGCGGGTAGTCCTGTTGCTCATGCAGGTTTTATGTTGATGCTTATTGGTATACTTATTTCAGCAGGTAATAAAAAAGTTATCAGCAGCAGTACTGTTAATGGGATAACATTGCCAAGCAGTGGTAAAGACCCAATGACAAAAGAGATTGATAACCCGAGAGAAAACTTAACACTTTTACGAGAAGTACCGGCGAGTTTAGATGACTATAAAGTAACCTTTTTAAAGGATTCTGCAGGGAATGAAAAAGGTAGAAAATTTTACAAATTAAATTTTCAAAGAAAAGATAAAATCAGTGGTAAAACGCTTGAACAATTTGGATTGGAGCCCGATGTTTATCAGATGAAGGATAACAATATGAGCAGTAATCCTGATACAAAATCATATTTGTTCAGAGATATTTTTACCTACGTTTCTTATGCATTAAATAAAACCGGACAGGAAAAAGACACTGTAAAATTTAGTGAAATAAAACTGAATGCGGGAGATACATCATTTTACAGCAATGGTTATTTGGTGTTAAACAAAGTTGTAAATAACCCTATTGATAAAAAATACAATAAAGAACCGGGACAGATTGCATTGATGGCAGATATAACTGTAACGAGTAAAGAAAAACAGACTTTTAATGCAAAGCCCCTAGTACTTGTTGATAGTTTAGGAATTGTAAATATAGACGACACCGTTTTTGCACAAAATTTGTTTGTTCGGTTTATTGGTATAGATGAGAATAAAAAAATACGGATAGGAATAAAAGAATCGAATACACTAATTGACTATGTAACAATAAAAGCCTATGTTTTCCCACTTATAAATTTGGTTTGGATTGGGCTTGTTATAATGGCTGCAGGCTTGGTTTTAAGTATGCTGCAAAGAGGAAAATTTACAAAGCTACAATCAGGTATTATTCTTACATTGTCTGTTGCATTTGTGTTTTACATGTTTTTGCTGGCCAATGCGTAGCCAATTATTTGCTTTATAATAATACAACAATACAAAATTTTAAAATGTTGAAAAATGTTTTAAAGCTGAAGAGCGGCGGGATTGCAGCAAGTACCCCACAGGAATGAAGCGCAGCTGCATGACGAGGAGTACTGCGTAAAGCCCGGACAAATTTAAATTTCCATTTAAAAGCCAAAACGCCCACACCCGCTTTATTAAAAATTTAAGGTTCCTTTAAATTTTATACCGTATTAATTAAAGAACTTTAATAATTATAAAAACGTGGTTTACTGTAGTGAAATTGTTTATAATACATTTTATGTTGTTTAATGTTTGTATGCTTTGCAGCGTGCAGTTAATCTATGCACAACAAATCGGTATAAATGATACAGTTAAAACACAGGCAATTATTTATGAAGGTGATACACTTGAAATGAAAACGCTGGAATTTGCTTACGCCTACGCAAAACTTACCCCTGCCCAGGTTAAAGCAAATGCCAAATACAACCGATTAAGAAATGCGGTTTATGTTACTTACCCATATGCCCGAAGAGCAGGTACAGTTATGAATGATATAAATGAAAAAATGGTGAATGTAAAAAGCAAGGAGGAAAGAAAAAATTACATAAAATCCAGAGAGAAAGAACTTAAAAAAGAGTTTACAGATCCTCTTACAAATTTATCAGTTTATCAGGGGAAAGTGTTGATGAAGTTAATTAACAGGGAAACGGGCAACAACTGCTACGAAATTATTAAAGAATACAAAGGAGGTATTACTGCAAGGCTTTACCAAACGGTGGCTTTCTTTTTTGACAGCAACCTGAAACAGTCTTACGATGCTGACACTGACGATGCCACTATTGAACATATTGTAAGAGAAGTACAAAGAATGTACGGCTACAGTAATCCTCCACACAGCAAGATTATGTAATTTATTATTATCGTTTTTAGGTGTTTGTGAGTAGTTTGGCAAAACGCCACCGCCTTTTTATCGTAGATTGCACAATAACAGTTTTCTATATTTTATGAAGATAGATGTTTTGGCTTTTGGGGTACACCCCGATGATGTAGAACTTGGATGTGCAGGCGTTTTAATTGCTGAAAAAAAGAATGGAAAAAAGATTGCTATAGTAGATCTTACACAGGGCGAACTTGGAACAAGAGGTAATGCTGAAATAAGAAAAGAGGAAGCCACAGCAGCGGCCGAAATTTTAAATGCGGACGCAAGAGAAAACTTAATGATGGAAGATGGTTTCTTTGAAAACAATGAAATAAACAAAAGAAAAATAATTACAGTTCTTAGAAAATATAAACCTGAAATTATTTTTTGCAACGCTCCTGAAGACAGGCATCCTGACCATGGACGAAGTGCAGCACTTGTAGAAGAAGCAGCCTTTTTATCTGGATTATCAAAAATAGAAACATTTTTAGACAACGAATTACAAACTGCCTGGAGACCAAAATTTGTTTTTAATTTTATACAGGACAGGTATCTGAAACCGGATTTTTTAATTGATGTTTCAGCAGAAATGGAGCAAAAAATTCAATCTGTAAAGGCTTACAAAACACAGTTTTTTAATGTTGAAAATCCGGGCGGACCACAGACATACATTTCTTCTCCTGAATTTTTAGAAAGTGTATATGCCCGTGCAGCCATGTTTGGCAAAATGATTGGAGTAAAATATGCAGAAGGATTTTTATCTAAAAAAATGATTGGTTTTAAAAATCTGGATGCGCTGGTAAAAGAAACAACTTAATAAACGATTATAAATAATATTAAAATGGTTGCTACCCCAAAATTTAAAAATTCGACCGGAATTAACTTTCACAAAGAACTTAAGCAAAGAGTGAATAATTATTTTGTTGAAAACAAGAAAAAAAGCACAGGTAATTTTTCACTTTATTTTAAAGCAGTACTTTTTTGGACATTGTATGTTGGTTTATATGTGCACGTACTTTTCTTTACGCCGGGTACTTGGTTCGCCATCGGGGAATGTTTTTTAATGGGTGGACTTACAGCAGCGATTGGTTTTAATGTAATGCATGATGGTGGGCACGGAAGTTTTAGTGACAGTGCTTTCTGGAACAAAATTGCTGCGTTTTCTGTAAACGGCTTAGGCGCAAGTATGTTGATGTGGAACAACAAACATAATATTGTACATCATACCTACACAAACATTGATGGCATTGATGACGATATTGAAATTAAGCCTTTACTACGTATGTGCCCCACACAAAAAAAATATAAAATCCACCGTTTTCAGCATATTTATGTTTGGTTTTTATACACGCTTTTATTAGTAATTTGGGTATTTGGAACGGACTATACAAAATACTTTAAGAAAAAGGTCGGCAGTGTTCCTATAAAAAAATTCAGTGCATTTGATCATTTTGCATTTTGGGCGGCAAAGGTTTTCTATTACATTTTTATGATTGGGTTGCCAATTTATATTTTAGGATTTTTACCCTGGATGGTAGGGTTTTTAGTGATGGCAATGTTTGCAGGTTTAGTACTTAGTGTTGTGTTTCAATTAGCACATACTATTGAAGAAACTGCTTTCCCTTTGCCTACAGTTGCTACCAATGATATTGAAAATGAGTGGGCTATCCACCAGATAGAGACCACTGCAAATTTTGCAACAAAAAACAAATTGATATCATGGCTGGTTGGTGGTCTTAATTTTCAGATAGAACACCATCTGTTTCCTAAAATTTCACATGTGCATTACCCTGAAATAAGTAAGATCATTAAAAAGACCTGCGCAGAGTTTAATGTAAAATATATTGAGCACCGCAAAATGCGCCATGCCCTTGTATCTCACGCTACTTACTTAAGAAGGATGGGAAGAGCGTAAAAGGAATTCAGATTTTAAATATTAGATTTACCCGATTTTTTATCGGGTATTTTCTTGTTTAATATTTTTGCATATTTTCCTCCCAAATAAACCTGTTTTTATCTATCAATTTTTTAAAATCAAATAACCAAAAAAATATTTCTAACTAACTGTTTTAAAAGCATATTGCAAGTTCAAGTATCGGCGACAGATATTCTGAAAAAATTTTAAATGGAATGGAATTTTGGAAATTCGTTATTTGGCAACCTGTGATTTTATAGATTTGGATGCCGTAAAATATTGGATCATTTGTGTAAAGTTTAGATCTTGTAAGCCAAGTTTGTTGTTAAATCCCCCTCTTTTGAAGGGTTGCCCAAAGTAAGCGGTGACTAAATCGCCGTCGTTATGACCATTGCTCTTCATTTTTAAGATCAATTGTCATTGTTAGAGTTAAAACGTAGTGCAGTAATAAATTTTACAAAAAATTTCTGTAAACTAAAAATCAATATGTGATATTTTGAAACTAAAAAACCTATAAAAAAGTTTGGTCAATTAAATCATGAAATTAGTGGCTCTTCATCATTATTTTCCAAATGATTCTTAAGTGCTATTTTAATAAACAGTTTATTATAGTGCCTGTCTCGGCGGTTGCGCTTTTCTGTTTTGCGTTTTAGGTTTCTTTTATCTACAACAATGTTTTTTAAATCATTTAAATCGTCCAGGTTTTTAATATCGTTGGGTGAGTTTCTTTTAGGCATTACAGCTTGATTTTGAAATATTTTTTGTGTGCTATTTCTACAAGCACGTTATTTTGTAATAGATGGTATCAGCCTATCAAGATAAATTTTGGTTGGAAACGACACCCGCAGATAATAGAAATCCTAAAGTTACATTTTATAATACAGCTAATATTATTTGATTAGAAGAGCCAAGTCATCTAAATACAAATAAATTAAATTTCGTTAAATTGTATAATGCCATCAATCTCTTCACTAAAATTAATTTTATGCATTGCTTCTGATAAGGACAAAGAAACAATCTATAAAATTCGTCATAATATTTATGCAGGTGAACTTAATCAGCATTCATTAAATTCTAGTTTGCAACTTACAGATGAACTTGATGTAGAAAATCATTACATCATCGCCAAACAACATAATGAAATTATTGGTTTTATAAGTATTACAACTCCTAATTCAAAAAAATATTCAGTTGATAAATATTTTTCCCGATCGGTAATACCATTTTTATTTGATGATTTTTTATACGAAATACGTTTGTTGACGGTCTTAAAGGAAAATCGAAACAGTTGTGTAGCACTCGTATTAATGTATGCTGCGTTTCGTTGGGTTCAATCTCATTCTGGTTTAAATATTGTTGCCATTTGCCGAACAGATTTAATAGAAATGTATACTAAAGCTGGTCTCAAATCTTTAGGTCTTAAAGCTCAATCTGGTCAAGTAACTTATGAATTATCTATAGCTTGCATTAATGATTTGCAATCAATTGTAAAGAAAAATTTATGGTTTTATGGATCCTTGCAAAATAAAATAAACTGGCAACTTCCGTTTCTTTTTTTTGCACCTTCAGCTTGTTATCATGGAGGTTCATTTTTTAAAGCTATCGGTGAAGATTTACAAACTTTGGATAAGGCAAAACAAATAATCAACGCAGATGTTTTGGATGCTTGGTTCCCCCCATCGCCCAACGTCTTGAAAAAAATAAACGAAAATTTACCATTTCTAATACAAACTTCACCTCCAACACATGCACAAGGATTGGTTAAAATAATTGCAGAAGTGAGGGGTATAAAAGAACAATATATTTTACCAGGTGCGGGTTCTTCTGATCTAATTTTTCTTTCACTAACAAAACTCTTACATAAAAAGTCGAATGTTTTAATAATTGATCCTTGTTATGGTGAGTATATTCATGTATTGGAAAATGTTATACAATGCTGCGTGACCCGTTTTAATATTTACCGTGACGAAGGTTTTATTATTAATACAAGCAATTTACTGAAGGAAATAAATAAAGGTTACGACATGGTAGTATTGGTAAATCCAAACAGCCCAACAGGAGTTCATACTCAAAAAAAAGTTTTGGAAGAATTGCTTTTAAAAATACCGGTTTCAACCATTGTTTGGATAGATGAAACGTACATCGAGTTTGTAGGTTCATCAGAATCTTTGGAAAAATTTGCTGTTAAAACTGAAAACGTAATAATTTGTAAATCGATGAGCAAAGTTTATGCGTTAAGTGGAGTTAGAGCAGCATATTTATGCTGCTCTCCACATTTAATTGAAATTTTAAAACAATTTTCTCCACCATGGTCCATAAGTTTACCTTCCCAAGCTGCAGCCATCACTGCTCTTCTTGACAATGAATACTATCAACAAAAGTATGCAGAAACCCATGTTTTAAGGAATAGACTAAAACAAGATTTGCAGGAATTAGGTGTAGATGAGGTGATTAATGGTGTGGCAAATTTTTTATTATTTTATATTCCTGCACATTTTCCAGATATTGATGAATTTCTGGAATCCTGCAAACAGAAAAATCTTTATTTGAGAGATGTAAGCAACATGGGTAAAAATATAGGTTTAAATGCTGTTAGAATCGCCGTAAAAGATGAGGTAACAAACAATAAAATGATTGATATAATAAAAAAGGTTATTGTTACTTTTAATACTTAGAATATGCAGTTTACCAATTTTAATTTTTTTGTAGTGGTTGACACCACAATCTTACAACCTAATGCCGATAACCTTTCCATGTGCCGCCGTATTTGTATTGCTCTTTGGTTTTGACAGTATTGCAACATGCTGTACAAACAAAAATCCATAGCTTACCTTTTTCGATTTGTATTCGGTAAAGCGTAGTTTCTTCTTTGCTGCAAATAGCACAAATTTTAGTTTTCATTTGTAAGCAATATCAGTATTTTTAAAGTAACAATATTTTTAAATACCCGAAGAGTCCGATTGTAGCGTTATGCGAAAGGAATTTTAAATAGCATTAAAAAAGAGCTGCGAAAATGCAAAACACTACAAGTATTGTTGGGCAAAGAACAAAAGCCTAAGGGCACAGGGATAGGCAGCAGTAGCTGTCGCAAAAATAAACTGAAAAGTTATGTAATCTTTGCTGCGGCACTACTGCAAACAGCCCGTTACAAATGCTCCAACAATGGTATTTGCTAACCGCCCCAACAACCCTTAAATTTGCGCTTCAAAATAACTGTATGAGCGAAGAGAAAAGCCTTAATTTTTTAGAGGAAATAATAGAGACAGATCTTGCAGAAGGAAAATATGATACGATTGTTACAAGGTTTCCACCGGAGCCAAATGGCTATCTCCACGTGGGACATGCAACTGCCATTTGTTTAAATTTTGGGCTCACAAAAAAATATCCGGGCTACACCAACCTGCGGTTTGATGATACCAACCCAGTTACAGAAGATACTGAATTTGTAGAAAGTATAAAGGAAGATATAAAATGGCTCGGCTTTGAGTGGAAGCATGAATTATATGCCTCTGATTATTTTGACACAATGTATGATTACGCTACAACGCTTATCAATAAAGGGCTGGCGTATGTTGAAGATGCATCGGCAGAAGAAATTGCCAAACTAAAAGGCACACCAACTGAACCTGGAAAAGACAGTGCAGCGCGCAGCAGATCGGTTGCGGAAAACCTTGAGCTTTTTACCCAAATGAAAAACGGAGAGTTCGCAGATGGCACAAAAACCCTCAGAGCAAAAATAGATATGGCGCATACTAATATGCTGATGCGTGACCCATTAATTTACCGAATCAGACATGCACACCACCACCGTACAGGCGACAAATGGTGTATTTATCCGATGTATGATTTTGCGCACGGGCAAAGCGATTCTATTGAAAATGTTACGCATTCTATTTGTACGCTGGAGTTTATTCCGCACCGTGAATTGTATGACTGGTTTATTGAAAAACTTGAAATTTATCCCTCGCACCAATATGAATTTGCCCGTCGCAATTTGAGCTATACGGTGATGAGCAAAAGAAAATTAAAGCAACTTGTAGAAGAAAAACATGTGGCGGGTTGGGACGATCCACGAATGCCCACCATTAGCGGAATGCGCCGCCGTGGCTTTACGCCGGAGAGTATTCGTACGTTTTGCGATAAAGTGGGCATTGCCAAAAGAGAAAATATTGTAGATTTTAGTCTGCTGGAATTTTGCCTTCGGGAAGATTTAAACAGCACTGCCCTGCGTGCAATGGCAGTCCTTGATCCGCTAAAATTAATCATCAGCAATTATGAAGATGGAAAAACCGAAGAACTTCAAAGTGAAAACGGTCCGGATGAAGCTTATGGCACCCGAATAATTCCTTTTAGTAAAGAGCTTTGGATAGAGCAGGACGATTTTATGGAAGTGCCCGCAAAAAAATGGTTTAGGTTTGCTCCGGGTGCAAGCGTTCGGTTAAAAAGTGCGTACATACTGCGTTGCGAGACTTTTGATAAAGATGAAAATGGTAAAATAACTGCTATACATTGTACCTATTTCCCTGAGAGTAAAAGCGGTCACGATACCAGCGGCATTGCTGTAAAAGGCACCATACATTGGGTGAGTGCGGCCCATGCAACCACCGCACAGGTAAATATGTACGACCGACTTTTTAAGGTAGAAAACCCGAGCAGTGAAGACGGTGATTTTAAAGATTATATAAACCCGGATTCGTTGCACATTGTGCAGGCATATATTGAACCTTCATTGGCAAAAGCAAGGTCTACAGACCGTTTTCAATTTTTGCGCAAAGGTTATTTTTGTTTAGATAAAGAAAGCACTGCAGAAAATATTATTTTTAATAGAACGGTAACTTTAAAAGATGCGTGGGTGAAGGAAGTTAAGAAGGGTTAATCATTGAAAGTTACGGGTTAAGAGTCATGTGGGCTTGTGGCTATGTGCTGTGATGAGTAGTTGATCAGTTCTTCGGGCTATCCGTTACAATCTTTTGGTCGTACCTCAAAGAGTAATTTTACTTTTATCACGCAGGTCTTATGCATTTTATTTTTTTCAACAATAAAATTGAGATTACTTTTGGTTATGAAATGAGGTTAGAAATATAAAATTCATTCTGCAATAATTCCTAATTACCAATTTTCAACTCCCTCCTACCACTAGTTACCACCTATTCCTCCCCAAACATTTCTTCCTTTTTTAAATAAGGGAAAATGCTGCAAATGACCATCACAAAAGATAGAAATACAATCAAGTAAATTCCCGCCAATTTGGTAACCTCGCCGTCAAACAAAGAGCCCGTAAAAATTACATAAGTACGAAGTGTATAAGCAACCAACAAAGCACATAAAAACATGTTTACTCTTTTAGCTACTAATGATTGCATCAATGTAAATACCAAACTGATAGCTGCTAAGATGGTGATTATAATACCTGCTCTGCCATAATACACGCCGGTTGCAAATCGCTTTACATTGTAGCCATTAAACGTTACATCTATATTATTATAATGTACCCAGGGAATAAAGCAGGTTATAATGATTGCAAGGGTAGCGATGATAGCTAGATAATGAAGATTCTTCTTATAATTCATTGTTGACACTTATAATTTTTGTAAAATTAATTTGATAATTTTTCTTGCATACTTAAATTCCTTAAAACAAAAAAGCCGCAAACAAATGCGGCTCTTCATTTTTAGAGGTCCCTAGCGGATTCGAACCGCTGTAGAAGCTTTTGCAGAGCTTTGCCTAGCCACTCGGCCAAAGGACCAATTAACATTCTAATAAAATATTTCGAATGGCAGAATGCAAAAATAGGAAAAATTATTTATCAGATTACTAAATTTTTCAGCGAAATTTAGAGCTTAAATTAAGAGCATGAAAAGCATTGCAGCATCTGAATTAATCATTAATAACCGTGGCGCAGTTTACCATTTAAATTGCCGCCCCGAAGAACTTGCACATACCATCATTACAGTTGGAGATCCCGATCGGGTTAGAGAAGTAAGCAAATATTTTGACAGCATTGAATGTAAAAATAATCACCGGGAATTTGTAACCCACACTGGCTTAATTGGCAGCAAACGAATTTCAGTAGTAAGCACAGGCATTGGTCCGGATAATATTGATATTGTTTTAAATGAATTGGATGCCCTCGTAAATATTGATTTTGAAACCAGAATTATCAAAGAAAACCTTACACAATTAAAAATTATTCGTGTTGGCACTTCAGGTTCTTTGCAGGAAGAAATACCCGTTGACAGTTTTGTAGCAAGTACACACGGCTTAGGCTTAGATAATTTAATGAATTTTTACAGGCACAGCAACAACGACGAAGAGTTACAAATCAAACAATCATTTGTTACGCATACGCAGATTGATGCATTAACGCAACCTTATATTTTTGGTGCAAGTCCTACCCTTTTAAAAGAATTTGTAAAAGATTTTCATCATGGTATTACAGTAACCTGTCCGGGCTTTTATGGTCCACAGGGCCGTATGTTAAGGTTGGGTTTGGCTCAGCCAAATTTAATTGACAGCCTTACTTCATTCACATTTGGCAGCCACCGAATCAGCAATTTTGAAATGGAAACCTCTGCTATTTATGGTCTTGGCAAAACTTTAGGTCACCATTGTTTATCCCTAAGTGCCATTGTCGCCAACAGAATCAAAAAAGATTTTAGCAAAGACGGAAATGCAGCGGTCGAAAATTTAATTGTGAAGGCTTTGGAAGTTGTGGGAAGTTTAAAATGATTGTAAATCTTGAATCATAACCAACTAGCCAATCCCCACTGACCACCCGCCACACCTATTAACCCAAACCCACTCACCTAATCCCACTTACCACTCGCCATAATGGAACTAACCTTTTATAAATACCAAGGTACAGGAAACGATTTTATCATCTTTGATAACACAGAGGAAAACCTACCTTCATTTACAGAAATAGATATTAAAAATCTGTGTGACAGAAAATTCGGTATTGGCGCTGATGGTGTAATGTTATTGAACCTAAAACCCGGTTTTGATTTTGAAATGGTTTATTTTAATGCGGATGGAAAACCAAGTAGCATGTGCGGTAATGGTGGCCGTTGCATGGTTCGTTTTGCAAATGATATTGGTATAAAAAAAGATACTTACCGTTTTTTAGCAGTTGATGGTGAACATACCGCATCTATCGATCTTGATAAAACAGTTCGTTTAAAAATGCAGGATGTAAACCATGTTGAATCGTATGCAGGATATACAATATTAGATACCGGTTCACCACATTATATCAAATACAGTACAGGTGTAAAAAACATGGATGTCTTTAAAAAAGGACAGGAAATACGCTACAGTCCTGCATTTGAGAAAGAAGGCATCAATATAAATTTTGTAGAAACTATCGGAGATTACTCCATTTATGTACGTACATATGAACGGGGTGTTGAAAATGAAACGCTTAGTTGTGGTACAGGCGTAACTGCAGCAGCTCTAATGAGTGCACACCACGAACGAGGTTTTAACCAGGTAGAAGTTAAAACAAACGGCGGTAATTTAAGTGTTGAATTTAACCAGACAGGAGATAAAAGTTTTAGCGATATTTATCTGTGTGGTCCTGCAAAATTTGTTTTTAAAGGAATCATAAATATTTAAAAAATCTGCATAATTCAGTGTTTTAATTAAATATACCCATTTTAATTGTGAGTATTTGTGGTATGAGTGTTCCACTTCCTTTTCAACAATTGCCTTATGCGTTTTGGGTTTTTATTTCTATCTCATTTGTAATTTTAGCCATTGTTGCCTTAAAATTTATAAAAAATAAAAAATAATATGATCAACGTTCGGATTTATGGAATATTAATAAATGAGCACCAGCAAATTTTAGTTAGTGATGAATACATTAGGGGAATGTATGTTACAAAATTTTGTGGCGGCGGGTTGGAAGAAGGCGAAGGCACAAGAGAATGTTTACGAAGAGAATTTATGGAAGAAATGAATTTAAATGTAGAAGTTGGAGAACATTTTTATACCACAGATTTTTATCAGCCATCTGCATTCAGAAAAGGCGATCAGATAATGTCAATTTATTACAAAGTAAAAGCACTGGAATCCATTACAGCTCCCCTTCGCAGCCAGCCATTTCAGTTTGATGAAAGAGAAATGAACATGTATAATGAAACGGGAGAAACAGAAACTTTTCGGTTTATAAACCTTACAGATTTTAACGAAGACTGCATGACTTTACCCATTGATAAAATTTTAGCTCGGATGATTTTAGCGGAAAGATAAGTTTGTAATTTATTCATCAGCCGAAGGTCCATAACTTCCTGGTATAGGGATATCCAACATTCTTAAATAAACGCCCAGTTGCGCCCGATGGTGTACACTGTGGTTCAACATCCATGTACGCATTACCTGAGCTTTGGGCATGGTAAAATAAATTTCTGCACCATTCCTCATCGTCCATGGTTTTGCCATTTCTTCATCAGTCGCATTTTCAAGTATCGTTTTAGAAGCTGCTAAACATTTATCAAACAATGCAAGCAATTCTTCGTTGCCGGTAAGTGCTTCCGGTACAAAATCAAGTTTGGCAAAATTAAGTTCATCCTGTTGCACAGTTTCTTTTGCCCAGCCATAAATTTCAGCAAGGTGCCTGGCAAGGTTACCCATCGGCATACTTTTTTCGTGGGGCTTGTAATTGCTTTTTTCGAAAGGGAAAAGAGCTAGCATTTTTCTCGTTGTTACGGCTTCGGCAAGTAACTCCGCCAACATTATTTTTGCAATTGTCATGATCGTTAATTCAAAATATATTCTGTGCTAAAATAAAATTATAAAAGGAAAATAAAAATTCTATCAGCCATAAGCCGGATTCTGTTTTGCCGTAATATAATTACAACAAAGGCTGTCATTTATCTGGCTGCAACATTACTGTTACAGTCTTGCTGCCTACCCTCCACTGCGCATTGTTACCAATGCAGCAAACGAGCCGCCTGCCTGCTTTTCAGCACCAGCAGTATATGTGGCATTACAGCATGCAAAGTTTACCCATCCCGCAGTTTACAAAGCAGGACTGTGAGCGCTTACCTCACATTTTCACCCTTACCGCTTTGCATGCAAAACGGCGGTTATTTTCTGTGGCACTTTTTCTTGTTTTACTGCTAAAACAGCCGGCAGTTAACCGGTGCATTGCCCTTTGCTGTCCGGACTTTCCTCTCTGCATAAATACGGAGCGACAGCCGGCTGATAGAATTGTAAAAATAAGTTTGTTTTAATTGTTGTACCAAATTGCTTTTGGGCTGTGGGCATTCTAACAATGTTCAGCATTTGTTGCGGCTGTCCGGAGTACTCCTCGCTTCGCTGTGGGGTACTGCTTCCCATCCACCAGCCCTTAAGCTATAAAATCTTTTTTCAACAATTAAATACATTCCCCAACTTTACTAACTTAGCCTTATGAACACCTATGCAGAAGAAAATTATCTCAAAGCGCTTTTTAATATCAGCAACGAAAATGGCGAAGTAACTGTGCAGGAATTAAGCATCGAGCTAAAAATAAAAATGCCTTCTGTAAACAGTATGATCAAAAAACTGGCTGAAAAAAAATTGGTATTATACGAAAGTTACAAACCTTTAAAACTTTCAGAAAAAGGTAAAAAAGCGGCAGGGCTCATCATCCGCAAACACCGTTTAACAGAAATGTACCTGGTTGAAAAAATGGGCTTTGGCTGGGAGCAGGTACACGAAATTGCAGAACACGTTGAGCATTTACAATCACCTGTATTTTTTGATAAAATGGATGAGTTGCTTGGCTTTCCCAACATAGATCCTCACGGTTCGCCAATTCCTGACAAGAACGGAAAAATACATTGGCTGGAATTTAAAAAATTAAGCGACTGTAAGCCTGGCGATAAAATAAAGCTTGTTGCAGTTACACATTCATCTGAAGATTTTTTAAAGTTTTTAAATGTAAAAGGTCTTCATCTCGGTCTTATTGTAAAAATAATATCTACAGAAGCATTTGACGGAACAGTGACAGTTTCCTATGCAAAAAAAACAAACGAAATGCTGAGCAAAATCGTGGCAGAAAAATTGTTAACGGAAAAAATAGTTTAAAGTTTCCTAACAATATCTATTTAAAAAATATCTCTGTCGCACCATATCCATACAAAGGATGAAATTGGTTTACAAAAGATTTTACTTCTTTTTTTAGTTTTAAAATATCGTGAATTTCATTTCGTAAAATACCTTCACCAACGCCGTGTATTACAATTAGTGTTCCCTGCTTATGCGCAATGGCAAGCTCGTAATACTTTTCAAAATTATTAAGCTGCGAAGTCAATATTTCAAAGTTGGTCAACTGTTGCCAATGGTCTGTAAGTTTTTCAATATGCAGATCTATAACCGAACGGGCCGGTGATAAATTTTCTCTTATTTTATCTGCATTGTAAACACGAAAGCCTGCCTGCCCCAGCATACTCATATCTACTTTTTCTTCATCAACCCTATCGGGATAATGGGTAAAAAGTTCATACCTAAAAGATGCTTCATTCTTTTTTTGGGTTTCTTCTATTTTATTAAAAAGTTGCTTGCTTCTTAATTTGTAAAAAACTTCATGTCCTGCAGCTTTCTTTTTATCAGGGTTTGTCAACGAAAAATCAAATTCAAATTTTGGCCCATCGCCCATGTCTTCAAAACTTACATCATGCAAATAAAATTCTGAAATTCCGCTAATATTTCCTTTAAGGCTAAAAGAACTTTCACCATTAAAAACCAGGTCATATTTAAAATCATAACCTTCTTCATTTTGGTTGATCAAATAAATTTTTAATTTCTCCACCACATCATCATCAAAAACATCTTTGTCAAACACCGGTAAAAAATTAAGAAAAACGCCATCCCCTACTTTTTTTCGGGGCACAGTCTTTTCTCTCTTTATATTATCAACATAAATATTTTTTTTCTCAATCGTCTTTTTCTGGGAAAACATTTTAAAATATGGAAAATCAATCTGGTCCATGTAAGCAGGAAATTTTACACCCCGCACTTCAATCATTACCATTTTTTCATTCATCAGTTCCACTATTTTTCCTTCCTCATCTGTAGCAAGTACTAAAATCTTATCACCTACTTCGTATTTCATAGCTATTGTTCTTTAAAATATTACGGCGCAAAGTTAAATTACTTTGCGCCGTTTAGGTTGAACTAAAATTTAAATTATACAGTTGGTTCTGCTAATTTACTTTTTCTATAACCATACAAAAAGTAAACAACTAAACCAATACCCAACCAACCACCAAACCATAGCCAGTTAGCCAATGTCATACCTGTAAGCAAATAAAGGCATGATGTTACACCAAGTAAAGGTATTAACGAATAGTTTTTAAGAAAGGTAATTATTGCCAAAGAAATTAAAATAAGCCAAAAAATAATTACAGAAACTTTCATTGTTTTGCTTTGCTGCGTATTGGCATCTGCAACAAACATTTTTGTATAAGCCACTTTACTTCCAGCCGTTGTTCTTTTGGAAAGTGAATCTTTTAAAGAAGCATATTCACTAATGTTTTCGGCAGCTATCAGGTTGTCAATATTTTTTGCAGACGCTTCATTTTCTGAAACGTTGGCAGGTAATATATTTGAAATTGTGTCTATCCGCATTTCTTTTGAAAAATCCAGCTTATCGTTAAAGTAGTTTTTTGAAAAAAAGGAAATTAAAATAACAGCACCTATTACCATTGCAGGAAAAATTATTTTACCATTTATATAAGGCAGATTAAACTTACCCGGTTGTTTTTCTTTACGGGGAATCAATAATATACCACCACAAACAAGTACAAAAGCAAACAAAGTTGCAATGCTTGTAAAATCGAGTACGAAAGTTTTATCTGTAAATAAAATAGGTACGCCGACAACAAATCCTGTTACAATTGTTGCAAAAGATGGCGTTTTAAATCTTTTGTGAATCTTTTGAAAAGCAGGTGGTAGCAGTCCATCACGGCTCATACTCATCCAGATACGTGGCTGTCCCATTTGGAATACCAATAATACACTCGTCATAGCAATTACTGCAATAATTGATACCAAAAACTGCATCCAGGCCACATTCAAATTTTGTTTTTCAAAAATAAATGCAAGTGGATCACCTATTCCTTCAAAGTTTTTATAATCGACTGCGCCGGATAATACAAGCGTAAGCAAAATGTAAATTATGGTACAAATTACCAAAGAATAAATCATACTTTTTGGTAAATCTCTTTGTGGATTTTTGCTTTCTTCTGCCATTACACTGACAGCATCAAAACCAATATATGCAAAGAAAACGCTTGCCACTGCTGTCATAACACCACTAAAGCCATTCGGCATAAACGATCTTACTTTCTCCGTATTTTCAGGAAACCAATTTCCTGTAAGCCCATTAGATAAAACCAAATAACCACCTACTGCAATAATTAAAAAAACAGCAATAAGTTTTAATACCACCATCGCATTGCTAAAATTTCTACTTTCTTTTATGCCGCGGTATACCAAATAAGTAATCATTACATTGATAACAATTGCAGGTACATCCAATATAATTTTAAGTGAACCAATAACCGGAGAATTGTTCCAGGCTTCAAGTATTTCAGGCTTTGTACTTCCTCCTTCAATGGCATGCTTTGCCTCCATGTAACTTGTTGATAAATATTGTGGCAAATGAACACCAATCTTATCAAGAAATGAAGTAAAATAATCGCTCCAGCTGTAAGCGACATATATATTCCCTATGGAATATTCCATAATAAGTGCCCAGCCAATTATCCACGCAAACAGTTCTCCAAAACTTGCATAAGCATACGTATATGCACTGCCCGCAACAGGTATACGGCTGGCAAATTCAGAGTAACAAAATGCTGTAAATGCGCAGGCAATTGCTGTTATAACAAAAAGTACAACCACGCCAGGACCTCCATTAAAAACCGCATAACCTAAACTGCTAAAACTACCTGCACCAAGTATAGCTGCAATACCAAAAAAAGTAAGATCCTTTACTGTAAGTACACGTTTTAAACCACTGCCATGGCTATCATCGCCGGCCTCATTCAAAATATTAGAAATATTTTTTCTTCTGAATAAAGAATTACTCATGAACGATTAAATTTAGTAGTATGAAAAGTAAGAAAAAATAATGAAAAAATGAGTTCAGCTTCTCAAGTAAAAAAATTTTAAAATAAAGTTGGATTATCTAATTTATTTTTTATTTTTCTCTCATCATCAAATCTGCAGCTAATTTTTTAAGTTCATGCTTGCGGGAATCTAAAACCGCAACATCTTCTAAATGCTTGAGGGCAATGTTGTAATATTTTTCTTTTAATTCTGCAGACCAATCATCTGCTTTGCAGTCTTTATAAATCTGTAAAACTTTTTCAACTTTATCTGCGGTATTATTTTTAATTAAGTTATCCAACTCCGTGTTAGCTGGATTGCTACAATATTCACGAGCATGAATAAGCAAAAATGTTTTTTTATTTGCGAGAATATCTCCACCCTGTTGCTTACCGGTTTTGCTTGCATCACCAAAGGCATCTAAAAAATCATCCTGAACCTGAAAAGCAATGCCCAGATTTTTACCGAATTCATATAAATGATCTTGGTTGCCTAAACCTGCGCCGCCGAGTACAGCACCCATTTGAAGACTTGCTGCTACAAGCACAGAAGTTTTTAGGGTAATCATTTTTAAATAATCATCAAACTTAACATTATGCATTTTTTCAAAATCCATATCCAGTTGCTGTCCTTCGCAAACTTCTTTGGCTGTTTTATTAAAAATTTCTATGCTTCTTGGAAGGTAGCGTGGGCTTATTCTTCCAAGGTTTTCATAAGCAGTAACAAACATCACATCTCCTGCAAGTAAGGCTGTATTATCGCCATATTTCTGGTGCACCGTTTCCATACCCCTACGCAATGGAGCCTTGTCCATTATATCGTCGTGTATCAAACTGAAATTATGAAATAATTCTATGGAAGCTCCCGCATGGTATGCATCCTTATTTACCGGGGTAAATAATTCATTTGCCAGATAAACACAAACAGGCCTTATCCTTTTTCCTTGTATGCCCAGAATATATTGTGCCGGATCATATAAAGTTTGTGGATGTGTGGGAAAGTGTCTTACGTTAAATCTTTCTTCAAATTGAGCCGATAATTCCTGAAATGAATGCATGAATTTTTAATAGCCGCTTTTGCTCTAAGAAGCAAAAGCATTTAAATTTATGAAGCATCTTAGCGCTTTGGAGGTTATTTTTATACTTAAATAATAAATATCTTTTTATCCAATTAACGTAAAAGTAAAAACAAGTACATTAAAAATTTGGGACCTGTTATTTTGTCTTTATAACTTTTTTTGCCGGTGGTTTGAATATTGATTTAGCAGAATCTTTTGAAGCTCTTCCTTTTACCTGCTTCGCTTTTCCTTCCACTTCTGTCACCCATTCATAATCCAACTGTCGCTTATCCAAATTGGCAGCTACAACTTTTATCGTTACATGGTCGCCCATTCTAAAACGTCTTCCTGATCGAAGTCCTATCAATGAATAGTCAGCTTCATCCTGTTTAAAATCATCGTAAAAAGAAAGATCTTTAATGCTTACAAGTCCTTCACATTTATGGGCAACAGTTTCTACCCAAAAACCAAAACCTGAAACACCGGAAATTACCCCCTCAAACTCTTCACCCAAAAACTGCTGCATAAACTCTACCTGCTTGTATTTATTACTTGCACGTTCTGCTTCCATGGCTGCACGTTCCTTATCGCTGCAATGTTTATTTTTTTCCTCCATGGCTTTATCGATAAATAAATTTTTATCAATAATGCTTTGCATAACCCTATGTACCATCACATCTGGATATCTCCGTATCGGAGATGTAAAATGACAGTAATTTTCGAAACCCAATCCGTAATGGCCTACATTTTCTGACGTATATTTTGCCTTAGCCATAGTGCGGATTCCCAACTGACCAAGCACATGTTCTTCCGTAGTTCCCTTTACTTCTATTAATAAATTATTAAAGGATTTTGCAATGGTTTTTTCATCCGTCATATCAAACTCATACCCGCATTTTTTTGCAAAAGCAACAAATGGTTTTAGTTTTTCAGGGTCAGGGTCCTCATGCGTTCTGTACGAAAAAGGAATTGGTTCTTTGTTTACTTTTATTTTAGAAACGTACTCCGCAACAGTCCGGTTGGCAAGCAACATAAACTCTTCAACAAGTTTGTTTGCATCTCTGCTTTCCTTAATCATTATACCAACGGGTTTACCATTTTCATCCAGTTTAAATTTTACTTCCTGCGATGAAAAATTAATGGCACCGTTATCAAAACGCTCTTTTCTAAATTGCTTGGCCAAACCATCTAATAGTAAAATGGGTTTATTGTGCAATCCATCTTCTGTTTCAATAATTTTTTGTACTTCTTCGTAGGAAAAACGATGGTTGCTATGTATTACTGTACGACCAATCCATTTGTGTTTAATTTCAGCACGGTTGTTTATCTGAAACACAACCGAGAAGGTATATTTATCTTCATTTGGCCTTAGTGAACAAAGTTCATTTGATATTTTTTCAGGTAACATTGGGTTTACCCTGTCAGGCAGGTAAACACTTGTAGCTCGCTCGTATGCAGCTTTATCAATAATGCTTCCCGGTGTTACAAAATGGCTAACATCTGCAATGTGAACACCTATTTCATAATTACCATTATCTAAATTGCGGATAGAAATGGCATCATCAAAATCCTTTGCATCTACAGGGTCAATCGTAAAAGTGAGAATATCCCTGCAGTCTTTTCTTTTCTTTAATTCTTCTCTGGAAATGTTTGGCAACAATGCATCTGCAGCCTTTAAAACTGCATCATCAAACTGTAGGGGGAAACCTGCATGCACAATAATTTCTTTCATTGCCATGTCAGCTTCATTTTCCGCAGTCATAACCGCAATTATTTCACCTTCGGGTTTTTTATCGCTCTTATCCCATTTTAAAAATTTTGCAACTACTCTATCTCCATCTTTTGCCCCATTCAATCTGCTAAAATCTATATGAAAATCGGGCATTGGGCTATTGCCACCTGCTATAAAAAATGCCGATTTTTCCTTGATTGAAATATTGCCTATAAATTCTGTTTGTTTGCGTTCCACAACAGAAGATATTTTACCTTCTGGCCTTTTAGATTTATCCTGAGGATTCATTACCTGCACTTTGACCGTATCTCCATGAAAAGCTCTCCCAAAATCATTTGGTTTTACAAGAATATCTTTTTCTCTGTCTTCTACAATAACAAAGCCCATTCCACTGCGGCTTATTTCCAGTTTACCCCTTAAAATTTCTGATTGTGATGATTTTTTTTTACCGTTTGCAGTATGCTGTTTATTCATAATGATTTTTCTGCTGTCTTAATTCTTTGCAATGTACAAAATATATTTTTTAAGGGTAGGATTGTGGCGATAAGCCCCTAGGATTTTTCAGCATTTGTAACGGGATGTCCGTAGTAATCCTCTCTCCGCTACGCTGCGTTACGGATTACTACTTCCCATCCATGAGCCCTTGGGCAACATAACTTTTATCAACACTTTTAAGAAGATTAAGTATTTACTTTAACAGTCTAAAGAAAATTCGTACGATACCAATCTAAAATTAACGTCTCAATTCTACAAACTTACCCTGCTTCCATCAGCAAAAAACGCAAGCAGATCCTGCATGTTTTCTTTTAAAATACCTGAGCCTTCATTAAAAAAAGCATCTTTATTTTTTTTTGAAGCCTTACTATCTGTAGATTTTTTTATGGCAGCCTTGGCATTTATAGCAGCATCAAAATAAGATCCTATATTTTTTTCGTAAAAAGAATTTACACTTTCAATTGTTATTAAAATATCTTCATATTGTTCTATGATACTGTAAATATCTTTTACATTATCTATCGTATGTCTACGGGGAACGCTGTCATACAAAGAAGTTATTTCAGAAATTATGTTCATATTATTAGAGGTGTAAGCACAAATGTAAGGCTAACAAAAAGTAATCAGCACTTACTTTAAGTACATTTTAACCTTACTCGGAAATAAAAGCGCTTTTTAAAATGTAATTTTATAAATAATAAGATGGACAAATATTTTAAAATATTGCAGGATGCCTACATTGGTTATGCCAATTTTTTCGTTAATGAAATTTTGACACCGAGCTGGCATAATTATTTTTACTGGCTTGTAGGTGCCTCTACTCTTATTTGGATTGCAGAAATATTGTTTCCCTGGAGAAAAAACCAGCCTTTAATTAGGGAACATTTTTGGTTGGACGCCTTTTATCTTTTTTGGAATTACTTCTTGTTCGCATTGATTGCTTACAACGCATTAAGCATGGTCGCTGTAAATGCCTTCGAAGATTTTCTGGGCTTTTTTGGTGTAAGAAATTTAGTAGCTCTCAATGTTGCTACCTGGCCAAAATGGTCACAGCTTCTTTTTATATTTATTTTTAGAGATTTTATGCAGTGGGCAATACACAGACTTTTACACAACGTAAAATGGATGTGGGAGTTTCACAAAGTTCACCATAGTACAGAAGAAATGGGTTTTGGTGCTTTAATGCGCTATCATTGGATGGAAAATATAATTTACCGCAGCCTCGAATACATACCGCTGGCAATGATTGGATTTGGCATAAGCGATTTCTTTATTGTTCACATTTTTACACTCGTTACCGGCCAACTCGGGCATGCAAATTTAAAAATAAATTTAGGCCCTTTTAAATATGTTTTTAATGGCCCGCAAATGCATCTTTTGCATCATGCTAAACATATGCCTGAAAACCATCTAAACGGTTTTAATTATGGCATTACATTAAGTGTATGGGATTATATTTTTCGTACTAATTACTGGCCTAAAGATGATGCTTATCTCCCAATTGGATTACCTGATGAAGACCAAATGCCCAAAGATTTTATTGGCCAAAATATCAGGCCATTTAAAAGAGTATTAGGTAAAAACTAAACAGTTTTTAAAATTTAAAATTCCATGTAACTGCTGGAATTATTGGAAACAAAGAAACCTGTTTTGCCTGAACTTTTAATGACCCATCATATGGACTTCCTGTTTGGTCGTAATAAATAAAGTAAGGGTTCTGCCGGCTGTAAGCATTGTAAATACTGAATACCCACTCCGTTTTAAGTTTTCTGCCTTCATTCTTTTTTGGTGTAAGCACAGCAGCTAAATCTAATCGGTGATAAGATGGTAAACGGTATTGGTTAATGTTGCTGTACTCTTGTGTAAGCACACCACCAACGATGTAAAACCGTTGCGGTAGAGTTGTTGCGTTGCCAGTGCCATAAACAAATGTTGCAGAAAATTTCCATTTTTTATTGAGGTTGTACAATGCTACAATACTCATATCATTCCTACGGTCATATTTGGCAAAGTATTTATTTCCCTCGTTTAGTTTATCAAATTTTCTGTAGGTCCAGCTAAGTGTATAGCCTATCCATCCGGTCAATCTGCCTTTTATTTTATTAATAAAAAGTTCTGTGCCATAACTCCATCCTTTGCCAAAAGTAAAATCATCTTCAGTATCTTTTAAAGTATTTGGCGTGTAACCTTCTCTGTACTCAATTTGGTTTTCCATCTTCTTGTAATAAACTTCAAGCGATGTTTCGTAGGTATTTTCTTTTAAATTTTTAAAAAAACCCGCAGCATATAACATACTGATTTGTGGCTTTACTTTATAAGTGCTTGGCACCCATAAATCCGTAGGCAATGTTGTACCTGCATTGCTTACCAAATGTATGTATTGCAGGTTTCTTGTTACAGAAGCTTTAATTGATGTTGCTTCATTTAATTCGTACCGTGCGGTAAGTCTCGGTTCTAAACCACCATATGTTTTTACAGGCTGCCCTTTTTTGAATACAGTACTATCCAATCTGTTACCAAACAAATCAGTATTAAAAATTTTGTAAGCTCCTATTTGTTGAAAACCGCTGTACCTAAGGCCTGCATTTATTTTTATTTTGTTGGAAATGTCCCAATCATCCTGCACATAAACCGCTGCCTCATGTGCAAATTTTATTTGTGCATTCTGTGGATTAAAAACAACTGAATCTTGCTTACCGCTCACAACAGAAGGTTTAAATCGATGATAAGTATACAACCAGCCAAATTTTATTTTATGTTTTGAGGCGGGGTAAAAATCATAATCCTGTTTCAAACTTATATCTCTTATACCCGATGCGAGTTGTATCTGAAAATTATTTTGAAGGCCATTAAATGTAAAGTTGTAATCGTTGTAAACCAGGGTAGTATTTGTAAACAGTTTGTTATTAAAAACATGGTTCCAACGAAGTGTTCCTGTAGCATTTCCCCATGGAATATTTACTTTTAAGCTTTGTTTGCCGTTTCTAAAATCAAAAACATCTCTGCCAAAGTATCCGCTTAAATAAACCCTGTCTTTTTCACTGAATTTATAATTTGCTTTTGCGTTAAGATCATAAAAGTAATATCCCGAACCATAAAAAGCACTGGTCTTTTTTATAAAGCCTTTTGCAAGCGCATCAACATATGTACGTCTTCCAGAAATTATAAAAGATGATTTGTCTTTCTTTATTGGACCCTGCACTGAAAGCCTTGACGCTATTAATCCGAGCCCACCCTCAACCTGGTATTTTTGATTGTTTCCTTCCTTCATGCTTATATCCAAAACACTCGATAAACGACCACCATATTGTGCGGGCATACCGCCCTTTATAAGCGATACATTTTTTATAGCATCAGCATTAAATATGGAAAAAAAACCAAACAAATGACCGGTATTATAAACAATTGCATCATCAAGCAGTATTAAATTCTGATCTGGTCCACCACCACGAACATATATGCCAGAACTGCCTTCACCTGCATTACGAACACCCGGCAACAATTGAATAACTTTTAATAAATCAACTTCACCCAAAAAGGCAGGAACACTTTTAATCTGTTCAATAGGTAAACTTATTTTACCCATTTGTGCAGTTCTTACATTGTTATCTCTTTTAGTGGCTATTACCACAACTTCCTCTGAAAGTGCCGTGGCATTTAAGAGCGAAATATTTATGGAAGTATCTTTTGTTAAGGAAATATTTATTGAAGATGATCTGTAACCTACATGAGAGATCAATATCTGATAATTTCCCGAATTTAAGGTAATCGAATAAAAACCGTATTGGTTGCTGATGATAGCACTGTTTTTTCCGACAACAGCAACATTCGCAGCAATAATTGTTTCACCGCTTGCAGCATCTTTTACATAACCGCTAATGGTAAATTTTTGTGCAGAAAGCTCAGTGTAAAAACCTAAACACATCAAAAATAATACACTGCATTTCAACAAAAACTTATTCGAAAAACTCATCTTGTTCTATATTTCATTCAAAAGTATGCTGAGCGAGTTTCTGCAAATTTCAATTTCTTTATTTCGCAACAATCGAATCTTTTACAGAGCCACAGGCCAACATTCCGGCGTGGTAAGTTGGATGATTGTTTCCCATGTAAGGATTAACTATTTCTGCACTGTTGCTTATCCAGTTTGCAGATATAGAATCACTAAAGGCCATTGGGCAGTTTTCTACATAAAGTTTTGGCCCTTCATAATTAATCGTTGTAAAAAATGATGGGTACATCATATCAGATATTGCACTAAAATCTTTGCGCATTTCAGTAATATCAGTTTGTTGCAATAAAGAATTGGCGTTGGATTTTAAATCTGAAATATTTGACTGCACGGTTTCAAAAATAGTGGCAGTATCTTTTTTTAATTCTTCTATGGGCAATTTATCAAGAAGAAGTACAAAATTCTTTGTTGCACTTTTTGCCGCGGCAGTATCGGCATTTACAAATGCATTTTTTATATTGAGGTAGGCATTTACAACGCTGTCTGTGCTTTTATTAAAATTATCTGAATGTTTTTTTAAAATAATTGAAGCCTGTTTAGGTTCATCAGGATCGTTTTTTTTCTTATTAAAAAATAAAAAATAGATAGCAACTGCAGCAAAAAGAATGGCAATAAAAGGAAAAAATTTCTTCATATGTAAAACATTTGACGCAAATGTACCGATAAGACTATGCAGACAGAAAATATTGTAAAATAGTTAACCTTTTATGTAGACTCATTTTCACCTAAAAACTCTCCTTATTAAGCGTTACTTTTGCAAAAATTTCAAAAAATGTTATTAGGTTTACAGAATCTTACGTTCGAGTTTGGTGCAAGGACTATTGTGGAAGACGCCACCTGGCATATTCAGCCGGGAGAACGCATTGGCTTAATCGGTTACAATGGTACCGGCAAATCTACTTTATTAAAAGTGCTTACAGGGCAGTACTCTCCGGCAAAAGGAACGGTAGAAAAAGGAAGGGAAACAACCATAGGTTTTTTAAACCAGGATCTGTTGGGTTTTGAAACCGATGAATCTATTTTGGAAGTGGCTATGGGCGCTTTTGAAAGAGTGAAAGCCATTGAAAAAGAAATGGACATAGTAGGTACAGAACTTGAGAAAACAGGCGATGAAAAACTGGCAGAGAAATATGCTGATTTGTTGCATGAAATGGATGTGTTGGATGGCTACAGCATTCACCACAAAACGGAATCAATTTTACAGGGCCTTGGGTTTGCAAATGAAGACCTTGGCAAGCAATATAAAATGTTTAGTGGAGGTTGGCGTATGCGGGTGCTTTTATCAAAAATGATTTTGATGAATCCTGATGTATTGCTGCTGGATGAACCTACCAACCATTTGGATCTTCCAAGTATTGAATGGCTGGAAAAATATTTATCCAATTACCCTGGAGCTGTTGTTATTGTAAGCCATGATCGTTTTTTCCTTGATAGAATGGTAAATAAAATAGTTGAGTTATACCAACGTGAATTGCATTTTTTTGCAGGTAACTACTCTTATTATATGGAGGAAAAGGATATCAGAATTGATATGCAAAAAAAGGCTTTTGATAACCAGCAGGATTATATTCGCCAACAGGAAAAATTTGTAGAAAGATTTAAAGCAAAAGCAAGTAAAGCTGCAGCAGCTCAAAGTATAGTAAAGCGCTTAGATAAAATTGAAAGAATTGAGGATGTAAATATTGAACGTCCGAATATGAAAATAAATTTTATACTGAACAAAACGCCCGGTAAAGTTGTAACAGCACTTAAACATGTAAGTAAAAGTTTTGGCGATTTAAAAATATTGGAAAACACAGGCGCAGAAATTGACAGAGGTGATAAAATTGCCTTGATTGGTGCAAACGGAAAAGGAAAATCAACTTTACTTAGAATAGTTGTTGGTACAGAAGAATTCGAAGGACAACGAGAGTGGGGCCACAATGTAGAAGAATCCTTTTACGCACAGCACCAGCTGGAAGTATTGAATCCGGAAAACAATCTGATTGCAGAAATGCAGGAAGCAAGAAGTGGAAAAAATGATTTGGAACTGAGAAGTTTGTTGGGCTCGTTTTTATTTAGTGGAGATGCAGTTGATAAAAAAATAAAGGTATTGAGTGGTGGAGAAAAAGCACGTGTTGCTTTGGCAAAAACGATTGCCAGCAAAGCAAATTTTTTAATGTTGGATGAACCTACGAATCACTTGGATATTCATTCAGTGGATTTGTTGGTGGAAGCATTAAACAAATATGAAGGAACCATTATTCTGGTAAGTCATGATCGGTATTTTATAAGCCGAATAGCGAATAAAATATGGGAAATTGAAGACCATAAAATTTTAGAATTTAAAGGCTCCTACGCCGAGTGGGAAGATTGGAAAGAAAGAAGAGAAAAAGCTAAACTGGCTGAGAAGAAAGATTTAAAAGCTGAAACTAAAACAGAAAAAGTTGTTGAAGTAAAAAAAAACGTTAAGCCAGCAAATCTTCCAATAAATAAAGAAGCTGATAAAATAAAAAAACAGTTCAATTTGCTTGAAGGTAAAATTGCTGAACTAACTAAAAAGAAAGCCGGCCTGGAAGTAGAACTTGGAAACCCGGATATTTACAGCAACAATGCAAAATTTGTGCAGACAGAAACTGCATATAAAAACTTAACTGCTGAACTTTTAGCAGCTAATAAAGAATACGAAGTCGTGTTTGAGAAGATGATAGAGTTTGATAATAGTTGATGGTTGTGGGGTTAAGGTTTTAAATTGATAGTCAGTGATTCAGGTATTTTTTTCGCTTATCTTTTGTCTTTTATCTTTTGTCTTTTTATCTTGTTTTATATCTCATATCTAATGTCAAACATAAAAATAGCAATCATCGGGGGCGGAAACCTTGGCTCAGCAATAGCTGCGGGCTTATTAAAAAGTAGTTTTTGCGTACCTGAAAATATAGTTGTTACAAAAAGAAATATTACCACACTAAATTGGCTCAAAGTAAAAGGTATAAATATACACACCGATAATTTAAAAGCTTCAACAGAAGCTGATGTAATTATTTTAGCCTTAAAACCTTTTCAAATAAAAGAAATACTGGAAGAAATTAAAGGAAGTCTTACCCAAAACCAACTATTGATTTCTGTAGTTACCGGAATAAGTATCGATGAAATTAGCAGCATTGTTGGTGATGATGTAGCTGTAGTAAGAGCAATGCCAAATACGGCTATTGCCATACAGGAAAGTATTACCTGCCTCAGTTCCGGTAAAATCAACGCAGATCAATTAGCCTATACAGAAGCTTTGTTTTCTGCTTTGGGTAAAACGGTTTTTTTAGATGAAAAATTGATGAATGCCGCTACCGTTTTAGGTGCATGCGGCACCGCTTATGCCATGCGTTACATACGTGCGAGTGTACAAGGTGGCATCGAAATTGGTTTTGATGCAGCCACTGCAAGTTTAATAGTAGCGCAAACGGTTAAAGGTGCAGCAGAATTATTGCTTACCACAAAAACACATCCTGAGCAGGAGATTGATAAAGTAACTACGCCAAAAGGCTGTACCATTGCAGGCTTAAACGAAATGGAACACCAGGGCTTTAGTTCTGCTATTATAAAAGGTATAGCTGCTAGTTTTCATAAAATAGGATAAAAGAATATTGTTTTGGCTACAACAACCATCATATTACTTTGCGTAGCAGCATTTGCTGCAGGCTTTGTGGATGCAATTGTAGGTGGCGGAGGATTGATACAAACACCGATGGGGCTTATTCTTCTGCCTCAATTACCGGTATCAACAGTTGTGGGTTCTCTAAAAATTCCTGCTTTCAGTGGGACTGCTTTTGCTGCCGCACAGTATGTAAAAAAAGTAACCATCAACTGGAAATTATTGTTGCCAATGATGGCACTTGCAATGCTGTCTTCTTTTGCAGGCAGCAGTTTACTTACTCAAATGCACAACGATTTTATGAAACCGGTATTGCTATTGGTTTTATCCCTTGTGGCCATATATACTTTTGTAAAAAAAGACTTTGGTCAGCATAAAGAGAAAGCGCACTCCCCCATTACGCATATTTTTTACTCGCTGCTCATCAGTTTAGTAATAGGTTTTTATGATGGTTTTATTGGCCCCGGTGCAGGAAGCTTTTTGGTTATGGCATTTGTAGTAATGATGGGTTATGATTTTTTGCATGCATCTGCAAATGCAAAAATGGTAAATCTTGCAACCAATTTCGGTTCTATCTTGTTGTTTGTTATAAAAGGGAAAATATTATGGGCTGTAGCAATACCAATGGCTTTGTGCAATGCTGCCGGTGGTTTTACCGGTGCAAAGCTTGCCATCAACAAGGGAAATAAATTTATAAGAATTTTCTTTTTAATAATTGTAGTAGGAACATTGATGAGGTTTGCTTACGATGTATTTTTTAAAATGTAGTAGATTTTCGTTATTTAAAAATTCTGCTATTCCTGCTTATTAATCAAAACAACAATTATATTTGTTTAAATATTTATTTTTATGAAGCACTATTTTTTATTATTTATTACAGTTTCAATCTTTACCTACAGTAGTTTTGCTCAAACTGACGGAAATGGACTTGCCCAAAAAGTTGCTAATGCTTATGGTATAAAAGACTTTAAAAAAGCAAAATCGATGTCTTTTACATTTAATGTAAAAAGAGATACTTTCCCGAGCACGTCACGCAGTTGGGACTGGAATATGGAACAGAATATTGTTACCATGAAAGACCCAAAGCAAACCGTTACTTACCGAAGAGATACGATTCAGTCTGCAGCAATGAAAAATATAGATGGCAAATTTATCAACGATCAATATTGGTTACTTTTTCCTTTTCATATTGCAATGGATAAAGGTTGTACGCTTACACAGAAAGATAATGTAAAAGCGCCAATAGGAAAGGCAAACAGCACCATGCTTACGGTACAGTATAATAATGTTGATGGTTATACACCTGGCGATGCATACGATTTATACATCGATAAAAATTACATGGTAACAGAGTGGGTTTACAGAAGTAAAGGTGTAGCTAAACCTTCCTTAAATACAAAATGGGAAAACACCTTAAAAAATAAAGGCGTTAAAACTGCAACAAATTTTCCTTCTGAAGATGGAAAGTTTAAAATTTATTTTACAGGCGTAAGTGTAAAATAATTAAAAAAAATCGGGCGGTTTTAGCCACCCGATTTTTTAAAATCTTTTGATATTTGTAATTTTTATTTTCTCTGTAAATTGATCACCATTACTTTTTGTAGCCTGTATTTTCCTTATTATAATCATGCCATGTATTACTTTGCCAAAAGCTGCAAAGCCTAGACTGTCGTTTGTTCCACCTCTCTCCGCATCAAGACTGGTCTGATCTCCAATGCAAATAAAAAATTCGGTGGTTGCTAATCCCACAGCTGTCCTCGCCATTGAAATAGTTCCATCTGTATGCGAAAGCCCCGTTTGTTTTGTTGATTCATGTTCAATGCCTGAAACCGGTTTTAAATTAGGCCACACACCACCCTGTATAAGCCCGGAATTGTTATCGGTTGGCATTTCTTCGTCTTTTAAGACCCTGTAAAAAGTCGTGTTTTTATAAAAGTCTTTATCAATGTAAGCTAAAAAAGCGGCTACAGTTTTGGGTGCTTTTGCAGGATAAAGTTCCGCTTCAATATCTCCAAAATTTGTTTGTATTAATATGTGTGTTAATTCGCTTTTTTTATTTGAGCAGGACATCATCAAACATATAAATAATAATAAAGCAAGTGTTCGCATCAGAACATATTTGAATTGAAATGTAAGTTATTTTAAAATGAATAATGCTGTTAACTTTAATTATGATGCTGTCTACAAAAGAAGTTCCATTGGTAGTTACTTTAAAAATTGATGAACCTTCACAGCTTTTTTTTAATCAGAAACGTATCATGTTTTTCCCGGCCTATGCTAATTATGTTAATGCCCATATTACACTTTTTCACAAATTACCGGCAAACAATATAGATATTGAAACTAAATTAACAACATTTGCCAAACATGCATCATTTGAGTTACGCATCACTGATATATTGCTCATTGAAAAAAGCGTATCATATTCTATAACATCAACAGTTTTGCAGCATTTGCATATTAAGATGCAAATGAAATTTGATACGTATCTTATCTGCAACGACAGAAAAATATTGAAGCCTCACATCACTATTCAAAACAAAGTAACGACTTACAAGGCTCAAAAAACTCAAGCATTATTGCTAAAAGATTTTAAGCCATTTGTGGTGAATGCCTTGGGTTTTACAAGTTGGTATTATGTAAAAGGTTATTGGGATAAAAAAGCAGATTATTTCTTTTGATGAAGTTTATTATTTCTTGTTATTTATTGCTTTTGATAAAACTTGTGGTCAGTTTTTATAGCAGCTTTTCTTTTCTCATTAAAAACTGGTACAACTCACCGGCTCATCATTGAACAAGATTACGTAATATCAAAACTCATAAGTTTTTGCCTAAATAATTTTTGAATCGGTGCACAGAAAGTTACAACCCAAAACCTCAGTATCATCTCTTGTGAAGGAAGTTTTTGAAGTTTTTTGTAATTTATAGGTGTGTTTGACTGCACATCAGCGTTATACTCATAATGGCATTTTTTTATTTTTTTGATAAATTAAACCTTGCAATCAATTTGGCGTCTGTAAAGGACACAAAAAATTATTTCATAAAAAAAATTAAAACCATGACCAGTAAATCATTATTTATCGCTACAGTTTTTATTTGCGCAGCCGGCACTGCAGGCGCACAAAACCACACACATTTAGCAGCAGGCAGACATCATGAAATGCACAACGACCATAGAGAACTCCATCATGACCGTAAAGACATTGGGAATGACAAAAAAGATATTCTTAATGACCGTAAAGAAATCAAAAAAGATAATAAAGATATTGACGCTGATAAACGAAAACTAAACCAGGATAGAAAAGAACTCAAGCAAGAAAGGAAAGAAAAAGATAGGAATGGCATCAAAGAAGAACAAGCTGAAATTAAAAAAACTATGAAGGATTTAAATGAAGATAAAAAAGACAGAAATAAAGAAGCAAAAGATCTGAGAGCCGATGCAAGAGATATTAAGAAAGATAGAAAGGATGTAAAAGATGATAAAAAGGATGTAAAAAAAGATGTAAAAGAAAATTAATCTGTACTAGTAATTTTTAAACAAAACCCGATTGCCTAAAGGCTGTCGGGTTTTCTACTTTTAGTATAAAAATATATTTTTACAGATAAAGTAAGTACAATTTCCATCACTATCCTTAAGGTAAAGTGCAATATATTTCAGGATTTTAAATTAATGAGAGTCTCAGTTTCCGGCAATATTATTAACTTTAAACAATCAATCTTAAGGATTACAAAATAAGAGATAAACACGCTTTGCATTAAAACACTGTTGTTAAATATCTTTAATTTTTTTTAAAAATCTAGTTCTTCAAAAATTATAAAAGTTATAGAGGATAATCTTTTAAAGTGAAGAAAGAAATTGTTCCAATTTTGGCAAGAGAATAATATATGTATACAAAGTGGAACAGAGAAAATAAACAAGCACATAAATAGATTTACAAGTTGTATCGTCATAACATATTGAAAGAAACTGAAACATGAGTGTACAAGACGGGGTTATGATATTTGTTCAACAAGTTAAACAAACAGATGCTATACAATGGTTGGCAGTAGGTTTAAGTATTGCAGAAGTACTTCTCGCAAAGGCTAACAAAATTGCGTTATATCCAATAGGTATTGCTGCCACTTTTTTATCGGTTTATATTTTGTTTAAGGCCGGTCTTTATGCAGAGAGCCTACTGAATGGATATTATATTGTAATGAGTTTTTATGGATGGTGGTATTGGCTTCAAAAAACGAATAAAGTACCTGTATCTATTACCTATTGCAATAAAAAGGATTGGATGATAGTGGCAGGGATAACAGCTATCGGTTTTATTTTAATGTCATTGGTATTAACCCGTTTTACTAACTCTACAGTTCCATTTTGGGATGCCTGGGTGAGTGCAACTGCCTGGGCAGGTATGTGGTTATTATCAAAACGAAAAATTGAAAACTGGGTGCTGTTAAATGTCTCTAATTTTTTTGCAATCCCCTTGCTGCTGTACAAACAATTACCACTGTTTGCCGCACTAACCTCTTTTCTTTTTTTAGTGGCAATCTTTGGATATTTAGACTGGCGCAAAATCATCAATAAATCTAAATTAATAACCGCTTGAAATTATTGAAACATCCTGCGGGATATCTCTCTCCAAAACTTATAGCGAATATTAAACAATATGGAGCAGAAGCAGAACAATTGCAACGGTTGCACCCAAATCAGTTAAAGTTGATTCAGCAACAATGTTGGTTTAATCTTTTTGTTCCCACACAGCTTAATGGACTTGGTTTATCGCTGCCGAAAGCTTTACATGTAGAGGAAGCACTTGCTTATTCAGATGGTTCTGTTGGTTGGACTGTAACGCTCTGCGCAGGTGCCGCCTGGTTTTTTGGGTTCTTACATCCCGATATAAGGCAGCTTATTTTTAGTAATAAAAATGCATGTCTGGCAGGTAGCGGCAAAGCAAGTGGAATAGCTCATAAAACCGGTGATGGCTTTTTAGTAAACGGTAAATGGGACTATGCCACCGGTGCGCCTTTTGCGACTGCCTTTACCGCCAACTGTATTTTGCATGAAAATGATAAACCTTTGCTTGATACAGCCGGCAATCTCGTTATTCAATCCTTTTTATTTTTAAAAGAAGAAGTGAACATAAATAAAAATTGGAACAGGATGGGCATGATGGCTACGGGAAGTCATGGATTTTCTGTAACAGATATTTTGATCCCTGCCACCAGAACTTTTATTATAGACAGCAGTTATGCCAATCTACCCGATGCAATTTACCACTATCCATTTTTGGCATTGGCACAAACAACACTTGCAGTAAATACTAGCGGTATGGCCATGCGCTTTTTAGATATTTGTAAAGATGATTTTAGTGTCAATAAATGCAACGTATTTCACAAAAAATTAGCTGACGCTTATGTTGAGATGAATACACTAAGACAATTATTTTTTAAAGCCGTAGCTAAATCATGGGCACAATGCAAAGAGCAAAAACACTCAGCTAAAACATTACAAAAAATCGAAAAACGTAGCAGAAAATTGGCGCATCAATCCCGAAAAATGGTAGATGATTTATATCCATTTTGTGGTATGCAGGCAGCCAATCCTTCAACCGAAATCAATCGGGTATGGCGTAATATGCACACCGCCAGTCAACACAGTATTTTTAATGATTGATACTATTGCCAACGGCTGCTTAGTTTTCACCTTGTTATAATTGGCTGCACAGAAAGCCAACATACAAAATCTGGGCATCATTTCTGCTCCCGTTGGATAGAAATATTCGTTAGTTGCTTTATTTAAAAAAGTAATTGTCAACCCAGCACCTTCTATACCTCGTGATTCATTACACGATTTACCACATGCAAAAAGAAAAATTATGGTAAATGTGAAAAATATTTTTTAACATGAATCAAATCAAATTGTAAATAATTTGTACTGCAACTATCGCCAATATGCAGACTTGCAAAAGGACTATTGATATCTCTGCATAGCTTGATCATTATTTATTATTCGCAAGCCGAAAGCTAAAACAAAATAACTGCGCACCATTTGTGGACTAGAGAGGCGTAATTCCTTAGCCACACTTTTATTGCTTTGTCAAATTATAAATATCCTTATAAGCACCATTGTAATCTCTTGAAATTTCAAGTTTGTTACCAACAAATTTTATTTTATAGTCTTGCGATAAGATGAGTGTCCAATCAAATTCTGCTGTCCATGGACAAGTGTTTTCAAAAGTTACATTGTTTGCACCCTTTACTTTAAATGTCCCACTGCACAATGCAGGATATTTTGCAAATTGACTTTGTCCTGTCCAAGAGTTCGCTGAAATTATTATTGTCACATTTGATATTTGTCCACCACTTGTGGTCAACCTTTGAAATGTTCCGACATAAGTTCCTTCTTGAATAACGAAATCAGAGTTTGTTTTTTTGCAAGAAATCGCAAAAATTGTCAAGCAGAATAAAACCCAAAGAATGTGTCGCATAATAATTATTTTAGTTATTTGACAAACATTTGAACTGAAACGTTGCTTTATTAGCGCATTCTATGATAAAAAATAAACAAAAATCTCATCTTTTTTAATAAGCTGTTTGAATTTAAAATGGTTGAATTTAAAATGTTTACGATTAAAATCTTTTTTTTATATCATAGCAAAAGCTCTACTTATGATTTTAAATCTAATAGTATTGATCACACTCATTTTTTTTACCTTCTGCTACCTTTCTTTCGTAATATGCTTTTATTTCGAAGTCACATTTTTTAGCAGATAATGCAGCAATGTTAAATAATGACTTCATTTTTTTAATGGCAAAAGGCTCACTTTGGTTTTGCCTTCTTTACTGAACAACGGCTGAGTTTAAAATAATGTAAGGGGAAACGCAGGTTTACCAACATGGGCGAAAACAAAATAGAGCTTCCCAAGAATTTACTTTATAGTCTTCATATCCACTTCAATAAAAGTTGAAAAAAGATTCTACGCCCTGCATAGCCGGTATATAAAGCGGAAACCGAAGCGCAGCGCAAGTTGTAGCGGATAGCCCGAGACTATCGTTCATTAAGGTTCTACTGCCCATGCTCCGCAATCTTTTTATTTTTTGACTCTATTAGTTCAAACTTAATGTTCCTTTGCAGTCCCACCTCACGGATAAATCGTTATACTAAATTTTCCATCTGTAACAGTTTTATAACCGGGCCCTACTCCATTGGCTGTTAGACGTCCATAGAAAGTACCTGTTATTTTAGTGTTGGTTACTTCGGTAATAATAATAAAGAAACCATAATTCTGTATTGTGCCAATGTTTAAATTTGACGCTGCTGAGAAATTGCCCGAGTTAGATGTATAGTTTGTAGAATTATTGGATTGCGGATAGTTATTAATAGTGTAAGTACCTGCTGCCAATGAATTGCCAAGCCGGGCAATGTTCATTGCAAAATTTTCACTAGTTGTACCGTTGGTTCCTTTTATATGTATGCCCGCATAGCCTGGTAAAGATGCATTGTCAATTCTTGCAGAGTCGGTGGTATTAAAAGTTGTGTACACGCTATCTACCATACCGACAATTGAATCTGTTGCAAAGGAAAACCCTGCTGCATAATTAATATTTACAGCACATGAAGTGCTGCCGGTAGCATTAATCGTATAAGCAAAAGTACCCGCTGCTGATGGTAAGTTATTAATACCTGCCCGTAAAATAATTGTCTGCATTGAAGGAGTTGCCGGTAATATTCCCGAAGCAGAAAAACTAACGCCATTGTTACTTGTTGTTATGTTATAAGCGCCGCCTGTGGTAACCGTTACAGGTAGTGTAATAGTGTTTGAGACAGTGCATGTTATTCCCTGTTGGTAAATACCATTTGACTGCGCCGTTGCACAGTTAATCGTAAATGTGGCTGGGGCTGTAGTTGTACCATAGAGTACATTAAAACTGCAATTACTTGTTCCATTTGTAATAGGGTAAATAAAAGTTCCAAGGGCTGCTGGTGTGCCGCCATTGGCAACTAAAGTAATTATTTGTCCATTACCTGCAGTTAGATATCCCGTGCCCGAAAATGAGACACCGTTTACAACAGAAGTGGTTATAGCGTAAGTGCCGGCCCTGGTTACATTTACCTGAATGCCGATGATATTGCTATTAGTTGTTGTTACGCCCATATTATAGATGCCATTTTGTGTAAAGGCGGCGCAAGCGTTTGGAGAACCCATAAAAGTATAAACAGCAGAAGAACTCACAGGAGCAATAGCGCCACCTTCGTAGCTATAATCTTTCTGACAGGACGTACCAACAAATAATGTACTTAACAACAAAATAAATAATGATAAACGTTTCATTTACGGCACTTATTCTTTTTAAATTACCACATTTAATTTCTACCATTTTATTAAAATGCGGTTCACAAAATAATTTGAGGAAGTATTTTTGAAACATTAAGATACGAAAAAAAGAAAAGCAGGTTATTAAAGAGAATTTGTTTTTACGAGAGTAAGTTTAAAATATATAGTGCTCCCTCACCTGGGTTTGTGTCGCCACGAACCCTTCGCTTCAATCCGAATCAAAATTTTTAAAAATGTTATGTAGAAAACCAAAATCGTCCGCACCAGTTTCTTAAAACTTTGCTGATGAAAAATAATAATCAAGATTATCTTTCGCCAGCTTCCATTTTCCTTAAAAGGGATTAAAATGTATGTAGTTCAGTTTCTGTTTTGCTACTTCACGGCTGTAAACCTCCCCACCTAAAGAATTCCTTTGCCAAATTTTATGTTTTTTATTGGTTTTATTTACTTCGCAATATTTTGGATTTCCGTTTGCTTTTATTTCCTTTAAAAATGAATGAGATGAATGCTTCAAGAAACTTTCCTTTGATGTTTCATTGCCATTTAAATTATTTTGTTGCCAAATAAATTGAATGTTGTTTGGCATTATTACAAAAACATAAACGGTAATTAACGCTCTATCTGATAAATATTTTAATGAATCAATAATTATCTTTTAATTGATTGTGCCATCTAAAAGTGATATCCATGTATGAATGGTGGCTGACCAAAAATAAATTTTATTTATTGCTGTGTATGATTTTCGCTGATCAGTTATTATACTATAAATTATTTAATTTAAAATAAGCTCTGACCTGACCTAAGCGAACGGTTCGTGACGTCACGAATTGAGGCGGGGGGCATGCAAATAACATGCAATCTTATTGCTGTGACTAATGCATTTGCA